>WNGB01003764.1_pt1 | contig 29833 bp, 30 predicted proteins | sample 5400681 | NCBI WGS metagenome assembly WNGB01 (sample SAMN13153367, study PRJNA577476) | soil metagenome | isolation source: 115 cm soil or saprolite under grassland replicate 2 | place: USA:California | collected 2016-06-15
AGGTGATGTCGAAGGCATTGAGGGCGGCCTTCCACCGGTTGGTCCAGCGCTGGCGGCCCCGGCCGGTCGGGTCGAGGCTCATGATCGCCAGGTACAGGCACTTCAGGGCTGCCTGCTCGGTCGGGAAGTGGCCGCGGGCGTTCACGGCCCTCCTGAGCCTGGCATTAATAGATTCAATCGCGTTGGTGGTGCAGATCACGGTCCTTATTTCCCGGTCGAACCGCAGGAATGGCACGAATTCCGGCCACGCGTTCTCCCATAGCCGTATAATAGCCGGGTAGCGCTTCTCCCATTTTCCGGAGAATTCGGCGAACCGGTCGAGCGCTTCGGCCTCGGATGCGGCAGTGTAGACGGGTTTCAGGTCTTTCGCGACTTGCGCCCAGTCCTTTTTCGAGGCGTACTTGAACGAATTCCGCAGGAGATGAACAATACATGTTTGCACGATCGTCTTGTCCCACACGGTACTCACCGCGTCGGGCAGGCCTTTCAGCCCATCGCAGACCAGCATGCACACATCGGCCACACCGCGGTTCTTGATTTCGGACAAGACACGCAGCCAATATTTCGCTCCTTCCCCGTCGCCTATTTCGCTCCTTCCCCGTCGCCGTGCTCCCCGGCCCACAGGCCCAGCACGTCGCGCTCCCCGTCCACGGTGACGCCCAGGGCGAGGTAGATGGGCCGGTTGGCGACCTGGCCCTCGCGGATCTTCACATTAATGGCGTCGATGAAGATCACGGCGTACACGGAATCCAATGGCCTGCTTTGCCATTCCGCCAGGCCCTCCATGACCCGGTCGGTAATCGCCGTGATCGTCTGCTTGGACACATCGGCGCCGTAGACCTCGGCCAGGTGCGCGGCGATCTCCCCGTGCGTCAGCCCTTTCGCGGACAGGGAAATCACCATCTCGTCGACCCCGGTCAGCCGCCGCTGCCTTTTGGCGACGATTTTCGGATCGAAACTGGAATCTCGGTCCCGCGGCACCGAAATTTCCACCGGCCCGGTATCGGTAATCACAGTCTTGGCCCGGTGCCCGTTGCGGGAATTGCTGCCATTGCGGCCCGCCGGGTCGTGCTTGCCATAGCCGAGGTGATCGTCCAGCTCGCCCTCCAGGGCGCCCTCGACCACCATCTTCGTCAGCCTGCCCAGCAGGCCGCCCTCGCCGGTCAGCTTCAGCCCGCCGGTGCGGGCCCGCTCGGTAAGCTCCCGCAGTACCTGCTCATCGGCCGGGGACAACTCCGCCGGCTCCTGGTCCTGAAATTACAGTCCCGACCGCCAAGACGCGTGTTGCGCGACGCTGAAAATGCCGATGGGAGCGGCGTTCACGATGCCGATAGGGAATCGGGCAATTCGGGCAGGTTCGTGGGTGAGGTGTCGTCGGCATCGGCAAGGTGCCGCGCTGGAAGGCAGCCAAGCGGCGAAAGCAGCGGGCCGGGCGGTGGCGGGGGCCGGTGCTACCCGTCAGCGGGCAGGCGGGAGCCGGGAATGGCGCTGGCGGATCAGCCAGCCGCGGACAGGTTCAGCAGCTGCGCCCGGGTCAGCACCGTGACCCGCGCCCACGGGCTGGTGTGCGGCAGCGCGAACCGGCTCCCCAGGGCCATCGCGGCGGCGCCCAGGGCATCCAGCGCATAGGCCAGCTCGCTGGGGCGGTCCTGGGTGGGCAGGGCGTCGGGAGCGAGTGCCACAACGGCCTGCACGCCCGCTGCCCACAGCTGGTGAGCGCTACGGCGGGCGCGGCGGATCTAGCTGCGCACGGTGTCACGGGAACTGCGAGTTCCGGGCGATGGGCCGGTGCCCGCGCCCGTGGGCGGCGCTGACCAGGGCCTGGCCCACCAGGCTGGCGGTGTAGGCGCGGCGCGGCAGCAGGCCGGCATCGAGCACGACGTGGGTGGCGTGGCAGCCGGTACAGCGGACCCGGTCCGGGCGCACCGTCACCCGCGCGCCGCCCAGCTCGCGGATGGTGCGCTCGCGGGCCCGCCCGCAGGGCCCGGAGTTTGCGGCGGGCCAGCGCATGCCTGGCCGCTGCGGTATCGAAGACCTCGATCATCGTCCATCCCGCCAGGCTGCGGCCTGGCCGCCTCGCCGGGGAAGGGGGCAGTTGGTGTTGCAGCCTGGCAGCCGGCGGCAGTCCGCGCAACCCGGATGGCCTGATCACCGGGGACAGGCACCGAGCCGATGCAGACGCCGCCATCCGCCCGCCGAGCCGCAGGTCACAGTGGTCTCCTGGCGGTTATCGGCACGGTGCCGCCGCCGATCAAACCGCCTCGCCGACGCTCCCCCTCGGCACGATGAGCGCCGCGAACAGGCCAATCCGTGGGCATCCTCCGTGCCGTTCAACAGGTGGTAGCGCCAGGCCGGGAAGAGCTCGCCCTGGCCGCTGCTGGCCGTGTGGTTCTGGTCGCGGACCCGGCGGACGATCAGCCGGGCGGTGATGGCCTGGCCTTTCTTCGAGGCGAACGCGGTGTAGCTCACCTCGGCGACCTCGGCGTCAGACACCCAGGCCCGCAGCTGGTCGTCCCAGATCGCCCGCGGGTAGCGGATCGGCGTCCAGGCATCTTCGGGTATTGCGGCGATCGCGGCCTTGACCGCAGGGTCCATCCGGGCGGTGACCGAGAAGCACGCCCCGGCGCGGCGGCACGCGGTGGTGAACGCAGCGCAGTACAGACCCGAGTCCGCCCGGGCCACGATCGTCCCGGTGCACCCGGCGGACCGGGCGGTGCCGAGTGCCTCGACGGTGAAGCCCGCGGCGCCGCGGGCGGTGTTCGCGCTGCCGCCGCGCAGCCGGGTTCCCGCCAGCACCGGGGCTGCCTGCGGCGTGCTGATCGCCGCGGCCAGCGCGTTCAGCCCGCGGACCAGCACCGTCTTTCCCTGGATCTTGGTGTGCCCGAACGCCGCGCCCTGCTTGCTGTGACCGTAGACCCGGCGCTGCATCGAATCGAAGTCCACGAACGCCAGCTGATCCGCGCCGGGCAGCAGCGGCGCCCGGCGAGCCAGCTCCGCCAGCAGCTCCCGGCCCGCTTTCTCCAGCTGGCGGACATTGCCCCAGGTGAACGAGCGCAGGAACGAGCCCAGCGTGGACGGCACCCGGACCCCGCCGAACAGATCTGTCATGGCGCCATGGCGCAGCAGGTCCATGTCATCGATCGAGTCCGCGCCTGCGGCCATCCCGGCGACCAGGCAGGCCACCTTCAGATCCGGGTACACCCCCGTCTTCGCGGTGATCTGGACGTAGCGGCGGACCAGGCCGCCCAGCCCGGCACGCTCGGCCAGGGACATGACCGGGACCAGCCCGGCGCGCGACACGAGATTCGGGTCGTCAAAGCGCGCAGAATTCTTCAGCGGATCGTGCGACAATCGCATCTAGCAGGTGCCCTTCTGAACTGGCCGACAGGAACTTCAGCAATCCCATCGTCCCAGTTCAAAGGGCACTTTCTACGTTGGCGCGCCGCCCTGCGAGCACTACTTACGCGGTGATTCAGGCTAAGGCCTGGCATTGACGTAGATGTATTGAAGTCCGGATACGCCGAAGGCGGGACTGATATCTCGGGAGTCAACGACGTTCCAGCCGTATTCGTTCATTTCCGACACGCGAATTTTGTTCTGGGAGGGCCATACCTCCGTAACCCATGCAACGTGGCCTGCGGAGCCTCCTGTCCAGACGGCGATGGAATCCATTCTGGGGACGCTGCCAACGGTCCATCCGCGCCGAGAGGCGTTGATCGCCCAGTACTTAGCGTCTCCCGTTGTCCCAGAAGTGGCCAGAGTGTTGATATAATACGTGCCGGTGTACCAGTGAAACTTGTATTCGGCCCAGTATGTGCAATTGCCTGCCGCTCCTGGGTTGTAGCTGAGCGTCTGACCCCATGCAGCAGCGTGGTTCGTCATCGTCGCCCACAAGGCCGCGTTTGAAGATGAGTACACGACAAGGTTCGCATCGCTCTGCATACAGAGGCGATCGCCGGGGTGTGTATTGGTGTAGGCCGCCCATAGAACGGCGTTGTTCGGCGCGTATATGACGAGGTTCCCGTCAGTGCCCTGGAGCACCGTGCGTGCACCGGGGTTGCCGCCAGTCCGAGAGTGCCACAGAGCGTGGCCCGACGCTGTATAGAGCACGAGGTTGCCGTCGCCCTGCATGACTGTCCTGTATTGGCCATTGGGCGATACCAACTGTTGTCCGCCAGCAAGGGTATGCCCTGCTCCAAGACAAGACCCGACGGTGGTTGTAGCCGAAGCGGTGCCGGTAAGGAATGGAAATGTCGTAATCGCCACGATGACTGCGAGTGCGAGCTCACGCACGGCGGCTACCAGCCCGAGCCGCCAAGCTGTTCTCTCCCGCCGGAATCTTAGAATCATTTCGTTCCCTCCCCTTAACTATGCCTGATTTCGCACATAGCGAACCGTAATTTCTCTTTTGTCAGGTTCGGTACGGCAAATGATGAGTTCGTCGTCGGGATACTCTCCCCTTTCAAGATAGAGACGCCTGCGATGGCGGGTTGGATTACACGCGGAGCGCTGAGTCTGGATCCACCGACGAATTGTGGTAGGTCATTTCCGACTTGATTTCTGCACGCGGAGTTCACCAGCTGAGTGCGGGTATGGTGGCCTGGCCGCGCGCCTCGGCGGTGGCCTGTGGGTGATCTTCCTGGTCCGGGGGCGGGGGATGGGTGGCCGGGTGGGCCGCTGGTGGGCGCGGTGGCTGGTGTCCGGGCTGGTCAGGCCGCTGTAGCCGGTGGTGGGCCGCAGGCGGCTTCGAAGAGGTTCATCCATTCAGTCTCGCGGTGCCAGCCTTCGGGCAGGTGCAAGGTCATGTGCCCACGGCCGTGGCGGGCGGCGCGGGCAGCGACATCGATAAGGTCGCGGCGCAGCGTGGCGCCGCGGGCCTTGGCGTAACTGAGGCTGGCCAGGGACCCGGCAGCGCGCAGCAGGTTGTGGGCGATGGCGGCCAGGGCGAGCCAGGCTGCGTTGGCGGGGAACGAGCCGGAGGGAAGATGAGCCAGCGGGCCGTCGGCCCAGTCCGCGAGTACCTGTTCCGCAATGGCGTGGTCGCGGTGCTGTTCCTTGGCCTGGAGCAGCACAAACGGGGAGTCGGTGAACACCGCGTGGTGGCGCCAGACGGTGAACAGTTCGTCTTGGCCCTGGGCGGCCTGGCGGTTAAGATCCTTGACGCGGCGGACGATCAGCCGGGCGGTGATCGCCTGCCCCTTCTTCGAGGTGAACGCGGTATAGGGCACTTCGGCGGCCTCGGCGTCGCTCACCCAGCAGCCGAGCTGGTCATCCCAGACCGCGCGGGGGTATCTGATGGGCGTCCAGGCGTCCTCGCCGATGGCCGCGATCGCGGCGCGCACGTGCGGGTTCATCTGCACCGTGACCGAGAAGAACGCCCGGCCCGGCGCACCGCCGAGGTGAACACCGCCGAATAAAACGCCGAATCGGCCCGCACCACCAGTATCCCGGTGCACCCGGTGGCCCGGGCAGCGCGGACCGCTTCGGTGGCGAACGGTGCGGCACCGCGGGCTGAGCCGACGTTGCCGCCGCGCAGCCGGGTGGCGGCGATCACTGGCGCGCCCAGCGGTGTGCTGATGGTGGCGGCCAGCGCGTTCAGCCCGCGAACCAGCAGGTTCTTGCCCTGAATCTTGGTGTGGCCGAACGCGGCACCTTGCTTCTTGTGGCCGTAGACGCGTTATTGCTGTGAGTCGATATCGATGAAGCCGAGGATGTCCTTGCCGGGCAGCAGCGGGGTACGGTGGGCCAAGTCCGCCAGTAGCAGCCGACTGACCTTCCCGAGCTGGAGCACATTTCCCAGGTGAACGAGCGAAGAAACGACCCAGCGTGGACGGCGCCCGGACCCCGGCAATCAGCGCGCCCATCGCCCCGTGCCGCAGCAGGCCCAGGTCATCGATGCTGTCCGCCCCGCCGGTCATCCCGGCCACCAGGCAAGCCACCTTCACCGGGGCATTCACCCCGCACCGGCGGGAGATCCGCATGTGCTCACCCGCCAAGGCAGCCAGGCCCGCCCGCTGGGCCAAGGCCATCACCGGCACCAGGCCCGTCCGCGACACCAGATTCGGGTCATCAAACGATGCGTGCATCTTCGCCAGCTCATGCAACAATTGCACTTGACAGGTGCTCCTTTGAACCAGGTGATGGAAGCTTCGACAACTCCCATTCTCCCTGGTCAGGGGGCACCTTTCGCGTCGACGCGCCGCACTCGGACCCTATTTACACGGTGGATTCAGGCACTTAGTGCCTTGCATAAACTCTTTGGTAGCCTTGGCGGTATGCGCGGGGTGCCCGTCAACAATCAGGAAAATCGGCCCTCGAATATCATGCATGAGCTCCTTCAGGTAGGTGATGAAGTTCTCTGCGTTCACGTTGCCGCCGACGAACGAGAAGCGGACTCATCGCAGAAGAAGATGCTCGCACCTGCGGCCCTGGCTGCGGCGTAGATGGCCGGGTACTCCTCTGCGCACCGGGCGCTGTGTGAGCTGGCGCGCACCCACCTGCCCCACGCTGAGGCCGCCCGCGCCGCCTACCTGCACAGTGACGACCTCGATCGCCGCGGTCGCCGACCACACCCACCCCTCGTGGCGGGCGCAGGGGCTGGGGGTATACCGGTTCTGGCGCGACCTCGGCTACGCCATCGGCGCGGTGATCGCCGGGCTGGTCGCCGGTGCGTTCGGCCTCAGCGCGGCCGTCGTGGCCGGCGGGGCGCTCACCCTGCTCTCCGGGCTCGCGGCCCGGTGGATCGCCGACAACCACAGCCGGTAGACACTGCGATGCTTGCGGAACAGGCAGGCCAAGCTCGCCGGTGCGGGTGAGGAGGAGGTGCGAGCGATGGACCAGCGATCTGTGTCGCCGGAGACCCTGGCCGCGCAGGCCCTGGGCGAGGTGGACCCGGTGTCCGGCGGCCTGGCACCGGTGATCAACCCGTCCACGAACTACGAGCAGCAGGCCGACGGCTCCTACCGGCAGGACCGTCAATACACCCGGGCCGACAACCCGACGTTCGAGCACGCCGAGCGGCTGCTGGCCGCCCTGGAAGGCGCCGGATGCGCGTGCGCGCTGTTCGCCTCGGGCATGGCGGCTGCCACCGCGGTCTTCCAGTCGCTGCTGCCCGGCGATCACGTGCTGGTCTCCCGGGTCCTGTACTGGGGGGTGCGCAAATGGCTGGCCGAGTTCGGCCTCACCTGGGGCCTGGACGTGGAGTTCACCGACACCTCCGACCTGGCCGTGGTGGAGGCCGCGATCCGCCCGGGCCACACCCGGCTGCTGTGGGCCGAGACGCCAGCGAACCCAATGTGGGAGATCACCGACCTCGCCGCCGTCTGCGAGCTGGCCCACTCCGCTGGGGTGCGGGTGGCGGTCGACAACACGGTGGCGACACCGGCGCTGACCAGGCCGCTGGAACTCGGCGCCGACCTGGTGGTGCACTCGGCCACCAAGTACCTCAACGGCCACAGCGACGTGCTGGCCGGGGCGGTGCTGACCGCCCGCCGAGATCCGTTCTGGGAGCGGATCCGGTCCTGGCGGCGCAACGCCGGTGCCACGCTCGGCCCGTTCGAGGCCTGGCTGCTGCAGCGGGGCATGCGCACCCTGTTCCTGCGGGTGCACCGCGCCTCGGACACCGCCCTGGCCATCGCCACCCACTTCCACGGCCACCCGGCGCTGGCGGCCGTGCTCTACCCGGGACTGCCGTCGCATCCGGGCCACCAGATCGCGGCGCGCCAGATGCACGGCGGCTTCGGCGGGATGCTGTCCATCCGGCTCGCCGGGGGCACCGGGCACGCCCTGGCGGTGCTGCCCGCCGTCCAGGTTTTCAAGCGGGCCACCTCGCTCGGCGGAGTCGAGAGCCTCATCGAGCACCGGCGCAGCATGGAGGGCCCCTCCTCCCCGGTGCCCGGCGACCTGCTGCGCCTGTCGATCGGCATCGAGGCACCCGCAGACCTGATCACCGACCTCGGCGCCGCGCTCGGCGCCGCGCAAGAGCACCAGGCAGCCGCCCCGGACGCATCAGCGGCGGGTTAGGGGCTGCCGCGTGATGGATCTCGCCGACACCGTCGCGGCCGCGCTGGAACGCAGCGTGCTCCCCTCGGTCATCGCCCGCGGAGCGGGCCTGCGGGTCGCCGCCGTCCAGGACGGCATCGCCATCCTGGAGGTGACCGGATCCCCGGGCGCCGTCCTCCCGCTCGCCTCGCGCATCGAGGCGCTGATCCGCGCCGCCGTCCCGGAGATCACCGGCGTGCGGATCACCGGCCCCGGTGCCGCGCCGCCGCCGGGAAGCGCTGCTGGCAGCCTGGCCGAGCGCGCCCGCCGCGTACTCGACGCGGAGATCAACCCAGTGATCGCCGCGCACCGCGGCCACGTCTCTTTGGCCAGCGTGGACCAGGGCTGGGTGCGCATCCGGCTGGAGGGCGGCTGCCAGGGCTGCAGTCTGGCCGAAGTGACGCTGCGGCAAGGCATCGAGCCACTGCTGCGGGCGCGGCTTCCCGACATGACCGGCCTGGTGGACGTCACCGACCACGCGGCCGGAACACAGCCGTTCTTCTCCCCCGAGAAACGGTAAACCGCCATGGAACCGGGCGATGAGATGACGGCGATAGAGGATACAGCCAGGCTGGCCGGCGCGCGGGTGCTGGTGTTGGCGCCCGCCCGCACTTACCGGGCGGCTGACTTCCTTACCGCGGCGGCCCGGCTGGGACTCGACCTGGTGATCGGCAGCGACGGCGCGCTGCCGCTAGGCGGCCTCCCAGTTGTGCACGCCGACCTCAGCGACCCCGACCGGAGCGCCAGTCGGCTCGTGGCCGCAGCCGGGCAGGTCGACGCCGTTGTCGCCGCAGACACCCCGATGCTGGCCCTGGCCGCGACCGTGGCGGCACGCATGGGCCTGGCGCACAACCCGGTGGCGGCGGTGATCGCCGCCACCGACAAGACCCAGCAGCGGCGCCGCTGGGCGCACGCCGGACTTGCTCAGCCGACGTTCCGGATCGTGGCCGCCGCCGCTTCGGAGGATTCGTTGCGCCAGGCAGCGGCGCGCGTGGGATTCCCCTGCGTGGTCAAGGCGGTGTCGCTCAGCGCCAGCCAGGGGATCCTGCGAGCCAACGACCCCGCAGGCGCCGTGGCCGCAGTCGGCCGGATCCGGCGGATCCTGGCAACAGCGGGGCGGCCGGGGAATGAACCTCTGCTCATCGAGGAGTACGTGCCCGGGTGGGAGCTGAGCATCGACGGCCTTCTTGACCGCGGTGACCTCACGGTCACTGCGGTCTTCGACAAGCCGGGCACCCTCGAGGGCCCCACCTTCGAAGAAACCGTGCTGATCACCCCATCCCGGCTGCCCGGGCTCGTCGTATCTGCAGCCGTCCGCACCGCCGAGCAAGCCGCCCGCGCGCTCGGCCTCAGGTACGGCCCGATCCACGCCGAGCTGCGCATCGACGACCGCGGCGGCCAGGCCAAGCCCGTCTTGCTGGAACTGGCGGCCCGCTCCATCGGCGGCTTGTGCTCACGGGCGCTGCGGTTCTGCGGCGGGCAAAGCCTGGAGGAGTTGGTGCTGGCCAACGCCCTTGGCCAGCGCGTGTCACCACGCCGCCTGCCCGGGACCTCCGGCGTGCTCATGCTCCCCATCGAGGAGCCCGGGGTGCTACGGGCGGTCAACGGCCGTGCTGAAGCCACGGCCGTGCCCGGAATCACCGGCCTGACCATCACCATCCCCCTCGGCCAGCCAGTCCATCCCCTCCCGGAAGGGGACCGGTACCTGGGCTTCGTGTTCGCCGAAGGCGAGGACTACCAGCAGGTTGAGCGCGCGCTCGGCACAGCTCGCGAGCGGCTGTGCGTGGTGATCCGATGACCGGGTGACCCCGGCGCGGCCCAGCCAGCGATGAGCATCGTGGCCGGCTATTTTCAGTGTCGCCGCACGCGAACCCCGGTGAGCCTGGAAAGGCGCGACGCGAAGGCGGGACCAAGCACCAGCCACGGGTGACTGCTTCGTTGATCACGTTCGCGGGCGTCCCAGCCTGCCACCTCCACCAGAGCGCGCAGACGGACGAGGGCTTGGTGCCATCGCAGTGACCCCTGATCGATGGCGACGCCGCTGTGATGGCGGTAGCGGCGCTCGAAGCGCCGGGACAGCATCCGGCCCGCTGCGCCTGCCACTGGCCGCAACGGTGCCGCCACCAGCATGGGCGGGTCGGTCAGTATGACCGTGGTGAAGGCGACGTCGTAGGCCCGAGGGCCGAGCAGGGCCGCGCTCCAGTCGAGCACGGTGGCCGCTCCCCCCGGACCGGCCAGCAGGTTGAACGGGTGCAGGTCGCCGTGGCAGATCACCTCGGATGCAGCAGGCGGTGGATTGGCGGCCAGCCACCGGGTGGCACCGGCGAGGTCTCCTCTATGGTGGGCTTCCGACAGCGCCTGCAGCTGTTCGAGCAGGCCGGTCACGGTCGTGGCGACCGCCAGGCCGACGTCCAGCTGGCTGCGCAGCGGCCCGGGGTCGAGGCGGTGGAGTTCGCTCATCGTGACGGCCAGCGTCTCGGGGATCGTGGTGGCCAGGCGGGGTAGCCGGGTGAGCGCCCTGGTGCCGCCGAGCCCTTCGAGCAGTCGGGTGCCGGGGGCTCGGTCCATCACCATGAAGGCGCGCCCGAGCCCATCTTCGGGGCCGCCGGCGGCCCGGACCTTGGGCGTGGGGAAGCCACAGCGCGCCACCTCGGCTTGGACGAGTGTTTCTTTGCGGGCCAGTGCGGGGTCGGGCATCACCCGGGCGACGAGGTCGCCGTCGAGACCCCCCGGAGCGTCGGCGAGGCGGAAGGCCAGCAGCTCCGCCCAGAACCCCCCGGTCAGCGGTTCCGGTGGCGCCGCGAACTCTAGGCGCGGGTTGCCCGTCGCCGTGCGCAACACTGCCAGCAGGCGTTCGGGGAGCTCATCAGCCATAGTTACGCTGTTTACCGTAACGGTTTTTACCGGTAATGTCCATGTGATGACCGATACCCAGACTGTGGAGGCGGTGGAGCTCACCGTCGATGAGCTCGCCCAGCGGGCGCACCTTCCGGTCCGCACCATCCGCGAGTACCAGACGCTACGCCTGCTGCCTGCGCCCCGGCGGCGGGGCCGCATCGGCGTCTACGGCCAGGTTCACCTCGACCGGCTGGCCACCATCGGCCGGCTCCAGCGGCGTGGCTACTCACTGGCGGCCATCAAAGATCTCCTCCAGGCTGGAGGCGCCGGCGGCGGCCTCGCCGCTGTGCTCGGGGTCGAGTTGGGTGCGGCCGCGCTGGACGAGACCCCGCTGCGCCTGACCAGGGCCCAGCTCAAGAGCCGGGTACCGGGACTGTCCGCCGCCGCGCTGCGGCGTGCCCGGGCGGTGGGCCTCTTCCAGCCCGAGAGGGCCCAGCATGTCCTGGTCCGCAGTCCCGCGTTGCTCGCCCTGGTGGCCTACGCCGTCGGCGCCGGCCTGCCCGCCGACGGGGTGCTCGATCTCATCGGCGCCCTGCGCACCGGGCTGGACGAGCTTGCCGAGTCGGTCGCCGGCCACGTCGTCGACGATGTTCTGGAGCCGCTGCGCTCGCAGGGGCGCGTCGACGCGTTCGCCCCGGTCCTGCGGCGGGGCCGGCTGCTGTTGCTGCAGGGCCTGGCCAGCCTGTTCGCCGACCGGCTCGGCGAGGCGCTGCTGGCCCGCGCCGAGGCTGACCCGCTTCGGGGCGGTGCGCTGCGCGCCGCCATCGAGGAGATCCGCGTCGGTGCCGTCGCCGACGCCGCAGGGCACATCGAACACCGGAGCCGCGCGTGACGATCGCCAACCACGAACAGGCCGATCACTGGAACAGCGAGGAAGCCAGCCACTGGGCGACCCACCAGGCGGCTTGCGACCGGATGCTGGCACCGTTCTCGGACATGGTGCTCGCCGCCCCCGCCCCCGCGCTCCGGCCCGGCGACCGCGGCGCGGACCTGGGCCTCGATGCGGGAGGCCAGCGGGAGGACCGCGCCCGGGGATCCCGTCACCTCCAAGGTGGCGACCCCGTTCTCGACGGCAGCAACACGCACGGATGCGCCCCGGGCAATGACCGAGGGCACAACACTGCGCTCCAGCGCGGCCGCCACCCGTTCCTTCAGATCCATCACCCAGCCGCCTGCTCGGGGGCTGCCGTTGAGGCGCCGGGCCTGATGCGGCGCGCGGCTTCGAGCGCGGCTTCCAGATCGGCGATCAGGTCTCCGGCGGCCTCGATGCCGACGGATAGGCGCAGCAGATCATCGGGCACCGGGGAGGAGGGCCCCTCCGTGGTGCGCCGGTGCTCGATGAGGCTCTCCACCCCGCCCAGCGAGGTGGCCCGCTTGAAGACCCGGACGGCGCGCAGCACCGCTGTGGCCTGCTCGGCTCCCCCGGCCAGCCGGATGGACAGCATCCCGCCGAACCCGCCGGTCATCTGCCGGGCGGCGATCTGGTGGCCCGGGTGCGACGGCAGCCCGGGGTAGAGCACGGCCGTCAGCGCCGGGTGAGTGTGGAAGTGCGTGGCGATGGCCAGCGCGGTCTGCGATGCGCGGTCGACGCGCAGGAACAGGGTGCGCATGCCTCGCTGCAGCAGCCAGGCCTCGAACGGCCCCGGCACGGCACCGGCGTTGCGGCGCCAGGACCGGATCCGCTCCCAGAACGGGTCATGGCGGGCCGACAGCACCGCGCCGGCCAGCACGTCGCTGTGGCCGTTGAGGTACTTGGTGGCCGAGTGCACCACGAGGTCGGCGCCGTGCTCGAACGGCCTCGTCAGTACGGGTGTGGCCACGGTGTTGTCGGCGGCGACCCGGACCCCGGCGGAGTGCGCGAGCGCGCAGACGGCGGCCATCCCGGAGGCGAACAGGGCACACCCGCAACCGGCGCCCTCCAGGGCGGCCAGCAGGCGCTCCGCGTGCTCATAGGTCGGGTTGTCGGCCCGCGTGTACTCGGGGGCCTGCCGGTAGGAGCCATCCGGCTGCTGTTCGTAGTTCGTCGATGGGGTGATGACGGGCGCCAGGCCGCCGGACACCGGGTCCATCTCACCCAGGGCCTGGGCTGCCAAGGTCGGCGGTGACAAAGATCGCTGTTCCAACGGCCCATGCCTCCTTTCCCGCCCGCCGGCGAGTGGTCGTCGGGTGTTCCGGCCAGCGTGGGCTTGCTTGCCGGGTCTGTCCCGGCTGGCCTCTCACAGCTGAGGTTCCGCAGGTACTCAGCCGTATCCGTCTCGGCCATGCTCAGAACCGTCACGCCGGGACAATGCGCTGGCCGGGCGCAGGCCGTTGTATGAGCGTTCGGTGCCAAATGGCGGGTCGTTGCAGATGACGAGGGCCTTCATGGCGGTTACTCCTCCCCGGCAGCGACGGGCAGTCCGGCCAGGCGCCATTCGGGCAGCCCATCGGCCAGGCGGCGGGCCTTGTAGCCCTTGGCGCGCAGCCGCTCCACCGCCTGGGGCGCGAGCACGCAGTACGGCCCGCGGCAGTAGGCGACGATTTCGGTGCGCTTGGGCAGCCGGGACAGCGCCGCGTCGAGCTGGTCAAGGGGGACCGACAGGGCGCCGGGGATGTGGCCGGCGGCGAACTCCTGAGCCGGGCGGACGTCCAGGATGACGACCTTCCCCCGGTCCGCCCGCGCCAGCAGCTCCTGCCGGCGGACCGGTTCCAGCGCGTCGCGCGCGATGAAGTAGTCGCGCACCACCTGATCGACCTCGGCCAGCCGGGACCGGGCCAGATCCCGCAGCGCCACCACGAACGCGGCGACGTCGTCCCCGGACAGCCGGTAGAAGACCTTCGTGCCGTCCTTGCGCGAAGCGACCAGGTGGGACCGGGCCAGCACCTGCAGATGGGCCGAGGTGTTGGTCACCCCCATCCCGGTGGCCTGAGCCAGCGCCTCCACCGTCCGCTCCCCCTGCGCCAGCAGCTCCAGAACCTCGATGCGCTTGGGGCTGGCCACCGCCTTGGCGGTTCGGGCGAACGCCTCATACAGCCGGTCCTTGGCCTCACGGCCGTCCACGCCCGCTCCCTTCATCCAATCTTCTATGGAATAGATGCTAAACCCCACCGGTGGTCAGCGGGCAAGGACCTTCGGCTCGCACCCGCTCGCCCGCCCCGCGACGGCCTACATGCGGCCGAGGCTCCAGCTCGCCCGCGGCTGGACAGGAGGTCCCAGCCGGGCATCTTCTCTACTATTCTATGGAATACTGGCGGGACTGGCTGGCGGATGTGATCATAATGAGCGACGAGCGCAAGGGCGCTATGACCCCGGCTATTCAGCCCATCCCCCTGGTCGATGAGGGCCTGGGGAATTCCTCCTACCTGCTTGATCTCGGCGATGGGCGGGCGCTGGCGGTGGACCCGGAGCGCGACCCCGGCCCCTACCTGGCCACCGCGCGGCACCGGGGCCTCACCGTGGCTTTCGCGGCCGAAACCCATCTGCATGCCGATTTCGTGTCCGGCAGCCGGGAACTGGCCGCACATGGCGCTGAGGTGCTCGCCGCCGCGGCCGGGCGGATCGAGTTCGGCCACCGGGGGCTTGGTGACGGCGACGAGGTTGACCTCGGCGGTCTGAAGTTGCGGTCCTTGGCGACCCCCGGCCACACCCCTGAGCACCTGTCGTACCTGATCCTGGACGGCGCCCGGCCGGTAGCGCTGTTTTCCGGCGGGTCGCTGCTGGTGGGGGCGGTGGCCCGCACCGACCTGATCGCCCCCGAGCGGACCGGGGAGCTGGCCCGGGAGCTGTGGCGCTCGCTGCACGAGCGGATCCTCGGCCTGCCGGACGATCTGCCGGTCTACCCGACGCACGGGGCCGGCTCGTTCTGCTCGGCACCGGCCGGCGCGGAGCGCACCACCACGATCGGGCGGGAGAAGCGGGCGAACCCGCTGCTGGCCGCGCCCGGCGAGGACGCGTTCGTCGAAATGCTGCTCGGCGGGCTGGGCAGCTACCCGCCGTATTTCCTGCGGCTGCGGGAGGTCAACCGCCGCGGCCCGGCCCTGTACGGGACGCAGCCGCCTTGCCTGGCCCGCCTGGACGTCACCGAGGTAACCTGGCTCGCCAGCGAGGGCACGTTGGTGGTTGACGCCCGGCCGCTGGATGACTTCGCCGCGGGGCACGTGCCGGGGTCGCTGTCGATCCCGTTGCGCGATCAATTCGCGACCTGGCTCGGTTGGCTCGCCGGGCCCGCCCGTCCGCTGGTGTTCATCCTCGGCCCCGATCAGGACCGGGGCGAGGTCGTGCGTCAGGCACTCAAGATCGGCCACGAGCACCTGGCGGGCGAGCTGGCCGGGGGCGTCGCCGCCTGGGCGGACGCTGGGTTCCCGCTTCACCGGATCCGGCTCGTTCCCGCCGCCGGCGCCGTCGGCGCGGTGGTGGACGTCCGCCAGGACGCCGAGTTCACCGTCGGGCACCTGCCCGGCGCCATCCACGCCGAACTCGGATCGCTAACCAGCGTCACCCTCCCGCGGACCGAGCCGCTGACGCTGATGTGCGGCCACGGGGAGCGGGCCATGACCGCCGCCAGCATTCTCGGCGCGGCCGGGCGCGACGATCTAACGGTGGCCGTCGGCGGGCCGGCCGACTGGGCCGCGTCCCGCGGCCGGAGCCTGGAGACCGGCCAGTGAGCACTAAGACATCACGACCGGTACGCCTGGGCCTGCGCGCCAACCTCGCCCAGTTCACCCTGCTGGTCGGGGTGAACGCGCTGGTCGGCGGGATGATCGGCCAGGAGCGTACGGTGCTGCCGCTGCTCGGCACAAGGGTGTTCCACCTGCACGCCTTCACCGCGGCGCTGACCTTCATCGTCGCGTTCGGGGTGGTCAAGGCCGCCACCAACTTCGCCGCCGGGGCCCTGTCGGACCGCTATGGGCGCAAGCCAATCCTGGTCGCCGGGTGGCTGGTCGGCGTGCCCGTGCCGTTCTTGCTGGCCTTCGGGCCGAACTGGGCCTGGATCATCGCCGCCAACGTGCTGCTCGGCGTCAACCAGGGGCTCACCTGGTCCACCACCGTCATCATGAAGATCGACCTCGTCGGGCCCGCCCGCCGCGGCCTGGCCATGGGGCTGAACGAGGCCGCCGGCTACGGCGCCGTCGCCGTCACCGCGCTGGCCACCGGGTTCATCGCCGCCCGCGCGGGCCTGCGCCCGGACCCGTTCTTCCTCGGCATGGCCTTTGCCGGGCTCGGGCTCGGCCTGTCCACCCTGTTCGTCCGGGAGACCCACGGCCACGCCCGCCACGAGGCCGCCACCCACACCGCCACCTCCGCCCAGGCCCACGGCGGCCTGTCCACCCGCGAGGTGTTCTGGCTCACTAGCGTCAAGGAGAAGGCCCTGTCCGCCGCCAGCCAGGCTGGCCTGGTGAACAACCTCAACGACGGGCTCGCCTGGGGAATCTTCCCGATCTTCTTCGCCCGCGGCGGCCTTTCTGTCGCCCAGGTCGGCATCCTGGCCGCGCTCTACCCGGCGGTATGGGGCGCTGGGCAGCTTGTCACCGGTGCCCTGTCGGACCGCCTGGGCCGCAAATGGCTCATCGCCGCTGGCATGTGGGCCCAGGCGGCCGCCATCGCTTTCATCGCCGCCGCACACGGGTTCTGGCCCTGGGCAGCCGGCGCCCTCGTGCTCGGTGCCGGGACCGCCATGGTCTACCCGACCCTGCTCGCCGCCATCGGCGACGTCGCCCACCCCACCTGGCGCGCGTCCGCCGTCGGCGTCTACCGGCTCTGGCGCGACGGCGGGTTCGCCATCGGCGCGCTCCTCGCCGGAATCATCGCCGACCTGCTTGGCCTCGCCGCGGCCATCTGGGCCGTCGCCGCCCTCACCGCGGTGTCCGGGCTGGTGGTCGCCATCCGGATGTATGAGACCCACCACCGGAGCCCGGCCACCGCCAGCGGCCCCGGCGCTCCCGCCACTGCGGGTACCCACCCTCCAGCCTCGCCAGCCGCCCCGCCCGGCAGGCCATGACCGCGCCCGGCGCGCCGCCGGTGGTGATCAACGGTGGCGACCGCACTTGCAGCGCGCTTCTCCTCGAACTGCGGGACCACGCCGCCCCGGCTGCCGCCCGGAACCGTGATCCATCTGATCGCGCGCGAACCGGCTGCGCCGGTTGACCTCGCCGCCTGGTGCCACCTCACCGGGCATATCTACCTTGGCCGCGTGCGCGAACCACGGGGCCAGCCTGCCTATGCGCTGCGCACCAGCGCCACGCCGCGCCGGACGCAGCCGCGCTCGCCGTGGCGGCTCACCCGATGACGAACAGGCCCCCTCCGCGGCGATTAGCGGGCGGGCTGGTGCCACACCAGCGCAGCCGTTAAGTATCGATCTTTTCCATAACGGCTGCCGTGGCGGTGTCACGGGTCCTGCTCAGCACACCGGTCGAGTGTGTTATTCCGCTGCGTGTTGTCTACCTGTGCCCCTGCCCGGGCTGCCCGGCGACGGCTTCGTGCGCGGAGCGGGTTCGACGGCGGTGACCCGTTCGACGATCCCGGCCCGCATGCGTTCGGCGCCTTCGACCGCAAACCCGGCGGCGAGGACGAGCGGGAGCGGGTGCCGGGTCTGGTACTCCCCGGTTGCCCGCAGGGTGAGCCGTTCCAGCAGCCGCTGCCCGGCCCGGATCAGCGGGTTGCCGGACGCGACGTGGTCGAGCAGGATGAGCCGCCCGCCGGGGCGCAGCACCCGGTGCATCTCATCTATCGCGGCCTTGTCATCGGGGATGCAGCACAGCGACAGGGTGCAGACCACGGTGTCGAAGCTGGCGTCCGGAAACGGCAGCGCCTGGGCGTCGCCTTCGGCCAGTTCCGCCTCCAGCCCGAGGTCAGCGGCGCGCCGGCGGGCGATCGCCAGCATCGCCGGGCTGGCATCGATCCCGGTCAGCCGGGTCTCCTGCGGGTAGTGGGGCAGGTTGAGGCCGGTGCCCACCGCCACTTCGAGCACCTCACCGGCCGCCTGCGAGCAGGCCCATGACCGGCCGCCGGTGAACAAGAACCGGTCATATAGGCGCATGTCCCGGTCGTACCGCGGCGCGTACCGCTCCCAGAACCCGCGAGCCTTCTCGCCGTCGGCTCTGGTCATGCCGCCGTTCCCGCCGGGCGCAGGAATTCCTCCAGCTGCGCCAGCAACTGGCTCTTGCCGCCTGCCGGGGTAATGCGCTTGACCGGCCGCCCGCTGGTGAAAACGATCAGCGTCAGCAAGGCCATGATCTCGAAACGGGCGGCGAGCCCGGGCGCGTCATCAAGCGGCACCGCGGCGACGCGCAGCCTGCCCGCGTGCTCGGCGGCCAGATCCTCCAGCACCGGCGCGATCGCCGCGCACGGCCCGCAGCCCTGCACCCAGAAGTCCACCAGCACCGGCAGGCGGGAACCGGTTACCTCCTGATCGAACGTAGCGGCCGTCAGCGGCACCACAAGCCCCATCGTCCCTCCTCTCGGCCGTGGCCGCCGGACTAGGATGAACCCGCCGGTCACCACGAATTCGCCCGTGTCCTGTTCAGCGACCTCACCCCCGCCGACGTGAGCCGCTTCTCCGCGGTCGCGCGTCACCTGATCACCCGGCTGCACGGCTGCGACCTCGGCGGCATCCACCGGCTTGCCGCCGGCCCCACCGCGGCCGGCGGAGCGTAAGGACCGGAAGCGGGCGCCAGCCCGGGCCAGGCCACGGCGCCTGGGCAGTTGGCCCGGCGGTGCCGGCCGTCGCCCGGCGACTGTGACCGGGCCCGGCTACGCACCGTGGGCGGCGCGCACGCGATGGCGGTCACCGCGATGATGGCCGCGGCCGGGTGCCGGATCAACGGGCCCGGTCCGGCATCGGCGCCCGGCCCGGGGCCGGCTCGGGACCGGTGCCGCGGCGAACCACACGAGGCCGGCCACGGTCGCCGCGAAGAGGTTCAGCCGGAGCCCGAGGAAGTGCGCGGAAGAGTCGATCCTGATCGTCTCCTCGAAGATCCGGTACCGGAGTACCCGGCGACATACAGCGCCATCAGCCCCTGAGGGCGGATCGTGCGGTGGTGGCCCAGCCACACCAGCGACGCCGCCCAGTCCAGGTCGAAGATCAGCTCGTAGAGGAACGACGGCTGGAACGTGGCGTAGCGGGTGTACCCGGGCGGGCGGTGGCTGATGGCGATCTGCAGCGCCCAGGGCAGGCTGCCCGGCTTGCCGAACAGCTCCTGGTTGAGGTAGTTGCCGACGCGGTCGGCCGCCTGCGCGACCAGCAGCGCCGGGGCGGCTGCGTTCATGAAGACGCCGACGCTCGCACCCGCGCGCCCGACCCGCCACGCTCCGGCAAGGGCCCCGGCTGCCACGCCGCCCCAGATGCCGAGCCCTCCCGCCCACACCGCGAACGGTCCCCACCAGGTGTGTGGCGTGATGTCGACGGGGGTGGTGATGTCGAAGTAGATCCGGCCGCCGATGATCCCAGCCGGCACCGCCTAGGTCGCGACCTCATAGACCAGGGCGGGATCGCCTCCCGCGGCGGCCCAGCGGCGGCGGGTGATGTAGACGGCCAGCGCGATCGCGGCGGCGGCCAGCTGGCCGCCCACCAGTGCCGCGATCCCGGCTCCGGCAATGCCGAAGATCGCGGCCGACGCGACGACGGCGGCCAGCACGGCGAGGTTGCCGTGGCCGGCTGGGGTTGGGGTAGGCGGGCTTGGGCGGGCGCCCGCGCCCGCCATAGGGCGCCGTCTGGGGAACGGCGTCGTGCGGGTAGGCGCTGGTGGTGCCCTTGGCCGCCAGCACGTACTGCCAGCCGCGGGTCTGCAGTTCCAGCCGGAAGGTGGTGTTGTCGCCATAGCCCGCGTCGCCCGAAACCACCGGCCACGTCCCGTTCACCAGGTGCACACTCACCCCGATCTGGCAGTCGCCGGTCTTGCCCAGCGTGCCGGAGTACTGGCGGCCACATACGGCGACGCGGTGACTGACAGTCCTATCCATCCAAGCTGCCAGGACCCCGCGCGAACCGTGGCCGATGGCCCAGCGTCGGCCCCTTCTGCGCAGCTGTCACGCAAGAGAACAAGGCGGGCCGCTGTATCTCGGGTTAAACACCCTCGGGAGGGGCGGTGGCGCGACTTGTCGCGCCACCGCATGGCCAGCGCAGCGCCCGCGAGGACAACGCGCACGAGCGCGACCGAATTAGAAGCCGACGAACGCCAAGTCGCCCTCGACAGCCAAACCGTCACCGTCATCAACGGCGGACGATCACGATGAAGTTGCGGGCGACTGCCAGGCTGCAGGGAGCGGTTGGCCGGTTAGGGCGCTGGAGCTCCTGGGCCGTCTGTGCGGAGCGGGAGCGTGAGTACGAACGTGGCGCCACCGCCCGGCCCGGCTGAAGATGCGCTGATCTCGCCGCCGTGAGCGTGTGCGATGCTGCGGGCGATGGTCAGTCCGATGCCCGAGCCGCTGGAGCGGCGCGGCTGCCCGGGTGCCCGGTAAAATCGCTCGAACACGCGCTCAAGGTCCTCGGCGGCCAGGCCGACACCCGTATCCGTGACCGCGACTTCGGCCCGCTGCCCGGCCGCCCGGGCCTCGACGGTTACGGCACCTTCCGCGGGTGTCGCGGCGAGCGCGTTGCCGATGATGTTGGTGAGGACCTGGGTGATCCGGTCCGGGTCGGCCCGCACCGGCAGCGGACCGGCCGCGTGGATGGTGAGGGCTACGTTGCCGTCGCTGAACTGCGGGGCCAGCCGCCCGGCGGCCAGCCTGGCGAGGTCGGCGAGGTCGGCGCCGGCTAGATGCAGGTCCAGCCGCTGCTCTTCGGCCCGCGACAGCGCTGACAGGTCGTCGGCCAGCCGGCGCAGCCGCCGTAGCTCGTCGCTGGCCGCCCCGAGAATTTCCGGTTCCGGGGTGAAGACCCCGTCGATGAGGCCTTCCAGGTACCCATCGAGGGCGGTCAGCGGGGTGCGCATCTCGTGCCCAACCTCCCCGAGCAGCCTGGTACGGCGCGTCTCTGTGCTGGCCAGCTCCGCGGCAAGGGTGTTCACATCCCCAGCGAGCGCGGCCAGTTCCGGCTCATGGGGGACGGGCACGCTGGCCTGATAGCGCCCGGCCGCGATCAGCCGGGTCGCCGCCCGGACGGCGTTCAGCGGCCGCAGCAGCCGGCGGGTGACGAACGCGGCGGCCAGCCCCGCCGCGGCCACGCTGGCGAGCACCCCCACCAGCAGCGCGGTCGTGAGCGCGGAAAGGAAGGCAGAATGCACGTTCCCGGCGGTCCCGCCTTGCCCGCCTGGGCCCATACCCATGTGGCCGCCGCCGAGCATGTTCATCTGGTGATCAAACAGGGTGGGGGCGAGGAGGCGAACGGTCACATAGGTCACCGCCGCGCCGATGACGATCACCGCCGCGTAGGAAATGAACAGCCGCAGCGACAGATGCATCCTCATACCGGCTGCCCCACGAACTTGTAGCCAACCCCGCGGACGGTGGCGATCAGCCGCGGGTTCGCCGCATCGTCGCCGAGCCGGGCGCGCAAGCTGCGGATGTGCACGTCCACGACCCGCTCGTCGCCGAAGAAGTCATAGCCCCACACCCGCTCCAGCAGCTGACGACGGGAGAACACTCGCCCGGGCGCGGCGGCGAGCGCGGCGAGCACGTCAAACTCCAGCGCGGAAAGCGCCACTGGCGCGCCATCCGCCCGCACCTCACGGGCACCGGGGTCGACGGTCAGGCCCTCGAAGCGCAACACTCCCACACCCTTGTCCCGCACCCCGCGGTCGCGGCGCAGCACCGCCTTCACCCGGGCGGCGACCTCGCGTGAGCTGAACGGCTTGGTCACATAGTCGTCCGCACCGACGCCCAGGCCGACCAGTTTGTCCACTTCTTCGGCGCGGGCGGTCACCAAGATGATGTACACGTCGCTGAAGGTCCGCACCTGCCGGAGCACCTCAAGCCCGTCGATTCCGGGCAGCATCACATCGAGCAGCACCAGATCGGGCGTGCCCTGGCGGACTTGGTCGACCGCAGCCTCCCCGTCGGCGGCCTCGGACACCGCGAACCCGTCCGCTTCCAGGTATCCGCGCAGCACCGCACGGATATGCGGTTCGTCGTCCACAACGAGTACCCGGCGCATGGTTTACCCCTGCCCACAGCGACGGCCGGGGCCCGCCGCCCCACCGCGCGCGGGCCCCAGCGGCCGCGCCATAGCGCAGCCGCTCGCAACCGGCGCGTCCTTGATCCTCAACCTAGCCTCCTGCCGGCCCCCTCACGCCACCGTCCATCTTCAGCATGCGGCCCGTGGATGAGGCCACCTGCACGCCGATCGTGAAGCTTCCATGAAGCCCACCCGGAAAGCCCCGGCGCCGCCTTCACGCGAGCTTCACGCCAGCGCCGGTCGTTGCATCACATCAGCCCGGAATGCTCGAAGCGTAGGAACACGGACGAGGAGCTGAAACAGATGAAGCTGAACCGAAAGCGCGTGGTGACCGGGCTGGTGGCCACCGGGCTCGTGGCCGGTGTGCTCGCCGGCGGCGGCGTGGCCCTTGCGTCGGCCGACGCGACGCCAACGGCCGTCACATCGACCTCCGCGGGGCCGTCCTACGGGCCCGGCACCGGCCACTTCGGCGGCATGTACGGCATGGGGGGCATGCACGGCATGTGGTCCGGCGAGCAGCCGGTCATGAAGGCCGCCGCGGACTATCTCGGCCTGACCCAGACCCAGCTCCAAACGCAACTGCAGTCGGGCAAGTCGCTCGCCGACGTCGCCAAGGCGCAAGGCAAGCCGGTGTCCGGGCTCAAGGACTCGATTCTGGCGGCCATGACGAGCCGCATCGCCAGTACCGCGCTGACCGCCGAGCAGAAGGCGGCGATGCTCAGCCACATGAAGAGCCACCTCGACGCGATGATCAACATGGACATGGGCATGGCCCATTCGCCCGGGGCGGGCATGGGCCCGGGCATGGGCTCGCACGTGACCGGGACGGGCTCGTCGATGGGTGGGATGTGGCGATAGGCCCCGCCGGTTGCCGTGCGCGTGACGCATACGCGCACGGCGCCAACAGGCAGCTAGACACGGCAATTCTCGGCGTGACCCCGGCGGGAGGTCCCGGTCGGGACGGAGGAGATGACGATGATGTATTGGTACGGCCACGCTATCGGCGGCTGGGGATACACGCTCGTGGCGATCAGCATGATTGTGTTCTGGGGGGCGGTGATCTATGGCGTTGTGGCGCTGATCCGCCGCGTCGGCCGAGGCACCCCGCAGACGCGCGAACCGGCCCAGCCGCCCGCGCCGGATCGGCTGCTCGCCGAGCGGTTCGCCCGCGGTGACATCGGCGAGGACGAGTACCGGCGGCACCTGGCCGCACTGCGGGACGCTGGCCGGGCCGCCACGGGTGATCCCCGCCCACAAGCCGGCCAGACCTCCGGCGTGGCCACACCAGCGCTGGACTGGCTTGCGCGGGGTGGCAGGGCACCACAACGCTGACGCATCAGTGGAGTGCTGTCGCGTGCGGCCCGCAGCGCTGGCGGCATTCGGCGACGCTGCCGGCGCCGACGAGCCGGACGGGGATACGTGCGCGGTCGAGAAGGCTAGCGGCGATGGAGGCGCGGTGGCCGTTGGAGCAGATGACCCAGGTGGTGCGGTCGCGCGGAATCGTGTCAAGCTGGCCGGGCAGGTCGGCGACGAACAGTGTGCGGCTGCCGGGGATGGTGCCCCATGCCCATTCGAGCTCTTGCCGCACGTCGAGCACAAGGAGATCGGCTCCGCGCGTCATCGCGTCGCAGAGGTCGGCGACGCTGGCCGTGAGGTAGGAACGCACGCCGCCGGTCCACGCGTCGATGCCGCCGCCGAGGTGGCCAAGCACCTTGGTCCAGCCGATCCGGATCAGCTGGGTGACAGCCTCCTTCAGCGACGCCCGTACCGGGTCAGGCAGCACGAGGATCACCGGTGCATCGAAGGGCAGCATCCATCCCACGTAGCTGCCGAAGCCCGAGTTCAGTTCGATGTTGACCGACCCAGGGATGTGGGCGGCGGCGAAATCGTCGCGGTCGCGCGCGTCGACGATCCACGCTCCGGTGTTTGCGCGCCTGCTGACCTCCCGCGGGGTGAGCGCGGGAATGCCCGGGAGGCCGCCGAGAACCGGCGCCCCCCGCCGGTTGACCGGTGCCATGTGGGCGTAGTAGGCGGGGTAGGCCATCAGCTCCGAACGCAGTTCGGTGCTGAATTCGGCCAGACCCTGCGCCGTCAGCAGGGGATTGTCGTCGCACTCGGCGCGGATCGTGCTGGTGCGCTGCGTATTGGGCATCGCGGCGACGCAGAAGCTGCCGGCACCGTGGGTGGGCAGCACCCGCACGGTGCCCGGTAGCGCGGCGAGCCGCTGCAGGGTGGTGTGCTGGGCGCGGGTGAGTTCGACGGTGTGGTTGTCGCCGAGCAGGTCGGGGCGCCCGGCGCTGCCCACGAGCAGGCTGCCGCCGGTGAACACCGCGGCCGGGGTGCCGCCGTCGCTGGCGAGCCAGCAGAGGTGCTCGAAGGTATGCCCCGGGGTGGCCATCGCCACCAGGTTGAGGTCACCCAGCGGCAGTTCGTCGCCTTCGTCAGCGGGCCGGTGGGGAAACTCGTAGCGGCCCTTGGCCGGGGCGACGATCTGGGCCCCGGTGGCCGCGCGGACCTCGTGCGCGCCGGAGACGTAGTCGTTGTGCACGTGGGTCTCGAGCACGGCCCGGATCACGGCGCCGCGCTTCTCGGCGGCGCGGATGAACCGCCAGGCGTCGCGCTGCGGGTCGACCACCGCCGCCTCGTCACCAGAGACCAGCAGGTAGCTGTTGTCCCCGAGACCGCCGGTGACGAATACCTCGACGTCCATCTTCATCTCCTGTGGCGGACCGGATGCGAATGATTTTAATACACAATTAACCTATTGATCGCTTGAAAAAGCAAACCCGCAAGCCTAGGGTCGAGACATGGCCGTCGTCCCGGACTCGTTTCTCGAAGACGTCGCGCGGCGGTTCGCCCTGCTCGGCGATCCGACCCGGCTGAAGATAGTCAGCGTTCTGCATGAACGCGGCGAGTGCCCGGTGGGTGAGATCGCGGACGCCGCGGGCACGTCGGTGGCCAACACCTCCCAGCATCTGCAGCGGCTCGCAGCCGGCCAGATCGTGGGGCGGCGCCGCGACGGCCAGGCGGTGTGCTACCGGATCGTCGACGGCACGATCGAGCAGCTGTGCGCCATCGTCTGCGGCAGCGTGGCCGGCGCGCAGCGGCATCGGCCGGATAACGCGGCCGAGGGCGCCCAGAGCGCGGCGCGATGACGATACCGGAAGCGTGGCGGGGACCACGGGCGGACGACACTCCGGTGGCGGACGCTGCGGCGCTGGATGATGAGCCGCGGCGGTGGCTGAAGGTCATCGACCAGACGAAATGCATCGGGTGCCACGCGTGTACGACTGCGTGCAAGTCGGAGAACGAAGTTCCGCTGTCGGTCACCCGGACCTACGTCAAAAGCGTGGACGTCGGCACCTTCCCGCAGGCCCGGCGGGCGTTTCAGGTGACACGCTGCAATCAGTGCGAGGACGCGCCGTGTGTCGCGGCGTGCCCGACGAGTGCGATGTTCACCCGCCCGGATGGCATCGTGGACTTCGACAAGGACGCCTGCATCGGCTGTAAGGCCTGCATGGCGGCCTGCCCGTATGATGCGATCTTCATCAACCCGCAGGATCACTCGGCGGAGAAGTGCAACTTCTGCGCGCACCGGATCGATGCGGGGCTGGAGCCGGCCTGTGTGGTGGTGTGCCCGACTCAGGCGATCCTGGTCGGCCAGGCGGGCGACTCGTATGCCGCGAGCATCGCGGCGACCGAACCCGTCACGGTCCGCCGCCCGGAGAAGGGAACCCGGCCCAAGCTGTTCTACCGCGGTGCCACCGAGGCGACGCTGGATCCGCTGGCCGCCCGCCGGCCCGCGGGCGGCACATTCGCCTGGAGCGAGATTCAGGGCGGCTCCGGGCACCCTGGCGGCGGGAACAGCAGCGCGGCGGCGCTGCTGTCCTACGACATCGGCCACCGCGTGCCGTGGGACTGGCGGGTCAGCGCCTACACCTGGACGAAGGGTGTCGCCGCCGGCGCCTATCTGGTCGCGGTGCTGGCGGCGCTGACCGGATATCTGCCGTGGAGCAGCGTGCTGACCACCCGGGCGGCGCCGTTGATCGCGGCCGCTTTCCTTGCCGCCACCGCGGGGCTGCTCATCTGGGATCTGGAGCATCCCCGCCGGTTCGCCTACATCCTGACCCGGCCGCAGTGGCGGAGCTGGCTGGTGCGGGGCGGGGTCATCCTGACCGGCTACGCGGCGGTACTCGGCATAAACCTGATCGCCGGCGTCACGGAAAGCGCCGGGTTGCGGCAGGCGGCGGCGGTGCCGGGCGTGCCGCTCGCCGTGCTCGCGGCCGTCTACACGGCGTACCTGTTCGCGCAGGCGAAGGCGCGTGACCTGTGGCAGAACCCGCTGCTTCCCGCGCACCTGCTTGTGCAGGCGGGCGCGGCGGGCGCGGCGGCGCTGCTGCTGGCGGCCGCCGCGTGGCAGCCGCACGCCGTCACCGCGCTCGGCTGGGTGCTGGCGGTGACCTGTCTGGCGCACGTGCTGCTGGTGCTGGGCGAGGTGACCGTCCCCCATGCGACCGAACATGCCCGGCTTGCGGTGCACGAGATGGTGGGCGGCGCCTTCGCCCGGGTGTTCTGGGCGGGCTTGTTGTTTGCCGCGGCCGGGATCGCCGCGCCGCTTGTGGGTGCGTGGGCCGCGCCGGTCGCACTGCTTGGGCTCGCCCTGCACGAACACGCCTACGTCCAGGCCGGCCAGTCCGTGCCACTGGCGTGAGGAGAAGGCCACCGTGGGTGCGAAAAGAACCGGGAGCCTGGAAGAGATCGGCGTCCGGGTGAGCGCCGCCCGTGACGCCACGCTCGCGCGGGGGGAGACGTTCTATCCCGGCGCCAGCCGGGTGCATCTGGCCGCGTTCCCGCCCAAGGAACGCTGGGACGACTGGGTCGACGTGGACACCAGGCGGGTGGGCCACCGGTCGATGCTGGTGCCCACCACCTGCTTCAACTGCGAGTCCGCCTGCGGCCTGCTGGCCTACGTCGACCGGGACACCCTGCAGGTCCGCAAGTTCGAAGGCAACCCGGAGCATCCCGGCTCCCGGGGGCGTAACTGCGCCAAGGGACCGGCCACCCTGAACCAGGTCACCGACCCCGACCGCATCCTGTTCCCGCTCAAACGGGCCGGCGAGCGCGGCGCGGGCCAGTGGATACAGGTGAGCTGGGACGAGGCGCTGGACGACCTGGCGGCCAGGATCCGGGCCGCCATCGCCGAGGGCCGCCCGAACGAGGTCATGTACCATGTCGGCCGGCCCGGAGAGGACGGTTTCACCGAGCGGGTGCTGGCCAGCTGGGGGGTGGACGGCCACAACTCGCACACCAACGTCTGCTCGTCCGGCGCCCGGGCGGGCTACCACTTCTGGATGGGCATCGACCGGCCGAGCCCCGACCACGGCGGCGCCGACGTCATCCTGCTGGTCAGCGCGCACCTGGAATCCGGGCACTACTTCAACCCGCACGCGCAGCGGATCACCGACGCCAAGGCCCGTGGCGCCACGCTGATCGTGCTGGACACCCGGCTGTCGAACACCGCCACCCACGCCGACCACTGGCTCGCGCCCTACCCGGGGTCGGAGGCGGCGATCCTGCTCGCGGTCGCCAACCATCTCATCCAGACCGGCCGCTACCACCGTGAGTTCGTCCGCCGCTGGTGGAACTGGGCCGAGTACCTCGCCTGCGAACACCCGGGCATCGAACCCACCCTCGAAGCGTTCGAGGAGATTCTGCGCGCGCTGTACCGGGACTACACCTTCGAGTTCGCCGCCGCCGAATCCGGCGTCGCGGCAGCGGTGATCGCCGAGGTGGCGGAGGCGGTCAGCCGGGCGGGGACCCGGCTTGCCACCCACAGCTGGCGTTCGGCCGCTGCCGGGAATCTCGGCGGCTGGCAGGTCGCCCGCTGCCTGTTCCTGCTGAACTGCCTGCTCGGCGCGGTCGCCACCGAGGGCGGCACCTACCCTAATGCCTGGAACAAGTTCATCCCCCGCCCGATCCACACCCCGGGCCACCCGCACGTCTGGAACGACCTGACCTGGCCGGGCGACTACCCGCTCGCGCTCAACGAGATGTCGTTCCTGCTGCCGCACTTCCTCAAGGAAGGACGCGGGCGGCTCGCGGTCTACATCACCCGCGTCTACAACCCCGTGTGGACCAACCCCGACGGGCTGAGCTGGGCCGAGGTCCTCACCGACCCGGAGCTGGTCGGGCTGCATGCCGCGCTGACACCGGTGTGGAACGAGACCGCGTACTTCGCCGACTACATCCTGCCCATGGGAGTCGGCTCCGAGCGGCACGACCTGCATTCCTACGAGCAGTACGACGGGCAGTGGATCGGCTTCCGCCAGCCGGTGCTGCGCGCGGCGCGGGAACGGCTCGGAGAGACGGTCCGCGACACGCGCCAGGTGAACCCGGGCGAGGTGTGGGAGGAGAACGAGTTCTGGATCGAGCTGTCCTGGCGGATCGACCCGGACGGCTCGCTCGGCATCCGCCGCCACTACGAGTCACGCGAGCGGCCCGGTGAGAAGCTGACCGTGGAGGAGTACTACCGGCACATCTTCGAGCATTCGGTGCCCGGCCTGCCGGAGGCGGCGGCGGCTGAAGGGCTTAGCCCGCTCGGCTACATGCGCCGCTACGGCGCGTTCGAGATCCGATCCGCCATCGGCGCGGTGCACGAGCAGGAAGTTCCGCCCGGGCAACTGGAGGACATCACCGAAGACCGTTGCGGCCGCGTGTACACCCGCGCGGCCGCGCCCGCCGAGCCCAACGTCGTCCCGGTGGGAACACCGGAAAGCGACCCGGACGGCCGCCGCCCGGCCGGGGTCCGCGTGGACGGCGTCATCCGGCGCGGCTTTCCCACGCCCAGCGGGCGGCTGGAGTTCTACTCCCGCACGCTGGCCGAGTGGGGCTGGCCGGAACACGCGCTGCCCGGCTACATCCGCAGCCACGTCCACCCGTCGGCCCTCGGCCCCGGCCAGATGGTGCTCATCTCCACCTTCCGGCTGCCGGTCCAGATCCACACCCGCGGCGGCAACGCCAAATGGCTCAACGAACTCGCGCACACCAACCCGCTGTGGATCCACCCCGCCGACGCCCGCCGGCTCGGAATCGCACCAGGCGGCCTCGTCCGGGTGGAAACCGAGATCGGGCACTTCGTCGTGAAGGCCTGGATCACCGAGGGCATCCGGCCCGGAGTCGTCGCCTGCAGCCACCACATGGGCCGCTGGAAGCTCAGCGCCGCGGACCCGCACAGCGGCCGCGGTACCGGGACCGCCGCGACCGCTGGGCCGCGCCAGGTGGCGGCAACCGTGGACCTCGCCGCCGAGGACGGAAAGTGGGCGATGCGGCGCCGCCACGGCGTGCGGCCCTACGAATCGGCCGACCCGGACACCCGCCGCATCTGGTGGGGCGACGTCGGAGTGCACCAGAACCTCACCTTCCCCGTGCAGCCCGACCCGATCTCCGGCCAGCACTGCTGGCACCAGGCCGTGTGGATACGGCCCGCCGAACCCGGCGACGCCTACGGCGACATCGCCGTCGACACCGCCAAGGCCCATGCCACATACCAGAACTGGCTGCGCCGCACCCGCGGAGCACGCGCTAACTCCCCGGACGGCACCCGCCGCCCCTACTGGCTGATGCGCCCGCTCAAACCCAGCAAAGACGCCTACCAGCTCACCGAGGAAGCCGCAGCCCATGCCCGCCAGCCCTGAGATGTTCCGCGCGCTCGGCGCGCTGTGCGAGCGCCCCGACCCGGCCCACGCCGGGCTCGCCGCCGCCGTGGCGCTTCCCCCGCCGCCGGGTCCGGCCTCGTTCACCGAGGT
>WNGB01002469.1_pt1 | contig 29811 bp, 24 predicted proteins | sample 5400681 | NCBI WGS metagenome assembly WNGB01 (sample SAMN13153367, study PRJNA577476) | soil metagenome | isolation source: 115 cm soil or saprolite under grassland replicate 2 | place: USA:California | collected 2016-06-15
GGCCCATGTCGAAGGGATATGGTTTCGCTTGCCCATAACCATCCCATTTCCCACTCTTACACCTTCTACACACATGCAAAGGAGCGTTTCCAATGACTGATGATCCCGAATATGCTGCTCGTCTGCAGATCGACTATCCGGAGCAACTGGACCGGCTGACAACCTTGTTCCGACTTGTCTTGATCATTCCGATCGCCATCATCCTGGGCCTGATCTCGGGCGCTGGCCAGACGGTCACGATGACGGTTGTCCTCAATCAAGCCGGTGAGGTTGTGAAGCGAACTCGGGACACAGCTGGTGGGCTGGCGAGTGGTCTCGCTGTCGCCACGGCCTTGATGATCATCGTTCGCCAGCGGTATCCGCGCTGGTGGTTCGACTTTGCTCGCGAGCTGACCCGCTTCGCCTACCGAGTCGGCGCCTACCTGGTGCTGCTCACCGACCACTATCCGTCGACCGTCGAAGAGCAAGTTGTCCACCTGGAGATCGACTACCCCGACGTGAAGACTGACCTCAATCGCTGGATGCCGCTGGTCAAATGGCTGCTGGCGATCCCGCACTACATTGTGCTGGGTTTTCTGGCAATCGCCGCGTTCTTCGCCGTGGTGATTGCCTGGTTCGCGATTCTGGCGAGCGGTCACTACCCGAGAGGTCTGTTTGACTTTGTGGTCGGAGTCGGTCGCTGGGGCCTGCGCCTTAACGCCTACGCATTCCTGTTGGTGACTGACCGCTATCCACCATTCAGCCTGCGCTAGAACCGAATCACTGGCCAAATCCAAGGAGACTAGGAACTGCAGTGTGGTTAACCCCGTCCGATGCTGGTCACGGACACAGAGTCATACAGATGCCTACCAATCAGCCGCCCGAGGCTTGAACCGAATCTGTGTTCATCCGTGGAAATCGGTGTCCTTCAAATGCGCGGATAGAATCTGCCAGTGCCCAGTGAGGAGGAAACGCATGAAAGCGATTGTATGCACAACCTACGGACCGCCGGACGTTCTTCAGCTCAAAGAGGTTGAAAAACCGACTCCCAAGGACAATGAAATACGCATAAAAGGATATGCGACAACAGTATCAGCAAGAGACACCAGGGTGCGAAGCTTTACCGTTCCGCTCTCTTTTTGGCTCCCCGCTCGCATAGCGCTTGGTCTGAGAAAACCAAAACAAGCGATACTGGGGGCGGAGTTTGCCGGGGAAGTTGAAGCCGTAGGCAAAGATGTACAACGGTTCAAGATTGGTGACCAGGTTTTTGGAGATACCGGACACACTTTGTTTGGTGCGTATGCCGAGTATCTGTGCATACCGGAAACCGGGTGTGTGGCAATCAAGCCATCCAATATGACCTATGAGCAAGCCGCCGCCATTCCATTTGGAGGCCTGACAGCATTGCATTTTTTGAGAAAAGGGAAGATCCAAAGCGGGCAAAACGTGCTTATCTATGGAGCTTCCGGGGCAATCGGTACTTTTGCGGTTCAGCTTGCGAAGTACTTTGGCGCAGAAGTCACCGGGGTATGCAGTACGACGAATGTAGAACTGGTCAAATCGTTGGGAGCCGATAAAGTGATTGATTACACAACAGAGGATTTTACCAAAAACGGTGCGACCTATGATGTTATTTTTGATACGGTGGGCAAGAGTTCGTTTTCAGGTTGTATGAGAGCGCTGAAGAAAGAAGGGGTCTATCTTCATACAGTCGTTGCGCCGGCACTCAGTGTTCGAATGCGATTGACTTCACTGACAAGCAGCAAGACACTGATAGGTGGGACAGCAACTGCTACGGCTGAAGATCTCGTGGAGCTCAAAGAACTCGTTGAGGCGGGGAAGCTAAAACCGGTGATTGACAGACGCTATCCGCTTGAACAAATGGTCGAAGCACACAGATACGTGGACAAAGGACACAAAAAGGGCAATGTCGTCATCACCGTGACGCACAATGACAAAGCCTGACAAAGTAGTGGGATCCCGACTGGAAGAGCAGTATCATGTTATGTCCGGGCGAACGAGCTGGGCCATGCCTCCCAAATCTGATTCTGCAAGAATCTGCGTTCAGGCATATGAACGAGGTAGACTCAAGCCCTCTGGAGATGCGGCGTTGTGTCTTGCTTTTCTCCGCTCCAACCAGCTATCTAACGTTGTCGTCGGCGTACCCAACATGCGATTGGCTTTTGCCAGGTTGCTGCTTTCGCCGACTTTGTCGAAATAGGCCATCAGTTCACCCGCAGACTTGAGATCTTGGTTTCGCGTGAGGGTCGCCAGCAGCCTGACCAGCCACAAGGGCATGGTTGACACCTGCTTGATGTCCGGATGGAACACCGCACAGTAACGCCTCAAGGCCTCGTGCATCCCAATCGCCTCTGGTCCAAGAACAATAATCCGCTGGTTCGCTGCTTCTGCCAGTCCATGCGCGGTCGAAACCATCCTGGCGTAATCATCGGCGGCGACCCAATGGTAGGGGTGCGGCTGCTTGCCAAGCACAGACGCGCGACCTTGGACCACGAACAGCGGCAGACTCTCCATAAACCAGGTTGGGCAGAAGATGGTGTACGGAACTCCCGCCTCTCGGATGGCCTGTTCGGCCAGGAACTTGCGATTGGTCATTGGAAACCATCGGTTCTCCTCAGCGACGGTCGCCCCCGATATATAGGAGATCCGCTCAACTCCATGCCTGGCGGCCAGCTTCGCGACCAGCTCGGCTACCTGCTGTTCGACCTCAGTGGGAAGACTGATATGAACACCATCGCAGCCATGGAGCGCTTGCTCCAGACAGACGGTATCACTGGGATCTCCGGCAACGATCTCGAAGGAGCCGTCAAACAGCTTGCTGGCCCTGTGAGGATCCCTGGTCATGATCCGCACTCGGAATCCAGCTTCTTTCAGGCAGCGAGCCACAGGTTGGCCCAACAGTCCGGTCCCACCGACAACTAAGATAGTCTTTTGCATGATCGTTTCCTCACCACGCATGAAGCGCCTGGCCCAGGTCTGGTGGCGCGTTTGGTTCGGTATGCTCACGCCCTGTTCCTCGCTACGACCCGGAATACAGGGAACTGGGGCGCCACCTGCTCGAACGCGGCCAGCGGCGCATCGCTCTGAATCGGCAGATGCGCTCTGGCACCGGGCGCACGCTGCACGTACGCCTTCAGCACTCTCGCACGGCCCTCGGCCGCGACTTCTTCCAGATGCACCTCCTCGCGCCGACCATGCCGGAGGGTGACGTTACCCCCCGCAGCCTGCACGTTGTGCACCCAGTTCACGTCCGCGCCAAGCATGGACACCAGATAGCGCTCACCCTCAACGACCACCATGACCAGCGGCAGACGGATGATCCGCCCGGAGCGCCGGCCCAACACCTCGAGGGTGACCAGGTAATTCGGCGCAACCCCGATCGCATAGACTGCGGCCCAGCAGCGGTTGAGCATGCGGGCCATCCGATTGGGGCGTCCACCACGGTAGAACCACTTATCCACACGCATCACGCTCTTCTCCTGTTTGGCGCGGCTCGATGCGAACGCCTCGCACAATCAGCTGTATCCTACCAGCGCAGGAACAGCATGGGCGAAACGAATCGACCACCGTGGGATGATGTTTATGCACCAGACCAGCTTGGGGCAGAAAAGCAGCGAACCAGTTCTTTATGTCGTTTTTACATACTCTTTACTGCAGGCCGGGCTTGGATTAACAATGGTGTTGTAACCTCACCTCAAAGGAACCAGCCGCATGCACTGAGGAGAGTCACCATGATCGCAGGTGGCCGGCAGCGGCGCCTGGTCTTAGAGGGCGCATACAACGTGCGCGACATCGGTGGGTACGTCACGGTCGACGATCGGCGCACCCGCTGGCACACGCTGCTGCGCGGCGACAGCCTGCATCGGATCAGCGCGGCCGACCAGGCGGCGCTGCTCGCCTATGGCGTATGCACCAGTATCGATCTCCGCGCGCCATCTGAGACATGCGTCGAGCCCAGCGTCTTTTGCATGTCGCAGGCCGTCGCGTACCACCACATGCCGTTGATCAGTGATGTTGCCCGCGGCGCGAATGATCCACCGCCATCGTTGGCCGCTATCTACCGCCATATCCTGGACACCGGCCAGGAGCGGCTGGGCCTTGTGCTGCGAACCCTGGCTCAGCCGGGCGCGGTGCCGGCGCTGGTCCATTGCACCGCCGGCAAGGACCGCACCGGCCTGGTCGTGGCACTGCTGCTTGCCATCGCCGACGTGCCTGCCTGCGTCGCCTGCGGCGCTCTGGGGGAAAGCGGTTCACAACAGCAGGCCGCCACTGGTGCTCACTCGTCGGGCCGGTGTATCTGCTCAGGCTAGCACCGGCACTCACCTATGCCAGGAGGAGATACCATGCACATCCGGCAGTTTGTTGCCATCACCGCGCTGATCGGCGCGCTCTTGACCATTCCGCAGGCCACGGCGGCGCCGCAGCGGGAGGCGATCCTGGAAGGCCGCGCTGTCCTTCCGGCGCAGACCTTCGCGCCCGGCCCGGTCTCGGGGACGCTGCTCGGCTCGACTCCGATCAACGGTGTTGCGGTGCCATTTGCCAGCCAGCCTGTTCAGGGTGTATCGGCCGTGCTCGATGCTGGCGGCGGTGACTATTGGATCATGGAGGACAACGGCTACGGTGCGAAGAACAACTCCGCCGACTTCCTGCTGCGCATGTACCGCGCCCACCCCAACTTCGAGACTACCCGCGGCGGGAGTGGTACGGTCGCCGTCGGCGCGTTCATTCAGCTGCGCGACCCGGATCATCACGTGCCGTTCGCGATCGTCCAGGACGGCACGGCTGAGCGCCTGCTGAGTGGCGCCGACTTCGATATCGAATCCGTCCGGCGTGATCGCAACGGCGACCTGTGGTTCGGCGATGAGTTCGGTCCCTTCCTGCTGCACACCGACGAAACGGGTCGGGTACTCGAAGCGCCGATTCCCCTGCCGGGCGTGCAATCGCCAGACAATCCGACGCTCGGCAGCCAGGCGCCCAATTTGCCGCGCAGCCGTGGCTTCGAGGGCATGGCGATCGCCCAAAATAGGAAGACGCTCTATCCGATGCTGGAAGGTGCGCTCACCACTGACCCCGACCAGCGCCGCCGCCTGATCTACGAGTTCGACCTCACACGCGAACAGTATACCGGCGTCACCTATCAGTATCATATGGAGGCTGCCGACAACTCGATCGGCGACTTCACCGCGCTTGACGAGTATCGCTTTGTGGTGATCGAGCGCGATGGTGGACAGGGCGCCGCAGCCCATCTCAAGCGCATCTACCAGGTCGATCTGCGGCAGGTCGACGCACAAGGCTTTCTGATCAAGCAGGAGCTAGTCGATCTGCTCAACATCCGTGACCCGAATGGCATCTCGCTGCCGGAGAGGGCGGGCGACATCGGGCTGGGCGATCCGTTCCAGATGCCGTTTGTGACGATCGAGAGCGTGCTGCCGCTCGACCGGACGCGCCTGCTGGTGATCAACGACAACAACTTCCCGTTCAGCACCGGACGCAATCCAACGCTGCCTGACGACAGCGAATTCATCATCATCCGCCTCGAGCCAGCCGGGTGGTGATGGCCCCTCCGGTGTCGGCCATGCGCGTTGTGGCGCTCGCGAGGTCTTCTCTGCGAGAGGGGCCGCACGCAGCGCTGACAAGTTCGCTCGCTCGGCTTAACGTTCTGCTAACCAGCCGATGATGCGGCCTTCATCTTTCGCAAGCACTGTGATGGCATCCGTTCTTTTCTTCCATTGCCTGAGGAAGGAGGTATCCCGTATGATAGTGTCCGTCAGAGGTCTGCTCCGCACGATCGCTGCCGTGACAATCGCACTCGCCCTTGTGGGCGGCGCCGCGGCCAACACGATCACCGGACCAAGCAGCTCGCAGTCGCCCTACGTCGTCCGCTCCGTCCCCGGTGTCGTCACCAAGGCCATTCTCACGGTGGGCGACTCGCCGGTCGGCTCGTCGTACCGCATGGCCGGCATCCCCGACGGCCTGGGTGCGTTCGACAACCGCGACGGCACGTTCACCCTGCTCATGAACCACGAGCTCGGCAGCTCGCAGGGTGAAATTCGGGCCCATGGCGCCAGGGGCGCGTTCCTCTCCAAGTGGACGATCGAGAAGGGTTCACTTCGCGTTCTCCAAGGCGAGGACCTGATCAAGAAGCTGTACACCTGGAGCGGTGCGACATGGCAGCTCTCGAACAGCGACGCCGCCCCAACACGCCTCAACCGGCTTTGCTCCGCCGATCTCCCGCCCATCTCAGCCTTCTACAACCCGGCCTCCGGCAACGGATACAATGGGCGGATCTTCATGGATGGCGAGGAGGGCGGCACCACCGGACGGCCGTGGGGTCACGTCGTCGCCACCGGCGAGAGCTACGAGTTGACGCCCTGGCTCGGCAACATGTCGTTCGAGAACGTCGTCGCGCGTCCGGCTTCGGGCGACGCGACGGTGGTCATGGCGCTCGACGACGGGGACACCGCGGTCGGCCAGCAGGTCTATCTCTACCGCGGCACGAAGGCGAACGCGGGCAACCCGGTCGAGAAGGCTGGCCTCACCAACGGCAAGCTCTACGGCGTCAAGGTGCTCGGGATACCACAGTCGGAGTATCAGAAGACCGACTGGGAGGTGGGCGAGCAGCACGACTTCGAACTCGTGGATGTCTCGCAGTACGCGGGCATCGGGGGCAGCAACGGCGGCGCCATCGACGAACTCGAGGCGCTGATCCGCCCGGCGATCGCGCGCCCCGCCCGATCGCCCTTGATCGAGGACTATAGCATCTTGCGTGTCGAGCGGTTGGATCATGCGGCGGATACAGCAGCCCTGGCCGCCCACCCGGTCGTGCAGGCTGCGCTGCTCGGCGAGCGCCGACGACTTAGCCCGAGCGCGACGCAGCTGCTGACGAGCTTGAGCTACTACCCCGACGACCTGGCGTTGCTGAGCTGGAACGGGGCAGTGCTGATCGACCCCGACCCGCTCGCGGCGGCGACGGCCGCCAACCTGATCGAGTTCGCCAACGTCCAACTCCTGCTGCTGCGCTCCTACGATGCCCAGCTCGACGCGCAGCTGCCTGCCATGTACTGCCGGATCAGCGCGGCACAGCGGCGCTTCGCGCTGCCGCTGGTGCGCCCGGTCAGCCGGGTGCTGCATGACCTTCAGCGCCTGCTCGCCGAGATCACTGAAGTCACCGAGCGAATCGATAACGCGTTCAAGGTCACCGACGACGTCTACTGGAATCGCCTGTACAGCGCAATGTTGAGTGTCCTGCGGGTACAGACATGGCGGGATGGAGTCGACCACAAGCTGGTGCTGCTACGCGAGACCTATCGTATGCTCCACGATCAGGCCGACGCCGAGCGCGCCAATGCCCTGGAGTGGATCATATAGCGCGTCCGATCCAGGATCGAGACCAGGCGCTGTGGTGCGAAGGTCAAGGCATCCTCGCCGACGATCCAGTCGCCCAAGTCGTTCAGCTGGATCACGGCTGGTCCGTGACCGATGGCGCTCTCGTAGCCCGTCTCACGCGCGAGCGCGCCGACGGCCGGGAACCGCGCGATCCGTCCGCCGCTGACGGCCTTGGCATAGCCGTGTCCGATGATTAACCCGACTGGTCGCATGATGTTGTCCTCCTTGATCCTGAAGACCGCTCACAAAAGGGCAAAGATGCTCGCGAAGCAGCACTGCCCATGCCCGCCGCGACAGCGACACCGTCGCGGCTTTGATATTGGTGCGGCCGGGTCGGCCAAGCATTTGGCACTGTGCTTCGATGTCTGTAGGCTATGGTAAACGCTTGGATGGAGAGCGGCATCATCAGGACATGATCGTTTGGTGGAACGTTAGGAGTGCGAGCAGGCTGCCTATCGCTGTTCTGGATTGGGCATCGATCCACATCGCACACGGCAATCATTGATCGTCACTGATGCGCATGTGGTCACGAGCTGCGATGATCGCCATGTGATGATGTGTTGCCAACGGAACGATGTGCTCGTCGCGACCACGTTCTGTTGTCCATAGTCGCGACGAGGGGGCAGCGTCATCGTATGCGACTCGGGCTGCACTCATACAGGAGCCAAGCGAATGACAGAAAAAACCCAATCGGCCGCACCAATCGAGCCATTGCTGGTGCGTGTCGAGGAGGCCGCACGAATCTTGTGCCTCAGTCGCTCGACTATCTACGACATGCTGGATCGTGGCGAACTCCCTTCCGTGCGGCGGGGCGCGGCCCGGCGCATTCCGATCGCGGCGTTGCGGGCATGGGTGGAACGACAGATCGGAACGACTGATACGCACTGATGGTTCTCGCCTGTCTCTGTGGAGCGAAATCGGATACATATCGCATCACAAAGGGGCGAAGACGGCTTGAGAGAAGCTGAAGGCCGCACAGGCCGCCCTCCAGCAAGGGGTCAACATCGCTCCTGAGCGGCAGACAGTACAACAATTTCTTGAAACGTGGCTGGAGCAAGTCATCCGGCCGCGTGCCAAGGACAAGACGTATCATAGTTATGCCCAGATCGTGCGGCTGTATCTTGTGCCACAGCTCGGCGCGCGCCAGCTCGCCCACCTGAGACCCGAGCATGTGCAGACCTTACTCAATGGGTTGCTGCACTCTGGTGGCAGCAATGATCAGGGGCTCGCGCCTCGCACGGTTCGGTACGTGCGAACCGTGCTCCAACAGGCGCTGGATCTGGCGGTCCAATGGGGGTACGTGCCGAGTAACGTGGCGAAACTGGTCAAGACACCCACAAAAAAGGTGCAGAAGCATGCGCAAGATAGCGATGCCGAGAGCGACGATTTGGATGAGCAGGAAGTGGGGAAGTACACGGTCGCGCCGCTGAGTAGGGAACAGGCTGTCGCACTCCTTGAGGCCATGCACGGTCATCGACTCGAAGCCCTCTACTGGGTCGCACTGTCGCTTGGCCTGCGCAAAGGAGAACTCCTCGCGCTCCACTGGCGGCATATCGACCTCGATGCGAAGACCTTGACGGTCGCACTGGCCGTTCAGCGCGTGCTCGGCAAGCTGCGATTCGCCTCACCCAAAACCAGGTCGAGTCTGCGCACCCTGTCGCTTTCGGACAAGTTAGTGCAGGTGTTGCGCCAGCATCAGGCTCGCCAAGCCGAGGAACAAGCGACGTATGGGGCCGATTGGAATCGCCGTGGACTCGTGTTTCCGTCAGCAGCTGGCACACCGATTGAACCGCGCAACCTGACTCGCCATTTCAAGGCGGTGCTCAAGCGCGCCGGTCTGCCACTGACGACCCGTTTCCACGATCTGCGCCACACCTGTGCGACGTTGATGATCGCGCAGGGGATCCACATGAAGACCATCTCGCAGCGGCTCGGACACAGCTCGATTCAAGTGACGATGGACATCTACGGCCACGTGCTCCAAGAGGTCAGCCAGGACGCGGCCGAGAAAATCGATACGCTGTTCCCTGAGCCGGAGGCCGAAGACGAGGAGCCGTGACTTTGGCAATATGTTTGGCAATATCAGGCAGAAATGAAGCGATCCGCCTGTTCAGCGGATCGCTTTCTGATGCCCTAGATTATGGAGCCGATGGTCGGACTTGAACCGACGACCTGCTGTTTACGAAACAGCTGCTCTACCACTGAGCTACACCGGCAATGCACAATTCATATTCCAAATATTGTAGCATAGGTCTCACTAGGGCGCAACCCGCATCTACGCCAGCTATACTCCCCGCCAGCATTTCGTGTATATAGCGATGCCCAGATATACTGCGGTCATAGCAGTATGTCTCGGGTATCAATCGTAGAGACCTATACTAGTAATATCGTGACTCGCGCCCGTAAACTGAACAATAGCTTAACCGCTCCTTGACAGGAGAAGCCAGAACAGAGTATTATTACCCCAATCATTGTCCGTTCGTAAACTGGTCTCGCACACACTTGGTTGCACTGTATGACGGTTCAATCATCATGGACCGGCGTCTGCTGCACCTTAAAAAGTGAATAGGAGGAAACCGTGGAATGGTTCCTACCAGCCGTGCTGGCGCTGGTGATCGGTACGATCATCGGGGTTGGCAGCGGTATTTTTGTCTATGCATCCAATAGCAAGAGCCGTATCCGGCAGAGCGAAACCGAGGCGCGCTTGCAGCTAGAATCCGCCCGTGCCGAGCAGAAGGATCTCATCCTGAATGCGAAGGACGAGGCGCTAAGGCTGCGAAATGAGGCCGAGGCACAGATCCGCGATCTGCGCGCAGGCATCGCCAAACAAGAGGAGCGGCACCAACGCAAAGAAGAAAACCTTGACCGCAAGCTGGAAGGGCTGGAGCGACGCGAGCGGCAGATGCAAACGCGTGAGCGGCAGACCGAGCAAATCCAGCGCGAGGCCGAGCAGTTGCGCATCCAGCAGCAGACTGAGTTGGAGCGTATTTCGGCATTGAGCCCTGAGGAGGCGCGAGCGATCATTCTACAGCGGGTCGAAGCCGAGGCGCGCGATGATTCGGCGCGGCGCATTCGCGAGATCGAGCGCGCGGCGCGCGATGAGGCCGACAAGACCGCGCGTAAGGTGATCGCGCTGGCTATCCAGCGCTGCGCTTCCGATTATGTCGCCGAGGTCACGGTTTCGACTGTGGCGCTCCCAGGCGAAGAACTCAAGGGTCGTATCATCGGCCGCGAGGGCCGCAACATCCGCGCCTTCGAGCAGATCACCGGCGTCGATATCATTGTCGACGATACGCCAGAGGCCGTGACCCTTTCCTGTCATGACCCGGTGCGGCGCGAGGTTGCTCGCGTGGCACTGAATAAGCTGCTCAAGGACGGCCGCATCCATCCATCTCGAATCGAGGAGGTGGTTGCGAAAACCCAGCAGGAGATCGAGCAGATCATGCGTGAGGAGGGTGAGCGCGTCGCCTATGAAGCGAATGTGCAAGGCCTGCACCCCGATCTGATCAAGCTGCTGGGGCGGCTCAAATACCGTACAAGCTATGGGCAGAATGTCCTGCAACATTCGCTTGAATGTGCTCTGCTGGCGGCGCATATGGCCGCCGAGCTAGGCGCAAATATCAGTGTCGCCAAGACTGCGGCGCTGCTCCACGATATTGGCAAAGCGGTGGACCACGAGGTTCAAGGGCCGCACGCCGTGATCGGAGCAGATATCGCGCGTCGACTTGGACGCTCGCCGGCGATCGTTCACGCTATCGCCGCGCATCACAACGACGAAGAGCCACAGACGGTGGAGGCATTTCTTGTACAGGCCGTGGACGCGATCTCCGGCGGGCGCCCCGGCGCCCGCCGCGAGACGCTCGACCTGTATATCAAGCGACTGGAAGCTTTGGAGACCGTCGCGACATCGTTCACTGGGGTCCAGCGCGCCTTCGCGATCCAGGCCGGGCGTGAAGTGCGTGTGATGGTTCAGCCGGACTCGATCGATGATCTTGGTAGCATCCACCTCGCTCGCGACGTGGCGAAGAAGATCGAGGAAAGTTTGCAGTATCCTGGGCAGATCAAAGTGACGGTTATCCGTGAGACACGCGCCGTCGATTACGCACGCTAGGCATTTACTCGTGGAAACACCTGTCGTAGCGCATTGATGGCATTGAACTTGCTCACCATTCGCCCTATCACTCCAACAGGAGCCCCGATTATGGACCTCGACATGCATAATCCGGAGACCATCCAACCGGCTTTATCGCCGATATCACCAACACCGGAGGAGGAACGTATGACAACCAGCGCATCCCAATCCGCGCCGATCGCTCGCGCGGTCGGCGCAAGCGGCGCCGCGGCAGTCGAGCGCCGCAGCGCCGAAGTACTCAAGGTCTCCACACGTTCACGGCCAAGCGCGGTTGCCGGCGCTATCGCAGGAGTCATTCGCGATAGTGGTATGGCCGAGGTTCAGTCGATCGGCGCTGGCGCAACTAACCAGGCGATCAAAGCTGTCGCCATTGCGCGCAGCTACCTGAGCGAAGAGGGCGTCGATATCGTCTGTACACCGTCGTTTATCGATGTCTCGATCGATGACGAAGAGCGCACCGCGATCCGGCTACTGGTTGAGCGCCGCGCATAGTCGCTCTGGCGTCTCTACAAAATCTACGCAGGGCGATAGTACCTAGCTTGAAGCTAGGTACTATCGCCCTTTTTGTTGCTTGGCGCTTCTACGACCTTCGCTTGCCAGCTATTTTCAACCCCTTGGTATCGTTTTTCACCCTGCAAGGCGAAAAACGATACACAAGAAAGATCGAAAGTCCCATGCTGCCGTTCGTCCTGAGCTTGCCCGCCCTGAGGTGCCCCCTGAGCCAGTCGAAGGGCTTGTCGAAGGGTGTCGAAGGGGCAGCTAAAATATATTGGGCGAAGGCCCTACGATTACTGCCGTGGTGATTGGCGCCGCCCGACGACAATCGATACCAGCATACCGGTCGTCATCGCCCCGCCGATGCTGAACGCATCGTTCAGCGGAATCAGGCCGCTCAGAATCGGTGCGCCAAGCGCCAGCACCAGCCACGGAATCCAGGAAGGAAGCAGCAAATTGCGCTTCCACGTGCGGCTTAAAGAAGAACGGCTAATGGCGAAGATCGTCGCTAGCCAGCCAATAATCGCGATAATAATAGCAACTGATACAGCTGTCGAGACCATGAATGTACTCCTTTGACGATGTCGTTCGCCCGCTATTGTACCAGCCTTGGCGCGCATGTGACAGGCCGATTTGTAGTCTCATGGTCCTAAACGCCTGCGGTACTCACCGAGATACGCTAAAAATCGGTCGTGTGTCGGATATGCAGGCCCGCCCTAAGCCCTTGACATGCCGGCTTGCGCTCGGTACAATACGAGCAAGGCGATATGCGGGATGAGTAGGCGCAGTGCCCACACAGAGATGAAGAGCCGTCGGCTGAGAGCTTCTTCACGCACGCCTGCGCCGAACGTGGCCCGCTGGAAGCCGCACCGGGGAACACCTCAGGACTGAGGACTGAGGACTGAGGACCGAGTGATCAATCACTCAGTCCTCAGTCCTCAGCACTCAGTCCTCGGCTCAGTAGTCGGTGCCGGGTGTGCCCGTGAGCGCACATAACGAGGGCTGCGGATATCGATCCGTCGTCGAATCGGGGTGGTACCGCGAAGGTGAAGGCCTTCGCCCCTGGCTGGGGGCGGGGCTTTTTTGTTTGGGTTACATTGTGATATGTAATCTGAACGGGCGATATCCAGGAAGAAGGACTGAGTGCTGAGGACTGAGTGCTGAGTGAAGCACTAGATCCGCAATCCTCAGCACTCAATCCTCAACACTGGACATGGCCCATATGCGAATAAGGAGCAACTGCAATGGGCTTCCCACAACGCTACAATGCGGCCGAGGCAGAGCGCCGCTGGCAGGATATCTGGGCGAGCGAGCGCCTGTACGAATTCGATCCCGCCGACCCACGACCGCCCTTCGCGATCGACACGCCGCCGCCGACCGTCTCCGGCACGATCCATATCGGCCATGTCTACTCGTATGTCCAGGCCGAGGCGATGGCGCGCTTCTGGCGTATGCAGGGCCACAATGTTTACTATCCATTCGGCTTCGACGACAATGGGCTGCCGACCGAGCGCTTCGTCGAAAAGCTGCGCGGCATTCGCGCCCGCGATCTCAGCCGGCCCGAGTTCATCGCCACCTGCCTCGAGGTCTCGCGCGAGTTCGAGGATCGCTTCGAGATCTTCTGGCGCAGCCTGGGAATGAGCGTCGATTGGCGGCTGCGCTATTCGACGATCGACCCGGCGGCGCGGCGGATCTCGCAGTGGTCGTTTATCGATCTGTATCGCAAGGGGCTGGTCTATCGCGCCCAGTCGCCGAATCCCTGGTGCATCGAGTGCCAGACAGCAATCGCCCAGGCCGAAATGGAGGACGCCGAGCGAGGGACGACATTCTATACGCTGGCCTTCGGTATCTTAGGAGACGAACGACGAACGACGAACGACGAACGCAATACATTAGCGAGCGATCCTTCGTCTTTGGTCCTTCGTCCTTCGTCCATACTACCGATCGCTACCACCCGCCCCGAGCTGCTGCCGGCCTGCGTCGCAGTGTTCGTCCACCCCGAGGATACGCGCTTCACGCAGCTGATCGGCCAAACGGCGATCGTCCCACTGTTTGGGCACGCAGTGCCGATCCTGGCCGATCCCACAGTCGATCCGAGTAAGGGGAGCGGCGCGGTTATGTGCTGCACCTTCGGCGATACCACCGATGTCGCCTGGTGGCGCGCGCACGATCTGCCGCTGATCCCACTGGTCACGCGGCAGGGCCGGCTGAGCGCCGACGGCGGCCCCTACGCCGATCTTTCGCTGGCCGAGGCGCGCAAGCGGATCGTGGCAGATATGCGCGCCGCCGGCCTGCTGTTGGCCGATCACCCAGCCGAACAGACCATCCGCGTCCACGAGCGCTGCAAGACGCCGCTGGAGATTCTGGAGACCCAGCAGTGGTTCATCCGCGTGCTGGATGCGAAGGCAGCTCTGCTGGCAGCCGGCCGGCAGATCGCCTGGCGGCCTGAGTACATGCGCGCGCGCTACGAGCACTGGGTCGAAAACCTGGCCTGGGACTGGTGTATCTCGCGCCAGCGCTTCTACGGGGTGCCCTTCCCGGCCTGGCACTGCGACCAGTGCGGCGCGATCATCCTGGCCGACGAGGCACGGCTACCGATCGACCCAAGCGCCGACACGCCGACACGCGCGTGCGATTGCGGCAACACCGATCTCCGGCCCGATCCCGATGTCATGGATACCTGGGCGACCTCCTCGGTTAGCCCGCAGATCGCTGCGCGCATGTTCGAGAATCCCGAGCTGTACCCGCGGCTATTCCCAATGCAGATGCGGCCGCAGGCGCACGATAACATCCGCGTCTGGGCGTTCTACACGATCGTCAAATCACACTATCACTTCGGTACAATTCCTTGGGAGACGCTGATGATCTCGGGGCACGGGCTCGATCCATCAGGGCACAAGATCAGCAAATCGCGCGGCAACGCGTCCTCCGGCCCCGAGGCGCTGATCGAGCGTTACGGCGCCGACCCAGTGCGCTACTGGGCCTGCGGCGGCGCGCTCGGCGCCGATCGGCCAATCAACGAAGATGAAATGCGCCAGGGCGCGCGGCTGGTCACAAAGCTCTGGAATGCGTCGCGCTTTATCGCGAGCCATCTGGAACTGGCTGACGACGAAAGACGAAAGACGAAAGACGAAAGCCAGCATATCGACAATGCTCCTTCGTCCTTCGTCCTTCGTCCTTCGTCCCCGCTACCGGCGGATCGCGCGCTGCTCTCCTGGCTCCAGCGGCTGATCGCGCGGGCGACCGAGCGCTTCCAGAGCTACGAATATGCCGCAGCCTGCGAGGCGACCGAGCGATTCTTCTGGGGCACGCTGTGCGATAACTATCTGGAATGGGTCAAAGGCCGACTCTACGATGGGTCGCATCAGGAGCGCAGTGCGGCGCGATCGGCGCTCTACCAAACACTGCTGACGATTCTGAAGCTGTTCGCCCCGATCCTACCACACGTCACCGAGGAGATCTATCAACAGCTGTACGGTAGCTCCTCTGCATCTACCAATGGCGCGGCAGCAACATTTCACTCGATTCACACCTCGGCCTGGCCGCAAGCCAACCCGGCGCTGATCGACGAGCAGGCTGAACGGGCTGGCGCAGCGCTGCTGGCGATTACGAGCGGCGCACGGCGCTTCAAATCGGTGCGCAAGCTTGGGCTAGGCGCCGAGCTGGCCGGCCTGACAATGGCCGTGGAGAACGAGGATATACGACAAGCGCTAGAGCAATCGCGCGCCGATATTCGCAGCGTCACCCGCGCGCGTGAGATAACATTTGCCGCGCAGCCGGATGAGCGATTCGAAGAGCTTGAGCCGGGGATGTGGCTATTGATTGATGCGTGATCGGAGAGAGGCGCCTGACAAGATGACAAGATGACAAGATGAAGAGTAGCATCTTGTCATCTTGTCATCTTGTCATCTTGTCAACCACTTTTCGCGCCCATCCGCCGCCTGACCACCGCCATGAAGAAATCCAGCGCCTCGACATGCAGCAGCGCGCACAGCCCGAAGTAGAGCAGCGCGCTCGCCCCACCAGCCACCAGCACCTGCACCAGCGCCGCGCCCATGCCAAGCGCACTCAGCCCCAACGCCAGCATGTAGGCCGCGCCGCCCATTGCAAGGCTCGCCAGCACCGATTTCCAGAACGCCTCGCCCAGCCGCAGCCCGCGCAGGTTGACCAGCCCGCGTGAGAGCAACAGCAATATCAGCGCGTGACCGATCCATTGCGCCGAGTTGCCCAGGATCAGCGCACTCAGGGCCAGGCCGCCACCAAGTAGCGTGAGCGCGGTCAGCGCATAGATGCCGACCGCCGCGCCCTGCACCAGGTTAGGCGCCAGAGTGCGCTTGTGGGCGTAGAATGCGAATAGCAGCATTTGGTCGAGCGCAGCCGCCGGCAAGCCCGGCAGGTAGAACAGCAGCGCGCGCGCTGTCATGGCTGTGTCGGCGGCGTCGAACTTGCCGCGCTGGAAGATCGCCGCCGTGATCGGAAACGCCAGCGCCGCCAGCCCGGCGGCGGCCGGCAATACCAGCAGTAGCACCACCTTCATGCCCATTGCCAGCGTCGTACGAAACGCTTCATCGTCGCCGGCGCTGGCCTGCCGCGAGAGCGTCGGCAGAACGGCGAAGGAGACAGCGGCGGCGACCAGGCCAAGCGGAAATTGAATCAGCGTGGTCGCAAAGCGCTGGGTCGAGATCGCCGCCTCGCCCAACCCCGATGCCAGGTTACGATCGAGCACAGTGCCGGCGATCGAGAAGCCGATCCCGAGCGAGACCGGCGCATACAAGCGCAGAATACGCCGAACACCCGGATGCCGCAGGTTCAGCACCGGCCGATAGGCCATGCCACCCTTCCCTCCGGCGCCCCCTGAGCCAGTCGAAGGGTCAGGATTCAGCAGACCCGGCAGCTGCAAAAGCACCTGCAGCAATGCGCCGACGAGCACGCCGATCACGAGGCTAAGCGGGCCAAGCAGCGGCGTCAGCAATACCGCACCCAGGATAATACCAAGGTTGTACGCGCTGGCGGTGAAGGCCGGCAGCAAAAAGCGCTGCCGGGCATACAGCAGCGCAGTGATCAGGCCGGATAAGCCCATGAAGATCGCCGCCGGAAGCAGCTGGCGCACCATCTGCGTCGCCTGGTCGCGGATGTCGGCGCGAAAGCCGCCAGCCAGCACGCCGATCACCTGCGGCGCCAGGCAGATCAATAGCGCCACCACCGCAGCCATCACCAGCAGCGCGAGGTTGATGATCGTCGAGGCGACATGCCAGAACTCACGCTCATCGCCCTCGGCGTACTCGCTGAACACCGGCACCAGCGCCGCGCTGATCGCGCCGTTGATCAGTAGATCATACAGGGTGGTGGGGATGGTGGATGCGGCGGTGAATGCGTCCACCGCTGCGCCGGCGCCGAACAGGCCGGCGATCACCGATTCACGCGCCAGCCCCAGTACGCGACTGGCGATATTGCCGATCGCGATCAGCGTGGCGGCGATCACCATCCGGCGAAAGAGGGTAGCGGTTGGCGGGCCTGGAGCGGCAGCGACGGGTAGTTTCATCTAGCGCGATAGCGTTTCGCCGCCCGCCGATGCAACCGACGGATCGAGCATTTGGCTGACCAGCCGTTTGAGGCCCTTTTTATCGCTTAGCACCAGCACGTAGGCCGGCTGATGGCGCTCGACCACCATCGAAGGATCGATCGCATAGCGTTGGATGCTCTCAGCGCTCAGCTTGGAGCCCATACTTGCCAGGCTCAACATATCACTGCGCGAAAGATCAGTACGAACATAATCACTCATAGACTCGGTGTACTGATCGATATTGGTCAACTGGCTCAGTAGACCCTGCTCGCGCACGCGATCGAAGATCGCCATGAGCACCTGCTGCTGGCGCTGGTTGCGGCCGAAATCACTATCGGCGTGGCGGGTTCGCGCATAGATCAGCGCCCGATCGCCATCCAACAACTGCCGGCCGGCATCGAAGTGAATCTTGATTGTGCGATAGTCGTCGGTTGGGTAGGCGTCGTCGTCGAGTGCTTTCGGCACATCGACATAGATGCCGTCGATCTTGTCGATCAGTGTCTTGAAGCCATCGAAGTTAATCAACACGAAATGATCGATCGGTAGCCCGACCAATTCGCCAACCGTCTCTTTCAGCAGCGCCGGTCCATAGCCAAGGCCAATCTTGCGCTCGCCAAGCGGGTAGGCCGCGTTGATCTTGTTCTTGCCATAGCCAGGAATAGTGACCCACAGATCGCGAGGGAACGAAAGCAGGCTGACGCGATTGGTATGCTTATCGAAATGGGCCAGCACGATCGTATCGGTGCGGCTAACATCCTCTCCCGGCCGTGCGTCGGTGCCGACCAGCAGGATATTCATCGCGCCGCCAGGCTCGGGCACTGCCGTGGGAATCGGCTCGGGCGCCTCGTCGGGAATCGCGATCGGCACATCCTCGGCCGCTTGAGGCACGGCGGTGGCCGTCGGAAGCGAAACAGGTGTGACGATCATTTTATTGACGTTGGTGATGGCGCGCTGCCACTTGGCACCAATCCAGATTGTTGGGATAGCAGCAATCGCCAGAGTCGCCATGAGAATAATAAGTATCAGACGTCGTCGTGGATGCGTCATTCAACCACTCCACTTTGCAACACGCACATACAATAGAGTATACCGCAGGATGCGTGCCACTAGCTATGATCAGCATGCACAAACCAATTCCAGCTCGCGCACCCGTAAGCTGATTGGCTATTCGTAAGCCTGCCAGCGGCGCAATCCTGGCACCGGCGACATCCAGGTGTAGCTATTCATACAAGTACTATACCATAAGTTTGCCGGGTCGCCATATTCTCAGGCTGATGAGGCGCTGATATTTTACACATTATGGCGTCCTGTGCGACATGATGCGGGTGGGCGCTGCCCCATTCATGCAGAATCATCAGTGCCATAGACCCGCGCCGGATCAACTGGCATCAGGCGTGGAATGAAGCGCGGCACTAGCCGGCAGTAGCGCACGTACGTGGCGCCGAAGCGCGCCCGTAGCTCGCGCTCCTCCAACCGCAGCTGCATAACCAGCTGGGCGATATAGGCCGCCAGCAGCAGTACCAGGCCCCAGTTCCGCGTCAGCAGCGCCGCGCCGATAATCAGAGTCATATCGGTATCGTACAACGGGTTGCGCACATAGCGATACGGGCCAACCACCACCAGCCGCTGCGGGATGTTCTGCTCCTCGGCGCCCTGGCCAGGCGGGAACAGCGCGGCGGCAAACAGCACCCGCGCCCAGCCCATCTGACCGACTGCCCACACACCGATCAGCACCGACACGAGCAGCAGCGCGCCGCCCACAGCTTGGAGCCACGCCGATCCCGGCCACGACCAATCGAGCCACCGCGGCCCAAACAGCCCCAGCAGCGCCAGCACGATTGTGGTGCCGATCCACATCAGGCCAACCTCAACCAGGTACCATGCCCATACGCCACGCGTCCGTAGCCAGGCCCGCCAGCGCTCCAGCAGCGGGTAGGTCAGCAGGTCGATCACGGTCATGCCGCCATAGAACCCGGCGACGTAGATCGGCAGCAGCACCCAGCGGCCAAGTAGCGCGTCTCCAGCAAAGCAGATCACAAACGACAGCAGCCACAGCCAGGCGGGACCATGATGCCAGGTTGCGCGTGGTGTCGGGCGGCTGACGGTGCGGGTGGACATACGGCCTTCTTTCTTGCTATCGATTCGCTACTGCTTCAATATTAACGGCAGATACACGGCCTTCAGCGGCGCAATCGCGATGTCGCGAATAGCAGTTGCACCCGTACCAATGCTGCCAACCGGCGTGGCCGCACCCGTCGCAAGGTTGATGGTAAACAGCCCAACCAGGCCACTGACACTGAGCGAGGCGAACGCGGTATCGGCGGTCGCGATGTCGAATCCAACTAATCCCGACGTGTCGAAACCCATCGGCCCGATTGTATTGAGCGTGCCGTTGTTCGGCGGGTTTTGGATCGTTAGGATATCGAGGTTCGAGTCGATTCCATACAGCGTCGTGGTGGTCGCACCCGCAAAACTATTGGTGTAGGCTGCCCCGACGACATTTGGGTTAGCGCCCGCGTTCGCATCGCCCACGGCATAGGCCAGCGCGATATCGGTGGCGGCCAGCGCGCCGGTGCTGGGATTGAGCCGCAAATTCTGGTCGGCATCGCTGACCACGCGCACGCGATCGACCACCGGGTTGAAATCAAAGCCAAAATCTGTTCCGCTTAGCGCTGCGGCAAACGGGCTTGCGCCCACCTGAGTCGCCACTCCACTCGTGAGGTCGATCGTATAGAGGCGACTCGTGCTGCCTAGCCCATAGAGCTGCCCACTGGCCGGGCGAAAATCGATGCCCTGCAAATGTTCGCCCGCCTGCAGGCCGGAAACGGCGGTCGTGCTGAGGATCGTGCCAGGCGCACCACTATCGAAACGCAGCAAGGCGTTGGTGGTGGTAATCGCGATCACAATCGAGCCGGCTGCCGCATGCACGCTTGGCGTCGGCCACACGCTCAGAGCTAGCCCAGCGACCAGCGCGGCGAGCATCAGCGGTAGGCGGCCAGCGCGCTTGCGGGTGGTTGTGTGGTGGTTCATGAGGACTCCCGTAGAAGAAAATTCGCAGCTCAATCAATAGAAGCCGCGCATGCCGCCATCGAGGAACTGCAAAGTCGTGTGTGTTAGCCCGTAGCGGTAGGGGTGCGAGCAGCTGTGCTCGCATCCTCTTCCTGGGATTTGAGCCGGATCTCGCCGAACTGATCGGGGCGCTTGCCGATAATCCCGCTGTAGAAATCGCGGATCAGTGCCATATCGGCATCGACATCGCCGCTCGGCACAATCATCCCCCCAATGCCGCCGACCTTGCGCCGGTAGTCGGCAAAGCCCAGCGCGATCGGCACATGCGCGCCCACGGCGATATGGTAGAAGCCACTCTTCCAAAAGGGCGTGCGCTTGCGGGTGCCTTCGGGCAGAATCGCCAGCACCATCCGGTCGTGCGTACGAAACGACTCGACCGCCTGCTCGACCATGTTGTGGCGCGCGCCACGATCGATTGGCAGGCCGCCCAGCCGCCGCATAATCCAGCCAAACGGCGGGCGAAACAGGGTATGTTTGCCCATCCAGGTGACCTTGAGCCGCAGGGCCACTGCCAGCAGCAACATTACCGGGAAATCCCAGTTCGATGTGTGCGGCGCGACGATGAGTACACATTTAGGCTGGCCGCCCAGCGAGCCCTCTGCGCGCCATCCGAAGAGCTTGAGCACCATGTTCGCAAGCCAGTGACGCATGCGGTGTACCTCTATGTACGGCGATTCAGATCGACTGCTGAAGGATGCGCCGCAGATTGACCAGCGACTCAAGCGCGTCGGAGAGCAAGCCGACCGAGCCGGTGATAAAGTACGCGGCGGACTTGAGCGCGATTGTCAGGATCGCCGCCGCGATCGACAGCCACGCGTAACGCGTAAGCGACACATACGGCATATCCGCCCTACCCAAGCTGCCCCAGCCGCTCGCGCAGCCGCTCGGCGGTAGCCTGTGCTCCTGCCAGCCCATCACGCTCGCGCTGAATGACATTGGCCGGCGCCTTATCCACGAATCCTGCGTTATCCAGCCTGGCCGCGCGCCGCGCGATGTCGGCATCGGTCTGCTCCAGCTCCCGGCCTAGCCGTACGCGCTCAGCGTCCAGATCGATCAGGCCGGCCAGTGGCAGGAACACTTCAACACCGCCAACCACCAGCGTGGCCGCGTGGGCCGGCCTGGTCTCCAGCTGCTCGGCGATCGTGAGCTGATCGTCGGCCACCCGCGCCAGCCGCACCAGCAGCGCGCGCTGCTCATTCAGCAGCGCCGCGCGCGGCCCGCCGGCGATAGTCGCCGCCACCCAGCGAGCCGGCTCGACTTTGTACTCGTTGCGCACATTGCGGATTCCGCCGATCAGCTCGCGCACCAGCGCGAAATCGCGCTCGGCGGTGTCATCTAGGGCGCGCTCGTCGGCGGATGGGTAGGCTGCTACCATAATGGACGAAGGACGAAGGACGAAGGACGAAGGATCATTGGCTTCAACGTTTGCTTCGTCGTTGGTCTTTCGTCTTTGGTCTCCCGTCAGGTACTGCCAGGCCTCTTCAGTTACGAACGGCATGAACGGATGCATCAGCCGCAGCGACCCCTCAAGCACCGTGTAGAGCAGATCGCGCGTGAGCTGCTGGCGCTGCCCACCACTGTCGAGCTGCGTCTTGGCGATCTCGACATACCAATCGGCGAACTCGCTCCATAGAAACTCCTGGATCTGGCGACCGGCCTCGCCAAAGTTGTAGGCGCGCATCACCCGGTCGACTTCGCCGAGCAGCCGGTTGTAGCGCGAGAGAATCCAGCGATCGGCGAGCGTCGCGTTGTCGAAGGACGAAGGACGAAGGACGAAGGACGAAGGATCACTTGCTGCCGCGTTGCTTTCGTCTTTCGTCTTTGGTCTTTCGTCTCGGAGCTTGCTAATAACAAATCGCGTAATATTCCAGATCTTGTTCGCGAAGTTGCGCGCGGCCTCGATCCGCTCCGGGTTGAGATTGAGATCCTGGCCGGGTGTGCCGCTGGTTGCAAGTGTAAAGCGCAGCGCGTCGGTGCCCTGCTGATCCATCACCTCCAGCGGGTTGACGACGTTGCCGTGGCTTTTGCTCATCTTGCGGCCCTGCTTGTCGCGCACCAGGCCGTGCAGGTAGATCGTATGAAACGGCGGCGCGTCGGTCAAATAGCAGCCCAGCATCATCATGCGTGCAACCCAGAAGAACAGAATATCGTAGCCGGTCTCCATCACGCTGGTTGGGTAGAAGTAATCCAGGTCGGGCGTTTGATCGGGCCAGCCGAGCGTTGAGAATGGCCACAGCCCGCTGGAGAACCAGGTGTCCAGCACGTCGGGGTCCTGAGTCGCGCCCGCCGGATCGGGGTCATCCGGCCCCGGCACAATCATCTGGCCATCCGGCATGTACCAGACCGGGATGCGGTGGCCCCACCAGAGCTGCCGGCTGATGCACCAGTCCTCGATATTCTCCAGCCAATGATAGTAGACCTTCTCAAAACGCTCGGGGATGATCTTGGTGCGGCCATCCTTCACCGCCGCCAACGCCAGCTCGGCCAGCGGCTTGGCGCGCACGAACCACTGCTCACTCAGCAACGGCTCGATCACCTCGCGCCCGCGCTGGCTGATGCCGACTGATAGCGTGTGCGGCACCGTCTTGACCAGCAGAGCTTCTTTTTCCAGGTCGGCCACCAGGTTCTTGCGCGCCTCGAATCGATCCTGGCCGGCGTACGGCCCGGCCTCCTGGTTGAGCGTCGCATCGCGATTCATGATATTGATCATCGGCAGCTGGTGGCGCTGGCCGATCGCGTAGTCATTCGGGTCGTGCGCCGGCGTGACCTTGACCGCGCCGGTGCCAAAGCCAGCATCCACATAGCTATCGGCCACGATCGGGATGCGCCGACCAAGCGCTGGCACCAGCGCATAGCGGCCGATCAGGTCGCGGTAGCGCTCGTCCTCGGGGTTGACCGCGATCGCAGTATCGCCCAGAATAGTCTCAGGCCGGGTGGTTGCCACGGTGATCCACTCGGTCGCGCCGGCGGCCCATTGCCCAGAGCCCCACCCACTTGACGAAAGACCAAAGACGGAAGACGAAAGGTTAGGATCGATCGAAGTCGTGCTTTCGTCCTTCGTCGTTCGTCCTTCGTCCGCCGCAGGCGCGAGGGGATAGCGCACATACCACAAGCTACCCTGGCGCTCCTCGTGCTCGACCTCCAGGTCGCTGACGGCGGTCTGAAGATTAGGCGACCAGTTCACCAGGTAAGTGCCGCGATAGATCAGGCCATCGTCGTACAGTCGCTTGAAGGCTGCGCGAACCGACCGCGACAGGCCAGGATCGAGCGTGAAGCGTTCGCGCGACCAATCGCACGACGCGCCAATCCGGCGCAGCTGGCGGGTGATCTCGCCGCCATACTTGGCCTTCCACTCCCAGGTGCGCCGCAGAAACTCATCGCGCCCAATCTCCTGACGGCTGGTACCCTCGCTGCGCAGCAGCTTCTCGACCTGCGACTGGGTGGCGATCCCCGCGTGATCGGTGCCGGGCAGCCACAGCGTCGGCTCGCCCAACATGCGGTGCCAGCGCACGATCACATCTTCGATCGTCACAAACATCGCGTGGCCCATGTGCAGCTCGCCGGTCACATTCGGCGGCGGCATGGACATGGTAAACGGTTTACGGTTTGGGTCGATATGTGCTGCAAAAAAGCCCGAGCGCTCCCACCAATCGTACAGGCGCTGCTCGACCTGCTGGGACTCATAGGCCTTCGCCATCTCGGTAGGGCGCTGAATATCTGGCATAGTCATCGACGTGCTTCTCCGGAAACAGAGCATATACGGTGTATTTTTGTCTGGTAGGGATTATACCTGGTTTTAGGCATGTTTCAAAACCCGCGGTTTCTGCTTTACCGTCCAGGGAGTTTTGGCGGAACTGCATCCCGCCAAGAAAAGATTTCCGCGGGGCGACGCCCAGCGAGCACCCGGCCGCCCTCGCGCCCCCACCGAGCTGCGCTTTCACTTGACTCCCTGCGTATAATAAGGGCGACTTTCCAATCTACGTACCTCAATCTCGCTCGTATGTTGCGGCGCACTCCTACACTCCCGCACTCGGACGAAAAACATCGCTTCTCGTATCACAGAGCGCCCCACTTCTGGCATTAGCAGAGTTGTGGTCGGATTGATCGTGTAAGCATAACGGAGGTACCTTATGATGATGGTCGTGCCGGCGCGCGAAGTGTCCGCTGCTCCACCGTTGGAACGCATCGACATAACCCATACCGACCCCGCCCGCCCACCCGTGCCCGACGAGCCGCTGCTCGCGATGGACAACATCCAGGGCAACGGCGTGGCCGGGTTCAGCAAAGACTTTCAGACCCTGCTGTTCCTCAAAATCGTCGACATCCCCCACTTCAAGCGCTGGCTCAAATCGATCACCCCATTTATCGCCACCGCCGCGGAAGTGCTCGCGTTCAATCGCTTATTCAAAGCCATCCGCAGCCGTCGTGGCGAGTCGCATACGGTCCAGGCGACCTGGATCAACATCGCTTTTTCGTATCAGGCGCTGACGCGGCTGACCGACGACGCAACCGCCTTTACCGACCAGGCCTTTAAGCAGGGGCTAGCGGCGCGATCGACAGATCTCGGCGACCCCACCGAGCCAGACGCCGAAGGAAACCCGCAGAACTGGGTGATCGGCGGCCCGGGCGACGAGGCCGACGTCATGATCATCATCGCGAGCGACGATCGCGACGACCTGCTGGCCGAGGTCGCCCGGGTCGAGCACAGCATCTACCCGACTTGGGGCGCTAACGGACGGATCTCCCGCAGCGGTGTGGTGATTATCTTTAAGGAATCGGGCGCGACGCTGCCACAGCCACTCACTGGGCACGAGCATTTCGGCTTTCTCGATGGAGTATCGCAGCCGGGCCTGCGCGGGCGGATTTCCGACGAACCCACCGATGTCCTGACCTTCCGGCAAAACCCCAACAATCGCGATCAGGGCAAGCCCGGCCAGGATCTGCTGTGGCCGGGCGAGTTTGTCTTTGGGTACCCTGGCCAGGATCCGAACAGCGCCGATATCGTCGATCCGGGGCCGATCTCCGAGGCCGGGCCAGCATGGGCCAAGGATGGATCCTTCGTGGTCTTTCGTCGTCTGCGGCAGGATGTACAGGCCTTTCGTGATTTCGAGCAGCAGATGGCTTTCCAATTGGGGATATCGCCCGATCTCTTCGGCGCGAAGTTAGTCGGCCGCTGGGCCAGCGGGGCGCCAATCCTGCGCGCTCCCGAAGCCGATAACCGCGCGCTGGCCGACGACGATTGTGCGAACAATAATTTCGAATTCGGGGAAGAGTCGCCCCAGATTTTCCCCGATCAGAAGCAGAGCGACCTCGACTGCACCGACGAGATTCCGAATGCGCAGCCACCGGCGCTCTTTCCACCGTCGGAAGGCGATCCCACCGGACAGATCTGCCCATTTGCGGGCCACATCCGCAAGGCCTACCCGCGCGACGACACATCCAGCACCCTGCCCGATACGCAGGAGGTCACGACCCAAACCCATCGAATCTTGCGGCGCGGGATCCCCTTTGGCCAGCCGCTGCGCCAGATCCCTTTCTTCGATTTTGGCGTGCGCGGGCTGCACTTCATAGCATATCAGACCTCGATTGTCGAGCAGTTCGAGTTTATTTTGAAGCAGTGGGTGAATAATCCGAAATTCAAGGAGCCCGATTCTGGGCACGACCTGATTATTGGTCAAAACAACACGCCCGGCGCCAATCGCGAGCGACAATTCACGATCACCTTCACGCGAGATGGCGTCGTGCAGCGCGAGGTGGTGAGCACCCAGATCGACTGGGTCATTCCAACCGGCGGTGGGTATTTCTTCGCGCCTTCGATTGCCGCGTTGGAGCTGTTTTCCTCCTAGTGATCTGTCCGAGCTATTTGGCCGGATAAACGAAGGACGAACGCCCGAATTGCAGACGTTCGTCGTTCGTCGTCCGTCTTTCGTCCCATCAGGATTGCTCGGACGGACGACTAGCCGCCCAACACTTCGGACACTTTCTTGACCTCAAAGCCCATCTCGGCAAAGCGATCGAGGATGCGCGGCAGTGCGTCGGCGGTCGACTGGCTGCCGCAGTGCGCCAGAATGATCGCGCCGCGCAGCTTTTCGGGCGCAAGTTTGGCCGTGACGCGCTCGAACAGAAAATCGGGCGTCTTCGGCTCGCCGACCGAGTCGAGGCTGTCGAGCGTCCAGTAGATCGGCAGATAGCCCGCGCCAACCACCAGCCGCAGCACGCGCTCATCGTACGCGCCAAACGGCGGGCGGAAGAACGGGCGCGACGAGGCGCCGGTGGTTTCCGCGAGCAGCGCCTCGGTATCGGCCAATTCTTTGCCGATCGCGGCGTCGCTGAGGTTGCGCATGTCGGGGTGCGTGAAGGTGTGGTTAGCGATCTCATGGCCATCGGCCGCAATCGCGCGCGCCAGGTCGGGGTTCTCCTTGATCCACTTGCCGGTCAGGAAGAAGGTGATTTTGAGATTGTGCTCGCGCAGCGTCTTCAGCATCGCCATCACCGGCGCGGCATCGGCCCCAGCATCCAGTGTCAGCGCCACCCACGGCTTATCTGCCCGTCCGCGCTGCACCAGCAGCGGCGCGCTCTCCAGCGTGCTGGCGGCCCCGGCCACGCGCGGCACAATCAGCATGCGCCCCGGTTGTGGCGCGCCTTCCAAAAGATTGTAGCGCGCGATCAGCTCGGGCGTGCTGCCGCCGTGCGCCGCGATCGTCGCCAGCGTCTCCCCCTGCTCGACCACGTGGCCGGCGTACTCGGCAGGCGCGACCGCAGACGGCGCGGGCGATGGCGACGGTTTGGGCGCGGGGGACGGCGATCGGATGGGCGTCGGTAGCGCGGCGTCTGTCGGTGGCAGCGCGCTAGGCGCAACACTGGGAGGCGCCGCCGTCGGCGCGGCGGCCACGGATGGCGCGGGCGACGGCAGCGCGGTCGGGCGCGGCGTGGGCGCCAGGGCGACCGGCGGGCTTAACCTATCACGCAGCAGCCAGCCCAGCGTCACGCCGGCGATCAGCGTAAGGATGATCAGTGGTAGGCTGCTGTTTCTCGACATTGGTTTGTTTCGATCATGCATCGGCAGTAAAAGATTCTATCAAGGGATCACCAGCTCCTGGCCCACCCGTAGCGCGTCAGCCTGCTTCGGCGTCAGCTTATTGGCTTTAACGATCGCCGTCACCGTGGTATTGAACTTCTCCGCGATCGCGAGCAGCGTGTCGCCGGGTTGCACGATGTATGTGCGCTTTGCGGCTGGCGGCGCAGGCGCGGCGGTGGGCGGGATAGCGGTGGGCGGGGCAGCCGTTGGCGCAGGCGGCGCGGTTGCGGCCGCAGTTGGGGCCACAGTTGGCTCAGCAGTAGCCGTTTGGGTGGATACTGCGGTGGGCGGGACGGCGGTCGCCGTATCAAGCGGCAGCACAGTCGCCGTCAGTGCGGCGGTCGCCGTCACAGGCGCGCTGGTGGCCGAGGTCGGGGGAGCTAGCGACTGATCGATAGGTGCGGTGGGCACAAGTGGAAGAAAGGAATCGTCGGGGGCGGTCACCGGCAGCAGGATGGAAAGGTTGCCAATCTGCAAGCTCGGGATGTCGCTACGGGCCAGCACCAGCACACTAGCGATCACCACCCCCAGCAGTAGCACGGCCGCGCTATACAGCTGCACCGGCGCCAGGCGCGGCATCAGCAGCCGCAGCACCACCGCGCCCAGGATCGGCAGAACCAACGCGAACAGCAGCAGCGTTATGATCAATGTTTGAGACATATCCTAATATGTGCCGACAAGATGACAAGGTGACAAGATGATGCTCTCATCTTGTCACCCTATCACCTTGTCATCTTGTCACCGTTCGACCAGGCGCGCCACGGTCACGCCCTCGCCGCCATCCGGCCCACCACCGCCATGGGAAGCGACCAGCGGGTGGCCAGTCAGCGTATCGCGCACAATCTGGCGCAGCGCGCCGGTGCCCTTGCCGTGGATCAGCCGCACATACGGCAGCCCAGCCAGATAGGCATCGTTCAAATAGCGATCGAGCTTGTCGGCAACCTCGCCCGCACGCCAACCGCGCATGTCGAAGGTCATACCGACATCGGGTGCGGGCGGCAGGCTGGTGCGCTGCGGCTCGGCGCGCTGCGGCTCAACCTTGATCTTGCGCTCATTCTTGGTCTCACGCCGCAGCTCCGACAGATCGGCCTGCATGCGAAAGCCGCCAACCTGCACCTGGGCCGTGCCCTCGTCCTCGTCGATCGCCAGAATCTCGCCGCTCAGGCCCACCGAGCGCACCAACACAATATCGCCGACCTGGAGCGGACGCGGCGCCTGGGTTTGCGCAGGCGGTTCAGCAATCACAGCGCGTGGATTGGGAGCCGGCTGGGTGATCTCCTTGACCTGGCTCTGCGTCTCCTGTAGGCGCTTTTCGGCCTCCTCCATCCACTGGCGCGAGACCGATACAGATCGGAACTCATCGCGCAGACGGCGCAGCTGGCCGCGCACCTCGCGCAGCTCGTCGTCGATCTGGTCGCGGGCGGCCTGCCACTCAGCCTCGCGCTGCCGCTCGAAATCGCGCAGCTCGGTCGCCAGCCGCTCGCGATACTTCTCGGCATCGGCGCGCAGCTCATCGGTACGCTGTAGCTCCAGCGCAGCCGCCTCGCGCTCGTGATGTATGCCCGCCAGCAGATCTTCAACATGGGCATCCTCGTGCGCCATCATGCTGCGTGCTCGGTCGACCAGCGCCTCGGGAAGCCCCAGCCGGCGGGCGATCGCCAGTGCGTTCGAGCGCCCCGGCAGACCGATCGTCAGCTTGTAGGTCGGGCCAAGCGTTTCGACATTGAACTCGACCGAGCCGTTCTGCACACCCTCAGTCGCATACGCAAACGCCTTCAGCTCAGCATAGTGCGTAGTGGCCACGCCCAGCACGCCCAGCTCCAGCAGCCGCTCGATGATCGCGCGCGCCAGCGCCGCGCCCTCGACCGGGTCGGTGCCGGCGCCCAGCTCATCCAGCAGCACCAGTGCAAGCTGCGGCTCCGCGACGACCGGCTCCAGCGGCGTCCATTCACCGGGATGTGGCTTCCGCCAATTGCTGAGCCGCTCGATCTCCTCGGCGCCAGGTGCGTGTGTCTGCTCGTCCTTCGTCCTTCGTCCTTCGTCCTTCGTCGCGCCGCTTGGGTCTTCGAGCGCGCGCAGAATGCGAAT
>WNGB01008088.1_pt1 | contig 29810 bp, 13 predicted proteins | sample 5400681 | NCBI WGS metagenome assembly WNGB01 (sample SAMN13153367, study PRJNA577476) | soil metagenome | isolation source: 115 cm soil or saprolite under grassland replicate 2 | place: USA:California | collected 2016-06-15
TCGGCGGTGAGGGCACCTCGGCTCGCCTGCTGGGCAAGCTGCTCGCGGTCGACCCGGCGCTCGAGCGCGCGCTCACGCATGGGTTCCACAGCTACGCCGGCCGCATGCATCCGTCGATTGCGCGCGGAGCGGTGGAGGCGCTGTCGGACCCAGGCGACGCGGTCATCGATCCGTTCTGCGGCAGCGGCACCGTGCTGGTCGAGGCGATGGGCCTCGGCCGGCGCGCGCTGGGCGTCGACGCCAGCCCGCTCGGGATCGAAATCGCGCGCGTCCGCACCAGCCTGCTCGGCGACGCCGGCCGCGACGAGCTGGCGGCGGAGGGTGCGCGCATCGCCGAGGACGCGGGCGAGCGCGCGCGCAAACGGCGCCGGCCCGAGGTGCCGGCCTGGGCGCGGGGCGAGATCGCCCGCTTCCACGCCCACGTGCTCTACGAGCTGCTCGGCCTGCGGGAGCTCGTGCTCGCGCTGCCCGCGACCGAGGTGGGCCGGGCGCTGCGGCTCTGCTTGTCCTCGATCTTGGTCAAGTTCATGAAGGCGGGTCCGGCGGCGCCCCGCGATGGCGCGGAGAAACGTATCGCGCGCGGCGTGCCGTCGCGCATGTTGGCCGACCGGGCGGTCGAGCTCGGGCGGGGGCTCGCCGCGCTCGAACGACGCACGCCGGCCGGCACGCCCGTGCCCGAGATCATCGAGGGCGACGCGCGCGAGCTGCCGATGCCGCCCGGCGGCGCCGCGCTGGTGTTGTCGTCGCCCCCTTACGCGGGGACGTACGACTATGCGGCCGTGCACGACGCGCGGTTTTTGTGGCTCGGGCTCTCGCCCAAGCGCTACCAGCGCGTCCAACTCGGCGCACGTCGCTCCGAGGTCGGTGACGTCCCGGGCGAAACCTGGCGCATGTCGCAACGGCGATGGATCGGCGAGATCGGGCGCGTGCTGCGGCCCGGCGGACGCGCGCTGCTGGTGGTCGGCGACGGCGTCGTCGACGGCCGCGCCGAGCACGCCCCCGACGGGGTCGCGGAGGCGGGGGCGCGGGTCGGGCTCGAGGCGATCGCCCGCGCCTCGCAGGTGCGGCCCATCCGCGACAAGCGGCTGGCCGCGATCTTCGCCGACCATCCCCGGCGCGAACATCTGCTGCTGCTGCGCAAGACGTAACCGGCGATTCGGAGGGGACGGGGGCGGAGGTGAGGGGAGGGCGCCCGCCTCCCGGCCCCTCCAGGTAGAATCCAGGCATGGCCGACGATGCGCGCATCGACGCGGAGCTTCGCCGCCAGCTCGCCACCCTCGTCTATACCCAGGTCCGGCCGAGCGGTCCGGCCGACGTCGTTGCCGCCGTGGGCTGGTGGAACCTGATCGCGCGCCTCGGATTCCGGCTGCCGCTGGTGGTGGTCCACGACCTCGGCATGCTGCTGTCGGGCGGGCGCTTCGGCGGTGCGCGGGAGGTGCGCCGGGAGGGCATGCTCGGGGGCGTGGGCGCGCCCGTCATGGGGCGCTACCAGGCGTTCCTCGCCCGGCTCGCGGAGGCCGAGGCGATCGACGAGCTCGGCGCCGCGCCGCTCGGCGACGACACGTTGGCGGTGATCCTCGCGCGCGTGATCGGCGATCTCTACCTGCGCTGGCCGGGCCGCCCCCGGCTGGAGCTGGCCGGCGATCTGCCCACGACCTCGGCGGCGTACGGCCAGCGCGTTGCCGATCTCGCGCGCGCGAACGATCCCGCGTGGGCGCTGACGTTCATCCAGCGGCTCGTCGATCAGGAGCGGGCGGTGCTGGCGCGGCTCGAGCAGGTGGAGGTGGGCACCGTGCGCCTGCTGAGTCTGTTCCCGATGACCGGGATGTCGGGCGACGGCGCGGAGCTGTCCGATCTGGCGGATCTCTACCGCCTCGTGGGCACCCCGGGCGCCGCCGACGTGGTCGACTTCTCGCTTCAGTTGTTGCCGTCCCTGCTCGAGACCAAGCGCCGGCCCGCCGCGCAGCGGTTCTCGATCGACGGCTACGCGTCGGTCGAGCGTCGCGGCCATGTCGACGCCTTGCTGCCGGTCGAGCTCGCGCACGATGACGAGACTTTCACCCAGAAGGCGCTCTCCGACGACCTGCTCTACTACGGCCACGAACGCCAGCACGAGACGCCCAGCCGACTGCACTACGTGCTCGTGGACGGGAGCGCGTCGATGCGCGGCGCGCGCGAGGTGTTCGCGCGCGGGCTGGCGCTGGCGCTCGCCAAGAAGCTGTCGCTCGCGGGCGGCCGCGGCGCCGAGGTGTGGCTGCGGTTCTTCGACAGCCGGCTGCACCCGCGGCTCGACGTGCTGCGAATGGCGCGCCGCGATCTGCCGCGGCTGCTCGGGTTTCGCTCCGAGCGCGGCCGCAACTACGCACGCGTGTTCTCCGATCTCTTGGCCGAGGTGAGCCGGCTCGTGCGCGAGGAGGGGCGGGACGTCGCGATCACGTTCCTCACCCACGGCGCGTGCCACATCCCGGTCGCGACGGTTCAGGCGCTGGCCGACAAGGCGCACATGTACGGGATCTTCGTGCTGCCCTCGCGCCCGCTCGAGCTCGAGTACCTGCCGTTTCTCCACCGCCACCAGGTCGTGACCGCGGCGTCGCTGGCGGGGGCGGGCGGGCGCCGGAAGCGCGCGCTCGAGATCGTCGACGACGCGGCGAGCGCGTGATGGAGCGGCCCGAGGAGATCAAGACTCGGCAGCGGGCGGACCAGGCGCTCCGCAAGGGACGTCCGCGCGAAGCGCTGCCGCTGTACCTGCGGCTGCTCGACGAGATCGCGACCGAGACCGGACACTACGAGGCGTGGCTGGCGGGCGCGGCCGCGTGCTACCTGGCGCTCGGGCGCCAGCGCGAGGCGGGGTTCGCGCTCATCGGCCTCGGGCGGTTCTCGGAGGCACAGCGGCACTTTCCCGCCGCCGAGCGGCCGCTCGAATGGGCGCTGTGCGCGGCACGTCTCGGCCGTCACGGGGAGGCGGCGCGCGTGCTCTCCGAAGGGGGCCACCCGGCGCTGGCCGCGATCGAGCTCGAGGAGGCGGGAGCGGCGGCGGCGGCGCGGCTCGAGTGGGAGCGCGTGATCCGCGACCCGCGCCTCGCCGGACGGCCGTACGAGACCGCGCTCGCGCACTTCAACCTGGGTGAGGCGCTGTTGCGGATGGACGACCGCGGCGCCGCCGCGCGCCAGTTCGAGATCGCCGAGCGGCTGCTGGAGGCCGTCGCCGACGACTTCGAGAGCCGCGGCGAGCGCGAGCGCGCGTTCGAATGTTACGGCGTGCTGCTCCGGCTGGGCAAGGACACGGAGTCGTTCGAGACCGTCGCGGAGGGCTACCTGAATTGGATCCGCCTCCGCTCCGACGACCGCGAAGGCACCGCGCAATGTTACGACGACTTCTTGACCTACGCGGTCGAGCGCAAGGAGTGGTATGCGGCGGCGACGATCGCGCGCGAGGCGGCCGAGCACAGCCTCAAGACCGGGCTGCCCTACGACCGCCATTACCTGGGCCGCGCGGCCGATCTGTGGCTCGAGACCGCGCGCGCCAACCAGGCCAGCGACGGCCCGGTCGACCTGTCGGCGAACGCCCTTCACGCCGCGGTCGAGGCCGGCACCGAGCTCGGCGATCTCGCGTTCTGCGGCCGCATCTACGCGGAGCTGGCCGAGCTGCCGCTGGCAGGCAAGCGCCGCCGCCGCTACCGAGCGCTCGCGCGCCGCTACGACGAGGGTCCGTCGCCGCGGCCGGCCGCGGCCGGTATCTCGGAGTACAGCCGCCGCCCCGAGCTCTACGCCGACGTGTGGCGCCAGGACCTGGTCGAATGGGAGCTGGACGGCGACCCGACCGCGGTGCTCGCCCGTCTCTACGTGCGGCTCCCGGAGCGGAGCTACTACGGACGCCGCACGCTGCGGACGATGCTGACCTGTAACGATCCCGGGTTCTCGCTCGCGAACCCGCGCGCCGCCGTCGACCTCGCGCTCGCACTCGGGCGGGTGCCGTACTACGAGGTGCTGCGTCCGCTCGAGCGCCTCTACGAGCAGCAGAGCCCCGACGTTCGCGCGGCGGTGATGAGCGCGATCGCAAACGTATCGTTTCCGCGCAGCTTCAACCTGGTCCGCCGGGGCCTCGGCGACCCGTCCCCGGCGGTCGCCGACGAGGCTCTCCGCGCGCTGCGCTCGCTCAACTTCCGCGACAGCGTCGAGCCGCTGACCCGTATCTTCCACGAGGCCACCGACGAGCGCGTCCGTCTGACCGCGCTCGAGACCATCGCGCGCGTCCCGGGCACCGCCGAGCCGGCGCGCGTCCTCATCGAGGCCATGCGCCAGGAGACAGGCGCCATCCGCCAGACCGCCGAAGCGCGCCTCGGCGAGCTCACCGGCGACGAAGCGGTCACCTTGGTCCGGCAAGCGCGCGACGTCGAAGTCGACGACCGCCGCGAGGTATTGGATCGAATCCTCCGCGCAATGGGAGGCGGGCGGTAGCGCGGTCAGCGCTTGGGCGCGAAGCGAATCGCGGCGACGACGCCAACCACGACGAGAAGCAGGATGAGCCACCCCCCCGGAGAGCTCATCCCGCCATTCTGGTACCAGAGCACCAGCAGCAACGCCGCACCGGCGACCACGAGATAGCGGAGGCGGCGTTGGGTGTTGGAGATGACCTCCGCTTGTTCACGGCGGACGCGATCGAGCTCGTTGCGCACCCACTCCACGTCGATGGGCTCGCCCCGTTTCTGCCGCTCGACCTGCTCTTCGAGGTAGGCCTTGCGGTTGCTGGGATCGACTTCGGCCATCGGCCTCAATATAGCGCGTCCGCTGCGATGGTCCTTCCGATCGCGCCGCAGAGCTCCTGGTCGTCGAGGCGGAGGCCGAGCTCGCGATTGCGGTCGAGCGACGTGGGGGAGAAGTTCGCCGAGCCGACGTAGCACGCGCGCCGGTCGGCCACCGTCGCCTTGGCGTGCATCACCGGCGTCGCCCCCGCCCGGGGCAGCACCACCGTGACCGCCACCCCGCGCGCCCGCGCGGCGTCGAGCGCATCGCCGATGTCTCGATCGTTCAGCTCCTCACTCTCGACCTCGAGCGTCGCGGTCGCTCCGGCGATCAATCCCATGAGGACGCCACGGCTGGTGTCGGGAGAGGTGACCACACGCGCCCCCGCCCCGGTGACCGCGCCTACCTCGTCGGCCGCGAACACTCGCTCCGCCGCCGCCACGTCATCCGCGTCGTCGTCGACCAGCGCGTACTCCCGGTTCCCTGCTCCGAGCCCCGCCGCGGTGAAGTTCAAGGTCATCACCACCACCCGAACGTGATCCACGATCAGCGTCTTCGCGTGCGTGTACCGGAACCGATCCGATGCCCAGCGGACGCGCGCGCCCGCAGCCGCCAACCGCTCATACGCCTCGACGTTCGCTCCCTCGTCCAGATACGGCGCCGGCTCCAGAATGACGCGTACGTCGCACGCCGCCCGCGCGCGGCCCTCGAGCGTCGCCAACGCGGCTTCGTCGGTCAGGAGGTACATCTCCAGCCACACGCTGGATCGCGCGGACTCGATGAGGTCGAGGATGGGGCGAGACCCCACTTCGGGCTCGATGAGCAGTCGAACACGCGCCTGCGTCTCCCGGCCGCCCGGATCGAGCGGGCAGCCGGAGAGGATGATAGTCAGCAGCAACCCGGCGCGCGCCACACGCCGTTATCGCGGCCGGCGCGCGCGGGTTGCTCGCCCGGGCGGGGCGGCTAGTTACACATGCTGAGGTTGCGTGTGACGGTCGTCGTCGGCAGGGTCGCCGGGGTTGCGTTCCCGAAGCTCACGCGTCCGGTGCAGTTGGCGGCGGCGCTCACGGTTCCACCCGCGTTGGCGCAGTTGAGCTGAGTGCCAGGGTTGCCCGCCGTCGTCATGAAGTTGCCGGCAGCAAGCACGTCGAAGGTTGCCCCAAGTCCGCCGGACAAGACGACGCAGATGCCGGCCCCCGAGTGGACGCCGAGCGCGCCGTTGGGCACCTGGATGTAGTTGTGGCCGAAATCGGACGGCGTGCCGAGGTCGATCTGACTGAGATCGTTCCCCGCCACCGTAGCTACACTGCTGGAGAGGCGGATGGCCTCGGGACCAGCTCCGAGCACACTGTTGCGCAGCTTGAAACGCGAGCCGCCCAGCACCCAAACGTCGCGGCTGCCGTTGCCCCACGCCACCACGCCGTTGACGTTGTTGAGTGCCAGCGCGACGCCGGTCTGGGCGACCCGGATGCCGGCGGTGGTGTTGAACGTTGCGAGAACGGTACCGTTCATACTCGGCACCGGCGCCCCCGGCGTGCCCGTGATGTTGACCGACCCGAGCCCGCTGACCTCGATGCCGTATTGCCCGCTGCCAGTGAACAGCGTCTGGCTCCCCGAGGGGTTGTTGATCGTGGCCGAGCCGCCCGAAACCCGCAGGCCGTCCTGGTTCGAGCTGGACACCACCACCCCGGCGCCAATGGTCAGCGCCCCCGCGGTGACGCGGATGCCGTCCCCGTTCGTGTTCTGGATAGTCACGTTCGAGATACTCGACGCGTAGTTGGCCATCGTCGCCGAGATCTGGACGGCGATCCCCGACACGTCGTTGCCCTCGAGCGTGAGCGGCGCCGCCGGGTCGCCGTTGATTGCCGAGCCGGCGTTGAGCAGGCGGAAGCCGGCCGGGTTGCCGGCGGCGGTGGTCAGCAGCGTGATGGTGACTGGCCCGGTCTGGGTGGTCAGCATCGTGTTCGCGGGCAGCGTGATGGGTAATGTGTCGCCCGCAGCCAGCCCGACAGCCGGACCTCCGGCCTGACCGACGATCACGATCTTGGTCCCCGCCGGTGGCGTCGACGGGATGACTTGTAGGGCTCGCGTGAGGGTCTTGAACGCGCAGCCTGGCGCCGCGGAGGCCCCCGACATGCCGCTGCCGTTGGCGGTGGTGTCGTTGCCGTTTACCGGGTCGACCAGGAACCTGCTGCCACTGACCGGGTTGCACTGCGTGCAGTTGTTGTTGCTACAGGCATAGCCAACGCCGAAAGTTGGATTGTTCGCGCAGTCGTTGTCGTTGCAGCAGTTGCCGGCGACGCACGCCGAGCTGCAGCAGAAGTCGCCCGTGTTGGCGGTGCACGCCGCGTTGTTGTTCGCGCAGGTCGATGTCACGCAGCGGCCCTGGCTCGCGCCCGCGGCGGTGTTGCAGATCGTGGCGCTGCCGTAGGCCGCGTCCGCCTTGCACTGCGAGTCGGAGGTGCACGCCCCGCAGGTGTTGGCGGTGGTCACGCCGCAGATGCGGCCCGTGTTGGTCGGACCCGTGCAGTCAGCGCTGGTGGCGTGACAGTCGCCGGGCGTGCACGCGCCCTGGAAGCAGATGTTGCCCGTGCCGTAGCGGGTGGTGTCGCTCGTGCATTGCCCGTCGCCGGTGCTGCCGGAGCCACACGGTCCGCAGACGTGCGCGCTACCGACGCCGCAGATCTGGCCGGGTTGGCAATCGACCGAGGTGTTGTGGCAATCGCCCTGCGTGCACCCGCCCGCCAGGCAGATGGTGCTGGTGCCGTAGGTCGTGTCGCCCTTGCATGTGGTATCCCCCGCGGTCCCGCTGCCGCAGGACTGGCAGGTGTGGTTTGTCGTGTTGCAGACCTGACCATTCATACAGTCGCCAGACGTGTTGTGGCAGTTGCCCGGCGTGCACGCGCCCGCGAGGCAGATATGGCCGGCTCCGTAGGCGGCGGTGTCGCTCATGCACTGCGTGTCGCCAGTCATGCCCGCCGCGCAAGGCTGGCACGTGTGTGAGGTCTGGTTGCAGACCTGCCCGCTCGCGGTGCAGTCCGCCGAGGTCGCGCAATTGCCGCCGACGCACGAGCCGCCGACGCAGACGTGGTTCGCGCCCCAGGCGCTCGACGTGCACTCCTGGGTGCTGGTGCAGTTCACACACGCGAGGCTCGCGTTGCAGATCCGGTTGCCGCCCGAGGTGCAGTCGGTCGCGACCCGGCATTGGCCCGCGACGCAGGCACCGTTCTGGCAGAAGTGACCGGGGCCGTAGTTCGCGGCGTCCGCGCACTGGGTGTCGGTCGTGCAGGCGGCGCAGGTGTGATTGCCGAGGTTGCACACCGAGCCGGCGGTCATCGAGTTGCACATCGTGGTGTTGCGGCAGTTGCCGGCGAGGCAAGCGCCCGACACGCAGACATACGCCGCGGGCCCGTACTCGGAGACGCAGGTCGCGTCCGAGCCGCACGCGACGCAACTGAGACCGGTGCAGATGAGACCGTTCGCCGAGCAGTCGCCCCTCATGTGGCAATTGCCCGCGACGCAGGAGCCGCCGTTGCAGATGTGGTTCGCGCCGTAGGCCGAGACGCAGGCGCCGTCGTTGGTGCCGCAACCGGTGCAGTTGTTGTTGCTGCAGATCTTCGTGGAGTCGTTGCAGTTCTGCGCGGTCCGGCAGTTACCGGTGATGCAGTTGCCGCCGACGCAGAGCTTGCCGGCGCCGTAGGCGCCCACGCACGCGTTGTCGCCGGTTGCGTCCTCGCTCGGACACGCCTGGCAGGAGCCGCCGGTGCAGACGCCGCTGACGTTGCCGGGCAGCGCACACGCGGCGCCAGCCGTACAGGTGACGCTCGTGCCGCCCGTGCCTGACGCGCCGGCGGTGCCTGTGGTGCCGCTCGCGCCGGCGGTGCCTGTGGTGCCGCTCGCGCCGGCGGTGCCTGTGGTGCCTGACGCGCCGGCGGTGCCTGTGGTGCCTGACGCGCCGGCGGTGCCTGTGGTGCCGCTCGCGCCGGCAGTGCCGGTCGTGCCGCTCGCGCCGGCGGTGCCTGTGGTGCCTGACGCGCCGGCGGTGCCTGTGGTGCCTGACGTGCCGGCGGTGCCCGTCGTGCCTGACACCCCGGTGGTGCCGCTCGCGCCGGCGGTGCCCGTGGTGCCCGCGGTGCCCGTCGTGCCCGCGACGCCGATCGTGCCCGCGGTGCCCGTTCCTGCGGTGCCCGTGGTGCCGCCGCGGCCCGCGCTGCCCGTGGTGCCGCCACGGCCGGCGCTGCCGATCGCGCCCGCGCCGCCGCCGCTGCTGCCTCCGCGTCCGGCGCTACCGCCGCGTCCGCCGGCGCCGCCACCTTCGTCACCGCCGCAACCAACCACCGCGAGCGTCGCGATCGTGAGCACGGCCAGGGGAGTCGACCACAAGGACTGCCGAATCGATCGGGTCATCGAAAGCTCCTAAGGCGATCTTGCGTTTGTTCGCGCGGGGAAAACCCCGAGCATCATCATAGGGATCGCGCGGCTTGTACATCCGCGTCAGGCATGCGCCCAAAGTTTTGGCGTTGTCGCTCCGACCTTCCCCTACACACTCAGCGGCCGATGCTGCCGTCGAAGCAGAACACCCGCGGTCCGGATCCGCTCGCCGTGATCTCCAGTCGGTTGGGCGCGCCGTCGGCCGGCGCCTCGAACGTCCGTCGCTGGAGCGTCCCGGCGGGTGCCGCGCACACGGTCTCGGCGGGCGCGCCCCCGTAGCTGACCGCGACACACGCCTGTCCGCCGCCGCTGCCCGCCTCGACGCCATAGTCTAGGATCAGCCGGCCCTGTCGGGCGGGCTCGAACACCACTCGCCGGACGCCGCCCCCCCCGCCAATCAGGATCGACTCGTGGTGGCGGCCGTCGAAGCGGCAGCGGCGGTCTTGGAGCGCGAGGCCGGTGTACTCCTCGCTGCTGCGGTCGAGCCGCGAGCACTCCCATGCGAGGTGGGTCATGTTGAAGTAGTCGCACGGGAAGTCGTTGCGGAACACCTTCGCGTCGGCGATGTGCCGTGACAGCACGTAGTGGCGACCGCGCGCCCACCGCACGATGGGGCCGGCGATCAGAATCGCGACCAGCGCGCCCGCCAGCGCCGGGCGCGGAATGCGCGCCGCGGTGGCGCGCATCCGAGGCACCGCCGTCCGCGCGCGCTGCAGGCCCGCCAGCGCCAGCGCGCCCACGTCCCCGATCAGCGCCGCGAGCGGCACGATCATCAGCGCCTGCCACGCGAAGAAGAAGCGCGCGTTGAAGTAGCGATAGCGGACGTAGGCGAACACGAACCCGCCGAGCCCGATAACGAGGCCCGCCGCCAGCTTCCAGTCGTGCCGCGCCAGCGGGACCAGCCCGACCACCGCGACCAGCGCGGGCAGGGCGTTCGCCACCAGCCCGTGCTCGCGATCCGTGAACATGAGGCGTAGCCCGGCGTCGACGGTATTGGTGAACAGGTCGCGCGCGCTGCCGGTGGTCGGCACGCGGTTTTGGACCGTCAGGATGCGGTCGTACGACGTGATCCACGGCGCCCCGTACATGATGGTGTTCGAGACCGCCGCCGCCGCCAGCGGCACCGCCGCGCCGCCGACGAACCTCCCGAGCTCGCGCCGGTCGACCCGCCGCCACATCACCGCCGCCGCGACCGGTACCACCAGCGCCGCCGTCACCGGCCGCGCCCACAGCGCCAACCCCAGCACCACGCCCGCGGCCAGCGCCCGCCGCTCGAACAGCAGCAGCGTCCCGAGCGCGATCAGCGTGGCATTGAACACGTCCGCTGAGAGCAGGTACGTGTGGTCGGCGAGGGCCGGGCACGCGGCGACGAGCGCGACCGCGATTCCACCCGCGGCCGCCGGCGCCTGACGGACCGCGATCAGGTACGCGGCGAACAACATCGTCGCCACGCACGCGACGTTGAAGATCAGGAATCCGGGCACCCCGAACAGCAGGTAGAACGGCGCCGCCGCGACCGACACCAGAAACGCGTGCTTCGGGTACCAGACGCCGTTTCGCCCGACCGAGACGTCGCTCCAGTACATGTCGAGGTTGGCGTAGCCCGGGTGTTGGCCCGAGTACCACGACTGCGGCTGCACTTTGCGCTGGTCGAGCGAGAAGTTCGTGACCAGCCCGCGCGCGATGGTCGCGTAGAACGAGGCATCGCGGCGGATGAAGGTGTAGGGCTCGTAACGGACGGCGACGGTCAGGCTCAGCGCCAGCACAATCCCGGCCAGCACCGCCGCGGCTTGACGTCTCGAATCCATGCGAAGGCGCGCATCGTACTCCGACTGCTCGGTCGCGGGAGTCGCGGAACCCTCTCAGGGTTTCGCGAGCTCAATGAGCCCGGCGGCGCCCATGCCGCCGCCGACGCACATCGTGATCACGGCGTAGCGGCCCTTGCGGCGCTCGAGCTCGTGCAGCGCGGTCGCGATCTGGCGCGCGCCGGTGGCGCCGAGCGGGTGGCCGAGGGCGATCGCGCCGCCGTTGACGTTCACGCGCTCGACCGGGAGCTTCAGCTCGCGCAGGCAGTAAAGCGCCTGCGACGCGAACGCCTCGTTCACCTCGTAGATGTCGATGTCGTCGACCTGGAGGCCGGTCTTCGCGAGCAGCTTGCGCACCGCGGGCACCGGACCGATGCCCATGATCGCGGGCGGCACGCCGGCGACCGCGAACGCGCGGAAGTAGGCGCGTACCTTCTTGCCGCTTCGCTTCGCCGTGTCGGCGCCCATCAGGATGACCGCCGCGGCGCCGTCGTTGAGCGGCGACGCGTTGCCCGCGGTCACGGTCCCGGTGGGGTCGAACACCGGCTTGAGGGAGGCGAGCTTTTCGAGCGAGGTGTCCGCGCGCGGCCCCTCGTCGCGCTCGACGGTGAGGTCGCGCCAGACTTCGCCATCGAAGGTGTGGGTCTTGACCGGAACCACCTCGGCTGCGAAGTCGCCGCGCGTCCAAGCCGCGACCGCCTTCTGATGGCTCGCGAGCGCGAACGCGTCCTGGTCGCCGCGGCTGACGCCGAACTGGCGCGCGACGTTCTCGGCCGTGTTGCCCATCGGGATGTGGGCGTCGGGGAACTTGTCGACCACCTCGGGGTTGAGGGCGACCTTGACCCCGCCCATCGGCACCATCGACATCGATTCGAGCCCACCGGCAAGCCCGACGTCGATTGACCCGGAGGCGATGCGATCCGCGACGATCGCCGCCGCCTGCAGCCCGGAGGAGCAGAACCGGTTCACCGTCATCGCCGGGACCTCGTCGGGCAGACCCGCCAGCATGCCCACCTGGCGGGCGACGTTCAGACCCTGCTCACCTTCGGGGTGCGCGCAGCCGAGAACCACATCTTCGATGGTCGACGGGTCCACCTCGGCGCGACGCAGCGCCTCGCGCGCGGCCAGCGCGCCGAGATCGTCGGAGCGCGTGTTACGGAAGACACCTTTGGGCGCGCGTCCGATCGGCGTGCGGACCGCTGAAATGATGGCGACATCACGCATGGTCGATCCTCAATTCCGAAGAGGCTTGCTCTTCTCCAACATGAATTGGATGCGCTCGCGCGTTTTGGGTTCCCCGCACAGCGAGAGGAACGCCTCGCGCTCGAGGTCCAGCATGTGCTGCTCGCTGACCACCGCGCCCGCGGGTACGGAGCCACCCGACAACACGCGCGCCAGGTGGCCGCCGATCTTGGAGTCGTGCTCGCTGATCTGGTGGGCGCCCTGCAGGTTGTGGAGCACGGTGCGCAAGGTCGCGGCGCCGGTGTCGCCCATGACCCGGATGCGCCGCGGTGGGGGAGGGCGGTAACCCGCGCGCGCCATGCCCAGCGCCAGTTGTTTGGCGTCCGCGATCAGCGTCTCGCGCGCCATCGAGATGCTGTCGCCCTGCCGGAGGTAGCCGATGTCGCGCGCCTCCTCGGCGCTGGTCGACACGCGCGCGGTCGCGAGCGCCAGGAACGGCGCCCGCATCAGCGACAGGATGTCGAACTGCGGATCGTCCGCCGCGCGCGCCGACGCGCGGGCCGCCATCTCCATGCAGCCGCCACCCGCGGGGATGAGGCCGACGCCCACCTCGACGCAGCCGACGTAGAGCTCGGCCGCCGCGCGCACCACCTGACAGCCCATGACCACCTCGGCGCCGCCACCGAGCGCCAGGCCGAACGGCGCGGCGACGACGGGGACGCGCGCGTACCGGGTGCGCATGAACGCGCCCTGGAACGCGACCACCATGTCGTCGATGACCTTCGTGTTGTTCTGGCCGATGGCCATCAGCAAGCCGAACAGGTTGGCGCCGGCGCAGAACGCGTCGGGCGCGTCGTTGCCGATGACCAGTGCGACGCCGTCCCGCTCCGCGCGGTCGACCGCCTTGTAGGTCATCGCCACGATGTCCTGGTCGATCGCGTTCATCTTCGCGTGGAACTCGAGACAGAAGACGCCGTCGCCGAGGTCGAGAATGGAGGCGCCGCCGTTGCGTTCGAGCTCGCCGCCCGCGGCGCGGATCGCGTCCAGCGAGAGCTGGCGCGCGTCGGCGGGCACGTCGGTGAAGCCGCCGCGCTGGCCGAGCTGCGCGAGCTTACCCGGTTGGTCTTTCCGGTAGAACTTCATCCCCTCGCCCTGGGCGGCGATCTGCTCCTTCACCCAGCCGGGAACGGTGTAGCCGGCGGCCTCCATCTTTTCCGCCGTCGGCTTGACGCCGAGCGCATCCCAGGTCTCGAACGGGCCGCGCTCCCAGCCGAAGCCCCAGCGCAGCGCGCGGTCGATGTCGACGACGTCGTCGGCGATCTCGCCCAGCCGGTTGGCCGAATAGATGAGGGTCTCGTAGAGGACGGTACGCGCGAGGGCGGCGGCGCGGTCGTCGCCGGCGACCATGCGTCGCAGCTTTTCGTCGACGTCATCCACGCCGCGGGTGGCGCCGATGGAGGCAAACCGCGGCTTCTTCTGCGGGCCGTACTCGAGCGTGTTCAGGTCGAGCTGCAAGATGTCGTTGCCGACCTTCTTGTAGAAGCCCTGCTTGGTCTTGGCGCCCAGCCACTTCTTCTCCACCAAGGTCTTCAGCACCGCCGGCGGCTCGAACACGTCGCGGCGCTCGTCGCTGGTCAGCGTGTCGGCGCAGTTCTTGGTCACGTGCATGAGCGTGTCGAGGCCGACGACGTCGGCGGTTCGGAACACGGCGCTCTTGGGGCGGCCGGTCGCGGGCCCGAACACCTGATCCACCTCCTCGACGGTGTAGCCCTTCGCGACCGCCTCGGACAGCGTGCGCATGAGCGCGAACGTGCCGATACGATTGGCGATGAAGTTGGGCGTGTCCTTCGCGCGCACGAGGCCCTTGCCCAGCAGCCGGCCGCACAGCGCCTCCACCCGTGCGATGGTCTCGGGCCGCGTGTCGGCGCCGGCGACGATCTCGACCAGCTTGAGGTAGCGGGGCGGGTTGAAGAAGTGGGTGATGCAGAACCGCCCGCGGAAATCCTCGCTGCGGCCCTGCATCAGGTCGGCGATGCGCAGGCCCGAGGTGTTCGACGTGACGACGGCGCGGCCGCCCATCTCGTCGATGCGCGAGTACAGCTTTTGTTTGATGGCGAGGTTTTCAATGATCGCTTCGATGATGACGTCGCTCGAGGCGACGGCGTCCGCGAGGTCGTCCTCGAGGTTGCCGACCGTCACGCCGGCGTCGAACCGGGGCGCGAAGAACGCCGCGGGCTTCGCCTTGCGCGCCCCGTCGAGCCCCGCGGCGGCGATCGCGTTGCGCGCCTTGCGGTCGCCCCCCGGCGCGTCCTTGGGTGGGATGTCGAGCAGTCGGACCTTCAACCCTGCGTTGGCCATGTGGGCGGCGATCGCCGCGCCCATGACACCGGATCCGATGACCGTTACTTCCCGAAGCGTTCCAACGGTCGGAGTCGCCATGACATCACGATACCCGAGAATCGGACGAGGCGCTCCCGAACCTGAGTGGATAGCGGTTGATAGACCGACGCGAATGCGATCTAATCGCCGCAGATGACGAGCCTGCGCGCCCGGTGGGCGATGTTGCTGGTGGCCCTCACCGTCGTTCACTTGGGGTGGCTGGCCGGTGCGCGGATCGCGGAGGCGGCGCCCGCCGCCGAGCAAGCGACGCCGGACAAGGATCTCACCGCCGCCAAGGACTCGTTCGAGTCCGCCCAGAACGCGTTCGTGCGCGGCGAGTACGCCTCGGCCGCGGAGAAATTCTTGGCCGCCTACGAGCAGAAGCCGTTTCCGGCGTTCTTGTTCAACGTCGCGGTCTCGTACGAGAAGGCGAAGCAGCTCGACAAGGCCAAGCAGTTCTTCGAGCGCTACCTCGACAAGGATCCGAACGCCGCCGCCGGCCGGCACGCCGCCCGCCGGGACGCCACCACCCGCGGGGGCGCCGCCGGCGTCGGGCGAGACGCCGCCGGGAGGCGCCGCGCTGCCGCCGGCCGGCACGCCGCCCGCGGGGACGCCACCGGCCGGTGCGCCGCCACCACCGCCGATTGCGCCGCTGCCGGTGCTCTCGGAGATCGAGACCAAGGGCCTGGTCGTCATCGACTCCAAACCTCAGGGCGCGACGATCTATCTCAACGACAAGCGCGCGGGCGCGTTCGGCAAGACGCCGTGGCAGGGCTCGCTCGAATCGAAGCCGATTCGGCTGCTGCTGGAGTCGAAAGGCTGGAAGCCCGAGGAGCGATCGATCGGCCCCCGCTCCGACAAGATGATCGACGTCTACATCGCGCTCTCCGAGGAGCATTACCTCGGCTGGATCGAGATCGCGTCCAACGTGCCGGGTGCGGACGTATTCCTCGACCGCAAGGACATCGGCGCGATCGGCCGGACGCCGTTCACCGGCCACCTCAAGCCGGGCAAGCACACGATCTACCTCGAGCGGTTCGGCTGGGATCCGGTCGAGCGCACGATCGACGTTCTGCCCGGGACCGCGACCCAGCATCAGCTCGAGATGAAGGCGTCGGCGAAGGGCTGGGTCAACGTCGTTTCGCGCGCGTCGGCGGGCGGCCAGTTATTCATCGACGACAAACCCGCGTGCAAGACGCCGTGCCGGACCGAGGTCGCGCCCGGCAAACACGAGGTCCGGGTCGAAAAGGACAGCAAGGAGGACTACGAGGTGGACCTCGACATCCCGCGCGGGGTCGAGACCGCGATCGATGTGAACCTCTCGCCTCGCCCGCCGCGCACGCGCGCGATCTCGACCGCGATCGTCGCGCTCGCGTTGCTCGGCGGCGGCGCCTACGTGGGCCACCTTTCGGACAAGAACAAGGACGGCATCAACGCGGACATCGCGGCCGGACAGCCGGTCGACGGCAGTGACCCGCGGTTCCTGCGCGGCAAGATCGAGGCGATCGGCGCCGACGTGCTCTACGGCGTCGGGGCCATCGTCGCGATCACCGCGGTGATGGGGTTCTTCGCCCACGGACCCGACAGCACCGGGGTCCTCGACCACAAACAGGTGAGCTTCGTGCCCACCGCGGCGCCCGGTGGTGGCGGCGTCGGTGTGACGGGACGGTTTTGATGAACTACGTTCACGCGATCGCGCTCGTCGCCGCGCTGCTCGCATCGGGATGCGATTGGCGCGACTTCGATAACATCAAGGCGACGACGCCGGTCGCCCGCGTCGGGTCGCCCTCGGGCTACGCGGCGAGCGACAGCTGGGGCGCGATCCTGGCCGCGGCCAGTCCGCCAGCCGATGGCTCGGCCGCGGCGCGCTTCGTCAGCTCGGCGGCCGACACCCCGGCGGTCGGCATCATCAGCTTCGACGATGCCGGCCACGCCACCGGCCACAACGTCGCGAGCGGGGGGCTCGACCTGCTCGACGCGACGCTGGCCCAGGCCGTGACCGCGATGGCGGACGTCCCGGGCGCCGACCAGGTCCTGCTGGGGGCGCCCTCGCCCTCCAAGGGGAAGCTGTTGTTGCTCAGCCTCGACGACCCGTACGACGTGACCGAGTTCTTCAGCTCGGTCGAGCCTCAGTTCGGCGTCGGCGTGGCGGCGGGGCAGCTGGGCGGTGGCGCGGCGCCCGACTTCGTCGTGCTCTCCGGCAACGCGTTGCACGTGTTCGTCGACGGGCTGACAACCGCCAATGACGTCTACTACACCGACAGCGGCGCATCGGATCCGTGCCCGCTGCTGTTCTCGATCGACCTGCTCCGACGACACCGCCGCAACCGCGCGGTCGCCATCGGCAACTTCACCGGCGCGGGCCTGCAGGTCGCGGTCGGAACCCCGAGCACGTCGATGCAAACGCCGGGGGTCGTGTCGATCTTCAACATCGATACGGTCGCCGGCCGCGCGACCTGCGCGCTCAAGCTGACCGGCAGCGAGGCGCGGTTCGGCCAGGCGCTGGCGGCGGGCGACTTCGACGGCGGCTCCACCGACCTTCTCGTCGGCGCGCCGCCCAATCGTGCGTACCTGTTCCGCGGCCCGGTGACGACCGCAGCGACCGCGATGTTGATGCCGTCGGTGACCGGCGCCAACTTCGGCGGAGCCGTCGCCGCCATCGACCTCGACGGCGACAACCTGGACGAGGCGCTGATCGGCGACGGCGACGCGACCGTGGGCTCAGCGACGCTGGCCGGCAACGTGACCATCTTCAAGGGACCGGCGCTGGCGACCAGGGTCATGCCGACCCCCGCCGTCTCGCTCCTCACCGATCGCGCTCCCAAGGACAGCGACGGCTACGGCTCGGCGCTCACCGCTCTCCGCTTTTGCCCGTCAGGTGCCAGCGGCGGCGCGGACGCAGGCGCGGGCACCTGCAGCAAGCTCCCCCTCGTCGGCTCGTTCACCACGACGTTCACCTACTTCACGCTCGGCAAGTCCGACCCGCGCGTGAAGTAGCGAAGCAAACCAGCGCCCGAACGCTTGGGCACCCTGACCGCTTCGCGGTCGCTAGCGCCGCTTCGCGCTCTTTTTGGCCTTGCGCGCGCTGCCGCCACCGCCGCCCGACTTGTCGTCGGACGCGAACAGGTTGTCGAGGCCGGCGTTGTCGTTGCTCTTCTTGCCGGTCTGCGGGGTGTACGGCTTGACCCCCTGCTCGTCGAGCAGGTTGTCGAGTGAGTCCTTGCGACGAGGCGCCGGCGCCGCGGCGAGCTCTCGCTTCGCCGCCGGAGACTTCTTCGCGGCCGGCTTCTCGATGTCCATCGTCGGCAGCGCGACGCTGCCCGCCTCGTTGAGGCCGGCGGCGCGCTCCACCTTCTTCGGCGGCTCCTTCTTCCGAGCTTCGTCGTCCTTGCGGCCCTTCTCCTGGATGGCCGCCAGCCGGTCGTGATCCAGACCCTCTTTCGGGCCGACCACGCGGCTCTCCCACTCGAACTGCTTCTGGAAGCTGCCGGTGACCTCTGCTTCCTTCTTGCCCTTACCTTTGTCCGCCCAGCCCTGGGTCGCGGTTGTGGCAATCAGCACAGCTGCCGCAGTCGAGAGCGCGATTTTGAGCCGCATCGGGGGGGTCCTCCAGCAACGGTTTGACGAGGCCCCCTCATTATCTCCGACACCTGCGGCCCGGCAACCACATTGTGCGGCAGATCAACCGCAGACTGAAAACAACCACACCCAACTACATGTCCTCCCCCGCGCCGCGACCCCTTATACTGCGGCCCGCCGTGGCCTCCGCTCCCAAACCCGCCGCCGTCTCCAAGATGGCGCGCGTCCGCAACATCGGCATCGTCGCTCACATCGACGCGGGAAAAACCACCGTCAGCGAGCGCTTCCTGTTTCATTCGGGCCGCATCCACAAAATAGGCGAGGTCCACGACGGCGAAGCGCAGATGGACTGGATGCCGCAAGAGCGCGAGCGCGGCATCACGATCACCGCGGCGGCGACCAGCTTCGCGTGGCGCACCTACGACATCCATCTCATCGATACGCCTGGGCACGTCGACTTCACGATCGAGGTCGAACGATCGCTGCGCGTGCTCGACGGTGCCGTGGTGGTATTCGACGGCGTGTCGGGGGTCGAGCCGCAGTCCGAGACGGTGTGGCGCCAGGCCGACAAGTTCAAAGTGCCGCGGATGGCGTTCATCAACAAGATGGACCGCGCGGGCGCCGACTTCGCGTCGGCCGTGAACGAGATCCGCGAGCGGCTGGGCGCGCATCCGGTGCCGATCCAGCTGCCGATCGGCGCCGAGGAGCGGTTCACCGGCGTGGTCGATTTGATCCGGATGCGCGCGCTCTACTTCTCGGGCGACGAGACCGAGGAGCCGCGCGAGGACGACGTGCCGGCGGCGATGGCCGACGAGGTCGCCGCCGGCCGCGACAAGGTGATCGAAGCGGCGGCCGATGCGGACGACGCGATCGCGCAGGCTTTCCTCGAGGGCCAGTCGATCGAGGAGGCAGCGCTCAAGGCGGCGCTGCGCAAGGCGACCATCGCCTGCAAAATCGTGCCGGTGCTGGCGGGCGCGGCGCTACGCAACAAAGGCGTGCAGCCGCTCTTGGACGCCGTCTGTGACTACCTACCGTCGCCGCTCGAAGTACCACCGGTCGTGGGCACGGTGCCGGGGACCGAGGAGCCGGCGACGCGGCCGCCCGCGGACGACGCGCCGTTTTCGGCGCTCGCGTTCAAGGTCGCGATGGACGAGGGCCGCAAGTCGGTCTACCTGCGCATCTACTCGGGCGTGCTCAAGCCCGGCGACGAGGTGCAGAACGCGCGCACGAAGCGGAACGAGAAGGTCGCGCGCCTGTTCGGCGTGCACGCCAATCGCCGCGAGCGCATCGAGCGCGCGGGCGCGGGCAGCATCGTGGTGGCGATGGGGCTCAAGGACGCGGGGACAGGCGATACGCTGGCGAGCCCCAAGGCGCCCATCATCTTCGAGCGCATCGACATCTACGAGCCCGTGATCGCGCGAGCGATCGAGCCCAAGACGCAGGCCGAGAAGGAGAAGCTCGACTTGGGGCTGGCCAAGATGTCCGACGAGGACCCAACCTTTCGTGCGCATGAGGATGCCGAGACCGGGCAGACCATCATCCGCGGCATGGGTGAGCTGCACCTCGACATCATCGTCGACCGGCTGCGGCGCGAGTACGGGGTCGAGGCCAACGTCGGCCGCCCGCAGGTCGTGTACCGGGAGACGCTGGCCAAGCCGGCGGATGGCGAGGCTCGGTTCGAGCGCGCGGTCGACGACAAACCCCTGTTCGGCCATGCGCGCGTGCATGTGGGCCCGCGCGCCCGTCACGCCGGGAACAAGCTGACCCTGCAGGTGCCGAAGCTGGTGCAGGCGGCGGGGGCGCCGCGTATGCCCGAGACGCCCCAAGCGATCTTGGACGCCGCGATGGAGGGCGCGCGCGAGGCGATGCGCTCGGGCCCGCAGGGCTACCCGATCGAGGACATCGAGGTCGCGATCACCGCGATCGAGTACCGGCCCGACGCATCGACGCCCGCGGGCCAGCGGGCCGCGGTCGGCGAGGCGATGCGCGAGGCGTTCCGCGACGCCGGCACGCGGCTGCTCGAACCGATCATGAAGGTCGAGATCTCGTGCCCGGAGGCGAACGTGGGCGACGTCATCGGCGACCTGAACGCGCGCCGCGGTCAGATCGAGGACGTCGGCTTCCGCGGCCAGCAGCGCATGATCACCGCCAAGGTCCCGCTCCGCCGCATGTTCGGGTACTCCACCGACCTACGCAGCGCCACGCAAGGCCGCGCCAACTACTCGATGCAATTCGACAGCTACGACGCGTGGGAGTGAGGCGACGGCGACGACGATTTCGCGTTCCTGCTCCATCGCGCGCGAGCTTGGAAAACATGGCCACCACGTCCTCGGGTCTGACGCGGTCGTGACGCCAGTCGCTCCAAAATGCACGCATACACACTTTCCCTGTGGACAAATTGCGAGCGACGCTGTTACAAGCGCCGCTCGGTTCCTGGGGACGAGCCGTAGCCGCATTCGTCGCGACAAAAATTGAACGGCCGGAGCTGTTCGGGGGAGCGGCTCCGGGGGGGAGAGCGAAAGTGGCGAATTCGTCTCGGGCTTCGTGTGTCCTCAGCGGACTGTCCGGATTTGGCCGTTGCTGCTTCGGCGTGGCGGCGGTGGTGCTGGTGTCGTCGGCGGCGTCGAGCTGCTCACGGCGCGAGCCGCCGGCGGCAGAACGCAAGACCGGCGCCGTCGCCGCGCCCATCGACCCGACGGCCCTGCTCGCGACCCTGCGCGCGCGGTCCGGCTCGCCGGTCGGTGCCGCGATTGCGCAGTCGATCGACGTCGCGGGCGGCGGCCTCAAACCGACGTTCGCCGCATCGGTCGCGGCGGGCGAGTCCAGGCCGGGGAAGGTCACGCTGCCCGCGCAGGCGACGGGGGCCGTGCACCTCGAGGATTCGGCGACCGCCGTCGCGGTGGACGTCACGCTCCAGGGCGCGCTCGCCGTCACCGGCCAGGTCGTCGACGGATTCGTTGTCTACCCGAGCTCCCACACCTCCGGCGCCCACGTCCTCCAGCATCCGGTCGTCGCGGGAACCGAGGACTACCTCGCGTTCGAGTCCAAGCCGTCGTCGCCGCAGATCAGCTACGCGTTGACGCCGGGTACGGGCGCGGCCGCGCTGCGGCTGGTCGCGAACACGCTCGAGGTGCTGGACGCGGGCGGCGCGCCCCGACTGCGCGTCGCGCCGCCGTTCATCGTCGGGTCGGACGGCACGCGGACCGACGCGACGCTGGCGGTGTCCGGGTGCGCGGTCGACACGGACCCGTCCGCGCCATGGGGGCGCCCGGTGACGGCGCCGGGCGCGTCCACCTGCACGGTCACGGTGAGCTGGCCGTCGAGCGGCGTCAGCTACCCGGCGATCCTCGACCCCCGCTGGACCAGCACGGGGTCGATGGGGACGGCGCGCTACGAGCACACGCTGACGTTGCTCTCGACCGGCAAGGTGCTGGCCGTCGGCGGGCGCTCGAGCACGGGCAGCATGACCGCGCTCGCGACCGCCGAGCTCTACGATCGGACGACCGCGCGACCCTGCTCGCGGATGGGCGGGTCCTCGCCGCGGGCGGGCTGAACGGCTCCACGACCCTGCAGACCGCCGCGATCTACAACCCCGCGACGGGTTCCGGGACCTGGACCGCGACGGTCGGACCGATCCCGCCGCCCGGGCTCAAGAACCACACCGCGACGCTCATCCAGACCAGCAACACGCAGGTCAACAACAAGGTGCTGCTGGTCGGAGGAAACGACGGTACCCAGTCGATCGCCAAGGTCTACCTCTTCGACCCGACGCAGTCGGCGTTCAGCACGCTCGCGTCGATCTCCGGCCCGCGCGAGCTGCACACCGCGGTCGCGGTACCGAATGCGAGCGGGAAGATCCTGGTGACCGGCGGCAAGAACGGCTCGACCGTGCTGTCATCGGCGCTCATGTACGATCCCGGGTTCAGCTGGGGAAGTTGGAGCTCGGCTGGGACGATGACCAGCGCCCGCGTGGGCCACACGATGGTCGGGCTGCCCCAGAGCATCGTCGCCAACGGGTCGGTGTTGGTCGCGGGCGGCTCGTCGACGGGCAGCAACACGTTGTCGTCGTCCGAGCTGTTCAGCGACTCCACGGTGTGGACCGCGACGCCGTCGATGCCGGGGACGCTGCAGGGGCACCAGGCGGTCGTGCTCTCGAACAACATGGTGCTGGTCGCGGGCGGCCTGTCGGCGAGCAGCACCGTGAGCGCCGCGACGTACCTTTACGATGCGTCGTTCGGCCTCGGGTGCAGCACGGGCAGCCAGTGCCCGACCGGGCAGTGCGTGAACGGGGTCTGCTGCGACACCGCGTGCAACGGCGGCTGCGGCGCGTGCAACCTCGCCGGCCACCTCGGGACGTGCACCGCGCTGTCGAGTGGGTCCGTGTGCCGGGCCGCGGCGAGCGGCGGCTGCGACGTGGCCGAGACGTGCAACGGCTCCTCGCTGACCTGCCCGAGCGACGGTTTCGCGTCGTCCTCCACCACCTGCCGCGCCGCCGCCGACGAGTGCGACCTCGCGGAGACGTGCCCCGGCAACTCGACGAGCTGCCCGGGCGACGCCAAGAAAGCGAACGGCATCGCCTGCGCCGACGACGGCAACGCCTGCACAACCGACCTCTGCAACGGATCGAGCATCGCCTGCCAGCACGCGGCCGGCAACGCCGGCGCGGTGTGCCGCGCGGCCGCCGGCGAGTGCGACCTCGCCGAGAACTGCACCGGGTCGTCGACTACCTGCCCGAGCGACGCCAAGAAAACGAACGGCACAGCGTGCACCGACGACGGCAACGCCTGCACGACGGATACCTGCAACGGTTCCGCGGTCACCTGCCAGCACCCCGCCGGCAACGCCGGCACCGTGTGCCGCGCTGTCGCCGGGGAGTGCGACCTCACCGAGACGTGCACCGGGTCGTCGAGCACCTGCCCGAGCGACGCCAAGAAGACGAACGGCACAGCGTGCACCGACGACGGCAACGTCTGCACGACGGACACCTGCAACGGTTCTGCGGTCACCTGCCAGCACCCCGCCGGCAACGCCGGCACCGTGTGCCGCGCGGTCGCGGGCACCTGCGACGTGGCCGAGACCTGCACCGGGTCGTCGACTACCTGCCCGAGCGATGTCTTGGCGTCGGCGTCGACCACCTGTCGCGCCGCCGCGGGCGAGTGTGACCTGACCGAGAGCTGTACCGGGTCGTCGGCGAGCTGCCCGAGCGACGCCAAGAAAACGAACGGCACAGCGTGCACCGACGACGGCAACGTCTGCACGACGGATACCTGCAACGGTTCCGCGGTCACCTGCCAGCACCCCGCCGGCAACGCCGGCACCGTGTGCCGTGCGGTCGCGGGCACCTGCGACGTGGCCGAAACGTGCACGGGCTCGTCGACGAGCTGCCCGGCGGATGGCTTCGCGTCCGCGTCGACCACGTGCCGGGCCTCGGCGGGCGTCTGCGATGTCGCCGAGTCGTGCACCGGCTCCTCCGCGAGCTGTCCCACCGATGCGCTCGCGGCATCGACGACGGTCTGCCGCGCTTCGGCCGGCGTCTGCGACTTCGCCGAGTCGTGCACGGGCTCGGGCGCGAGCTGCCCCAACGACGTGTTCGCGGCGCCGTCGACGGTCTGCCGCGCGGCCGCCGGGCAATGCGACGTCGCCGAGACGTGCACGGGGTCGGGCGCGAGCTGCCCGGCCGACGCGCTCGCGTCCAACGGCACCTCCTGCAGCGACGGGAATGCCTGCACGCAGACCGATACCTGCCAGTCGGGCAGCTGCTCGGGCGGAAATCCAGTCACGTGCATGGCCCAGGACCAGTGCCACGTCGCCGGCATCTGCAACACCTCGACCGGCGCTTGCTCGAACCCGATCGCGAGCAACGGAACGTCGTGCAGCGACGGCAACGCCTGCACACAGACCGACACCTGCCAGGCGGGCTCCTGCTCGGGCGGAAATCCAGTCACGTGCGTGGCGCAGGACCAGTGCCACGTCGCCGGCACCTGCAACACGTCGACCGGGGGGTGCTCGAACCCACCGCAGGTCGACGGCTTCGCGTGCGACGACGGTGACAATTGCACCGCTAGCGACATGTGCGAGGGAGGGACGTGCGCCGCCGGAACGTCGAGCTGCAACGCGCCGTTCGCCCTAACCAGCGACCAATCGTTCGTGTTCGCCTTGGACGCCATCAGCGCCACGCTGGGCTCGAACCAAACAGATGTCGCGCCGGGAGATCAGGTAGGCGTCACAGCGACGCTCACGAATCATGGCTTTAACTTCGGCATGAGCGGCACGTTGCACGCCGAGAACACCAGCGCCGAAGCGCTCGTCCTCGGTTCGGTGGAGGTGCGCCTCGAGTATTACTCCGCGTCCCAGGGACAGTGGATTGCGGTGTCCAGCGCGGGGAAGAATGAGAGCGGAAGCTCGCTGCCATCGAGCCCGGCCTCCGCCTATCTGAACGTGTTTCCGTTGTTCAGCGGATCGGGCGTGACATTCCCCCTCTTCACGCTACCCGGCACGACGATTTCCCCGGGAGCGACGGCGGGGTTTGTCTTCTCGCTCACAGGGGTGTTCATCACCCCAGAAGCAGGCCTGGCCGCAGCCATCGCAGCCCGCAACAACCCGGTCCGACTATCGTTCCGAGTCGGTACAAACCCAGCGAGCACGATTGTCCAGAACGGGATCGACCTGACCTCCCAATTCGCTAGCCTCCCCGCGGTTCCGCTTGCCGCGGGGACGGTCAGCGCGAGGATGGACGCCGGTACGCCGGTGACCCTGTCGCCACCGGCACAGCTCACCGCCGAGCAAACCTCCGCGACATATACGGGAACCGTGGTGCGGCCAGCGGCACCGACGCGCTCCGGATTTGCGAGCGATGGTGCCTACCTCCGTGTGCTCGCGGACGAGGTCGCGAAGACACCCACGATCTCACTGAGCTCCAGCTTCGTCGGTGCCCCGAGCCTTGTCCTTCCCGGCGCCGTCCCAGTCGTCCGCACCGGCGTCGTCAATCCTCCCAGCATCGTCTCGGGTCAACCAGTGCACTACGGGCTGCAGTTCCGCAACGACGGCTCCGGGCTAGCGTCCGCGCTTTCGGTCGCTCACGTCCTGAATGGCGATCCTCTAGGCACCGTCAGCGCGCCATCGCAGCTGGCCGTGGGCGCGTCGGCTAGTGGCGACGTGAACTTCACCGCTCCTGGCAACCCACCGCTCTCCGACGAAGTCGTGGTGACGTGGAACGATCGGAATGGAAACGTCTACGGCCCGCTCACCTACGCGCCGTCGTCTTGTCCGGAGGAGACCTGCGACTCGTTCTTGGTTGCGCACACTCTGGGGGAACAGCTGGCACAACGTCACGTTACGATGACGCTCGCGCACGCACCGGCATCGGTCGTTCCCGGCGATCTGATGACGTTCACGGCCGAGGTGTCAAATGCTGGTGCAACCGTCGCGATCGGGAACGGAACGCTGTCTCTGACCAACACCGGGTTCTCGCCCGTCATCGTTCAGGGATACCAGCAAACGTTGGAGTACTTCTCGCCGGTCGATGAGACGTGGGTACCGTTCGCCCGCCACGCGGTGGACGCGACTGGCTCCGTCTTGCCAGAGCCAACGCTGTTGCCGATCAACTTGGCGATCTCGAGTCCCATCGCCGCCGCCGGCGTGACGTACTCGCAGCAACCCGTCGTCGGTACGTCGGTCGATCCTGGGAGTGTGGCCCGCTGGCCGACCTATTACGGCCCACCCGCGGTGCTGATCCCGCCCGACATTCTCGCCACGCTGCTCGACCCATCCGAAACAGCGGGGCTTCGAAGCGTGATTCGCTTCGACGTATTGGAGGGCCCGGCGCCCGAACCGGTAATGGTGGACATCACCCCGGTGCTCTCCGGCTATACGAGCGAGGTCCCCGATCTGGCTGCCCACCTTGTGTTTGCCAATGTAGCGACGCTGGTTCCGCTTTCATCCGTGACGTCTGGCCCGCTCGCCCCCGGCGAGACGCGAGCGTTCTCAGCGAACGTGCCCGTGCCCTTCACCGGCCCAACGACGTTCACGGTAGCCGGCGCAGAGGCATTTGCTGCTACCCCGCCCAACGCGGTCTACGCGTCCGCGTATATCTCGCTGAGCCTCGACATCCCGATCCTGCTTGCGCAAAAGACCGGACCTGCGCAAAGCAGCGCCGGCTTGACCGAGACGTACTCCGTGACCCTCAACAACGTTGGCACGGCGGCGGCTGAATCCATCGGCGTCACTGACACCGTGGACGGCGCGTCTGTCGCCGGAGCGATGATCACGAACCCGACGATCGTTGCGGCCGGCACGACCGCGACGGCCACCATCGCAGCGCCCTCACCGCTGGACCGGCCGGCGGGTCCGATGACCGACCTCGCGACGGTTAGCTTTAAGGACCGAAATGGGAACGTCTATCCGGCGCAACAAGCCACCTTTACGACCGACCTCGGCCCCGCTCACCCGGAAGGCTACCTGTCGATTCTCGGCGATCGCGACATTCCGAGCCTGATCAACACGAACAGGACAATCACCGCCCTGGCGCTGGATCCCTACGGCCACCCCGTCTCAAACGTGAGCGTTCACTTCGTGGTCACCGGGGTGAACCCTCAGGTGGTCGATCGGCCAACCGGCGCGGACGGGAAAGCCGACCTGACGTACACCAGCGCCAGCATCGGCAAGGACAAGATCGTGGTGTCGGCGACCATAACGACGACGTCGATTACGCTCGCTCCGTTCCAGATCGACTGGGCGACGGCGACCGGAACGCCCTGCACGGGCCGAACGACGCCTCTCGACATCATGGTGGTGCTCGACGTTTCGGGATCCATGGCACTCGACCTGCCGGAGGGCGTCATCCGGGGCAAGCTGGAGGCCGCCCGCGACGCGACCCACCGGTTCATCGACAATCTGACCTACCCGCGCGACCAGATCGGCGTCACGACGTTCTATGGCCTGGTCACCAGCTTCGCCAACCTATCGACGGACACCGCGACCGCCAAGGACCGAATCACCGTCGGGGTGGACAAGGGCTTCGAGTGCATCAGCGGGTTTGGCTGCTTCGAAGCGTTCTTTGGTGACGGCGTCGCCAACGCGCTCAACGTTGCCATCGACGAGCTCGAGAGCCCGCGCCACCGCCCGGAGGCGACGAAGGTGCTCGTATACGTAGGCGACGGAGGCGTGTTCGGCGCCGATCCCACCGTCGCGATCACGCGTCTGCACAACGCGGGCATCCATGCCGTGTCCATCGGCATCGGCATCGGCAACGACGGCCCGAACCAAATCGGGGCGACGAGTGGCGAGGTCGCCCGAGCGATCGCGAGCACCCCGAACGACTACTTCTACGCGCCTGCCGCCGGCGATGTGGACTGGGTCTACAACCACCTCAACCAGGACGTGTGCCGAAATCGCCAGCCACTCGTCAGCGCCGGCGGTGATCAAGGAGCTTATGGCGTTCGCCTGCCCGACACGCTGCGACTGAATGGCGCGGTTCACGACGATGGTCCGACCGGCGACTCCCGGTTCACGACCGAGTGGAGCGTGATCAGCGGACCCGGGGCGGTCACGTTCGCAGACGCGACGTCTGCGGTGACGGATGCGTTATTCGCGCTCCCTGGAGAGTATGTCCTTCAGCTCGAGGCAACGGACGGCTATCTGACCGTGGCCGACCGGGCGACCATTGTCGTCGATCCGGAGCCGTCATTGATCGGAGCGACCCTGGTGGTGGCGCTCGGCTCTGCCAGCCCCTTGAACATTGGTGCGACCGAGACCCTGACGGCGACGCTGACGAACGGTCAAAGCGCGCCGATCCCCAACTTCCCTGTCGCGCTGACGGTCGCCGGCGTGCACCCGTTCGTCGCCGCGGCGGTTACCAACTCGATGGGCGTCGCCCAGATTTCCTATCAAGGCAAACGCGCCGGGACCGATGTCCTGCACGCCACCGCGTTCGGCGCAACGACGCAGCTCAACTCGAGCTCCGTCTCGCTGACGTGGCTGGAGACGGCCAGCGGCGCACCGGTCGTCGCGCAGGGCTGGATCGCGTCACCGGCGCACCTCACGTCCGTGACGGAGCGGGTTCCGATCGTGCTCTCGTCGAGCGTCACGCTCGCCTCGGGATCGCTGACGTACTGGCCTGTCGAAACACCCTCGGACGTCCGTGTGCTGGCGGCGACCACGAGCGGACCGCCGGGCGCGACCCTGGCCACCTTCGACACCACGATGCTCGCGAATGGCGCGTACGTCGTCAGCTTGTCGGGGACCAGCAACACGGGCGCGCAGAAGAACAGCCAGGTCATGGTCACCGTGACCGGGGACTACAAACCCGGAAGAGTCGTCGTCGAGATCACAGACCTCTCGATCCCAATCGCCGGGCTGCCGATCACCGTGGGACGCCGCTACGACAGCCTCGAGAAGGACAAGGTCGGCGACTTCGGCTACGGCTGGTCGCTAGCGATCGGCCACCCGCGGCTCGAGGTCGACTCCGCGTATGGCGTGACGATCACGTTGCTGGACGGCCGGAGGTCGACATTCCGCTTCACCCCACACTATCCGCAGGTAGCGTTCATCGCGTTCGGCTTCCTTCTGATCCCGGAGTACACGCCCGAGCCGGGGGTGTTCGGAACCCTGACCCAGGAGAGCTGCCACCTCATCACGTTCGATCCCTACCCGGATTTCCCCAAGCTCTCGTGCTTCGAGAATCTGTTCGAGCCTGACAAGCTGGCCTACGCGCCCACGGAGTACACCTACACCGACCCGTACGGACGGCAGTTCGTGATGGCGGCGAGTGGCGAGCTCAAGTCGATACGCGATCACGTCGGCAACACGCTGACCTTCGCGGCGAACGGGATCCTCAGCAGCGCCGGGCCCAGTATCAACTTCGAACGTGACGCGCAGGGGCGGATAACGGCCGTGAACGCATCGGAGCTGGCGCCCTGGGACAACCCGCGGGTCTCGTACGCTTACGATGCGGCCGGCGACCTCGAGGCGGTGACCACGCCTCCAGCGTCGGGACAGCCAGTCGTCGTCCACCACACCTACGTAAGCCACCGCTTGCTGACGACGATCGATCCCCGGGGCAATCCTGCCCGGACCTCGACGTACGACGCCGATGGGCGCTTGGCGACGGATACGGACGCCCTCGGGCACGTGACGGCCTACGCCTACGACCTCGCAAACCGAACGACCATTACGACGTTACCCGACACTGGCCAGCTCACCCAGGTGTTCGACACGCGGGGTCTCGTGCTCAGCGCGACGGATCCGCTCGGTCGGACCGCAACGCACGAGTACGACGCCAACCGCAACGAAACCAAGATGATCAACGCGCTCGGCGAGGAGACGACCGCGACCTACGACGCGAGCGGCAACCAAACCTCGAAGACCACCGCGCACGGCACGACGCACACGACGTACGGCGCACTTAGCAACCCCACGTCGTTCACGAACGAGCTCGGACATTTGACGACGATTGAGTACGACGATCGCGAACTGCCGAAGCGGATCGCGGACGGCATAGGCACGCGCGCGGCATTCTCGTCGTCAGAGCAAGGCCTACCATTGACCATCGAAGACGTAGCTACAGCGCGTCGGGTAATTCGGGCGGGTGATCGCGGGCTCGGGCCCGACCGCCACCGCCCGCCACGATCACCCATCCCCGTTGCGGCCGACTGGCGGCGGCGCTTGCCGTTGCCTTCGCTCACCCGACCAGTA
>WNGB01003610.1_pt1 | contig 29801 bp, 26 predicted proteins | sample 5400681 | NCBI WGS metagenome assembly WNGB01 (sample SAMN13153367, study PRJNA577476) | soil metagenome | isolation source: 115 cm soil or saprolite under grassland replicate 2 | place: USA:California | collected 2016-06-15
GCTGCCCGGGGTCGGCCAGCACGGGGGCGTCGACATGGACCACCACCTGGTAGCGCTCGCCCGGGGCGCCGGGATCGAGGTGATGGAGAGCCGCCTCCGCGAGGAGCGCCAGGGCATCGGCCTGCCGGTGGGCCAGCGGAGGCGTTCCCGCGGAAACGTTTCCGGGCCCCGCCGCCCCGCGCGCCCTCTGGTACAAGGTCTCCCGCGCGGCGGCCAGGGCTTGTACCACGAGCGCCCCCACCTCGGGCTCGAGCCGCCCGCGGAGGACCGTCATGCCGTCCTCGTCTTGATAGACGCGAAGGCCCCGGCGCGCGTGCCGCTGGGCCGCCTCCCGGCCCTCGGCACGGGCGTCCACCCGTCGCCAGCCGCGCACCAGCCGCTCGACGTGGGCGGCGGTGCCGGCCCGGGCGAAGGCCAGCAACCGTGCCTCCGTCTCGGGGGTCGCCACGCGCGTGAGGGCGCGGACCTTGGCGTACGACAGTTCCCCGCGGGCCATAGCCTGGGCCAGGAGCGGGAGCGTGCCCAGGGCGCGCGCGACGCGGACCCGCTCGCGGGCCGCGCCCGGGTCGAGCCCCACCCGCCACGAGAGCCAGGCGGCGCAGGAGCGGAAGCCCGTGTTCCAGCCGCCGCGGGCGTCGAACTCGCGGATCAGGTCGAGGAGCCGCGCGGTGGCGGCGTCCAGATGCGCGGAGAGCACGGCGATCTCGTCGCTGAGGCGGTCCAGCTCCGCAAAGGGATGCAGCGAGGGAGGCACACGTGACGCGTGGCTCTGCATGGGGAGTCCTCCTGCGCCGACTCTACACCGCGGATTTCGAGGCCCCGCCGAGCGCCGTGGGCAGGCGTTGTCGAGACGGGGAATCATTTTTCTTTCATTCCGCCCCGCGCGATTCTGCGTTGACCGACACGTGTGGACCGCTGGAGGCGCACTTTCAGAGCGCCGCCGCCGCGTGAGCATTGCACCCCGCAGAATCTGTCAAGCGGAAACGTGCGGGACCGGCACGACCTTCTTGGTGTATCCATCTGTGTACATCGATGGCTACCCGTCGCAAGGCGAGTGCCGCCCGGTCCGCTACTGCAGCACCTCGTCGGCCCGCAGCAGGAGCGACTGCGGATCGTCAACCCGAGCGCCTTGGCGGTCTTGAGGTTGATGACCAGCTCGAACTTGGTGGGCTGCTCGACGGGCAGGTCGGCCGGCTCGGGTCCGCGGCGGTGGCGATGACGATCGGCATCGTCCCCTTCGCCTGGTTGGCAAGCTGGGCCACCACGGTCCCTGGCGCGAAGGTCACATCGTCCTCACCGCCTGCTGCCCCCGGCGGCGAGCGGCGCAGCGAGGAGGCCCCCCGCCAGAGTGCCGATGAACGCTCGCCGGTCCATCACTCGATGACCTGATCCGCCCGCAGCAGCAGCGACTGTGGAATCGTCACGCCGAGCGCCTTGGCAGTCTTGAGGTTGATGACCAGCTCGTACTGACTCGGCGACTCCACGGGAAGGGTGGCCGGGCTTGCGCCGCGGAGGATTTTGTCCACATAGACAGCGGCGCGGCGGAACTGCTCGGTCAACCGCGCGGAGTAGGACATGAGCCCTCCCGCTTCGGTGAACTCCCGGGACGAGTAGATGCCCGGCAGTCGATGCGCGCGTGCCAGCTCGGCGACGTGCTGACGCTCCGTGAAAAAGAAAGTATCGCCCGGCACCAGCAGGGCGTCGACGCGATCTCGGGTCATCGCCGCGAAGGCGCGGGCAAGGTCGTCGCGGGTCCGTACGTCGACGAACTTGACCCGTAGCCCGAGAGCCTGGCCGGCGGTCTCGTACTCGCGCAGCCCCACCGTCGTGGCCTGGCTGCGAAGCACCACCACGCGAGAGCCCTTGAGCAACACCTCCTTGAGAAGCTGGAGCTGCTTGCCCCGGATCTCGGGGGTGAGCTGCTGGCTGAGCCCGGTGACGTTGCCACCGGGCCGGGCCAAGCTGGCGACGAGGCCCACCTCCACGGGATCCGTGGCGTTGACCATGACGATCGGGATCGTCTGCGTCGCCCGCTTGGCCGCGAGCGCCGGCGCCTGGGAGGAGGCGACGATCACGTCGACCCGTTGCCGCACGAGGTCAGCAACCAGCTCGGGGAAGCGCTCGGTGTGGCCTTCGGCCCAGCGGTACTCGAGGACGACGTTCTTGCCTTCGACGTGACCCAGCTCTCGCAGGCCCTCGGCGAACGCCGCCGTGATGTGTGATGCCGCCACCGGAGTCGTGGTCATGACCAGCCCGACCCGGCGAGCCTTCGCGGGCGTCTGGGCATAGGCGGCCCTCGGCCACGGCACGGCGGCGCCGACCACCCCCGAGATGAAGGCTCGCCGGTCCATTATTGAATGACCTCATCCGCCCGCTGTAACAGCGACTGCGGAATTTTGAGGCCAAGCGCCTTGGCCGTCTTGAGGTTGATCACCAGCTCGAACTTGGTGGGCTGCTCGACGAGCAGGTCGGCGGGTTTGGCGCCCTTGAGGATCTTGTCCACGTAGCCGGCGGCGCGCCGGTAGTTGTCAGCCAGGTTCACTCCATAGGACATCAAGCCCCCGAGCTCCACCGACTCCCGATTGCGGAACGTGCTTGGCAGCCGAGCCCGGGTCGCGAGGTCCACGATGAGAGCTCGATCGGCGACGGCCGTCGGACTCGGCGAGACGAAGAACGCCTCGGCCCGGGCGCGGCTGATCAGCGCGAAGGCACCGGTGTACTGACGGGGCGGGTGCTCGGCCAGGACCAACGTCGCGCCCAAGGCCTGCGCCGCCGTCCGAACGCTCTGCCCCCACGGGCGCTCCCAGTCTTTGTCTTCCTTGCTGGCGAGGTAGGCGACGCGAGAGATGCCGGGGAGCATCGCTCTCAAGAGGTCCAGCCGGTTAGCCTCGATCTCCGGCCCGACAAAGACCGTGAGTCCCGTGATATTGCCGCCGGGTCGCGCGAGGTTCTGCACGAGCCCGCCGCCCACGGGGTCGACGCTGGTTGCCACGACGATGGGGACGGTGGTGGTCACGGCCTTGGCTGCCCGCGATAGCGGGTCACCGGCGGTCACGATCACATCCGCTTTGAGGCGGACCAGCTCGGCGCCGATGGCGCCGAATCGCTCGAACTGTCCCTCGGCCGACCGGCGCTCCAGGACGAGGTTCTGCCCTTCCACATAGCCGAGTGCGCGCAAGCTCTGCACGAACGCTTTTACGAGGGGGTGGACAGGTTCGGGTCCAGCCATCTCCGAGATCGGGGCCGAGGGGAAGATGAAGCCGACGCGATAGACCTTCCCCGGCTGCTGCGCGCCGGCGGCGAGCGGCGTCGCGAGGAGGACGCCAGCCACTGTGCCGAGAAACACCCGCCGAGTGGTCACTGATTCACCTAATTCTTTCGAGAGGGGAGCACTGGCGGGCGTGCGTCAGAGGGCCAGGGACCGGCGCAGCTCGCGATCAATGGTATCCATGTCCGCCTTTCCCATCACGCCGAGCTTCCGGTCTATGATCTCGCGGGCTACCGTTCTGATGATCCCGGTCGCGACCGATGGGAAGAGGAGACCGGCACTCTTCCAGTCCGCGATCAGGTGATCGCCGAAGAGACGCCGCCTGACGTTGCTGGTGATGGCGGCGACCACGACCTCTTTCCTTCCTCGCCCGTACGCCGGCGAGCTGATCACCACCGCTGGCCGAAGCTTTCTGCCCGACTCGTCAGAGAATACGAAGCCAACGAGAACGACGTCGCCCCGCTTACAGGCGGTCATACTCCGCGTCTTTGCGGTTGTCCCACAGCTCGGCCAGCACAGGATCGGTACTCGCGGTCAGCCCCCCGGGGCCCCCCTCGTCATCCCCGAGATCCTCCCGGAGGCGTTCCTCGATGGCGTGCAGCACGTACCGCCTGACCGTCAGGTCGTGCTTGGCGGCAGCGAGCCGGAGCCGACGACGGATCCGGGGCTGCACGTCAATGCTGATGCGGGGTCGCTTCGTTGCCGATTCCATTGGTCGCGCCATGTTCGCTGCCTCCTGGGGGAGGTTGACACGAACGCTCGATGGTGTCAATGACACCATCGTGCCGGCCTTCGGTCACTGGATGACCTCGTCTGCCCTCGCCAGCAGCGACGGCGGGATCGTCAGCCCGAGCGCCTTGGCGGTCTTGAGGTTGATCACCAGCTCGAACTTGCTGGGCTGCTCGACGGGCAGGTCTGGCGGATTTGGCGCCCTTGAGGATCTTGGCGACGTAGCCGGCGGCGCGGCGGTGGTTGTCAGTCACGCTCACGCCATAGGACATCAAGCCCCCGAGTTCCACCGACTCCCGAAAGAAGAACGCGCTTGGCAGCCGCGCCCTGGTCGCGAAGTCCACGATGAGAGCCCGATCGGCGTAGGCCGCTGGAGTCCACGAGACGAAGAGCGCCTCGGCCCGGGCGCGGCTGATCCGCGCGAAGGCGTCGGTGTACTGACGGGGCGAGAACTCGGCCAGCAGCAAGCGTCACGCCCAGGACCTGCGCCGCCGTCCGAACACTCTTCCCCTGTGGGCGCTCCCAGTCTTTGTCTTCCTTGCTGGCGAGGTAGGCGACGCGAGAGACACCGGGCAGCATCGTTCTCAAGAGCTCCAGGCGCTTGGCCTCGATCTCCGGCCCCGCCATCTCCGACACCGGCGACGTGGTGAAGATGAGGCCGACGCGGTAGACCTTCCCCGCCTGCTGCGCCCCGAGGGCGAGGGGCGCGGCGAGGAGGGCCAAGGTGAGGACGACGGTAAGCGCTCGACTCATGTGGCCGCGGCCTCCTACGCGCCGAAGAACTCGACGAAGCGCCTCTTGATCTCCTCGTTGCGCTTCTCCAGCTCCTCCGGGTCCACCCGGAGGAGGTTCAGGTCGGAGAGCTTGGGCCGGTCGGCCGGGTACTTGACGTCAGGGTGGCCGGTGTAGAGCCCCTCGCTGTCGGCCAGGACCTGCTGGAGCTCGCGGCTGAAGATGAAGTCGGTGAAGAGCCTGGCCGCGTTCGGGTGCGGGGCGAAGCTCGTGATGGCGCTCGGCGAGACGACGAGCGGGACGCCTTCCTTCGGGAACACTATCTCGACCGGGTTGCCCTTCTTCTTGATCTGGTAGAAGGAGTAGTCGCCACCGTCCGCCGCGATGGGCCGCTCGCCCGAGGCGACGATGCCGGAGGGATCCACCGCCGACTGGACCAGCATGGGCTTGTTCTGCGCCAGCTGCTTGAAGTAGTCCCAGCCGTGCAGGTGCACCAGCGCCAGCACGTGGGTCGCGATCACGCCGCTGTACCCCGGGTGCGCGGTGACGAGCTTGCCCTTCCATTTCGGGTCGAGCAGGTCCTTCCAGGTCCGGGGCGCCTCCGCGGCGGGAATGACCTTCGTGTTGTAGGCGATGACGTTCACAGTGGCGCGGAGCCCGTAGTGATAGCCGTCCTTGTCCTTGAAGGCCGCCGGGAAACCATCGACGCCGGCCGGCGTGTACTTCAGCAGGAGCTTCTTCTCCTTCAGGAGCACGTAGTGGCCGGCGTCGGAGGTGTGGACCACGTCCGCGATCTTGAGGTTGGCCTGGAGCTCCTGCATGACCCGCTGGAGGATCCGCTCCGACCCGGTCCGGTGCACCTCGACCTTGACGCCGGGGTACGCCGCCTCGAAGAGCTTGGCGACTTTCTCCGCGCTCGAGAGCGCGAGGGAGGTATACCAGACGACCTTGCCTTCCTTCTTCGCCGCCTCCAGGCGCGCGTCCTGCGCGAACGCAGAGGAGGTCGAAAAGACGAGGCCGAGCGCGGCGAGGCTGATCGCGAGTCGAAGGCGTGTCATCGTGTCCCCCAAGTGTGAACTATTCATGAGCGCCGTTCCCCCGTCCTGCACTTCCCCTCACCCTGACCCTCTCCCCCTGGGGGCGAGGGGATCGAACCGGCTTCCTCTCCCTCGGAGAGGGAGAGGGTTGGGGGGTGAGGGTGGGTGCCTCTTCTCGCATAATCCCAGCTAGGCTGTCAGTGAGTCCATCAGGGCCGTGACGTGCCGTTCCGCCGCGAGATCTCCGACGGTCAGGATGATGCGTGAGGCCTGCTCGTGGGGGATGGCGAGAGCGGCGTTGCCGCGGAACTTCGCCTCGACCTCTTCGCGCGTCAGGGGGAAGGCCGGCCCGCCGCGCGGGTGGTCCTGGCGCTCCTCGAGGAGGCGGCCGTCGTGCAGCCGAACGCCGACGTGGCCGATGAACTGGCGCGGATAGTCTATGGCCGCGTCCACCTCGTAGCCGACTTTGCCCGCCACCGCCAGCACCGCCGGGTCACGCGCGGCTTCGTCGGTAAACTCGGCGAGCGTCGCCCGTCCCTTCACGAGCATCACCGCCAGGAGATAGGGCAGGCTGAACTTGCTCGCATAGCCATTGGCCGGCTTGTGCTTGCTTGCGAGCGGCTCCCAGAGGCGCGGGATCGGGCCCTCGGCCGTGCGGCAGCGGATGGCGGCGATCTGCTCGGGCTTGATCCCGTGCTGCTCCCGGAGCCGGAGCGCGCAGTCCATGTAGGGCTGGGCGATGGAGCCGCAGGGATAGGGCTTCAGTGTCAGCTCGCCGAGCTCCCACGTCCGGCCGAGGCTTCCGAGCAGCGCCTCGAGCCTCGGCTCGTCGAAGCCGCCGGCGAAAGCCTGGTAGAAGCCGTGGGCGCCCTCGAAGACCGTCTCCGGTCCCGTGAATCCGGAGCGGGCGAGGAGCGTCGCGGCCACTCCCGCGTGCGCCGCCCAGCCGGGGTGCAGGCGCTTGGTGCCCGAGCCGTCGGTCAGGTACTCGATGATGCCGCCGGCCTGGCTGCCGCAAATCCCGAAGGCGTGGACGAGCTGGTCCTCCGTGAGGCCATAGAGCTTGGCCGCGACCGCCGCCGCCGCGAAGCCGCCGGTGAGCGACGTCGGGTGATAGTGGCGCGCGTGGAACTTCCCCGGCACCGCGAGCCCGACCCGGCACATCACCTCGACGCCCGCGATCATCGCCTCGAGGACCGTTTGGCCAGAGGCGCCGATGGCTTCGCCGACGGCGAGCGCGGTGGTGACGGCGACGCAGCCGGTGTGGACGATGGCGTCCTCGCGCGTGTCGTCGAAGTCGAGACCGTGGGCGAGAGTGGCATTGGCGAGGACCGCGCTCGCGGCGCCCGTCCTCGCCTTGGTGCCGATCAGCGTGCTCTCCTGCGGGCCGCCCAGTCGCTCGGCTGCCTCGAGGACGGCTTTGCCGAACTCCTCCTTCGAGGATGCGAGGCAGCTCCCGAGGGTGTCGAGCGCGAGCGAGGTCGCCTGCGCGACGACGGGCGCGGGCACGTCATCCAGCGCCAAGTCGAGCACGAAGCGCGCGTAGCGCCGGGCGACCGATGGATGCGGCACGTCCGATCTCCTGTCCGGTTCCGAGTCAGCAGGCTCTACTCAGGACGCGCAAGAATATCATGCGACCCCGGGCGGGTCGATCACGCGCGCCCGAAGTTGAGCGGCACCTCGCGTCGCTCCCGCAGCGAGCGCTCGGCCTCGAGGCACACGGCGACACGCTTCCTCGCCTCCTCGCCCGAGACCAACGGGCGCCGCTCCCGGAACGCCGTGACCGTCTGCCGCAGCTCCTCTTCCAACTCGAAGCGCTCGCCCGAGGGCGCCAGCGTCAACGTCTCCACCTCGCTCTGTCCGCGGCGCTTGACCTTGAGCTCGAAGGTCGGATGGCGGGTGCGGTCGGTGGCTCCGGACCACCAGGTGCGGATGGCGCCGTCGGTGCCGACGATTTCCAGCGCCAGGTGATACTCGAAGCCGGCTACGCTCTGGGTGAGGACGGCGTGGAGGGAACCGGGGAACCGGAGCAGGGCGCAGAATGTATCGGACATACTGGCGGCGCGGTCCTTGGAGGCGCCAGCCGCGTAGACGGACACGGGGTCGCCCCAGCGCTCGAAGTACCACATGAGGAAGTCAAAGTGGTGGACCAGCTCCTCGAGGATCCAGGAGCCCACGCGGTCCGGCTGGTAGCGCCAGCCGCTCGAGCCTTGGCGGTAAGGGAAGCGGAAGAGATTGACCACCGCGCTCAGGGGTAGGCCAATGTCACCGGCGTCGATCAGGGCCTTGACGCGGCCCCACTGCGCGGACAGACGCAGCTCGTGGCCTATCGACAGCACGCGCCCGCTCCGCCGTGAGGCGTCGAGCAGGCGGTCACACTCGGCGAGCGTCGGCGCCATGGGCTTCTCGAGGAGCACGTCCTTGCCGCGCAGAAGCGCGGCTACGCCGATCTCGCCGTGGAGGTCGTTCGGAACGACGATCGCGACGGCGTCGATGTCCGGGCTGTCCAGCAGCGCGTGGTAGTCGAGGTGAACAGGGACGGCGGGGAAGTCCTTCCGCGCGGCCGCGGCGCTCGCTGGGCGAAGGCAGGAGATGCCCGCCAGCTCCGCGCCGGGGGCCTTCACGATGGCCGCCGCATGGTGCCGCCCCCAAAGGCCGTAGCCGATCAGCCCGAAGCGCATCACGTCAACCCTTCAACGCGCCGGCGACGAGGCCGCGGACCACGTACTTCTGGAGGACCAGCACCAGCGCGACCGTGGGCAGGAGCCCGAGGAGGCAGATGGCCATCATCAGCGAGAAGAAGACGAAGTAGTCGGAGACGAGGCCGGCCATGACGGCGGGCAGGGTCATGAACTCCGGTTTGCTCACCAGCACGAGCGGGATCAGCAGCTCGTGCCACGAGATGATGAACATGATCACGCCGCAGGCCGCCAGCGCGGGAGTGGAGAGCGGCAGGGCCACTCTCAAGAATGCGCCGAACCGCGTGCAGCCGTCGAGGCGGGCAGCGTCCTCGAGGTCGGCGGGCAGGGAGGAGAAGTAAGGGGCGAGGATCAGCACGGCATAGGGCATGAGAAAGCCCACCTCGGCGACGATCACGCCCGTGAGCGAGTTGAGCAGGCCGGCGCCGCGGAAGAGCACGTAGAGCGGCACCATGAGCACGATGAGCGGGACCATGCGGGTCACCAGGCTGACGCGGAGCAGAGCGCGCGTCCAGCCGAGATCGAGCCGGGCCACCGTGTAGGCGGAAAGGCTTCCCACGGCGAGCGTGACGAGGGTGACGGCCACGCCCACGATCAGGCTGTTCAGGAAGGCGCCCGGGAAGCGCCCAACCGATGCGGGCAGGTATGAGACCTGCTCGAAGATGGGTCCCTTACGGGAACCGCCCGAGAGGATGAGCTGGAAGTTGGCGAGGGTGTACTCGCGGGGGAGGAGCGCAAACACGTCGCGCTGCAGCGCCTTCTCGGACTGGAGGCTGCCCAGCACCACCGGGACGAGCGGCAGGATGAGGAACGCGATCGCGAGCACGTTGACCGTATTGAGGAAGGCGCGCTGGAGGCCAGAGATGCGACGCATGGGCGACCTCAGGCGTACTCGACCCGGCGCGAGACGAAGCGCACGTAGCCAATCGCGATGACGCCAGTGACGAGCGCCAGCACCCAGGCGGATGCGGCGCCGAGCCCGACATTGAACGGCGGCTGGAACGAGATCCGGTACGTATACCAGGCGGCCACCCAGGTGTCGTTGCCGGGGCCTCCCTGGGTGATGGCGAGGATCTCGTCGAAGGCCATGAAGGCGAACGTGGTCCGGAGGATGAGGGTCACGGCGATGACCGGACGCAGGAGCGGCAGCGTGATGTGCCGGAAGCTCGACCAGCCCGTGGACCCGTCCACTTCGGCGGCTTCGTAGTAGTCGCGCGGGATGCCCTGGAGGGCGGCATGGTAGAGAAGGATGTTGAACGGAGTTGTCCGCCAGACGTAGGCGACGATCACGGCGTACAGCGCGAAGCCCGGCCGGCCCAGCCAGTTGACGTGGGTGTCGATCAGCCCGAGGGCGTGGAGCGCCCGGTTGAGGTAGCCGTACTGGGCATTCAGAATGAAGGACCAGAGCAGGCCGTTGACGACGGGCGGCACCGCCCACGGGACCAGGAGCAGGACGCGCGTGACCCGTGACAGCCAGACCCGCTCGTCGTTCACGACCAGCGCGATCGCCAGTGCGATCACGACCTCCAGCGCCACCGACACGGCGACGAAGACGGCTGTATGGCGCAGCGAGAGCCAGAACACGTCGTCGCGGAAGAGCCGCGCGAAGTTCCCGAGCCCCGCCCAGGGGAATTCACCGGTACGGAGCTGCCGGATGCTCACCTCGTGCAGCGAGAGATAGCCCGCGTAGAGGACCGGGTAGGCGAGAATGCACAGCAGGCAGACCGCCGCCGGCACGTTCATGAGGACGGACAGTGGCCCGGCCCCTAGCTCGCGGTGTCGCAGGGATCAGGCCTGCTTGGCCTTCGCGATGGCCGTGACCATATTGTCGCAGGCCTGGTCCGCCGTGATCTTCCCCTGCAGGCAGGCCGTCAGCTCGACGTTCATGGCGTCGCTCCAGCGCGGGTACCACTTCTGGTACACGGCCGGCACCACATCGGCGAAGTTGGCGGCCTTGCTCCAGATGTTGAGGATAGTCGGGACGTCGCCCCACTTCGCCCAGCCCTTCTTCAGGAGCTCGCTCTCCATGACGGACTGGTACCCGCTGCCGAGCATCGCATCGGTCGCGAGTCGGTTCGCCTGGGTGTACTCGCCGTTCTTGGTCCGGCCGCCCAGGTACTGCAGGAGCTTCCATGCCCAGTCCCGGTTCTTCGTGCTGCTGCACAGGATGTAGAGCATGGTGTAGCCGATGGTCTTGCCGTCCCCCGGCAGGCCGAGCACGCGCCCCTTGCCGGCGATGGGTGACTGGGCCTGGTCGTTCACGAGGCTCACGTAGTAGTGGTGAAGCGTGCCGAGGTAGACGTGCTGACCCGCGTTGAAGGCCTTGACAGCAGGGATGAAGCGCAGGTTGAGCGAGTTGGGGTCGGCCAGCTCTTCCTTGAACGTGCTCTGCCACCACTTGAGCGTTTCCCGCGCCACCGAGCCGGCGCCCAGCTGCGGGGCGATCTGCTTGTCGAAGATCACGCCGCCCCGGTTGTAGGTCATGCTGAACCAGGTCGCGGGGAGCTGCTCGAATCCGACGCCCGCGACCCAGAGGATGGGGTACTTCGCCACGCCGTCCCGCTTGGCCTTGCGCGCCTGCTCGATCAGCTCCGGGTAGCTGCGGAAGGGCTTCCCCTTGAAGCCGGCCTTCGCGAGCATCTCGTCGTTGTAGATGAAGACCCAGCTCGTCGAGAAGTACGGTAGGCCCCAGGTCTTCCCGTCACGCTGGGCGGTCGCCCTGGTGAAGGGCGTGAAGTCCTTGATGTACTGCTCCACGCCGGGCAGCCCGTCGATCGGCGCGGCAATGCCCTGGTCGATGTAGCTCGAGAGGTACTGGATGGGCGACTGGGAGACATCGACAGCGTCGCCGGCGGCATACATGGCGGTGAGCTTGGCCACCTGCGGCTCGACATTCGGCTCGATGATCTGGTTGACCTTGACGCCCCAGTCGTCCTCGAACTGCTTGGCGATCTGCGCGTAGATATTGCCGTACTGCCAGACCACGAAGGTGACGTTCGCGGGATTGCCCGCTGGGCGGGCCGCCCACGGAGCGCCCTGGGCAGCGACGCCGCGGGGGAGGAAGCTCGCGCCTGCCGCCGCGGCTGACCCCTGGATGAACTGGCGCCGGCTCCATCGTGCTCCGCCCGATAGCGATCTGGCCATGACGTCCTTCCCTTCCTGGTGAGAGGCGATGCGTGACGGCGCTCGTTTCCCACGGCGGGCTCGGGCCCGGCTACACCCCAAGGACATAAGTCCCCGCCCGCTCCGTGTCAACGGTGAAATTGATGTCGAGCATGGATGCGGCGCGCGGGTTGACCTCTGTCTGTCGATCTGTCACGCTCGGCGCCATGCGAGTTGCCACGTGGCGCGGTGAGAGCCGGTTCACGATCGACGAGGTGGCCGATCCCGTGGCGGGGCCGGGACAGGTCGTGGTGGCGGTCCACGCCGCCGGCATCTGCGGCAGCGACATCCACGCCACGCAGGGGCTCTTCCCGTGGACGCCACCCCTGGTGATGGGCCACGAGTACACGGGCGTCGTGCGTGAGGTGGGCCGCGGCGTGAGCCGGCGCCTGCTCGGGCGCGCAGTCGCGTGCGAGCCTTCGTACGGCTGCGGGGAGTGCGCCGCGTGCGAGGCGGGGCGCATCTCGCAGTGCCCGCACGCGGTCCGCGTCGGCGGCTTTGCCGAGCGCGTCGCGCTGCCCGCCGGCTGCGTGCATCCGCTGCCGCGCGGCCTCGATCCCGAGACGGCGGCGCTGACCGAGCCCGCCGCCTGCTGCCTGGCGGGGCTCGAGACCTTTCCCATGCCGCGCGGGGCGACGGTGCTCGTCATCGGCGGCGGCATCATGGGGCTCCTCACGATGGCGATCGCTCGCCGCCGGGGCGCCAGGCGCCTGATCCTCTCCGATCCGATCGAGGAGCGCCGCCGGATCGCGCGCCGCCTGGGCGCCCACGTCGTCATCGACCCGTCGCGGGAGAGCCTGCACGATCGCGTGATGGCGCTCACGCGGGACCGCGGCGCGGACGTCGTCTGCGAAGCCGTGGGCAAGCCGGAGCTGGTCGCGGAAGCGATCGGGCTCACCCGGGCGACGGGAGTCCTCCAGCTCGTCGGCGTGAACCCGCAGGGAAGCCGGCTGCCGCTGGACCTGTGGGATGTCCACTTTCGTGAGATTCGAATCGGTGGCGCTTTCGGTCGGGGCACCGCTTTTCGACGGGCCCTGGCGCTCATGCCGAAGCTCGGCGTCAAGCGACTGATCACGGCGCGCTTCCCGCTCGCGCGGATCGGCGAGGCATTCGCGCACGCCGCGGCCGGCCACGGCGCCAAGACCGTGATCACGCCGTCGGGTGAGGAGGTTCGGCGATGAAGTCACTGAAGGCGGTGAGATGTGCGGCGCTGCTGTTGCTCTTCCTTGTGCCCGGGCTGTCCCTGGCCCAGCCGGTGCAGGCGCCACCCACGGTGGGAGGCGGGAAGGCGGGCGCTGCCGCGACAGGGGAGTCGGCGTGTTTCCAGAAGGCGGGTGTGCCCGATTCGGTGTGGCAGCGGGTCCACGCCATCAGGCAGAGTACCCATCAGCAGGTGACCACCATTTGCCAGAACCCGTCATTGACTCCAGAGCAGCGGCATCAGCAGATCAAACGGACGCATGAGCTGGCCAAGCGGCAGATCGACGCGCTCTTGACGCCCCAGCAGCTGGAGGGGATCAAGGCGTGCCGGGACGAGAGGCGCACGGAGCGGACCTTGGAAGGCAAGGCGGGAGGAGGCAAGGGGGGCGGTGGCGGCCACGGCGACGTGTGCGCGAAGCTCGGCGGCGGCGCCAGGGGCAAGACCAAGTAGCGGAAGATGGCGCCATGCTGACCCGTATCGATCACGTCATGATCTGTGTGCCCAATTTGGAGCAGGGCATCGACGCCTACACGCGACTCGGCTTCAACATCTATCCCGGCGGCGCCCACACCGGGAAGGGGACGCACAACGCCATCGCGTTTCACGGCGAGGACTATCTCGAGCTGATGAGCGTCAGCGACAAGGACGAGTACCTGACGGCCCGGGCCGCCGCCGGCGGCACGGGCCCTTCTCTCGTGGATTTTCTGTCTCGCGGGGGCGGGTTTCGCTACGCGGTCGTGCAGAGCGACGATCTCCCGGCCGACGTGGCCGCGATGCGACAGCGCGGCGTCGACGTGCAGGACCCGGCTGACGGCGCGCGCCGGACACCGACCGGTCAGGAATTGCGATGGAAGGTGGTCGCGCTCGGAGAGCGGAACCCGCTGCCCGTGCTGTTCATCCAGCACCTGACCCCGCTCGAGCAGCGGCGCGCGCAAGTGCCGCGGGCGGGGGATCACCCCAACGGCGTGCTGGGCGCGGACCGCGTGTACATCGCCGTCTCGGACATTGCCGCGTCGGCTGGAAGCTATAGCCGGGTGCTCGGATTGTCCGTGCCCAAGATTCAGCGCGGCGCCGTCATCAAGGCCGACATGGCGGTATTCGATCTCGGGCCGACCGGCCTGACCGTGGCGGAGCCCGCCGAGCCCGGTCCCGCCGCCGAGGCGCTCCGCCGCAGCGGGCCGGGACCGTTCCAGATCTTATACCGCACGCGCAGCATGGACGCCGCCGCCCGCTGGATGGCGGACCACGGCGTGCCGCCTCCGACGCGCGGTGTCCGCAACACCGGCGAGCAGGCGATGCTGGTGGGTCCGGAGCAGGCGTGCGGCGCGTACATCGGCTTCGTAGGACCGGCGTCGTGACCGCCGGATCTCCAACCACTTCCAAGGAGAGGACCATGGACGCTCTCGTCAAGACGCTCAACGCGCTCTGCGACGCCCTGCCGTTTCAGACGAGCTGGTACCTGAAGGATCTGAAGACCGGCCAGGCCGCGAGCCGGCTCGGCGATGTGCCCGTGCCATCGGCCAGCACGCGCAAGATCTCCATTCTGATGGCCGCGCTCAAGGCCGTGCACGACGGCAAGCTCGCGCTCGACCAGAAGGTGACGATCGAGGCCAGGTACCAGGACAACGACTCGGGCACCTTCCAGCACATGACGCCCGGCTTCTGGATCGCCTTCCGCGACGCGCTCGTGCAGATGATCATCGTCAGCGACAACACGTGCACGGGCACCGTGGTGGACCTGGTCGGGCTCGGGAACATCCAGAGCTTCTGCGAGTCGGTCGGCATGTCTCGGACCATCCACCGCTTCGGCATCCCGCCGCGGCTCGGTCCCGACCACACGCTGGAGCAGGTGACGACGACCACGCCCAACGACCAGGGGTTGCTGCTCGAGATGATCCTGCGCGGCGCGTCGGACGAGGCCGTGGCCGCCAGGCTTGGTGGGACGCCGGAGCTCTGCCGCCTGGCGCTGGACATTCTCTCCTGGCAGAAGCTGAAGACCCGCTTGCCGTCACAGCTTCCGCTCGGCACCAAGGTCGCCCACAAGACCGGGACCGGCTCGCGCGGCTACATGGACGCGGGCATCGTCTACAAGGACGGCCAGCCGCTCTTCATCCTGACCGCCTTCACCGAGCACGTGCCCGCCGCGCTCCCCGACGGCACGCCGGGCTTCGTCGCCGCCTACCAGCTCATCGGCAGGATGTCCCGTCTCTGCTGGGACGCGCTCGGCTAGCAGGCCGCCGAGAAGGGCCCATCTGCGTCATTTAGCTGAAAGCGTATTGGGGCGAGCTTGCGGCACCCCTCAACGTACAGGGAGTACGCCTCGAGGTGCCGCGGCGCTCGCCGCCTCGCATCTGGACCCTTCTCGGCAGCCTGCTCGCTCGGGCGGTCACTTCCCGCGGAAGCGGAGCTTGTCGAGCGTGAAGACGTAGTCCTTGGCGCTCTCCGGCTTGTGGCACTCGAGGCAGGGCTTGGTGTCCACGTTCTGGCGCGCGCCGTCCGCGGCGAACCGCGCGTACTCCCACTCATCGTTGCGGAGGCTGTCGGGGTACTCGGCGCCCCAGCCCGTGCGCTTCTCCATGACGAAGACGCCGACGAGGTTGCCCTTGACGAACCGGCCGTCGGGCCCCTTCACCGGCGCGCCCGTGTTGTCCAGCTTCGCCTGGTAGACGTCCATGGCCAGCACGCTTCCGCTCGGCAGCGGCCGGCCGCGCTGGCCCGCGTAGGTGGCCGCCTCATTGGCGTAGATGTCGCGCACGGTCTTGTTGTCCGGGCGGTCGGACTTGGCGTAGAGGCGCCACTCACGGTAGCCCGACGGGAAGGCGACCTTGTCCGCCCCCGCGAAGCTCACGGCCGCCGCCAGCAGCAGGGCGGCCGTGAGCGCGGGAGCGACTCGGCGCATCAGCGCGCCGCTGGCGCCTCGTCGGCGAGCCAGTCGAGGCCGAGGCCGCGGAGCTTGGCGGAGGTCGGGTAGCCCGTCGCAGGATCCCAGCCCGCGAGCCGGTAATAGCTCTCGCGCGCGTGCTCGAACTCCTCGGTCGTCAGCGCCACGCCCGCCGTCGGCCCCTTGCCGGCGAGCGGTTGGAAGAGCTTCTTCGGCAGCACGTCCGACTCCTTGCCGATGCCCTCGCGCGCGTTGAAGGCGCGCATGAGGTTGATCTTCCGCTCGCCGATCTCCAGCAGCTCCTCCATCGTCGCCTGCCACCCCGTGCCGGAGCGCACGAGCTCGACCGTGTCCGAGGGACCGTAGAGCTGCCATGACGGGCCCCAGACGAACTGGCAGAGACCGAGCGTGTCGAGGGCGGAGTAGAAGCACTGCGACCGGAAGGCGAAGCGGACCTTGGCGTCCGAGAGGTCGTTGAGCGGGAGGCTGGCGGCGATGTCGAGCTCCGCGAGCCGCCCGTGCTGAAGCGTGCCGGGCTTGGCCCGCAGCGCCGTGTCGTGCTCGGAGGACTGGTGGTCCGCGCCGAAAGCGTTGACCGCGTAGACGAGCCCGAGCGAGCGCTTGTGCTGTGGCATGTGCGCCGGCAGCTCCTGGCCCTTGACGGTGACGGTGAGATCGACCGCTGCCTGGCCGAGCGTCGTCGCCGCGCGGAGGCTGCCCTCGGCGAGGAGATCGCCCACGCCGCGCCGGAGCGCGATGGCCTCGATCGCGCGCAGGACGGACTGTCCGTCGCCGAAGGCCAGGCCGAGGCCCTTGTCGTCGAGCAGGCCCTTGGATTTCGCGTCCATCGCCCACGCGATGGTGGCGCCGGCCGAGATCGTGTCCATGCCGTACATGTTGGCGTTGGCCGAGGCCTTGGAGAGGAGCTTGAGGTCGCCCACGCCGCACATCGAGCCGAAGAAGGTCAGCGTCTCGTACTCGGGCCCGCCGTAGACCGGATCGATGTCGAGGCCGGGCTCGTGGACCTCGACCGTGCGCTTGCACCTGACCACGCAGGCGTAGCAGGTGTCGCGCTCCTTGAGGATGGTCTTGGCGAGCGTCGAGCCGTCGATGTCCTTGGCCTGCTCGAACGTGCCCTCGCTGTAGTTCCGCGTGGGCTGCCCGCCGACCTTGTCCTGGATGGCGAGCACCCCGGCCGTCCCGTATTCGCCGAACCACACGATGCCGGGGTTCGCTTCCTGGAGCTCCTTCAGCCGCTTGACGAGGCCGCGGAAGGCCTCGGGTAGGGCTGGCTTCGGCGGCTTGCTCCCACGCACGACCACCGCCTTGAGCCGCTTCGATCCCATCACCGCGCCGAGGCCCGTGCGGCCGTTGGCCCGGTTGACCATGTTCATGATCGCGGCGAAGCGCACGAGGTTCTCGCCCGCGGGGCCGATCTGCGCGATCTCCACCTTGTCGTCGCCGATCTCTTTCTTGAGGAGACTGTCCACCTCGCCGGTGACCTTGCCCCAGAGATGCTTGGCCGGGCGCAGCTCGGCCTTGCCGTCGTTGAGCCAGAGGTAGACAGGCTCCTTGGCCTGGCCGGTGAAGACGATGGCATCGGCGCCGGCGGCCCGCATCTCGGCGGGGAAGAAGCCGCCACACTGGCTGTCGCCGATCGCCCCGGTGAGCGGCGAGCGCGCGCACGCGGTCATGCGGCTCTGGCCCGAGATGGCGAGGCCCGTGAGCGGGCTCACGGCCATCACCAGCACGTTGTCGGGGCCGAGCGGGTCGGCGCCGGCGGGCATGGCCTGGAGCAGGAGATAGGCGGCCAGTGCGCTGCCGCCCGGGTACTTGCGGTACACCTCCTCGGGTAGGCTCTTCGGCTCGATGGTGCCGCGGGTCAGATCGACGTGGTACACGGTGGCGGTGAGTGCCAAGGGTTGTCTCCTTCTGAAGCTCGAATGTCGAAGATTCCAGTTCGGCGGTAGGGCTCCTTCGCGCCTGTCCGGGACGCGGTGCAGTGTACCCCAAGCCGGGCGCCGTGTCTCTGCTGGCCACGCGTGCTATCCTCCCGGCCAGGAGGACCGAGCCGATGCTGACCAGGGAAGACAACGAGCTTCTGACGAGGACGGGCCCGGGCACGGCGATGGGCGCGCTCCTCCGGCGCTACTGGATCCCCGTCGTGCAGTCGGGCGAGCTCGAGGCCGGCGGCCGCGTCAAGCGCGTCAGGCTCCTCTGTGAGCCGCTCATCGCCTTCAGGGGCAAGAGCGGGCGACCCGGGCTCATCGGCGAGTTCTGCCCCCACCGCCTGGCCTCCCTCTTCTTCGGCCAGGTGAACGAGGACGGGATGAGCTGCGCGTATCACGGCTGGAAGTTCGGCGCCGACGGCCGCTGCCTCGAGATGCCCAGCGAGCCGCCGGAGTCGAGCTTCGCCTCCAAGGTGCGCCACGTCGCGTATCCGTGCCGGGACCAGGGCGGTGTCGTCTGGGCCTGGATGGGTCCAACCGCCCCGCCGCCGCTGCCGCAGCTCGAGTGGACGCTCCTGCCCGAGTCGCACACGCTCATCTCCAAGCGCGTGCAGGAGTGCAACTGGTTCCAGGCGCTCGAGGGCGGGATCGACTCGAGCCACATCTCGTTCCTGCACGCCCCGCAGGACCACGCGAACGCGGACATCACGCGCGAGCTCGACCGCGCGAGCTTCGGCGTCGGCGAGGCCGTGCAGACGGCCGACAAGGCTCCGCGCTTCGAGGTGGTGGACACCGACTATGGCGCGCTCATCGGCGCGCGGCGGTCGTGGCCGGACGGGCAGCACTACTGGCGCATCAGCCAGTTCCTCATGCCGTTCTACACGATGCCGCCGACCGATCGCGACGAGAAGATGACCCAGTCGCACATCTGGGTGCCGATGGACGATACCAACGTCGTCAACTGGATGGTGACGTGGCACCCCGACCGGGCGCTCACGGGCGAGGAGCGGGCCCTGCACCTGGCAGGCAAGGGCGCGCACGTCTGCGACTTCGCGCCGGCGACCTCCGAAGCCTACGGCGACGTGCGCACCGCCGCCAACCGAGACAACGACTACGGCATGGACTGGGAGGCGCACCGGAGCAGCATGGTCTGCGGCATCCCGGGCTTCGGCGTCCAAGACCAGGCCATCCAGGAGAGCCAGGGCGCCATCGTGGATCGCACGCAGGAGCGGCTCGGCACGAGCGACGCGGCGATCATCCACGTCCGCCGGCGGCTCGTGGCCGAGGCGCGAGCGCTCCGCGACCAGGGCACGCCTCCGCCCGAGTGCAACCCGGAGTCCTTCTTCGTGCGCTCGGCCTCGGTCCTGCTGCCCCCGGGGTCGAACTGGGTCGAGGGCGCGATGGCGCGAGTCGTCGCCAAGCCGGGCGGCCACCTCACGCTCGCCTGAGCCGCCGTATGTCTTCACGCATGGTCGGGCGCGTCGCCCTCGTCACGGGCGGGGGAGGCGGTATCGGAGAGGCCACGGGCCGGTTGTTCGCCGAAGAGGGCGCGGCCGTGGCTCTCGTGGACAGCGACAAGACAGCGGTCGAGGCGGCCGCCGCCGGCATCGAGAAGGCTGTCTCCGGGGCACGGGTCTCCGCGACAACCGCCGACCTCAGCGTCGAAGCAGAGGCCCAGCGGGTCGTGGATGCGGCAGTGGAGCGCTTCGGCGCCCTGCACACGCTCGTCAACGTAGCCGGCGTCCGCGTCTACGTGCCGCTCGCTGAGGCCCACGCCAAGGACTGGGAGCTCATCCTCGGGGTCAACCTTCTCGCCACGGCCTATTGCTGCAAGGCGGCGCTTCCGGCCCTCCGACGATCCGGACGCGGCACCATCGTCAATATCTCTTCCGTCTACGGCGTCATCGGGCGGGCCGGGATGGGGCAGTACGATACCACGAAGGCGGCTGTCCTCGGCCTGACCCGCGCTCTCGCCGTCGAGGAGGCGTCGCACGGCATCCGGGCGAACGCTGTCTGCCCCGGCGGGACGATCACGCCGTATCACATCAGGCGCGCCGCAGGCCGGGGCGTGAGCGAGGCCGACCTGCGGGCGGAGCGGAAAGGCGACAATCTTCTTGGACGCTGGGCGGAGCCGCGCGAGGTCGCGCTGCCCATCCTGTTCCTCTCCTGCGACGAGTCCTCCTACATCACCGGCGCCACGCTGATGGTGGACGCCGGCAAGTCCATCCTCTAATACGTAATCCGTGACCGAGCGGCGCGCGTGCTGCATCGCCGGCGGCGGGCCGGCCGGGATGATGCTCGGGCTCCTGCTGGCCCGCGCCGGCGTGGACGTCCTGGTCCTCGAGAAGCACGCCGACTTCCTGCGGGATTTCCGCGGCGACACCATCCATCCCTCGACGCTCGAGGTGATGCACGAGCTCGGGATGATCGACGAGTTTCTCAAGTTGCCGCACCAGGAGGCCAGGGAGATCAGCGCGCAGGTCGGCGGCGAGCGCGTGCCCGTCGCGGACTTCACGCACCTGCCGACCCGGTGCAAGTTCGTGGCGTTGATGCCGCAGTGGGACTTCCTCGACTTTCTCGCGGCCCGCGCCGCCCGCTATCCGTCCTTCCGCCTCTGGATGCGCGCCGAGGTGGTCGGGCTGGTCGAGGAATCGGGGCGGGTGGTCGGCGTCGAGGTGATGACGGCGGAGGGCCGGACCCACGTCCGCGCCGACCTGGTCGTCGGCGCCGACGGGCGCCACTCGGTGGTGCGCGAGCGGGCGGGCCTGGAAGTGCGGGAGCTCGGCGCGCCCATGGACGTGCTATGGTTCAGGCTCTCGAGGCGACCGGAGGACCCGGCCAACCTCATGGGCATCTTCGGCTCGGGGCGGATCTTCGTTCTGATCAACCGCGGCAGCTACTGGCAGTGCGGCTACGTCATCGCCAAGGGGACGATCGACGAGATCCGCCGGCTGGGTCTCGAGGCCTTCCGCGAGAGCGTCGCCCGGATCGTGCCCTACGCGCGCGACCGCGTCGCGGAGCTCCGCGACTGGAAGGACGTGAGCCTCTTGACAGTCCGGGTGGACCGGCTGGCGAGGTGGTATCGGCCGGGGCTCCTCTGCATCGGGGACGCGGCGCACGCGATGTCTCCGGTCGGAGGTATCGGCATCAACCTGGCGCTCCAGGACGCGGTCGCCGCCGCCAACCTCCTGGCATCACCGCTCCGCGAGGGGCGCGTGAGGGTGGACGACCTGGCGAGAGTCCAGCGGCGGCGCGAGCTGCCCACGCGCGTGACGCAGTGGCTCCAGGTGCAGGTCCAGAAGCGCGTGATCGCGCCCGTCCTTGGCGGCGCGGCGCCCGCCAGGCTGTCGCTGCCGGTCCGGCTTCTGCGCCGCTTCGCCATCCTCCGCCGGGTGCCGGCCCGGCTCATTGGCATCGGTGTCCGCCCGGAGCACGTGAAGAGCGCGGTGGCGCCGGGGCGCGTTGACAGGCCGGTGAGCCTGTGATTACCTCTTCGCTGTCGGCAGGCGGATGGACGGCGCAGCCCCACCCCCCGGTGTGAGCCCAACGTCTCGCACCTTTCAAGGAGGAGCCCATGAAGTTCCTACGTCGATGCTCAGCAGCATGTATGGCCCTGTCCATGCTGTGGTGTCTCGGCGCCGCCGGACCGGCGAGAGCGCAGACCACGCTCAAGGTCGTCATGCATTCCGATCTCAAGATCGTGGACCCCATCTGGACCACGGCCTACATCGTGCGCAACCACGGCTACATGGTCTACGACACGCTCTTCGCCACCGACGCCAAAGGCGAGATCAAGCCGCAGATGGTGGGCAAGTACGAGCTCAGCGCTGACAAGCTGACCTACACCATGACGCTGCGCGACGGGCTCCTCTGGCACGACGGCAAGCCGGTCACCGCCGAGGACTGCGTCGCGTCCATCAAGCGCTGGGCCCAGAAGGACACGATGGGACAGAAGATGATGTCCTTCGTGAAGGACCTGGTCGTGGCTGACGCCAAGACCTTCAAGATCATCCTGAAGGAGCAGACGGGCCTCGTCCTCCCGGCCCTCGGCAAGCCCAGCTCGAACGTGCCCTTCATGATGCCCAAGCGCGTGGCCGACACGCCGGCGAGCGAGCAGATCTCGGACTTCACGGGCTCGGGGCCGTTCGTCTTCAAGCGGGAGGAGTGGAAGCCCGGCGACAAGGCCGTCTACCTCAAGAACGCGCAGTACAAGCCGCGCAGCGAGCCGGCCTCCGGGCTGACCGGCGGCAAGGTCGTCAAGGTGGACCGCGTCGAGTGGCGGGCCCTCAGCGACCAGCAGACGATCATCAGCGCGCTGCTGGCAGGCGAGATCGACTACGTCGAGACGCCCTCGCACGACCTCCTGCCGGTGCTCAAGAAGGACGCCAATGTGAAGCTGGCCGATCTCAACCCGCTCGGCAACCAGTACACCTTCCGCTACAACACGCTCTTCAAGCCCTTCGACAACGCCAAGGTCCGCCAGGCGATCATGGTTGCCTTCAACCAGAAGGACTTCCTCGACGCCGTCATCGGCGACCCCGCCTACTACAAGCTCTGCAAGGCGCTCTTCCCGTGCGGATCGCCCAATTCCTCGACCAAGGGGATGGAGGGCTTTCTCGACGCGAACGCCGACAAGGCCAAGGCTCTGCTCAAGGAGGCGGGCTACGACGGCACGCCCGTCGTCCTCATGCAATCGACCGACCTCACCGTGCTGACGAACCTGGCGCCGGTGGCGAAGAACCTGATGGAGAAGGCCGGCATGAAGGTGGAGATGCAGGCCATGGACTGGCAGACGCTCGTCGCCCGACGCGCGAAGAAGGACCCGCCGTCCGCTGGCGGCTGGAACGCGTTCCTGACCTCCTGGGTCGCCGCCGACATCCTGAACCCGGTCAGCGCGGGCTTCATCAACGCTTCCTGCGACACGGCCATGTTCGGCTGGCCCTGCGACAAGGAGATGGAGTCGCTGCGGGACCAGTACGCCCGCGAGACCAACCCGGCCAAGCTCAAGGCGATCGCCGAGGCCGTGCAGGTGCGCGAGACGCAGTATCCGACGCACGTCTGGCTGGGGCAGTGGTACCAGCCGGCCGCGGTGCGGAAGAACGTGAGCGGCATGATGGTGGCGCCGGTCACGGTCTTCTGGAATATCGAGAAGAAGGGCAGCTGATCTCCCCCACGCCTCCCGCCGGCGGCCGCTGAGCCGCCTGGCGGGAGGCGCCGCCCCATGCTTGGCTACATCGCCCGCCGCATTCTCGCCACGGTCCCGGTCGTGAGCGTCGTGGCCGTGTTCGTCTTCCTCCTCCTTCGTCTCACGGGCGGCGATCCCGCCGCCATCATCGCCGGCGACAGCGCCACCAGCCAGCAGGTCGCGGAGATCCGGGTCAAGCTCGGTCTCGAGCGGCCCATCGTCCAGCAGTTCGTCATCTGGGTCGCCCGGATCGCCCGGGGCGACTTCGGCGAGTCGTTCTTCTTCAAGAAGCAGGTCGCCGAGCTGATCCAGGAGCGTATCGAGCCCACGCTCGCCCTCGCGGTCTGCACCATTCTGCTCGCGGTCGCCGCGGCCGTGCCGCTCGGGGTGCTCGCGGCCGCGAAGCGCGGCACCTGGATCGACCGCGCGGTGATGGGCTTTTCCGTGCTGGGCTTCTCCGTGCCGGTCTTCGTGATCGGCTACGCGCTCATCTACCTCTTCGCCATCGAGCTGGGCTGGCTGCCGGTGCAGGGGTACCAGCGGATTGCCGAGGGCTTCTGGGGCTTTCTCGAGCGCCTCATCCTGCCGAGCGTGACGCTGGCGGTGATCTACGTGGCGCTGATCGCGCGGATCACGCGCACCAGCGTCCTCGAGGTGATGGGCGCCGATCACGTCCGCACGGCGCGGGCCAAGGGGCTGGGCGATGGCGCCGTGCTGCTGCGCCACGTGCTGCGGAACGCCGCGGTGCCCATCGTCACCGTCATCGGCCTGGGCGTGGCGCTCCTGATCGGCGGGGTGGTCGTGACGGAATCGGTCTACGGCATCCCGGGCTTGGGCCGCCTGACGGTGGATGCCGTGCTGGCGCGCGACTACCCGACCGTCCAGGCGGTCATCCTGCTCTTCTCGGTGACCTACGTCGTGATCAACCTCCTCGTGGACCTGACGTACACCTTTCTCGACCCGAGGATTCGATATTGAAGGCGGCGCGGAACCGGAGCGTGCTGTTTGGCGGCGCGATCCTCGCCGTGATCCTGCTGATTGGGCTCTCGGCCCCGCTCCTCGGCACGCGCGACCCGTCGCAGATCGACCCGGTCTCCCGCAACAAGCGCCCTGGGACCATCCGCGTCCTCACGGGCGCCGACGGGCGCCAGATCTTGACGACCTACTGGATGGGTACGGACAGCCTCGGCCGCGACATCTACAGCCGCGTGCTCTACGGCGCGCGCGTCTCGCTGCTGGTCGGCGTCTCGGTGGCGCTGATCAGCGTGGCCGCCGGCCTGGTGATCGGACTACTCGCGGGCTACCTCCGCTGGCTCGACGGCTTCGTGATGCGCATCATGGACGGGCTCATGGCCGTGCCGTCGATCCTCCTCGCGCTCGCGGTCGTGTCCCTGTCGACGGCGGGTCTGCGTGCCGTCATCTTCGCCATCGTCATCCCGGAGGTGCCGCGCGTGGTCCGGCTGGTGCGCTCGGTCGTGCTGTCCATCCGCGAGGAGCCCTACGTCGAGGCCGCGATCGCCCTCGGCGCGCGCACGGTGCCGCTGATCGTCCGCCACGTGCTGCCCAACGCGCTGGCGCCGCTCATCGTCCAGGCGACCTTCGTCTGCGCCTCGGCGATCGTGATCGAGGCCATCCTGTCCTTCCTGGGGGTCGGGATCCCGCCGGAGACGCCGACCTGGGGCAATATCATGGCCGAGGGGCGCGCGCTCTTCCGCGTCTTCCCCCACAACATCCTCTTCCCCGGCATCTTCCTGGCGGCGACGGTGCTCGCGGTCAACATCATGGGCGACGGCCTGCGCGACAGCCTCGATCCGCGGCTGCGCAACCGCCTCTGAAGGGGCCATCTTCTTGACAGCCCCGAAGGGGCCGTCATACACTGCCGGAGAGCTTGGGAGATCGTCTAATGGTAGGACGCGGGGCTCTGGACCCCGTAGTGGAGGTTCGAGTCCTCCTCTCCCAGCCAATCGCCCCGTCCCGCCGACGTGGCCCCATCGTCTAGAGGCCCAGGACACGGCCCTCTCAAGGCTGAAACACGGGTTCGAATCCCGTTGGGGCCACCACGAAACATCGAAAACTTTTTCAAACCCGCGGCCACACTTTTCCTACGTCCTCAGGGCTTCGAGCGCTTTGGTCTCGTAAAAGCTCACAGACTGCTTCAACTGTGCCGGCTGGATCTGCGCATAGACTTGCGTGGTCTCGATGCGGGTGTGACCTAGGAGCGCCCGGACCTGCTCGAGGTCATGATGTTGGCTGTACACCTCCATCGCCACGCCGTGCCGCAGATCGTGGGGCTTGAGCTCCGGATAGCCGATCAGGCGGCCATAGACCTTGCAGAGTCGCCAGAGATTCTGACCCGTCATTGGCCGACGAACCTTCCCCTCGTGACGCCGACCCCAGGCTGACCAAAAGAGGGGGGTATCGGGGGTGATCGGTCCGTTTTCTCGCGCGACTACGTTGTGAACGTAGTCGTGGAGGTACTGCATCACGGCCGCGGGCAAGGGAATATCGCGTGTCTTGCCGCCTTTGACGGGGACTCCACGTAACCCCCACTCGCTGTAGAGGCTGCGGACGCACAATCTCGCGACCGATCCACGTCGCATACCGCTGAACCGCAGTATGAGGAAGAGAGCAAGATCGTGGACCCGTTTGCGGTCTCGGGCCGCTCGCACCAGGCGATCCATGATCTCTGGCCCCGGCACCTGCCGTGGGGGTTCCTTCCGATGTGGCGGACGATCCAACTTGGCCACTGGGTTGTTCGTGAGGACGCTACGCTTGACCAGCCAGTTGCAAAAGCTTGACAAGGCCGATTGGCGGACCCGCATTGTGTTCACCGCGAGGTCCGCGTTGGCCATGTCATCCATCCAATCTTGAATCGCTTGGGTCTGCAAATCTCCCACTCGCGCCACCCGTCCCTCTCGCTTCCTCACAAAGATCAAAAACTGTTCCAAATTCCAGTGGTACGTCTGCACACCGCCTTCGGTTCTCCCCTTCTGTTTGAGTTGATAAACGCAGAACTGTTCCACCATTTCCACGAGCGGTTTTGCCATCGGCTCGGTCCTCCGGCCCGAGCGAAGGCCACGTTTTCGCCGGCTGGCAGTATCCGGGGAAACGACCCACCTGTCAAGAAGGCCGCGGTCACCGAGGACGATTTGAGATTCCACGTTTAGCTCAGGATTTCTCTGGCTCCGTGCCGGCTAAGGCGATCCCCTTACGTGAGAAGCGCGGGGCCAAGCGCCGCATTCGCGATTGCAGACGCTTTTTCGTGTACGGCTTACCAGCGGCTCGTCCCGACATTTGCACGATGCCCCGTTGGTTCAGATGCTCGAGTATCTCGGTGACGGACAGGCCTTTTGCTTCGATCCGGCGAAGTTCGGCTTCCACGCCTTGGATGGTAAGCAATTCCAGAGTCGTTCGTGCTCGCCCTACCCACTCGATCTGGAGCGTCCAGGTATGTGGGGCTGGCGTCGCGTGGACGGCCTTGATCACCCGCCTGGCGAGCGCTTTCCGTTGTTCAGGAGAGACATTCGGATGGCGCCACAGGGTCGGCAGTTCACCCAGAAGGCCCCGCAACTCTGCGAGCTCACTCTCGTCCAGGGTTAGGGGAGGGTAAAGGGGTCGACCCTGCTGTGAGAGCTGAAGGTCCTCGAGCTGTTGTAGGGCATCTTCGAGGCGTTTGCCGAGTCGCTTCCGAACGAGAACTTGATTAGCGTCCGCTTGGTCAAAGGCGCGTTCCGCCTCATCGACAGCCTGTTTAACACGCCGGAGCTCATCCTCACGTGCCCGCTGTTGCATGTGATACTCGCGCATAGCCTCCCGTCGAGCCTCCTCGAGCGCGTCAACCGACGGGGGTACCAGAGTCTGTAGGATCTCGGTTTCTACCAGCTTGTCGATACGGTGCGCTCGCATCTTCCCGCACACCGTCGAATCTCCGCTTCTGCTCGTTTCCTGGCACCAATACGAGGGAACACGCTTTATTGGCGCGTCCGGTCGGAGTTCCCGTGAGGTATATACGGTTCCGAACGCATGCTTGTGACGCGTGCATCTGAGCATGCCCTGCAGAAGCGCTTCACCCCGACCAGGGGGCCTACTTAGCGGGTTCTTGTTCGACGCAAGTTGCTCTTCGATTTGGTCCCAGTGGACGGGCTGGATGTAGGGCTCATGATGATCTCGGGTCTGTAACTGCGCATTTCGGTCATGCTGAACACCCAGATCGCTTGATCGTGAACGCCCGGATCGGAGCATCATGATCGGAGCGGAGCGACGCTGGGCGATCGGTTAGCTGTCGAGCTTGTCCTCCTTCCGTCGTGAGGGTCCTTTTAAGCTTGTCCTCCTTCCGTCGTGAGGGTCCTTTTAGCACAATCCGGTGGGCGTTGTGCAAGAGGCGATCACAGATGGCGTCGGCGAGGGTCGGCTCGCCGATGTAGTCATGCCACTGGGCAGGCGGGAGCTGGCTGGTGATGATGGTCGACCGGGTGGCATAGCGATCCTCGAGGATCTCCAGGACGTCGCGCCGTTCCTGATCCTGGAGCGGGGCGAGGGCCCAGTCGTCGATGAGCAACACGTCCATGCGCGCGAGCTTGCCGAGGAGGCGGACGTAGGTGCCATCGGCGCGCGCCAGGGTCAGCTCGTGGAAGAGACGCGAGGCCCGCCGATAGAGGACGCGGTAGCCCTTGCGGCAGGCCTGGTGCGCGAGGGCACAGGCGAGGAAGCTCTTCCCTGTCCCGGTCATCCCGCTGATGAGGACGCCCTGGTGTTCCTCGACCCAGCGGCAGGTGGCGAGCTGGCGGATGACGGCTTTATCGAGCTCGCGCCGCGCGGGATAGTCGATCGCCTCGAGGCACGCGTGCGAGAGCTTCAGCTTGGCCTCGTGGAGTGCGCGGGCCAGGCGCGTGTTCTCCCGGGCGCGCCACTCGGCCTCGACGAGGAGTGCGAAGCGCTCGTCGAAGGCGAGGGCCGTCAGGTCGGCCTGCTGCTGTTGTTCGGTCCAGGCCGTCGCCATGGCGGCGAGCTTGAGGGCGTGGAGTTGTTCGAGCGTGGGGGCGTTGAGCATGGTCAGTCCTCCTGGGTGAAGAGATGTACGGGCACGGACACGGCGGGCGAGGGCCTGGGCGCCTCCAGGAGCGCGTTTCTCGAGGCGGGTCATACCGTGCTATCCCCCGTCCGGGCCGAATTCGGCCGCGGCGGCCGGCCCCGGCGCCGTCGGAGCGGCCGCGTCTTGGTAGTACTCCGGCCCGCGGAGGTGCTCATGAGGGGGGAGCAGAAGCGCCAGTGGGACCGTCGGCCGCGTGAGCCGATCGAGGCCGTGTTTGAGGATCGAGTCGACGTGGCGGTAGGAGCGAGCGTCGACGCTGCCGGCGCGGGCGCACGCGGCCTCGAGCCGGTCTGGGCCATAGCGCTTCGCCAGGCGCAGGATCCCGAGACAGGAGCGATAGCCCTGCTCGGGGTGCGGCCGATCGGCGAGGATGGCCTCGACGAGGGCGGCGGTCTGCGCGCCGATCGTGCGCGCCCAGGTGATGAGTCGCGAGGGCGTCCATTCGAGGTGGTGTTGATGGGCCTTCGGCATATGGGCCGGCTCGGTCGTGTGCCGGCCGCGCACGACGCTGCGGACGTGGGCGGCCACGCGCTGGCCGCGATGGAAGAGCTCGACCGTCGTGGCGGTCAGGCAGGCGTCGACGAGTTCGTGGATGAGGGCGTAGGGGACGGAGTAGTAATGTCCGTGCAGCTCGACGTGGTAGTCGATGCTGACGCGGGCGCCGAGCTTCCATTCGCCGTAGACGAAGGGTTCGGCCGGCAGCGGCCGGAGCTGGGACTGGTCCAGACGCTCGAAGAGCTCGCGGCGACTGGCGCGGTACAGGCGCATCGGGCGAGCGTTCAGGGCCTCAAGCAGCTCCGCGATGCGGGCGTTGAGGGCGGCGAGGGAGAAGAAGCGCTCGTGGCGGAGACGCGCAAGGATCCACCGCTCCGCGACTTGAACAGCGACTTCGATCTTCGCCTTATCGCGTGGCTTCGCCGGCCGCGCCGGGAGAATGACGGTGCCGAAGTGCTGCGCGAATTGCTCGTAGGTCCGCTGCAGCCCCGGCTCGTAGCGGCACGGGACGACCACGCCGCTTTTCAGCTGGTCCGGGACGACGGCCGCGGTGACGCCGCCAAAGTAGTGGAAGGCGCGCTGATGGCTCGCGAGCCAGTCGGGGACCTGCTGCGTGCGCGTGGCTTCAGCGTAGGTGTAGTTGGACGCCCCGAGGACGGCGACGAACAGCTCGACCTCGATCACCTCGCCCGTGGCGGCGTCGATGATCGACGGCTTCTTCCCCGCGTAGTCGACGAAGCACTTCTCGCCGCCGAGATGCACCTGGCGCATCGACAGCCCGCGGCGTTTGAGCCAGCGCCGATAGACCTCGCAAAATTGGGTGTAGCGATAGCCGGCGGGCTGCTGCTCCAGGTACTCGAGGTGGAGCAGTTCCAGGGTGACCCCGGGCTTGCGCCGCTCGGCGTGCAGGTAGGCGCAGTCCGGGACGGCGCGATGGTGGGTGGGCGGTGTCGGGGGCCCGTACACCCGGGCCTCCAGCGCCTCGTCGGTCAGGGTTTCGACTTGGCCCCAGTCGAGGCCGGCTGCCCGGGCCCGGCGCTCGACGGTCGACACGGTGCCCAGGCCGACCCGCAGCCCCTCTGCCACCTGACGGTGGGTCCGCCCCAGGGTCCACTTCTGCCGCAGGATCTCGCGAATCTGCCGCATGGAGAGTCGCTCGGTCGCCATCGCGCTCCTTTTCGTCTCGGAGCGGACGGCGCGCTGGACCATCCAGCGTCGCTGCCGACGGGCGGCCGCCCCCTGGGGGGCAGGGTCGCCTGTTCACGATCACCGATCTACGTGTTCACCATGCCGATCGTGGTGTTCACGATGGACCGATCCCGCTGTTCACGTTGGACCGATCTGGGCGTTCAGCTTGGACCGAAACCCGCA
>WNGB01002472.1_pt1 | contig 29788 bp, 30 predicted proteins | sample 5400681 | NCBI WGS metagenome assembly WNGB01 (sample SAMN13153367, study PRJNA577476) | soil metagenome | isolation source: 115 cm soil or saprolite under grassland replicate 2 | place: USA:California | collected 2016-06-15
TGATCGGCTTCTTGAAGAGCTGACGGAACGTGACCGCGAAGCCCTTGACGCTGTCGAGCGGCTGGGGGCTCATCGGCCGGCCTTTGGCCGATGAGCGGTGGAAGGGGCGTAAGGGGAAACCGGGAGGTTTCCCCGCTCTTTCTCCTCAGCGTTCGCGGCGGCGGTCGCCACGCCGTGGGCGCTGAGGCGATCCCTAAAGAAGGGGGCTCGTGGGGGAAGACGCGCAGCGTCTCGTCCGCGAAGCGGACCGGTGGAAGCGCTCTGGGGGAACCGGGAGGTTCCCCCAGCTCGAACCTCCGAGTCCCCCACGGGAGCGAGCCGAAGGCGAGCGACGCTCACACCCGCTCCCGCACGATCCGTCCCAGAATCCCGTTCACCAACCGTGCAGCATCGTCGGTTGCGTATCGCTTTGCCAGATTTACCGCTTCGTCGATTGCCACCTCGTTCGGAACCTCCTCTCCGTCCAGCTCGTATAGCGCGATACGAAGAATGTTGCGCTCGATCGCCCCGAGGCGGTCGGCGGTCCACGCTTCCGCCGCCTCGGTGATCCGGCGGTCGTAGTCGGCAGCCTCCGCCGCGACGGCCTCGGCCGTCTCGCGTGCGAACGGATCGACCTCGCCCTCGTAGAGCGAAGCGAGCGGCTGACCCGTGATGTCCCACTGATACAGGAGGAACAACGCAGTCCGGCGCGAGGTGCGACGCCCGCTCACTCGACCTCCTCGACCGAGACGTCGACACTTCCGATGCGTACCGCGCACATCGTGGCAAGCGCGTGAGCCACTCGTTCCTGGACATCGCGCGCCGCCTCCGGGAGCACGAGACCGTAGCGAGCCGACAGCTCGAGGCGCACGCGCGCCTCGCCGAGCGTGACGTCGATGTCGAGACGGCGCCGCCCTCGACGGACCTGCACACCGTCAACTGCCTCCGCAGCTTGGATGACGAGGCCGGCCAGGGCCGACGGAGTCACTGTGATCGTCCCTTCGGGCTCGGGAAGGACGAGGCTCATAGGCCGACCTCTGGCCTATGAGCGGGGGAAGGGGCGTAAGGGGAAACCGGGAGGTTTCCCCGCTGCGGAAGAGGCCGTGACGGCAAAGCCGGCACGGCCTCTTCCGCGACGTCGCTGTCCTCAGGGGTGGTGGCGGCGATCGCATCGCCACCACCCCTGAGGCGACTTCTAAAGAAGGGGGCTCGTGGGGGAAACATGGTTTCCCCCACGGGAGCGAGCCGAAGGCGAGCGACGCTCATGCGCTCACGGCCGACAGCCGGGTATCGTCGAGGAAGCTCGTGGAATATTGACCGCTGCGGAACGCGTCGCTCGCGATGATCTCCAACGCGGCTTCGCGCGTCGTCGGCACGCCGCGTAGCTCGAGCTCGCCGAGTGCACGTAGGGAGCGCTCGATCGTGGAGTCGCGGTCCTCGTCCCACACGACCAGCTTGGCGATCAGCGAGTCGTAGTACGGCGAGATCACCGATCCCTCCTCGACGTGGGTATCGAGCCGGATGCCGGGCCCGAGCGGAGGCCTGAAGCGTTCGATCACTCCCGGCGCGGGCGCGAAGCCCCGGGCCGGATCCTCGGCGTTGAGCCGGATCTCGATCGCGTGCCCACGTCTCGCCGCCCGCCCGGTTTCGTGCAACTGCTCGCCGGCAGCGATCTTCAGCTGTTCGCGCACGATGTCGATCCCGGTCACCAGCTCGCTCACGGGATGTTCGACCTGGAGCCGCGCGTTCAGCTCGATGAAGTAGTACGCGCCGTCCGGCGCGAGCAGGAACTCGAATGTGCCCGCATTGAGGTAGGAGATCGCATGACACGCGCGCGCAACTCCCGACTCCATCATCTCGCGCGTCGAGTCGTCGAGTGCCGGCGACGGCGACTCCTCGATCAGCTTCTGGTGCCTGCGCTGGATCGAGCATTCACGCTCGCCGAGCGTGAGCACGCCGCCGTCGGCGTCGCAGAGCACCTGGATCTCGACATGCCTGGCCGAGGTGATCAGCTTCTCCAGGTACAGAGTCCCGTCACCGAAGGCGGCCAGGGCCTCCGCGCTCGCCCCTGCAAAAGCATCTTCCAGGTCCTCGGGTCGCGCGGCGAGCCGCATTCCCTTGCCGCCTCCGCCCGCGGAGGGCTTGAGCAGCACGGGAAATCCGATCTCGGCCGCGGCGGCGCGCGCCTCCTCTGCCCCGACCGCCTCCGTACCCGGAACCAGCGGGAGCCCGGCGTCCGCCAATGCGCGTTTCGCTTCGACCTTGTCGCCCATGCGCGCCATCACGTCGGCGTCCGGACCAACGAACGCGAGGTCGTTCTCCTCGCAGGCCCTGACGAAATCCGGATTCTCCGCCAGGAAGCCGTAGCCGGGATGCACCGCGTCACAGCCGGTGGTCTCCGCCGCCGCCACGACCGAGGACATGTTCAGATAGCTCTCGCTTGCGCTCGGCGGCCCGATGCAAACCGCACGGTCGGCGAGCCGCGTGTGCAGCGTGCCCGCATCGGCCGTGGAGTACACGGCAACCGCCTCCACGCCGAGCTCGTGCAGCGCGCGGATGACGCGCACCGCGATCTCGCCACGGTTCGCCACGAGCACGCGCGCGAACATGGTTAGAGAGCGTCCAGCGGACGCGCGATCACAGGCTCGAGCTCGAACAGCAGCTGGCCGCCGAGGCATCGCTTGCGATGCCGACCGTAGAGGCCGTGCCGGCTCTGCCGGCACGGCCGTCTGGGTTTAGAACTACACAGCATCCAGAAGCCTTCCCACCAGCGGCTCCAGCTCGAACAACAGCTGACCGCCGTCTGGGTTTAGAACTACACAGCATCCAGAGGCCTTCCCACCAGCGGCTCCAGCTCGAACAGCAGCTGACCGTATTCCACCGGCGCAGCGTTCTCGACGTGGATCGCACGCACAATGCCCTCGACGTCGGCCTTGACCTCGTTCATGAGCTTCATCGCCTCGAGGATGCACAGCGTCTGGCCCGCGCCGACCGGCTGTCCCTCTTCGACGAACGGCGGCGCGCCCGGTTGCGACGCCCGGTAGAACGTCCCGACCATCGGCGCCTCGACGCGCACGATGCCATTCGGAGGGACAAGATCGAGCTCGGCATCCTCCACCGCCGCGAGCGGAGACTCGTTCCGCGCAGCCACCGGTTCGCGCTCCTCGGTCCGGCGCACCGAGACGCGCATCCCCGCTTCCTCGATCGTGACCTCGCCGATGCCCGTCTCCTGGACGATGCGAACGAGCTCGCGGATCCTTTCGGCGCGAGCCTGATCGACACCTCCGGCGAAGAGCGACTCCTCACCCGAGGAGCGTCCGCGGATCGTGCGCAGCAACGGCTCGGCGTTGTCGCCGAAGAGCCCGAGCAGCAGCAGCTCCTCTTCGCTGGAGGCGAGACCCTCCGCCTGCGCCCGAACCTCCTGCAGCGGCGGTGCCGTTCCGTCTTCTTCCGAGTCCGGGTCGGAGGTGAGCGAAACGATGCGCAGGATCGATGTCTCGATCGGGGCCGGCGTTGTGCCGAGATGACCTTCGACGAGCGAACGCAGCTCGTCCACGACCACCGAGTAACGAGTCGCGGAGAGCACGTTGAGCAATGCCTGCGAGCCGAGCACCTGTCCGATCGGCGAAGCCAGCGGCGGCCAGCCGACTTCGGCGCGGATCCGGACGAGCTCGGCGATCGTCTCATCGAGCCTCGCACCGGCAGTTTGTGCCCGCAGGTTCGAGTCGAGCGCAGCGACGAGGCTCGCCGGCAGGTCGTGCTGGGCAGCGCGCACTGCGATACGTGGGGCAAGTGGGGTCACCGGTTCGTCGCCGATGTATTCGTCGACTACGTCTGACGCTTCCCAGAGCGCGGAGACGTCGATGTCGCAGTCGAGCCCCAGCCCTGCGAGCGCCTCCGCGAGCGCCTCACCCGACACGCGGTGGAGCGTGAGCGCGATCGGATAGACGGCGGATGCGATCAGGTCGGCTCCAGCACGTGCAGCCTCGAGCGCGGCGGCAAGTGCGTTACCGCCCGAGCCCTGGCAGTAGATGCCCACCGGAAGACCTGTCGCCTCACGCAGGCCCGTGACCAGCTCGCGCGCGCGATGGGGCTGCAGTGAGCCGGTGGGGTCGTGCAGCAGCACACGCGCTGCGCCGAGATTCGGCAGCTCTCTGGCCTGCTCCATGAGGGGATCGTTCTCGCCGGTCCGACCCGGGCTATAGACCAGGCCGGCCTCGAACTCGCCGCCCGCTCTCGCGACGGCGTCCGCGGCCTCCCGCAGGTTCGAGACGTCGTTGAGCGGGTCGTGCAGCCGGAAGACGTCGATGCCGTTCTCGGCCGCACACGCGATGAATCTCCGGATGAAGTCGTTGTCGACCGGACGGGAACCGACGAGAAAGCGGCCCCGGAGTGCGAGGCCCAGGGGTGTATTCACGTGCGCCTTCAGGGCGCGGATCCGCTCCCATGGGCTCTCCACACCACGCCGGACCGCACTGTCGAAACACCCTCCCCCCGAGACCTCGAGATAGGCATAGCCCGCCCGGTCGAGGATCTCCGCGATTCGGAGCTGCTCGGCCGTCGGCAATCTCCCCGCGAGCGGTTCCTGGCCGAGTAGGCGGATGGTGGTGTCGGCGAGCGCCGGCATGCCGGGAGCCTAGCGCCCTGCCGAGCCAGGATAGGTTTTGCAGCCATGGAGGTTCAGGAGCTGAGGCCCGGGCTGTGGCGCTGGACCGCCTCGCATCCCCAGTGGGATCACGCGGAGCATTGGGGGCCCCAGGTCGGCTCCGTCTATGCGGAGCTTCCGGATTCCCTGGTCGTGGTCGATCCGCTCGCTCCGGCCGACGAGGAAGAGAGGTTCTGGGCGGCGCTAGACCGTGACGTCGAACGGCTCGGCCTGCCGGTGCACGTTTTGCTGACCGTGCACTGGCACGAGCGCAGCGTCGCAACCGTCCTCGATCGCTACAAGGCGACGCTCTGGCGCCCCGAGGAGAAAGGCGAGCTGCCCGCCGGCGTTCACGCCGAGGTCGTCAAGGGCAGCGATTGGGCCGAGGCACTGTTCTTCTTGGAGCCGCACCGTGCACTCGTCGCAGGCGATCTCCTGGTCGGCGTGGACGGCGGCGTCGAGTTTCCGGTTCACTGGTTCCCCAAGGGCGAGCAGGAGTGGGCCGAGCAGCAGCTCAAGCCGGAGTTGCGGGAACGCCTGGGCGCGCTTCCGGTCGAGCTCGTCGTGGTGTCGCATGGCGAACCGGTCCTGGAGAACGGCGCCGACGCATTGCGACGGGCGTTGGCCTAAGCGCGGGAGATGTAGCGCTTCTCGCGCGGGTCGACCTTGATGCGGTCGCCTGGATTCACGAAGAGCGGGACCTGCACCACTGCGCCCGTCTCGAGCGTCGCAGGCTTGGTCACGTTCGAGACCGTGTCGCCCTTCACACCGGGCTCCGTCTCCGACACCGTCAGCTCAACCGAGGCGGGCAGCTGCAGGCCGGACGGACGGCCGCCGACCATCAGCAGCTGCACGAAGCTCGAAGGCTGCATGAACTCGAGCGCGTCCTCGACCATCCCATGAGGCAGTGACGTCTGCTCGTAGGTGGCCTGGTCCATGAAGACGACCTCGTCACCGGCGTCGTAGAGGTACTGCATGTCCTTCGTCTCGGTGCGCACGCGCGCGAACTTCTCCCCGGCTCGAAACGTCTTCTCGACTACGGCGCCGCCGGCCAGCGCCTTTAGCTTCGTACGCACGAACGCCCCGCCCTTGCCGGGCTTGACGTGCTGGAACTCGACGATGCGCCAGACGTCGCCTTCCAGCTCGATATGCATCCCATTCTTGAACTGATTCGTGTTGACGGTCTCGGCCACGGCGCAGAGAGTAGTGCCCCTGCCAGTAATGCCGTCGAGCTTCTGGGTCGCGAGCACCAAGCCAGAGGCCGCACTCGACCGCAGCAAGGCTGGACAGCCTTGCTAAGGGCGAGGGTGGACTCTGGCGCCGCGTGATCGCGGGCCAGAAGCCGACATGTATTGCTGGTAGGGGCACAGGATCAGCTGACGGTGATCAGATCCTTGCGGAACCCCGTGAAGTTCTGGATCCCGTCGTCCGTGACGACGACATTGTCCTCGATCCGAATTCCCGCTCGGCCTTCAAGGTAGATCCCTGGCTCGACCGTGACCACGTTGCCCGAGGTCAGGGTGTCCCTCGACTCGGTGGAGAGCCGCGGCGCTTCGTGCACTTCCAGGCCCAGGCCGTGCCCGAGCCCGTGACCGAACGTGCCTGCAAACGCGGTCGCGTCCACTACGCGCCGGGCGGCGGCGTCGGCGTCCACGCCCCGCACCCCGGCGCGGAGTGCGTCGAAGCCCGCCTGCTGGGCGGCTAGCACCAGGGCGTAGGCCTCCTTGATCGGGCCCTCGACGAACCCGGTCGTGAAGGTTCGCGTGTAGTCGGACGCGTAGCCGCCGACGATGCAGCCGGTGTCCACGATCACGGTCTCGCCGCGGCCGATCTGACGATCGGTGGCGCGGCCGTGTGGACGGGCGGAGTTCGGCCCGGACGCGACGATCGTCTCGAATGCGACGGCCTCCGCGCCCTCGTCGTGGAAGAGCTGCTCGATCGTCCAGGCAACGTCGCGCTCGGTCCGGCCCACGAAAGGCTCCTCGACGAGCCGCTCGAACACACGGTCGGTGATCTCACAGGCGCGCTTGATCGCAGTGAGCTCGTCGGCGTCTTTGACCGCACGGAGCCCCTCGACAAGACCCCGCCGCGGTACGGGCTCGATCGAGCCACCTTGGAGCGTCTCGTAGCCGGAGTACGACACGAAGTCGGCTTCGAACCCGATTCGCCCCGACAACCGGTCGGCGAGATCGGCGAGCAGCGCCCGCTTTGTCTCCTCGAACTCCACCCCTTCGACCGCACGGGCCGCCTCCGAGTAGCGAAAGTCGGTGAAGAGGCGAGCGCGGTCCTGTTCGACCAGGAGCGCCGCGTTCGAGCTCTTGAATCCGAAGAGGTAGACGATGTTCGTCGGGTTGGTGACGAGCAGCGGCTCCTCGAGCACCTCCCGGAGACGCTCGATGCGAGGGTTCATGGCGGCGCTCCCACTTGCCGGACGATGAACTCGAGCGCCTCGCGATAGCCCTCCGCGCCCTTGCCGATTATGCGCTTCGCAGCCAAATCTGCCACGACCGACGTGCGCCGCCATTCCTCCCGCTCGCTGATGTTCGAGAGATGCACTTCGACGATGGGGGCGTCGAACAGCTCGAGCGCGTCGCGAATCGCGTACGAGTAGTGAGTCCAGGCACCGGGATTCACGACGACTCCGTCGGCCCAGTCGAGCGCGTCGTGACACCAGTCGACGTACTCGCCTTCGTGATTCGTCTGCCGACAACGAACGTGACACCCGAGCGCGGCAGCCCACTCGTAGATGCGAGTCTCGAGCTCCGAGAGAGACATACCGCCGTAGAGCGCGGGGTCGCGGCGTGCGAGAACGTCGAGGTTGGCCCCGTTGAGCACGACGACCTGCATCGGCGCACTCTAGACTCTCGCCCCCCATGGCAAAACCGGCCAACGTCTTCACCACCGAGTGGGACTTCGCGCACGGTGGTGTCGGCCTTTCGGCGGTTGCCAAGCAGGCGGGCGCGGAATTGCTCGGCGCCACCGTGTTAGAACGAATCGGAAGAGTCGGCTCGGGTGTTGATCGTCTCGGCGATGCTCATGCCGGAGGTCGTCGCATACCCGGAACGTGATCGCGTGTTCTCGATGACAGAGGCGCCGTACACCGACGGCGTGAACGATCCCGAAGCCTACGGTCGCATCCTGCGCGTGTTCGAGCGTGCCGAAGGCCGGCCCGTTCCACCGGACGATTAGTCGCGGATCAGGTCGTACAGCGCCGCGCGCGCGGTTGGCGGTTCGACGGCCTGCACGCGAGGGCCGTCATCGCCGAGCAGGACGACCCTGATCTCACGCTTTTGCGCCTTCTTGTCGCGCTGCAACGCGGCCCAGGCGTGTTCGCGATCGACGCGAACCGGGTGCGGATCGAGCACTTCCTCGACAACGTCCGTGGGGCGACCCGAAAGCCGAAGCGCCGCAAGCAGACCGAGCGCGACGGCGTCACCGTGGGCGAGACCCTCGTAGCCGGCCGCCGCCTCCAGTGCGTGCGCGAAGGTGTGCCCAAGGTTGAGGATCGCCCGGCGGCCTTGATCGAAAGGATCGCCGAGGCACACCGCCGCCTTGAAGGCTGCGCAGGCCCGGATCATGGCCTCGTCCTCCAACTCCCAGAGCGGGCGTCCCGCAAGGAGTCCCGTCTTCACGACCTCCGCCATACCCTCACGTCGTTGCGCGTCGCTCAGCGTCGCGAGCACGTCTGGGTCGGCGATGACTCCCGCCGGATAGTGGAACGCTCCAACGAGGTTCTTCCCGGCCTCAAGGTCGAGCGCCGTCTTGCCGCCGATCGCTGCGTCGACCTGGCCGAGCAACGTCGTGGGCACAGCGATCCAGCGAACGCCGCGCAGGTACGTCGCTGCGGCGAGCCCGGCGACGTCAGTCGTCGACCCGCCGCCGTAGCCGACGATCGTGCCGGTGCGGTCCAGCCCGAGCTCGTTCCACAACCGGTCGAGAGTGGCTGGGGTCTTCGCACTTTCTCCGCGCGGCACGCGGTGGACGCTCGCAGGATCGAAGCTCAACGGGTGGAGCTCGAGCACGTGCTCGTCACCGATTACTGCAACGGCTTCGAGGCTTCCCCCGAGCCGGTTCCCGAGCTCTGCAAGCAGTCCCTGCTCGACGTCGATCTGGAGCGCCTCGAGGAGGACTTCTTCAGCGTTGTCGACGAGTCCCGCCGACACCTCCTCGTAGAGCGGTTGCCGCTCGTCGAACAGATGCCTGAATTGGGCCTCGTCCCGCGCGAGCGGCCGGCCGCTGTTGCGCACGCGCTCCCACGCGTCACCCACGTCGACGTCCACACAGAGCGTGAACGCGTCGGTCAGCAGGAGCTCGCGTGTGCGCTTCGAGAGAACCGCCCCGCCTCCCAGAGCGATTACCGCCGGCGTCGACGAAGTGAGAACTTCGAAAGCGAGCTCCTCCTCGACACGGCGGAACTCTGCCTCGCCGCGCTCGAAGAGCTCGGCAACGGAACCGTGCCGCCGCTCGATCTCCCGATCGAGGTCGACGAACGGCCGGCCGGTGAGGGCCGCGACCTCCTGGCCGATCATCGACTTCCCCGCGCCCATGAACCCCACGAGCGCGAGATGACGGCCGAGCGCGCCTACCTCGGTGACCAGTCGATCCGCTCCAGATACGCGCGGTGCGAAGCGAGGAGGTCGCCGAGCGCGTCGCCGCCGAATTTCTCCCTTGCGGCGCGCGCAAGCTCCCAGGCCACGCACGACTCCGCCACGACTGCCAGGGCCTCGACGGCCGCGGTATCGCTGCGCTCGACGAGCGCCTCCGCCGGCTTGCCCGTCTGCAGGTCGACCGAGGCGAGTGGCTTCATCAGCGTGGGCAACGGCTTCATGGCAGCGCGCACGACGATCTCCTCGCCGTTGGAGATGCCGCCCTCGATTCCGCCGGCGCGGTTCGTTTTGCGGTAGAGCCCACGCTCGTCGCGGAGGATCTCGTCGTGCGCAGCGGAACCGCGTTTCGACGCCAGCTCGAAGCCTTCGCCGATCTCCACGCCCTTCACGGCCTGCGTGCCCATCAGCGTTGCCGCGAGACGCGTGTCGAGGCGCTCGTCCTTCGTCGCGTATGAGCCGAGACCCGGAGGAACGCCGCGAGCGCGAACCTGGACCACGCCGCCGACCGTGTCCCGATCCGCACGCGCCTCGTCCACACGCTGCTCGAGATCGGAGGTGAGCACGTGACCTTCGACGGCGATCCCGATCTCCGCGAGCAATGCCTTCGCCACCGAGCCCGCAGCGACGATCACGGCGGTGTGGCGCGCGCTCGCGCGCTCGAGCGCGTCGCGGACGTCGGACAGGCCGTACTTGAGCACGCCGGCGAGGTCGGCGTGTCCCGGCCGGGGCAGTGTGACCTCCTTCGTCCCTTTCCCCGAAGGCTCGCCCTCCCGCTGCCAGGGGCTCATCCCCCACTCCCAGTTCTTGTGGTCGCGATTGCGTACGACAAGTGCAAGCGGGGTTCCCAGCGTGCGCCCCTGGCGTAGACCGGCGAGCACCTCCACCTCGTCTTGCTCGATCTGCTGACGGGGACTACGGCCGTAGCCCTGCTGGCGCCGGTGGAGGTCGCCGTCGATCGCATGCTTGTCGAGCAGGAGGCCTGCGGGCAACCCGGTGACGATCGCAACCAGCGCCGGGCCGTGCGACTCCCCCGCAGTTACCAAGCTCAGCGTCACGCGCCAAGCCTACTCGGCGCTCTGCGCGGCTACGGTGGTGCGAGCACCCGCTCCCGGTAGGCCGCGACAAGCGCCTCGGTCCTATTATGGACGCCAAGCTTCTCGTAGATGTGCTCCACATGCGTGCCGACGGTCTTCGGGCTGATCACCAGGCGACGCCCGATCTCGATGTGACCAAGACCTTCCGCCATGAGACGCATCACGGCAAGCTCTCGGTTGGTGAGCTTCACCGAATGACCATTGCTGCTCCGTCGGAGAAGACCTCGAACCCGAGCGAGCAGCTCGTCGGCCGAGAACGGCTTCACGAGGTAATCGTCGCCGCCCAGTAAGAGCCCTGCGACGCGGTCGAGCGCATCGGTTCTTTCCCCCGAGATGAAGAGGATCGGCGGCGTCGGTCCCTCGTCTCGAACACGCCGGCAAACCTCATACCCCGACAGAACCGGCAATTGAACATCCAAAATGACGAGCGCCGGTCGCTCCCGTCGCACGAGGTCGACAGCTTCCAGGCCCGAGCCGGTCTCACAAACGGAGTAGCCCGCATGTTGGAGAACCTCGCGGACGAATGCGCGCAGCGCGACGTCATCGTCAACGACGAGAAGTGGGCCGCAGGCCTCGGTTTGGCGTAGAGCCAACTGCGGACCCCCTTTTCCCAGGCTGCGAGTGGAGTGTACGCACTGAAGGTCGCCCTTTCAACCAGGCGCAGTCAGGTCACTTCCCTAGGGGAAACGCCCGATGCGAATCGGGAGGTCGCCCCCTGGGACGGCACGCGGCCGAGTCGTACGTTGCGGGTCGGGGTCCAAATGCAACGAGGGGAGAACGAGATGAGGAGGAAATACACGCGCCTTGGCGCGGGATTCGTGCTGGCGCTTGCGCTCGCACTGGTGGCCGCCACGGTTAACCCGGGCCAGGCACGCGCAGCGACGTCGAGCGCGACGTTCACCTACGACGGCTCCGGCTTTCAGAAGCGGACGATCATCGACACGGGACTGGTCTACATCGACGGCTGCATCATCGGAGACGATCCCGTGACCTGCTTCCCCGATGACTTTCCGGGGACGGTGTGGTTCCGCTTCCAGGCCGGGATCAAGAGCACCGTCGTGACGGCGCAGACGACGGACTTCAAGCTTGACTCGCCGGATAGCTTCCGGCAGGACACTACGGCGGCGTTGTCGACGACGAATACCGCCATCGACGCGACAGGAAAAGAGGTCAAGGTCACAACGACGCCGTTCGTCGAGTTCGACGTCGCCTACGACGCGCCGCTTGCGAACTGTCCGAAAGACACGATCGAGACCGTCGACGAGCTCACTAACGCGGACACGAGCGGCTGTCTGAACATCGTGGGACACACGGGCGAGGTCGACATCGGCAGTGGATTCGACCTTCTCGCCCAGGACGGGACGCTGCCTTACACGGGCAGCAAGAACTTCTCAGAGTCGCATAACAGCCCTTCGCTCGATGTCGGCGCCCTGGTCGGACTGCCGGGCGGGCTGCTCGGAGTTCATCTCGAGTTCCTCACGACCTTGATGATGACCGCCGTACAGGGATACCTCGCCGACCGCAGTATCGCCGCAAGCAGCGATGCAGGAACTCCGCTCGTCTCCGGGCCGATCAACTGGCCCAGTGCCGATCCACAGGCGGACAACGTGCTCATCCCCTGCAGCGTTCCCGCCGGCGACAACCTGATCTACAGCCTCGACAACAACCGCTGGAACGGGACCGCCGATGCAACGGGCACTCTGAAGCTCGTCGTCGAGATCCCCGTGATCGACGATCCATCGTTCTCGCTTGGAAGCGCCACGCTTCTGAGCGGCGTTCCGATCACTGCGACCGGGAGCCCGGACTTCAGCCAAACGTTGGGTGAGGTGCAGGCGGAGAACAAGCCGCCGGTCATCACAGCCGTGACCCGAGGCGGATCGATGGTCGAAGGCTCCGACACGACGTGGACGGCGGTGGCAACGGACAACTGCGCCAGCGCGTCTCAGCTGACGTACCGATGGCGCTTCTCGGACGGCGGTATCGCGTTCGGGCGGATCGCTCACCACGTCTTCGAGGACGACGGGATCTACACGGCCGAGTTGCGAGTGACCGACCCGGCCGGGAATACGGCGATCGCGAACGTCGACGACATCACGCCGATCGTGATCGTGAATGCGAATCCGAGCGTCAACACGCTCCCGAACAAGGCCGCCGAGTGGGGCGACCTGGTCCAGTACCACGCGGATGCGATCGATCCGGGATCGGTCGATCAGCCAACGCTGTCGTTCCTCTGGACGTTCGGGGACGGCTCATCCGCGGCCGGTCAGGACGTGTCGCACGCGTTCGCGATGCCTGGCAACTATTCCGGCAGCGTCGCGGTCAGCGATAAGGACGGCGGGCTCGGCTCCGGGAGCTTCATGACTGCGATCGGGAAGCGCGCGACGACGCTCGTGTATACGGGCCCAACGTCGTCACTTCCGAGCAAGTCGGTCCCGCTCTCGGCAACGCTCACGGACGACCACGGCCAGCCGGTCGTGGGGCGGCTCGTCTCCTACGTTCTCGGCGCGCAGAGTGCGAGCGCGGTGACGGACTCCGGAGGGCTCTCCAGCGTCGCCCTGCCGCTGAGTCAGAAGCCTGGCACGTACCCGCTGAGTGCGACCTTCGTGGCGGATTCCCTCTACGTCGGAAGCGCCGTGTCAGGGACGTTCCTGATCGGAAAGAAGTAGCGCGGGTAACCGCAGATGGGACAAGAGGGGCAGCTTCGGCTGCCCCTTGCCTTTCCGTCCAAGTGAGGTGACATTGTGCATGTGCGCGCTCTGACTCTTTCCGTTGCCACAGCCCTCGTGCTTGCGTTTCTCCCCGCGACCGCTGGAGCGCTGACTTCCTTCCCCGTCCAGCGCGCGGGCTCGGGCAAGGAACCGACGGCCGGTGGCGGGAGTTTCCGGGGCGTCGCCTTTGCTGCTCGCTCCGCGGCGATTCAGTGGGATGCCAACGCACGAACCCTCACGCTGTATCTCTTCGAGCTTCCGGGCGTCCAGTGCTCGAGTCTCCACCGGACCGTTGCAATCAAACGCGGCCGCTCGGTGCAGGTGCTGGTTGCTCGAAGGGCCGTGAGGCTTCCTGTGGGCCGTACGCTCCGGGATCCGTTCGTCCGGTTCGCGAGGCGGTTCGGCGCCACCGATGTGGAGATTCAACTCGTTCAGCAGCGTGTGCGGCTGCGCTTCACGAGGATCGACACTCATCGTGGCGGCGTCTGGCACGGGCGCCTTGATGTAGCGCCGCGCACTCTCGAGGGAAGCCGGTACTCGTACGCAGGCACGTTCGCAGCCCGCTGGTGCTCGTAGCGGATTAACCCGCGGCTCGCACAGCCGCGCGCATGACCTCGACCGGCGCCGCGATTCCAGTCCAGAGCTCGAAAGCGGCGGCGCCCTGGGCGACCAGGACCTCGAGCCCGTCGACGACACGCGCTCCCGCGGCATCGGCTGCGCGCGCGGTCGCCGTCCGTGGATACGGCAGGTCGACGAGAGTCTGCCCGGGGCCAAGCTCGAAGAGGACCTCGTCGCGCTCGGAGGTGGCGTTGATGACGAGGTCGGCGTCCGCCGCGTCTGGCGGCCAGGATCCCTTGCGTGAGAAGTGCGCGGCGTCGGGCAATGCCGCCCTGAAGGCGAGCGCAGCCCCGCCGTCCCCGACGATCGCCGCGCGCCGAAACTCGAGCTCGGCAAGGATGGCTGCGTCCGTCGAATAGCCCATGACGCGGCCGTCGCGGACGAGAAGTGTGTTGACGGACTGCTCGTCGGTCTCGACGAGCTTTGCAACGGTCAGCTTGTGTGGCGTCGTGACATTGGCGCCGGCAAAACTGAGCGCGACAAGCCCTCGCACGGCGTCGTCCAGGTGCTCGCTGGTGACGGGCAACGGCACATAGGCCCAGTCGAGCCCGCGCGCGGCGAAGGCGGCCTTCTGCATCAGCGGCGACAGCGACTGCGAGACCGGATCGCCGAGCAACCCGACGAGCCGTGTCTCACCCGAGATCATGGGCCGTAGCCGTGCGCGGCCGAGTAGTCCTTGAAGGCCTGATAGCTCGCCGTGAAGAAGTGATGCTTCTTATCGGGTTTGCGCACGAAGTAGAGGTACTTCACCTTCGCCGGATGCGCAGCCGCCTGCAACGACGCGAGCCCGGGGCTGGCGATCGGGGTCGGCGGCAGGCCTGGACGCTTGCGGGTGTTGTACGGCGACTCGCTGCCGAGCTGAGACTGACGGATCGACTCCGTCGGCGGGATGTCCAGCCCGTACCGCAGCGTGGCGTCGATTCCCAACGCCATCCCGGCGTGGAGGCGGTTGTAGATCACCGCGGAGACCAGCTCGCGCTCGTCGGGCGACAGCGTCTCTTTCTCGATCATCGACGCGATGATGAGCACGTCGTACGGGGTCAGGTTCTTGGAACGCGCATAGCCGAGATCGACCTGGCCCCAGTTGTCGCAGAAGGCATCGAGCTGGTCCTGCACGAGCTGCGCCGAGGTCGAATCCTCGAAGAATTCGTACGTGGCTGGGAACAGGAAACCCTCGATGGTCTTCACCTTGGCCCGGAAGCAAGGCGGCACCCGCGGCTTGGCGGTCGCCGCGAGATAGGCGGCGCGCGATAGCTTGGGCCGGACCTTCCGCTTGCGCGCTGCGATCTTCGCAACGGCGGCCACGCGGTCTGCCATCTGCTTCCGTGTGAAGCCCTCCGGGAAGACGACATGGAACGGCTTCGGCACTGCGATCACCGTCTCGACAGTGCCGGTCGCAGTCGTGCGGGTCACGGTGCGGTAGACGAGCGTGTTCGAGAGCGTCGAGCCCAGTCCGGCCTGTTCGCTGCTGTTTCCGCCTCCGATGGCGGCGACCGCGAGCCAGCCGAGCCCGCCGAGAACGAGCACGAGGAAGCCGAGCGCCAGCGCGCGCCGCCGAGCCACCTGGCGAGGACTTGGCCCTTCTGGCGGGCGCCCTTGCCGCGGCGGGATTACGCCGGGGCGCCGCTCGCCCATGTCAGGTAGCCGGACAGAAGGTGTGCCGCTGCCCGTGCGTCTTCTGGTGCGTCGGCAGGTGTCTGTTCCGCGAGATCGGTCGTGAATCGTTCGTCGAACGTGACCACGGGAACGTTGGTGACATCGGTCAGGACTTCGACGAAGCGTTCCGTCTCGCGCGCCTGCTCCCCGCGGTCGCCCCGGAGAGTGAGCGGGAGACCGACCACCACGCGATCTACCTCGTGCTCGGCGATCAGCGTTGCGAGACGTGCGAGACCGTCACCGGTCGCAGCCTCCTCGACGACGCAGAGCGGGCGTGCAATCGTGCCGGTCGGGTCCGAGACGGCGACGCCGGTGCGCGCCCGGCCGTAGTCGAGTGCGAGAACCTTCATTTCAGCGCTGCAGCGATCGCTTGCTTCCCGGCTTCCAGTGCGCTGCGCAATCCGTCCGGATTCTTGCCGCCTGCCTCCCCCAGGGTGGGCCGTCCCCCGCCCCCTCCTTCGATGTGCTTGCCGAGCTCGCGCACCAGTTTCGACGCGTCGAGGCCGCGGCCGACGAGCGACTCGTCGAGGTTGACGACCAGATAGACACGCCCATCGTCCACGGAACCGACGATGACACCGGCCGCCTTCTCCTGCTGGCGCAGGCGATCGGATAGGTCGCGCAGCGCGCCGCCCTTGAGCGACTTCGCCTCGGCGAGGACGACGCCCCCGACGTTCTCCACGATCTCGAAGTCGGCAGCCGCCTCCGCCTTCGGCCGCTTTGACTCCTTCCGGGCACGCTCGAGCTCGGCGCGCAACTCGGCGGCTTCACGCACGGTCGCGTGGAGATACGCATGAGCCTCGCCGGAGGTCACTGCTTCGATACGGCGCGCGCCTGCGCCGACAGAGCTCTCCGAGAGGATCACGAACGGCCCGATCTCGGCCGTCGATCTCACGTGCGTCCCTCCGCACAGCTCGCGCGAGAAGTCCGGAATCTCGACGACACGCACATGATCGCCGTACTTCTCTCCGAACAGCATCATCGCGCCGAGCCGGCGTGCTTCCTCGATCGGCGTCACGAAGGTGCGCACCGGCAGGTTCTCGAACACCTTCTCGTTGACGAGGTGCTGAACGCGCTCCCGCTCGTCGTCCGTCAGCTGCTGCGGATGCGTGAAGTCGAACCGAAGCTTGTCCGGCCGCACAGCAGAGCCTGCCTGCTTGACATGCTCGCCGAGCACGTCGCGCAATGCCTTGTGGAGGAGATGGGTCGCGGTGTGGTTCGCCATCGTCGGAAAACGGACGGCCCAGGCCACGACCGCTCGAACCCGGTCCCCTTCCGAAAACCCGTCACCCTCGAAGAGGAGCGCCTGATCTTCCTCGAGCCCGTAGGCCTCCTGCAGCTCGGCGCGCGCGCCCGAGCCATCGTCGCGCTCGATCCACCCCGTGTCTGTGACCTGGCCGCCCCCCGCCGGATAGAACGGGGACTCGCGCAGCTTGGCGAGGAAGAGCCCGTCGCCGACTTCCTCGAGCGCGCCGATCTGTGTGAGAACCTCGATCTTCTCGTAACCGACGAACTCGGTGCGAAAGCCGGCGCGCTGCGCAAACTCGGCCGCGCGCTTGTCGTCTTTCGAGATCGCTCCACGCGAGCGTGTCCGCTGCTGCTCCATCAACCGCGTGAACTCCTCTTCGTTGACACCCAGCCCCCGTTCGCGCGCGAGCTCGCGGGTGAGTTCGAGTGGGAAGCCGTACGTGTCGTGTAGCCGGAACGCGTCCTCTCCCGAGATGACCTCGCCCCTCTGTGCGACCTCCTCGAAGAGGCGCAGCCCACGCTCGAGCGTCTTGCCGAAGCGCTCTTCCTCAGCAGTGAGGATGCGGTGAATCTCATCACGGTGTTCCTCGAGCTCCGGATAACCGTCCTTCATCTGCTCGATCACGACGTCCGAGAGCTGCGCCAGGTACGGCGCCTCGAGCCCGACACGGTCTCCCTGTTGCACGGCGCGGCGGATGATTCGCCGCATGACATAGCCGCGGCCCTCGTTCGACGGCGCGATGCCGTCGGCGGCGAGGAACGTCATCCCGCGACCGTGATCGGCGAGCACGCGGTGCGCTTTCGTCGCCTCGGGCGAATCGCCGTACACGACGCCGCTCTGCTCGGCGATCCAGCGCATGATCGCCTGGTACACGTCGGTCTCGTAGACGGTCATGACGTCCTGCAGGACCGCCGCTGTCCGCTCGACACCCATACCGGTGTCGACGTTCTCCTTCGGGAGGGGCGTCAGCTTGCCGTCGACGTGGAGCTCGAACTCCATGAAGACGAGATTCCAGAACTCCAGGAAGCGCTCGCAGCGCGTGCAGCTCGGCTGGCAGTCCGGCTCCCCGCAGCCGTGCTCCTCGCCCCAGTCGTAGTACATCTCGGTGTCGGGACCGCATGGGCCCGGACCACCGACGGACCAGAAGTTCTCTGCGCGCGGCAGGAAGACAATGCGCTCGGTGGGCTGCCCGATCTTCACCCAGTGGTCGTAAGCAACCGTGTCTTCGCCGAGCCCGAGCTCAGGATCGCCTGCGAAGACACTCACCCAGAAACGCTCCGGGTCGATCTTCAGATGGTCGAAGACGAACTCCCACGCAAAATCGATCGCTCCTTCCTTGAAGTACTGCCCGAACGAGAAGTTGCCGAGCATCTCGAAGAAGGTCAGGTGCGAGCCGTCGAGGCCGACCTCGTCGATGTCCTGCGTCCGGAAGCATTTCTGGACGGTCGTCAGCAGCGGCGCCGGCGGAGCCTCGCGCCCGAGGAAATAGGGCATGAGCGGTTGCATTCCTGCGGTCGTCAGTAGCGTCGAGCGGTCGTCTGCACGCGGAACGAGCGACGCAGACGGTCGGAAGACGTGCCCCTTGGACTCGTAAAAGGCGCGGAAGCCCGCGCGCAGCTCAGCCGACGTACGCATGGCTCGATTGTAGGGGCGCCGTCAGCTCGTCTCGGCGACGAAGATCGTGCTGTGCCGCCGCACCCGCAGCGGTTCGTCAAAAGGGCCGGCCCGGACGAGAGCGCCCAGGTCCGTCCAGCTGGCGGCGAACCCGCGGATCGTCTCTTCGTCCATGGTCGTCCAGCCGTGGGCATCACGGCGCTCGACAGACTCAAAGTGGCGGCGGAGCGATTTTTCGGCGTTCTCGCTGTTGAAGGTGAAACTTCCGACCGATGAGGCCCGCTGCGCAAGGCCCCACAGTTCGCGCAGATGGTCGGCAGCGTTGGTCACGGCAACGAGGCGTCCGCCCGGTTTCAGGACGCGCGCGAGCTCTGCCAGGCCTCGGTGCAGATCGGGAACGTGGTAGAGCATCCACGCAGCGACGACCGCGTCGAACTCGCCGTCGGCGAAGGGAAGCTCCTGGACATCGCCGACACGCGCGTCAATTCCCTTCGATTGCTGGATCTCGACCATGCGCTCCGACTGGTCGATCCCGATCACCTCTGTGCCGAGCTCGTCGCGGATCCGCTCGGCGAGCTCTCCCTCCCCGCCTCCGACCTCGAGCACTTTCCGCGGCGTTACCTCAGCAACAGCTGTAAAGGCGAATTCGCGCGGATCATCGCCTTCGGCGTTGACGTAGGCCGCCTTGCGAGCTCGGAGGTTGTGCTCGCTCTCGTACTGTGCCCGGACGAAGGCAGCCTCGTCGATGGACTGCGTCAACCTCTGGCAACCTTAGGCTCGGTCTCTTCTTCGGCGGCGATCTCCTCACGGATCTTCTCCAGCGAGCGGCGGATCAGCCGCGATACATGCATCTGCGAGATGCCGACCTGCTGAGCGATTTGCGACTGGGTCAATCCTTCGAAGAAGCGCAGGTGGAGAATCGTGCGCTCCCGTTCATCGAGGACGCGGAACCCGGGTGCGAGCACCGCGCGGTCCTCCGACACGTCGTACTGATGCTCCAGCGTGCCGATCGACTCGAGCGGATCGAGCTCCTCCCCGTCGTCGGTCCCGCCGCTTCCGGTCGAGAGCGAGAGCGACGAGTAGGCGCGGCCGGACTCGAGCGCCTCGAGCACTTCCTCTTCTTCCACGCCTGCTCCCTTGGCGAGCTCGGAGATCGTCGGCGAGCGCGCCAGCTGCACGGTCAGCTGCTCGATGAGCTTCGACAGTTGGACGTTGAGCTCCTGGAGCCCGCGCGGCACGCGCACGGACCAGCCCTTGTCGCGGAAGTGGCGCTTGATCTCTCCGATGATGTTCGGCGTCGCGTAGGTGGTCAGCTCGACGCCGCGGTCGATGTCGAAACGGTCGATCGCCTTGATCAACCCGATCGCACCGATCTGGACGAGGTCATCGAGCTGCTCGCCGCGATAGGAATACCTTCGCGCGAGCGAACGCACGAGCGACATGTACCGCTCGATGAGCTCTTCACGCGCCTGCAAGTCGCCGTCCTCGTGGTAGCGGCGCAGCAGGACCTTGTCGGACTCGCTCAACTTCGACCGCCCTTCAGGGTGTCCAGCCGCTTCGTGAGCTCGACCCACTGCGAGCCGTCGCGGTCCTCGATCTGGACGGAGTCGCAGACAGCACCGAGGATCCGGCCAAGGTTCAGCGCATTCGTCCCCCCTTCCCCGAGCTCGGCACGCACAGCCGTAAACGGGCCGACGATCGTCCGGAGCTTGCCGTCGTCGACGAGCACTCGGACAGTCACCTCCCGGCCGTCGCTCGGGCGCTCGAGCAGCGTGTCGAGCGCAAGCTCGAGGTCTTCGAAAGCCTCGAAGGACAGGTTGAGCCGCGCGGCGAGCCCGCCCAGCACGAGATGCGCGACGCCGTGGAAAGCGTCGTCTGCGGGCAGCGTCAGGCAGATCTCGTCAGCGGTCAACGTGTCCCTCCAGTCCGATCCATTGGGTAGAACGAAGTACCGGTGCCGCCGGTTTCGCAGGTGAGCGCTAGGACATCCACCCGCTTCGGATACTACGGATCGGCCTGAATGAGCCCAGCGCCAACCACGATGTCGTCTTCATAGAGGACGGCCGCCTGCCCCGGAGCAACGCCGTAGGCGGGCCGGTCGAGCTCCAGGCGAAAACCGCCTTCGCGCAGGTGGATGCGGGCCGGGACGGCCTCCGACCTATAGCGAAGCTTCACGTGCGCGCGATCCACAGGCACATAGAGGTGGCCTGAGGCATCGATCGTCGTGCGCGCGAGCGCTTCGCGGCCGCCGACGACAACGGTGTTCGTGCTTGCATCGGAGCGGATCGCGTAGAGCGGCTGCTCCGCCGAGACGCCGAGTCCTTTGCGTTGGCCCGGAGTGAACCGCCAATAACCGGAATGCCGTCCGACCTCATGTCCCTTTTCGTCCACGATCGACCCCTCCTGCGCCTCGAGCCCGCGCCGCCCGAGGAACGAGCGGTAATCGTCACCTGCAAGGAAGCACGCTTCCTGGCTCTCTCCACGCCCTGCGGCTGCGAGACCTGCGCGCTCGGCTTCGGCGCGCGTCGCAGCCTTGGTCTGCGCGCCGAGAGGGAACGAGATCCGGTCGAGCTTTGCCGGATCGACGCGGGCCAGCATGTACGACTGGTCCTTGACAGGGTCGAGGCCGCGCGCGAGCAGGCGTCGGCCGCGATGCTCGACGATCCGGGCGTAGTGCCCGGTCGCGAGCGTGTCCGCGCCGGCGCGGTGCGCGAACGCGAGCAGCCTGGCAAAGCGAAAGCCGCCGTTGCAATGGATGCACGGGTTGGGCGTCTCGCCGCGTTCGTAACCGCGGACGAACGGCTCGACGACGGCGCGGCGAAACTCCTCGCGCAGGTCGAGCGTCACGTGAGGGATGCCGAGCGAGTGACACGTCGCGCGTGCAGCAAGCACCGCATCGGGAGAGCAGCAAGCACGTTCCGCGTCGGGCCCGTCGGGATCGAGCCAGAGCCGCAGAGTGACCCCGATCGCGTTCGGCAGCGACTTGAGCAGCGCAACGGCGCTGTCGACGCCGCCACTCATCGCAACGGCCACCCGCCCAGGCGAGCGCGGAGCCCGAAAAACCGGCCCGATCGCGTTAGCGAGCGCATCGACGGCGAGCGTCTCGCCACGGACAGCGGCAGCCTCCAACAGCGTCAATCCGACAAGCGGCTCATCGATGCCCGGAGCGTCAGCTTCGACGATCCGTTCGCCGTCGAACTCAAGCCGCACAAGAGCGAATTCGAGACCACGCGCAGAATCTCCGATGAGCTCAATCACAAACTCAGGCTAGCGGCAATCGCCGCGAGTGCCGGCTCCGCCGGCGCTCGCCACCCAGCGCCCAAGTACACGGTCCGCGCTGCTCGGCCATGAAGTCATCATGCCGCGCCGAAGGCGCGGCGGACTTCATGGCCTAACCCTGCCGTGTCCTGCGCCGCTGTGAACCTGGATAGCCAGGTGGGTGCCTTGCCGGCTCCCGGCTGAAAGCCGTCACCGGACGCAGGCTCCCTTAGCGTCTTTGTTGGTTCTACATTGATACGCAGGCCACGAACAGGGTCGGCCAATCGCAGCGTAGCCGCTACCTGGCAAAGCGCCACTGAATCGTCTGTGTCCCGTGAAGGTCCAGGCGATTGGCGAGCGCTTTCGTGACGTCCAGATCCCGACCGGGAACGTTGGGGCCGCGGTCGACGACCTGGGTCAGGACCTCTCGTCCTTGGAAACGGATGTAAAGCCGCACGCCACAGGGCAACACGGGATGGGCCACACCTTCCGTCGTCTTCAGGAAGGGCTTGCCGCAGGCCGTGCGTCGCCGCTTGGCGGTCGGTCCGTAGGCTGCCGCCTTCGCGGTGTAGTAGCCGTTCTTCGTCCCGGGCACAACGACGGCGCCGGGGAGGTTGCGGTCGTTGCCGACATCGCGCCGCGTGATCGCGACTGCCGCGATCGCGGCGATGAGCGTGATGCCGGCCAGCCAGACCGCCCGCTGGACGAGCTGCGGATTCACGTGCCGACGGTGTGCAGCACGTCGCCGAAGGCGTCCCGCACGAGCCCGTCGAAGTCAGCCGGCAGAATTCCATCCGGACCCGCGAACTCGCGTAGGTACATCAGGAGATACGAGCGCTCTTCGTTGCGCACGACGTCGTCAGTGGCGTGCTCGCGTGCCGCCCGCTCCAGCTCCCAGAGATTCCACTCCCTCGGGCCCTCGTTCGCGGGGATGAAAGCGACGACCCGCGCCGGCTCGGGCACCGGCTCGGGCTCGGGCTCGGGCTCGGGCGGTGGAGGCGGGACCGCGACGATTCGCGGCGGCTCGGGGCCGGGCGCCGGCTCCGGCTCGCGCTCCGGCTCCCGCTCCGGGCGCGCCTCATCCAGCGGCTGTGCGCGAACGCGAGCCGGCGGGGTGGCGACGAACGCCGGCGTCTCCACCTGAGGCTCCGATGCCTCGGCCGGATGCGGCTGGTGAACGACCGCCTGCCTGGCCCACACGACGATCTCGACGATCGCGACGATGATCCAGGCGCTTGCCACCACCGCGATGATCCACCAGGTGCTGAGCCGTTCGATTCCGGCGATCACCGCGACCGCAATGATGAATCCGGCCTCGATCAGGAACCGGGAGCCGACGACGGGCACGCGGGGATCCTACGGCTGTTGCTCGTCCTGCGACTCGCCCGATGAAGCCGAGCCTTCGGACTGAGCCTCTTGCTTGCCGGAAGTCTCCGGCGCAGGCTTGTCTGCCTTGGTCTCCTCGACCTTGGGTGCTGCCGGCGCGGAGACCGGCGGTGCTGCCATCGCCGCGGCGGGCCGTTTCGGGGCGGGCGGCGTGCGCGACGCCTCGGTCGCCTGCGTGACGGCGTCGACGATCGCCTGGCCGACGCCTTTGATCTCTTTCTCGCCGAGCCCGGCTGCTGCAAGCAACTGCTCGGCGCCGGTCTGAGCGCGGCCGAGGATCGCGGAAGCCTGCGCGCGCGCCCATTCGAGCGTCTGCTCGACCTCGGCACGGGCCGAGTTCGTCAGCTCGGTTGCCTGATGGCGAGCCTGCTCGAGCAGGCGGCTGCCCTTCGCCTCGGCCTCGCGTAGCTCCTGCGTCGCATCGCGATTGGCGTTTGCGAGCAGCTCACGTGCTTCGTTCCGGGCTGCATTGAGCATCTCCGCGCGCTGGCGCTCGCTCTCCTGGCGATACCGCTCGATCTCCGCCTCGCGATCCTGCTGCTCGCGCCGGCGTCGGCGCACCTCTTCTTCGGTCTTGGAGAGCTGCGCCTCGGATGCCTTCTGCGCATCGGCCTCAACCGTGTCGGCGAACTCGGAGGCGGTACGAATCAGATGCAGCGCATCCATGCGCACCGCGTGCCCGGTGGGCTCGACGGATTGCCCGCTCCGGCTCGCGGCCTGCAGCACACGCAGTTGCGCTTGTAGCTGGGCGGAGTGGCGCCGGAATGACTCGAAGGCCTCACGAACCTTGTCTGGGTCGTAGCCGTCCCCGCTCTTGGGCAGGTCTTCGAGGCGCGGGAGCGCGGTGAGCGAGGGTTGTTGTCCTGGTTCGTTTGCGGCCATTCGCGGCTAGCCCTTCTGACGAAAGTATGCAGGTTTCATCGGTCGGTCAGATACCGAGGCTTTAGGCCTTCGGTGTCTTGAGACTGATTCCGAGTTCATCGAGCCGTTCCTTCGTGGTCGGCGCGGGTGCGCCGGTCAGGGGATCTGAGCCGCTGGCGGTCTTCGGGAAGGCAATCACCTCGCGAATGTTGGACTCATCGGCGAAGAGCGCAACGAAGCGCTCGATGCCGAGGGCGAACCCTCCATGTGGCGGGGCACCCATGCGAAGGGCGTCGAGGAACCAGCCGAACTTCGCCCGCGCCTCGTCATCTGACATGCCCATCGCGCGGAAGACGCGCCCCTGGATCTCCTGGCGATGGACCCTGATCGAGCCCGAACCGAGCTCCCACCCGTTCCAGATCAGGTCGTAATGCTGGCTGAGGGCCGCACCGGGATCGGTCTCGATCAGGTCCTCATGGCCCTCGACGGGGCTCGTGAAGGGGTGATGAACGAACGTCCACTGGCCCGTGTCCTCGTCTTTGAGGAACAGCGGAAAGTCGAGGACCCAGAGGACCTCGTCGCGCGACTCGTCCACGAACTCGAGCTGCTGGCCGAGGTGGAGCCGGAGAGCACCGAGCACCCGCTCCACCAGCGGGGTGGTGTCCGCGACGAAGAGAACGGTCGAACCGGGCACGCTCTGAAACGCTTCGAGCTCGCGCTCCGACAGGAACTTGGAGATCGGCGAGCGGACCTCGCCCGACTCGTCGAAGACGAGATACGCGAGGCCCTTGGCGCCCCACTCCTTCGCGAACTCCTCCAGCCGCTGCAGCTCTCCGCGCGAGAACGCCTTCGGCGTCACGATGAACCGGACCGTCTCCGCGCCCGCGAAGACTCCGAACTCGGAGCCACGCGTGACTTCCGTTGCCTCCTGGATCTCCAGCCCGAAACGCACGTCCGGCTTGTCGGAGCCGTAACGCAGCATCGCCTCGGCGTACGCCATCCGCGGGAAGGGCCGTTTCGGCGGCGTGCGGCCGACCGCTTCGAACGACGCGACGACCACCTGCTCCAGGACGTCGAGGACATCCTCGCGTGTCGGGAAGGCGAGCTCGAGGTCGAGCTGCCTGAACTCGAACTGCCGATCCGCGCGTAGGTCCTCGTCCCGCCAGCACGTCGCGATCTGGTAGTAGCGGTCGAGCCCGCCGATCATGAACGTCTGCTTGAACAGTTGCGGCGACTGGGCGAGCGCGAAGAACTTGCCCGGCTGCAGGCGCACCGGCACGAGGAAGTCGCGCGCACCTTCAGGAGTGCCCATGGTCATCGAAGGCGTCCACACGTCGATGAAGCCCTGCTCCTCCATCGAGCGGCGGATGGCGGCGATCACCGTGGCGGAGAGACGCAGGTTGCGTTGCATGCGGTCGCGGCGCAGGTCGAGATAGCGGTAGCGAAGACGGGTCGGCTCCTCGACGCCCTCGTCGTCGAGCTGGAACGGAAGTGGCTCCGAGCGGGAAACGATCTCGAGCTCGTCCACCTGGATCTCAACCTCGCCCGTCGGGATGTTCGGGTTCACGGCTTCGGGCGCGCGGCGCGCGACTTCACCCCGTGCGTGCACGACGAACTCGGAACGGATCTCGTGTGCGACCTTCGCGGCCCCGGGCGCGTGCTCGGGATTGATGACGAGCTGGACGATGCCTGTGTGATCGCGCAGGTCGATGAAGATGAGCCCGCCGTGGTCACGGCGGCGCGCGACCCACCCGGCGACGTTGACCGTCTGGCCCACGCGCTCGGGGTTCACCTCGCCGGAGTAGAGATCGCGCCAGGGGTTCATCCTGTGATCCTGTCGACAACTGCATCGAGCGCCGCAGTGAAGTCTTCGCGGCCCTGTTGGCGGACCGTTGCCGCTCTGCCGTCCACGATGACCGTCCAGCCGGCGCCGAGTCGCGCTGCCTGAGTCAGTTGGCCCTTGGTCGAGCGTCCGGCGTAGTCCATGTCGGCGCGCAGCCCACGCCGACGGAGCTCAGCAAGGAGCGGCACGATTCGGGCACGATCGCCGTCCTGCTCGCAGACGAAGAACACGTCGATGTGCGAGGGCTCCGCCCGGTCCGAGCCGATTGAGAGCAGGAGCCGTTCTATGCCGGCGCCGAAGCCGATCCCCGGTGTCGTCGCCCCGCCGATCTCCTCGATGAGCCCGTCGTACCGGCCTCCCCCACAGATCGTGTCCTTTGCGCCGATCGCCTCATCCTTGAACTCGAAGGTCGTCCGCGTGTAGTAGTCGAGGCCGCGCACCAATCTCGGCGTCAGCTGGTAGCTGACGCCGTAGGCATCGATGTACTGGCGCACGCGGGCGAAATGCTCGCGGCACTCCTCGCAGAGCGACTCACCGATTGTCGGCGCGCTTGCCAGCAGTGTCTGCACACGCTCGCTCTTCACGTCGAAGACTCGGAGCGGTGAGGTCGCACGCTTGCCCCGCGCCTCGTCGTCCAGCTCTGCGTCGTGCTCGTCGAGCCACTGCGCGAGCTTCTCGATGTAGGCGGGACGACAGTTGGCGTCGCCGATCGAGTTGAGCTCGAGCACGTAGTCGGTCACGCCGACGCGACGCAGGAGCTCCGAGTAGAGCTGGATCACTTCGGCGTCGATCGCAGGATCGTCGGTGCCGATCGCCTCGACCGAGAGTTGCCAGTGCTCGCGGTAACGGCCGTGCTGCGGGCGGTCGTACCTCCACATCGGCCCGATCGTGTAGAGCTTCTGCGGTTGCGCCTCACGATGAAGCCCGTGCTGCACGTAGGCGCGGCAGATCGGCGCCGTTGCTTCCGGACGGAGTGTCAGCGAGCGGCCGCCGCGGTCGCTGAATGTGTACGTCTCCTTCTGCACGACGTCGGAGCCGCCACCGGACGTCCTGACGATCAGCTCGGTGTCCTCGAACGCAGGCGTGTCGATGCGCCTGTAGCCGTACAGCGCGCAGACGTCCTGCATCTCTCCCGTCACCATTTGCCAGAGCGGCTGCTCAGACGGAAGGATGTCGTGAGTGCCGCGCGGCGCTTCGAAGCGCGTCACGCGCGCAGCTCCGCGAGGAACGGATTTCGTGCGAGCTCCGTGCCGAGCGTCGTCTTCGGGCCGTGGCCCGAGTAGACGATGGTTTCCGGTGGGAACCGGTCCGCGAGCATGCGGATCGACTCGACCAGCGTGTCCCAGTCGGCGCCCGGAAGATCGGTCCGGCCGACCGAGCCGGCGAACACGAGGTCGCCGGAGAAGAGCGCCCCGTCGGCGTAGTAGGCGAGATGCGCGGGAGAATGTCCGGGAACGCGCAGAGTCTGGAACGAGATGCCCGCCAGCTCGAGCGTCTCGTCGCCCTGCAAGAGCACGTCAGGCGTGTACGGGCGGAGCTCGACGCCGGGAGGCGTGAAGCTGTTGAGGTCCTCCAGCAGGAGCCGTTCGTCTTCGGCCATGTGGACAGGAGCCCCGGTCGCCTCGGCGAGATCGGCGACCCCGCCCAGGTGGTCCCAGTGGCCGTGCGTGACGAGAATCGCGGTGCAGCGAGCGCCCAGAGCGCCGAGCTCGTCGAGCAGGCGCGGTGCCTCCGCCCCGGGATCGACGACGACGGCTTCCGCGGCGGAGTCGTCGGCCCGGACCACGTAGCAATTCGTGCCGATCCTGCCGAGCTCATACCTGTTCACTGCAAGGCTCACGAAGCGTTTGAGTCTAACGGCGGCCTCTCTCCGCCCCTTAAGATCACGGCAGTGCAAAGCTGGAACCTGCGCGAGATCAAGACGCCGGGCGGAACGCGCTCGCCGGTCGTCCTCCGTTCCGACGAATCGGCGCGCGCCGTCCTCATCGTGCTCGATCCCGGACAGGCGCTCGGCGACCATCAGATGAAGGAGCGCGCGCTCGTCTCCGTGGTCGACGGATCGGTGCGCGTCGAATCAGGCGGCGAGACGATCGAGGGCGGAGAAGGCTCCTTCTTCTCCTTCGACGCAGACGAGCGGCGATCGATCTCCACGGACAAGGGCGCACGCATCCTGCTCGTATTCGCGCCGTGGCCGGGTGAGGGCCACTACCGTGGCGACGCGAAAGTGGATCACTAACTAGCGGGTCTTCGCGTTGTCGCGCCGGGCGAGGCGCTTCTGGAACATGCGGTACGCCAGCGAGTCGGTGAAGTAGCTGAAGGGGATGAAGAACGCGATCAAGAAGACTGCGGGGAAGACTTGCTGCGCGACCGGCTGGCCCTTATTGAGCAGAATCATCGCCACCACCAGCACCGGGCCGAAGAGCAGGGCCCGCCGGGCTGAACGCCGCCACGACGGAGGCTCGATCTTCCGGCGGCCGCTCGCGCTTCTCCCGGCCGGCTGTCTCCCGCCGCTGCTTTTGCGGGGTTTCGTCGAGTCGCGCTGCCCGTTCTTCTCGGCCCGCAGCTCGGACGGTTCGACGGGAACCTCGTTGCCCTCGTCGTCGAGGTACACGTACTCGTACTCGTGGCGGCGAGCCTTCTGGTTACGACGCCTCTGCTTCTTGGTCGGCATTGCTCTCCTAGCCTAACTCCGCACGCACGCCGTGGAGAATGACCTCGGCCACGAGGTTCGCTCCGAGGTGGTAGGCGAGGTACCGCCAGTCGGGCGCTTCGAGCAGGACGAAATCGGCGCTGTAGCCGGGAGCGAGCCGCCCGCGACTGTCCGACCTCCCGAGCACGTGCGCGGCATTGACCGTGCAGGCGGCAAGGGCTTCCGCGGGCGAGAGCCTGAGCTGCGTTGTCGCGAGAGAGCAGATGAGCGGCAGGCTTTCGCAGAAGGCGCTGCCCGGATTGAAGTCGGTCGCGAGGGCCACGATCGCACCCGCATCGACGAGCGCCCGCCCCGGCGGCATCGGGCGCGCGAGGAAGAGCGCGCTCGCCGGCAGGAGCACGGCGGCCACGTCGCTCTTGCCGAGCGCCGCCACGCCCTCGTCGCCCGTCGCTTCGAGATGGTCGACCGATCGCGCGCCGAGCTCGATCGCGAGCGGAATCGCACCCTGCTCCGTGAACTGGTCACCGTGCAAGCGCAGCGCGAGACCGGCCTCGGCGCACGCGGCGAGATAGCGCCGGGCCTGGTCGGCGTCGAACGCGCCCCGCTCGAGGAAGACGTCCGCCGCCTCCGCAATCTCCGCTGCGGCCGGGAGCACCTCGACCAGTGCGAAGTCGAGGTAGGCGTCTGCATCGTCGAATTCCGGCGGCACGGCATGCGCACCGAGCCAGGTCGGGACACCGCCCGCGGCCTTGACTGCACGCAGTGACGCGAGCTCCGTCTCGCGATCGAGGCCGTAGCCCGACTTCGATTCGAAGGTCGTCGTGCCGGCGCGCAGCATCCAGCCGCGGTGCTTGCGCACGGCGTCGGCGAGTGTGTGCTCCCCTGCCGCCCGCGTCGCTCGAACGGTCGACATGATCCCGCCGCCGGCAGCGTGGAGCTCCTCGTACGATGCGCCGCCCGCGCGCAGGGCGAATTCCTCGACGCGGTCACCTGCGAAGCACGCGTGGGTGTGGCAGTCGACGAGTCCGGGGATCGCGCAGAGACCGCGGCCGTCGAGCTCGTCAATGTCGCCGTCGAGACGCGGCAGGTCACGCATACGGCCGACGGCCTCGATCGACTCGCCGGCACAGAGGACGTATGCGTCCTCCAGCACGTCCACCTCGCCGAGCGCGCGCCCGCGCAACGGCGCTTCCGTGCCTGCGGGAGTCGCAACCTGCTCGAGGTCACGGACGAGCAGGCGACGCTCGCCGCCCGTAGAGCTCATCCGCGTTCGCGTGGCGGCATCGGCAGCTCGAGCCCGTGCGACTCTGCAGCGGCGACTGCCTCGGGGTAACCGGCATCCGCGTGGCGCAGCACGCCGATGCCCGGATCGGCGGTCAGCACGCGCTCGAGCCGTTCCGCCGCGTCGTCGGTGCCGTCGGCGACGACGACCATGCCCGCGTGGATCGAGTTGCCGATCCCGACGCCGCCGCCGTGGTGGACGCTCACCCACGTCGCTCCCGCGGCAACGTTGAGCAGGGCGTTCAAGATCGGCCAGTCGGCGATCGCGTCGGAGCCGTCGCGCATCGCCTCCGTCTCGCGATAGGGCGATGCGACCGAGCCGGAGTCCAGATGATCGCG
>WNGB01007670.1_pt1 | contig 29785 bp, 22 predicted proteins | sample 5400681 | NCBI WGS metagenome assembly WNGB01 (sample SAMN13153367, study PRJNA577476) | soil metagenome | isolation source: 115 cm soil or saprolite under grassland replicate 2 | place: USA:California | collected 2016-06-15
TCCTGTCGGTAATGGCAAACGTTGCCCTCCGGCGAGCAACCCATCGGGTTGCGGCAGACGCCCACCGGATCGCTCGGACTCTCGCGCACGCACTGCACGTTCTTGCCGGAGGTGGGCAAGCTCTTGTCGTTGCCGCAGCAGTCCTGGTCGCGCACGCAGAGATCGCCATCGATGTGACAGCCGTTGGCCGGCTGACAGATGAAGACACCGGTAGGCGGGTAGGGCGCGCACAGACGACTGCAGCAGGTGCCGCAGCCGTTGCAGAACGTACCATCGACCGCGCCGCTGCAGCGCGTCGCGCCGGGAGCAGGCACGCTGCACGTGCCGACGGTAGCGCCCGCGGCCTTGGTGCAGATCCCGCCGCAGCAATCGAGACCGCGCACGCAGATGTCGCCGGTCTGGATGCAATACGAACCGCCGAGGGCGCAGTGACCATCTTTGCCGCAAAGATGCGAGCAACACTGGTCGTTGTTCGAGCACGTGTTGCCGGCCGTCTTGCAGCTCGGATTGAGGGCCTGGCAGGTGCCGCTGCACCGGGTGCCGCAGCACGCCGCATTGGCGGTGCAAGCTTGGCCGTCGGAGAGGCATTGCGTGCTTGCGCAAACGCCGTTCGCTCCGCAGTTGAGCGAACAACAATCGGTCGGCGAGCGACACGACGTACCGGCAGGCAAGCACTTGTCGATCGGCGACGAACATGTATGCAACGTCGGATCGCAGACGCCGCTGCAGCAGGTGACGCCGCTCGTGCAAGGATCGCTGAAGGTGCCGCACGAGCGGCCCCCTTCGATGCTTCCTGCATCGGTCGTGACCGATGCGTCCGCTCCGGTCGCGCCTCCGGTGGCTCCTCCGGAACCATTGATGCCTCCGGTACCGACGCTGCTTCCGCCTTGACCGCCGACCCCCACCCCCACCCCCACGCCGTACGTGCCTCCTCGACCGGAAATTCCGATCGAGGCGTCGTACCCTCCGCCGACGCCGCCGGTCACATCGGACCCGCCACAACCGAAACTCACCCCTATTGCCAGAAGCCCCCCGCCCACGAGCTTTGTCACCTGCATGTTCGTCTGACCTCCGTGTGTCGAGTCTTCCCGTTCGAAAATGGACCTCAGCGAGCGGAGCTCGCGCGCCGAACTTGAGGCGGGTGCGACGAACGTCCGTGGTGGGGGTTCCGTCCGTAGAGCACCTTTCATGCCGCCTGCGTCCACGTCGCTGGTCCTGCGTTGGCGTCGGCGAGTGCCCTTCATTCGCCGCCTATTTCAGCACCTTGGCGATTCGCTCTACCGGCGCTGGTCAAGCCCATCAGGCGCTGCCCGGAACCCGGGCTGACCAGGATCGACAACGCGACGATCCATGTAGGTCACTCTCGCACTTCACAAAGTGGCAAGCGCGGCTTCGATCTCGCCGGCGGCGTGCGCATCGCCTTTCGCTCGCGCGGCGCCGAGGCCCGCCGCGAGCCACTCTTTTGCTTCGTCACGTCGATGCGCTTCGATGAGCATCGTCCCGCACATGAGGTACATGGGAACGTAGCCCGGATCTTTCTGGCGCAGCGTCTGAAACGCGGAGAATGCGTCGTCGATGCGCGCGAGCCCCTTGTACTCGAGAGCCAAGGCGTACCAGCCAAACGAGTCCGCCTTCTCGCTCGAGGTCATCTTGAGCAGGACTTCCAGCCGCTTGCTGCTATTCGCCGAAGACTTCGTGTCGCTCATGTCACGGAGTCCAATACGCCGATGTAGGGGAGATTGCGATAGGCCTCGCCTCGATCCAGTCCATAACCGACCACGAAGCGGTCTTCGATGGTGAAACCGAGGTAATCGATCGGCACCGGCGTACAGGAGCGGGCCGGCTTGTGCAGGAGCGCGCAAACCTTGATGCTGCGGGGCAGACGCGTGCGCAGAAGCTCGAGCAGGTGCGCGACGGTGAGCCCGGTGTCCACGATGTCCTCGACGAGCAGCACGTCTTCACCCTCGATGGGATGCTCGAGATCCTGGGTGATCTGCACCACGCCGCTCGAGGACGTGCCTTGCCCGTAGCTTCGCACGCCGAGAAACTCCACCCGCAACGGCAAACCGATCGCGCGCGCCAAGTCGGCAGCGAACACGAAGCTTCCCTTGAGCACGCACACCATGACCAGGGAACGCCCCTCGTAGTCGCGCGTGATGGCGACGCCGAGCTCTCGCACCCGTTCCGCGATCTCGGCCCCGGTCAGAAGGATCGGCACGGCGTCGGTCATCTCGGAGCCCGTTCCCATCGCGTTCGCCGCGAAATATACCCCACGGGTGCGCTCTGCGCCCGACAATCACGGCGCCGCGTAGGGGCGAACGGCGACCTCGACGGTCGTGCTCGCGCCATCGGTCTCCCAGCGGATCGAGCCATCTCGGTCGGTTCGGTGGACGTGCAGGAACGCTGACAAAGTTTGGAGGGCGGCGGGGTGGGGATGCCCGAAGCGGTTGCGGACGCCGCAGGAGATCGCGGCGTCCCGGGCGCCGATCGCCTCGACGAATGCCGGCGAGGAGGAAGTGGCACTACCATGGTGGCCCACCTTGAGAAAATCGGCGGGGAGTGAGTCGCGCCGATCGACCAAGAGCGCGTTTTCCTCGTCGCGCTCCGCATCACCGACGAGAAGGGCCGCTCGCTTGCCGAACGAGACGCGCAAAACGAAAGAGTTATCGTTGGCATTCACGAACGGTTTGGCCTCGGGGCACGGCGCGAGAACTTCGATCGTTGCCGCGCCGAACGGCCGGACGTGCCCGCAGAGAGAAGCTGGCCGCAGGATGGGAACGCTCCGCCCACGGAGCGCGGCCAGCAGCGCCGCGTAAACGGGACCCGCTCCCTCGCGTTCGCCTTGACCGGTGTCCCAGAATTCGCCGACGCGAATGCCCTCGAGCGCCGACGAGAGTCCGCCGAAATGGTCGGGGTGTGGGTGTGTGAGAACGACGGCGGCCAGCTCCGAGCGGCGGCGGGCGCGCAAGATGGGAGCGACGATGGCTCGGCCGGTGTCGACCGGACTGCCGACCAATCCGCCCCCGTCGACCAGCATCGCTTGGCCGTCGGGAAAGTCGATGATCGATGCATCGCCTTGTCCCACGTCGAGCACCGTGATCCTTAGCTTGTCGCGCGGCGAACCGAGCCGTATCGCGGCCCCTTCGCAGAGCGCAAAGAGGGCGACGCCCGCGAACACGACCGGCACCCTTCGGCGCGGACGAACGCGAAAGCAGGCGACCATCACCACCCAAACGACGAAGCACTGCCACGCCGATGGCCGGGGCACCGGGACGGCCAACCAGCTCGCCTGCTCGGTGACCCGAGCGATCGCCCGCACGACGAGGAGGCTCCCCGATGCGACCAGGGCGTCGCCGCGTTCGACGGGGGGCAGCCCTGCGAGCAAGGCGTGCGCGAGGCAGAGCGGCAGCGCGACGAGCTCGCCGATCGGAACTGCCAAGACATTGGCGGCCACGCCGCCCAGCGGCAATGTGGGGGCAATGAACGCGATGAGCGGCGCGCATCCGATGGTCGCGGCCACCGTCGTCGCCACCGCTTCGATGATGGATTGCAGAGCCCGCCGCGGCGCTTCGATCGAGGGGCGGGCGCTCAGGAATGACGCGATTCGCGTCGCAAGAGGCCGTTGGAGGACCAACAGGCCGCCGGTCGCGGCGACCGAGAGCAAGAACGACAAGTCGAAGGCAACGAGCGGCTCGACGAGAGCGGCGCTCGTCAAAGAGAAGCCGAACGCCCGCTGGGTGTTCGGCTGACGTCCGAGCGCACGCGCGCCGAGCGCAAACGAGAGCATGGCCGCCGCGCGATTGGCCGATCCGGAGCTGCCCGCGAAATCGGCGTAGACCCAGGCCAAGGCGATGCCGAACGCAGCGCCCCATCGACCCACGTCCCAACGGGCGCTGGCCCACTCCACGCGGCGCAACAGAGCGACGAGAGCACGCATGGCCCCCGCGACGACGATGATGAGGTGCGTACCGGACACGGCCAAGAGATGCGCAAGGCCGCTCTGCCGGAAAGCTCGGTCATCTGCCGGGTCGAGATCGGACTCCCCGAGAACGAGCGCGCGGGCCATCGGCGCGGCCTCGACTTCGAACGTCGCGTTGATGCGGCGCCGAACTCGGGCGCGAAACCGATCGATCCCGGCGAACAGGCCCACGCCGCGCTCGACCCTGCGCACGTCCTCCGTGCCTCCGCTCGCGACAACGCCGTGACGCGCCGCTCTCGGGCGCGGGTCGTCGAGACCCTCGTTCCGGAAAAGCTGCGCCGGGGCGAGATTGACGATGACCTCGAGGCGATCGCCGCGCGCCAGATCATCGGGGCCTCCGTAGACGCGGGCTCGAAAATCCGGCGTAACGAGGCGACCCTCGCAGTCGACGCGGCTGAGGTCTGCCTGCCACGTCGGCAGCAGGAAATCGCCGGCCCCGGACGGATGGACAAGCACCGGAGACGACACGACGCGGGCGTGGGCGCTGCAGCGCGCAGGCCCTCCGAGCGCGTCACGCAAAGCGGCTCGCTGGTCATCGAACCGCTGCACGGCTCGACCGACCCGAAGCGCTCCCATAGCAACGACGACAACCGCTGCCGCGCAGAGGCGGACACTCAGATGCGGCCGCAGAAGAGCGAGCGAGACCACCACCGCTGCCGCGGTGGGAGCGGGGCTCGCGGGCAAAAGGCTGCCCGAGAGAAGCGCGAGGCCGAAAAGGATGGAGACGTCGACCGCGGTGGGCACGCGGGAGCGCTTTGCAGCCCGCGCGCCACGATGAAAGCTCGCGAATTCGCGGGCGGCTCCTGGCGCGCGTGGCGGAGCCAGCGGCGGTCGCCAAACCGCGGGACGCGAGTTGAGTTAAGCTCCGGTGCGTGAAAACCATTCGCGTGGCGTTCAGCCCTGACTCGGACGACCTTTTCATGTTCTGGCCGCTCCTCGAGGGGCGCGTTTCCACCGGCGCATACCGATTCGAACACATGCGCGCCGACACGGAGTCGCTCAACCGCCGGGCGGGCGAGGGGGACCTCGACGTCGTCGCCATCAGCATCGCCAGTTACCCTTCGGTCGCGAAGGACTACTTGCTCCTGCCACACGGCGGTTCGGTGGGGCGGGGCTACGGTCCCGTGCTCGTCGCTCGCGAGCGCCAGCCGCTGACCTCGTTCGCCGAGAAAGCGATCGCCGTCCCCGGAATGGGAACGACGGCGTACCTCGTCTTGCGGCTTCTTCTGCCCCAATTTCGCCCGGTGGTCGTTCCCATTCAGCCCTACGATCGCGTTTTCGAGGAGCTGCGGAGCGGGCGCGTGGACGCCGCACTTTTGATCCACGAAGGGAGGCTGACGTACGAACGAGAGGGTTTCTCGAGCATCGTGGACGTCGGGCGAGCTTGGGAAGAGCTGACCGACGGGCTTCCGCTTCCCCTCGGCGGCAATGCCATACGACGCTCGCTCGGAGACGAGACCATCGCCGAGGTGTCGGGGCTCCTCCGCGACGGTATTCGGTATAGTCTCGCGCACCGGGACGAGCTCATCGACGAGCTCCTGCAAGCGGAGACCCGCCGTGAGGTTCGCCTGGAGCGCGCGATGCTCGACCGCTACCTCGCGATGTATGCAAACGACGATACCCTCGGGTACCCCGAAGATGCGCGTCGCGCGGTGGAGGAGCTTTTCGCACGCGGCAAAGCCGTCGGCCTGCTGCCCGCGTCTTTCAGCGGCGTAGAATGGGCTCCCTGATTGCACGCCGGCGATTCTTTCGCTACGTCGGAGGCGTGGTCGTCGCACTCGCGCTCGCGTGCGGGCGGCATTCCCGAACGAATGCGACAGCCGTTGCACGGCGGGTCATTTCGCTCTCCCCCAGCACGACCGAAGTGCTCTTCGCCGTGGGAGCTGGCAACCGAGTCGTCGGCCGCTCTCGTTTCTGTGACTACCCCGACGAGGTGCGCAGCATCCCGTCGGTCGGAGGCTACGTCGATGCGAGTCTCGAAACGATATTGGGTCTTCGGCCCGACCTCGTGGTCGGCGCGCGCGGGCCTGCGGGGCGTGCCCTCACCGACAAGCTGGAGGCGTTCGGCATTCCGACATTCTTCCCACCGACCGAGTCCATGGCGGCGATCGATCGGATGATCGTGGATGTTGCAACCAGGGTCGGCGCGAACGAGCAGGGCGCCCGGGTGGTCGAAAAGTTGGCGACGCGCCGTCGATCGGTGACCGCAGCCGTCGCCGACCAGCCGCTCGTCAGAACGCTGCTGGTTTTCGGTGTCTTGCCCATCGTTGCTGCCGGGCCCGATTCGTTTGCCGACGAAATGATTCGCCTCGCTCGAGGAGAGAACGTGGTTACCACCGGCGGCGCCTACCCAGCGTTGAGCGTGGAACGGCTGGTGACGCTGAAGCCCGACGTCGTGATCAACGCTTCGATGGCCGGCATACCCGGCGCGCGAGGCGACAACATTGGTCGCGACGATCCCGGTTGGCGCGAGCTTTCGGCCGTGCGCGAAGGGCGCGTGATCGCGCTCACCGATGAAGCTGTTCTTCGCCCCGGTCCGAGGATCGCGGACGGCCTAGCGACCCTAGCGCGCGCCATTCATCCGGGGACCGCGGTTCCGTGAGCGCACCGCGGTCAGCGCGGATCCGCATCGATACACTGCTCGTCGAGCGCGGCTTGGCACCATCGCGTTCGAAGGCGCAAGCCATGATCATGGCGGGCGGGGTGTCGTGCGACGGCCGCCGCATCGACAAGGTCGGAACGTGGGTGCCGCAAGATGCCGACATCCAGCTGGCCGCCAAGAAGGCGCGCTTCGTTTCGCGCGGGGGCGAGAAGCTCGACCAGGCGCTCACGGCCTTCGGCGACGCGGGTCTCGACGTCACCGGGGCGGTGGCGGTCGACGTGGGAGCCTCGACGGGGGGCTTCACCGATTGCCTTCTCTCGCGCGGCGCCGCCAAGGTCTACGCAGTCGACGTCGGTTACGGACAGCTTGCCCACGCGTTGCGCAACGATGCGCGCGTCATCGTGCGCGAACGTACGAATGCCAAGGATCTCACGCCCGCCGATTTCGCGGAGCCGATCGACCTCGTGGTGGTCGATGCATCGTTCATCGGCCTGGGGAAATTGATGCCGGCCATCGCTCGTATCTCGCGGCGCGGGGGCGCGCTGGTGGCGCTCGTCAAGCCGCAATTCGAAGCAGGCAGGACAGCGGCGAGCCGTGGCCGGGGCGTGATCCGCGATCCGGACGTGAGAGACCGCGCCATCGCCGATGCGAAGAAAGCCGTGGTCGAGGCGGGGTTCGAGATTCGTTCGGAGGTCGACAGTGCGCTGCCCGGACCCAAGGGCAACGTCGAACATTTTGTCTACGCGATTCGGAACGGCTGACCTCTACGTCGTCTTACCGAGGCACACATCGCGCACGAGCGAGAGCGCGGCATAGGCGGCGAGCGTCTGAATCTGCTGGCGATCACCGGCAAAAATTCGATCGCGAACGAGAGTGCCCCCCGGATGCGCGACGGCCCAGTAGACGAGGCCCACGGGCTTGTTCGGTGCGCCGCCAGAGGGGCCCGCGATCCCCGTGATCGCGACGCCGATCTCCACGCTGCAGACGCGCCGCACGCCCTCGGCCATCGCCGCCGCCACCTCGGCGCTCACGGCTCCGTGGCCGCGCAAGACATCTTCGCTCACGCCGAGAAGCCGCGTCTTCGCACTGTTGGCATAGGTAACGGCGTCGGCAACGAAGTAATCGCTCGCGGGCTCGCTGGTGATGAGGTGGCCCAAAAGCCCCCCGGTGCAAGATTCGGCGACCGCGAGTCGAAATCCGCGACTGCGAACCGCGCGTCCCACGACTTCGGCGAACGTGTCGTCTCCTTCGCCGTAGAGGACGTCGGCGAGGCGCTTTCTCACTTCGGCGGCGCCGAGATCGGCGAGTGCCCGAGCGTCCCCGTGGCTGCTCGCCGTCGCGTGCACCTTCACTTCGATTTCGGGATAGTGAGCTCGATAACCGAGCCGGATGCCCGGAAATTCCGCCTCGATACCGGCCAGCTTCTCGCCGACCATCGATTCCGGGAGTCCGAACGTGCGAAGGCGAAGTTGAAATGTCAGCTGCGGCGCGAGCTTGGCGATGCGGGGGACGATGTGGTCGGCAAAAATTCGCTTCATCTCACGGGGCACGCCAGGCAAAAAGAAAGCTCGGCAATGCCCCAGCGAGACGGCGAACCCCGGCGCCGTTCCGACCGGGTTGGCGAGCACTTCGGCGCCCTGCGGAAAATCGGCTTGCTTCTCGTTCGTCGCCGACATCGTTCGGCGGGAGGCTTCGAATCGCCGCCGAATGGCTTCGAGCGAAGCGGCGTCGCGCACCAGCGGTACGCCCATGGCCTGGGCCACCGACGAGGCCGTGAGGTCATCGGTGGTCGGACCGAGACCCCCTGTCGCGAGGACCACGGCGTACGTCTGCGCCAGGCGCTTTAGGCTTTCCGCAATGCGCCCCTGGTGATCGTCGACCGACACGATTTCGATCACTTCGAAGCCGAGCGCGGTCAGCTCGGCGGCCAGCCAGCTCGCGTTCGAGTTCACGATTTCGCCGCGCGTCAACTCGGTACCGATTGAAAATATCGCAGCGGTCATCGAGTGAAGAAGGGTATCACGGGAGAGATCGGAGACAGCAAGCTTATGGCGTGGCGGCGGGCCGATCGTATGCGCAGCGGCCGCCGAGCTCGGGCGAGCGGGAGTCGGCGGGAAGGCGGCGGGCATGCCAAGTTCGAAGGTCGGTCGCGAGGGCACTCGCAAATGAACCGCCGCGGACCGTTCCCTCGCCCTCAGCACTCGAGCAAGCGACCCATTCGGCGACGTTGCCGGCCAAATCGTAAATGCGCTCGTCCTCCCGGCCGGGCGTTGCGCCGTCCGGATGCGCCCCGGAAAGCTCCGGACCGTTGAACCCGACGCCGCACGGCCCCTCCTGAAGGCCCCACGCCGCTCGGCGGCAGACCGCGCCAGTATCGCCCCACGGATACCGTCTCGACCCGATACTGCCCGCGGCGAGCGTCCACTCGTCGTCACTCGGCAGCCGCCCCCCTCGAAAACGGCAGTAGGTCTCTACGTCTCGCCGGGTCATGGCTCGCATCGCGCGGCCAGGTTCGCCGGTGATCGCGAGGGCAGGGCACTCGGCCGCCTGTACGCATTCGGCATAGGCAGCTTCCGTGATTTCGAACGCGTCGAGCCCGAACGGCGCGACCACCGCTTCGTGCGGCTCGACCCGCCCCTCTGCTTCCCAGTCGCCGGCGCCCGCGCGCAGGCTCCCGCCCGCCAGCCAGACCTTGCTCGGGAGGGCCATGCACCCGAGATCGGTCGTGACCAGAGGCGACGGACATTGGGAGGGCCGCCCATCGCAGCGACCCTCGCGCAGGGCCTGGCCGGGCGCGCAGCACCGATTCTCGATTGGCACGAGCCCCACGCACCGCGCAGGATCGGCCGAGTCTCGGCGCGCGCGGATCACCACGCCCGCGATCGCGATGGAGCTGCCGGCGACGAACGCAGCTGCGATCCACGCGTCGCGAAGCGTCATGGCTTCAATGCAGCATCTTCCGCTCGAACTTGAGCTCCCCTTGCGGCCCGCGATCGACGAAGATCACGTCCGCGGGGACGAATTCGCCGGCGAGCACGCGTTGCGCGAGCGGATCCTCGAGGTAGCGCTGGATCGCCCGCTTCAGTGGCCGAGCGCCGTACTGGGGATCCCAGCCGAGCTCGCCCAAGAGCTCGCGCGCCGGCTTCGACACGTCGATCTGAAGTTCGCGACGCGCGAGACGGTCGGAGAGCCGCGCCAGCTGGATATCCACGATCTTGCCGATCTCGTCCCGTTCGAGTCGGTGGAAAATCACGATCTCGTCGAGCCGATTGATGAACTCCGGCCGGAACGAGCGCCGGACTTCTTCCATGACCGCAGCGCGTGCGAGTCGCGTTCGGTTCTCGGGATCCGCTTCGGCCTCTTCGATGGCGGTGGCCTGCGCCGTTCCGACGTTGGAAGTGAGAATGATGACGCTGTTGCGGAAGTCGACGGTGCGCCCCTGCCCGTCGGTCAAGCGGCCGTCGTCGAGAACCTGAAGCAGCACGTTCCACACGTCGGGGTGGGCCTTCTCCACCTCGTCGAAAAGAATCACGCTGTAGGGGCGGCGGCGAATCGGTTCGGTGAGCTGTCCACCTTCTTCGTAGCCGACATAACCGGGCGGCGCGCCAATCAAGCGCGAAACCGTGTGCTTCTCCATGTATTCGCTCATGTCGAGCCGCACCATGGCCCGCTCGTCATCGAAGAGAAATTCCGCGAGCGCCCGCGCGAGCTCGGTTTTGCCCACGCCGGTCGGCCCCAGAAACAAGAAGGAGCCGATGGGCCTTCGGTCGTCGCCGAGCCCCGCGCGCGAACGGCGCACGGCATTGGCGACCGCACGCACCGCTTCGTCTTGGCCGACGACGCGCTTGTGAAGTCCCTCCTCCATGCGAAGGAGCTTCTGCATCTCGCCTTCGAGCATCTTGCTCACCGGAATGCCGGTCCACTTGGCGACGACGCCGGCAATGTCTTGGTCGGTGACCTCTTCTTTCAGGTAGCTCGCGTTCTGCTGCACCCGGGCAAGGTCCTTTCGTTTGGCTTCGAGCTGGCGTTCGGCCTCCGGGATCTTGCCGTACTGAATCTCGGCTGCCTTGCCGAGATCGGCGGCACGCCGGGCCCGCTCTTCTTCGCCGCGCAGCTCTTCGATCCTCCGCTGAAACTCGTGAATTTGGTTGATGAGCTCTTTCTCTTGCAGCCACTGCGCGCGCATCGTGTCGCGCTGTTCGCTGAGCTCGCCCATTTCGCGTCTCAGCTCTTCCAGCCGCGCCTTCGATGCGGGGTCACGCTCTTTTTTGAGGGCTTGCTCTTCGATCTTGAGCTGCATCAGCTTGCGCTCGGCAATATCGATCTCGGCCGGCATCGAGTCGATCTCCATCTTGATCTTCGAGGCAGCTTCGTCCACGAGATCGATGGCCTTGTCGGGCAGAAAGCGATCGGTGATGTAGCGGTTGGAGAGCGTTGCCGCGGCGACCAGCGCGCTGTCCTGGATGCGGATGCCGTGGTGGACTTCGTAGCGCTCCTTCAAACCGCGCAGGATGGCGATGGTGTCTTCGACCGTCGGTTGCGACACCATGACCGGCTGAAAGCGCCGCTCGAGCGCGGCGTCCTTTTCGATGTGCTTGCGGTACTCGTCGAGGGTCGTCGCACCGATGCAGCGGAGCTCGCCGCGCGCGAGCGCCGGCTTCAACATGTTGGCGGCGTCCATCGCTCCCTCCGCCGCGCCGGCTCCCACCAAGGTGTGAAGCTCGTCGATGAAAAGAATGATGCGCCCCGCCGCCGTCTCTATCTCCTTGAGCACGGCCTTCAAGCGATCTTCGAACTCGCCGCGAAACTTGGAGCCGGCGACCATGCTGGCGAGGTCCAGCGCGACCACGCGCTTGTCCTTCAGCGACTCCGGCACGTCCCCCTTCGCAATGCGCAAAGCGACCCCCTCGACGATGGCGGTCTTGCCGACGCCGGGATCGCCGATGAGAACCGGATTGTTCTTGGTCCGCCTCGACAGCACCTGCATCACGCGGCGAATTTCCTCGTCGCGCCCGATGACCGGGTCGAGCTTGCCTTTGCGCGCCGCATCGGTGAGGTCGCGGGTGTACTTCTCGAGCGCCTGGAACTTTCCCTCCGGGTTCTGGTCGGTGACCCGCTGCGAACCTCGGACCTCGGCGAGCGCACGCAAGAGCTTGTCGTAGCTGAGGCCATGGCGATCGAAGATCGCCTGCACGTCCCGGTCCTGCTTGGCCGCGCCGAGCAGAAAGTGCTCGATGGAGACGAAATCGTCCTTCAACGACTTGGCTTCGTCTTCCGCTCGTTGCATGACCTTGAGCCCTCGCGAGGCCAGCGTAGGCTCGGCGCCACCGGTCACCTTGGGAAAGGCATCGACCCGCTCCTCGAATGCGCGGGCAAGCGCGTCGACCGCGGCGCCGGCCTTCTGCACGAGCGGCCCTGCGATCCCCCCCTCTTGCTTCAAAGCCGCGAACAGAATGTGTTCGGGGAACACCTCGGGATTGCCACGCCGGCTCGCGAGGTCGACCGCGCTTCGCAATGCCTCTTGGCTCTTGATCGTCAATCGGTCCATACGCATGACCATGCCAAAGTAAGGCCGAACGCGGCGCAAGCAAGGGTCCCACTCACCAGAAAAGCTTGGCTCTGGATCGTCACGCGGGGACGGCGCGTACGACGGTCGCGGCATCGATCCGGTCCATGCGAAACTGCCGCGGCTCCCCCTTGTCGAGGTCCTGACAATTGAGGAGGGTCACGTGACGCTCCAAGATGACCGATTCGATGATGACGGTCCGAGTCGTCACCACGCCATCGGCGGTGCGATATTGGATCCGGAGCGGCGCACGCTCGAACCAGGCGCGTTCGAGAGCCCGCCGCAAAGGGTCGGGTATAGGTAGCGCGGGGACCCCCACGAACTTCAGGCTGTCCATCAAAGGGAGCAGCTCCCGCTGCGCGCTCGTGGAGAGCGCCCCCCGCACTTTGTCGAGCGCTCGCGCGAGCGTGTCGGTAAAAGGCAAGAGTCGCATCTCCGCCGCCCAGCGTCCGAGGGTGACCAGCAGCGCCGCTTCGCGCGGCGTCAAATTCAAAGGCGGCAGCGTGTAGGCTCTATCGAGCGCGTACCCGCCACCGCGACCGCGCTCGGCGCGAACTGGCAGAGAACCATCGCGCAAAGCCTCGAGGTCGCGGTAGATGGTGCGCACGGTGACGCCGAAACGCTCGGCCAGCTGCTCCGCGGTGACGCCGCTGCGACGGGCGCGAAGGTGATCGGCGATGGCGAACAACCGCGACTGGCGACGCACGCAAACAAACCTGACATAAGGCTGTCATGCCGGCCAGCTACTGATCCGATCAAACGGCAATGTCGCCGAGCCACCAAGGAGAAAACCATGGCCAACGCAGTCAACTGGTTCGAGATCCCCGTCGCCGACCTGGACAGAGCCGCCCGGTTCTACGAGCGGGCCCTCGACATCCGCCTCAAGCGCGAGGTCTTCGGCAGCATGCAGCTCGCCGTCTTTCCCTACGCCGGCCCCGCCGTCGGCGGGGCGCTCGCCGTCGACAAGCGCCGCAAGCCGAGCCAAGACGGCGCGCTCGTGTACCTCAATGCGGCCGGGCAGTTGGATGCCGTGCTCGACCGCGTCGCCGAAGCCGGTGGCTCGATCCTCGTTCAAAAAACCGACATCGGCGATCCCGGATTCATCGCGCTCGTGCGCGATACCGAAGGCAATGTGGTCGGCTTCCACTCGCCGCGTGAAGCAAACGGTCGCTCATGAGCCTCGCCCTTCGGGGAACAACGTGAGAAGACCGTCGCGCGACGCTCGGCACACGCCGCGCGCAGTGATGAGACCGGTGACCAGCCGAGCGGGGGTCACGTCGAAGCCGTAGTTTTGGACGGCGGAGCCGTCCGGCAAAAGCTGGACGGCTTCGCTTCGGCCATCGGGCCCCCGACCCACGACGTGCGTCACCTCGTGAGCGGCTCGCTCTTCGATGGGAATCTTCCGTCCGTCGTCGAGCTTCCAGTCGATGCTCGAGGCGGGCACCGCCGCGTAAAAGGGCACGCCGCAGTCGCGCGCGGCGACGGCCTTCAGGTACGTTCCAATCTTGTTGGCGACGTCACCGGACGCGGTGGTGCGGTCGGTGCCGACGATCACGACGTCGACGGCTCCCTTTTGCATGAGGTGCCCGGCCGCGCTGTCGACCATCACCGTGTGCTCGACGCCTTGACGCGCGAGCTCCCAGGCGGTGAGAGATGCCCCCTGATTGCGCGGCCGCGTTTCCGACACCCAGACGTGCACCGGCACCCCGGCCGCTTGGGCGGCATAGACGGGCGCGAGCGCCGTTCCGAAATCGACGGTGGCGAGCCAACCCGCATTGCAATGGGTCATCACTTGAAGAGGACCCGTGCGCTTGGCGGATCGTGCGAGGGTGCGAAGAAGCGAAAGGCCATGCTCGGCGATCGCATGATTCTCTCGCACGTCTTCCTCGGCGAGATCGCCGGCCAGCACGAAGGCGGCACCGGCGCGCTCGGCCGCCGCGAGCGGCAAAAGCCTCGAACGCATGCGAGCGAGCGCCGCCCGCAGGTTCACGGCGGTCGGCCGCGTCGCTTCGAGAGCGCCACAAGCTGCTTCGAGCGCGGCGTCGCCGGCATCCGCTCGCAGAGCGAGCCATAGCCCATAGGCAGCCGTCACGCCGATGAGCGGCGCGCCGCGCACCTGCATGTCCCGAATGGCGCGCACCGCGTCGTCGATGGTTCCGAGCCGCGCGGTGACGAACGCGTGCGGGAGTTTCGTTTGATCGATGATCTCGGCGGCGCCCCCATCGTCGGTCACCCAGATCGTCCGAAAGGGCCGGCCCTCGACTTTCACGTCGCTCCCGCCGCCAAATCAGATATCGAGATTGCCATGGTGGTGGCCCAGAGCTCTTCGGCGTTCATCTCGCCGAGGCCCTTGTAGCGGGAGAGCGTGATGGCGCGCCGCCCGCGTTCGTCGATGAAGTCGGCGAGCCGTTCGGCGTCGGGAAGGGTGACCGGCTCCGCCCCCGTCGTTTTGACGGTGTAGGGAGGCCTACCGATCGAACGAATGTCTTCTTCGATCGACAGGAGCTCCTGGTACTCGGCAGAATCCACGAGGTCCCAATCGATGACGCTGACGCGCGCGCTCGCCCCCGGACGCAGGCTCACAGCGATGCGATCGGCGCCGTGTTCGATCTCCGTCGAGATCTGCACTGCGATCGGGCAAAGGTCGGGGTAGCGCACTTGCATGTACGTCGTGAGCGCTTTCTCGGCCTCGCGCACCTTGGCAGGATCGCGAAGCTCGTCGCGACCGAGCCCGCTCGATCGAACGAGTGCGGCGACGACGCGTGCGTCGCAGCGCCGGTCGATCTTGCCGAGAACCTCGCGCGCGAGCTTCATGCGTTTGGCGAGGTTGAAGAGCGGCATTCCCGAGAGCGTCGGTCCCTTGGAGGCGGTCAGCTCCATTCCCTCGATGGCATTTTCGAGCAGGAAGCGCTCGAGCGAAGCGTCGTCCTTCAGGTAAAGGTCTTTCTTGCCCTTGCGCACGCGATAGAGCGGCGGCTGTGCGATGTAGAGATAGCCTTCCTCGATCACCTGCGGCAGCTGGCGGAAGAAGAACGTCAAAAGCAGCGTGCGAATGTGGGAACCGTCGACGTCGGCGTCGGTCATCAGAATGATGCGGTGGTAGCGCAGCTTGCGAATGTCGAACATCGACTTGCGCCGCGGCGGCATGCTGATCAGGAGCGAATCGCCATTCGTGCCGGGCGGCTTCGCCTCGCCGTTCACCGGCTGGGGCTTGCCGTCGGCGAGCTCGGCTTCCGGCTCCGCGATCTCGCAGCCGAGCGCGGTGATCAGCGTGCCCACCTGGTCGGACGCGAGCATTCGGTCCGCGCGGACGCGCTCCACGTTCAGTATCTTTCCGCGCAACGGAAGGATGGCCTGAAAGCGCCGGTCGCGACCGGCCTTGGCGCTGCCGCCCGCGCTTTCTCCCTCGACGATGTAGATCTCGCTCTTGGCAGGATCTTTCTCTTGGCAGTCGGCCAGCTTGCCCGACAACGTCGTGATGTCGAGTGCGCCCTTGCGCACGACTTCCCGCGCCTTGCGCGCGGCTTCGCGCGCTTTGGCGGCAAGAACGGCCTTGTCGATGATCTTGCGAGCGGTGGCCGGATTCTCTTCGAAGAACTGACTCAACTTTTCGCTGACGATGGTCTCGACGATCCCCTTCACCTCGCTCGAAACGAGCTTGGCTTTCGTTTGCGAGTCGAAAGACGGATCCGGATGCTTCACGGAAATGACGGCGGTGAGCCCCTCGCGCACGTCCTCGCCGATGAGCCCTTGCTTCACGTCCTTGAGTAGATTTTGCGCCGTTCCGTATTGGTTCAGCGTGCGGGTGAGCGACGAACGAAGACCGGTGAGGTGGGTGCCACCATCTTTGTTGTGAACGTTGTTCGTATACGGAAAGATTTGTTCGGCGTACGCCGAGTTCCACTGCAGAGCGAGATCGACCCCCACCGCCGCGCCGAGATCGCTGGGCGCTTCGGCGCTGAAAGCGATGACCTGGTCGTGCACCGGCTCTTTGCTCTTGTTCAAGAGCTCGACGAACTCGCGTATGCCACCCTTGTACTCGAAACGCTCTTTCTTTCCTTCGCCCCGCTCGTCGACGAGTTCGATGACCAGCCCCGCATTCAGGAAGGACAGCTCCCGCAAGCGGCTGGCCAGCTGGTCGAAGCTGTATTCGATGTTCGTGAAGATCTGTGGGTCGGGCTTGAAGGTGGATTTGGTGCCCGTGCGATCGGTGTCACCGATAGCGGCAATGGGAGCCTGCGGAACGCCGCGCCGGTACTCCTGGTACCAGACGTGCCCCTCGCGCCGGATCTCGACCCTGAACCACTCGGAGACGGCGTTCACGGCGCTGACGCCGACGCCGTGCAGACCCGCCGAGACCTTGTAGCTCGAGTGATCGAACTTGCCTCCAGCGTGCAGCACCGTATGAACGACTTCGGCGGCGCTCACTCCCTTGGCATGCATGCCGACCGGAATGCCACGCCCATCGTCTTCGACGGTCACCGAGCCGTCGAAGTGGACGGTGACGTGGATGTTGCGACCATAACCGGCGAGATGCTCGTCGACGCTGTTATCAACGACTTCCCACACGAGATGGTGCAGACCCGAACCGTCGTGAATGTCGCCAATGTACATCCCGGGCCGTTTGCGCACGGCCTCGAGGCCTTCGAGAACGGTGATGTTCTCGGAACCGTAGGACTCAGGAGATTGCGAGAGTGACGATGAACGGGTGGCTTCGGTCATTCGGGTGTCTCGGTACAACCTTCGCTCGGCGCCCACAGCAGATCCCCAAGAACTGCCGGCGCGCCTCGATTCCCTGGGTCAATCCGAAGCGCCACGGGGGGCCTTTTTTTTTGACCTTCGGATGGGGGGAAAGAGGGGGAGCCTCGCCCCCACGAGCGACCCCAGAATACTAGCCTTTCCGGAACCCCTTCGCAAGGAGGTTCAGCCCGATTTTTCCATGGCTTTTGTGCCCATCCGGGGGGTTCGCGAAGGGCCCCGAGTGGGGGCAAGTTCGACACCCCTCGGACCCCTCCGTCTGGCTCGGTCGAGGGGGGTCAGGCAGGACCGTCCCGTACGACCCCGCGGTCGAGGTGAAAGTCGCGCCGATCGGCCGACGCGAGACCTCGCGTATCGATGAGCGAGGGACGCGTCGTCGTCAGCAAAATCTGCCCGGGGCTCTCCCGAAGGTACTCGAAGAGCAACGCCGTGCGCGACAGATCGAGCTCGCTCGAAACGTCGTCCAGCAAAAGCACCGGGTACACGCCTCGCGCCTGCGCAATGCACGCAAGCTCCGCCATTTTGAGCGCCATGGTAATGGCGCGATGCTCGCCTTGCGAAGCGTCCGCTCGAACGTCGTAACCCCCGAGCCGTATCTGGAGATCGTCCCGGTGCGGTCCTGCTCCCGGGCTGCCGCGGTGGCGGTCACGTTCACGCCCCGCCAAGAGGGCCCCTCGAAGCGTCTCTTCGTCCTCGGAGCCACCGGGATCGTAGCCAGCTTCGAGCTCTCTCCGGTCCGCGGTAATGCGTTGAAAGGACGTTTGTAGCTCGGGCACCACGCGGCGGCTCGCCTCGGCACGCGCCCGCGTGAGAGCCGCGCCGTGACGCGCCATCAGCTGCTCGAACGCGTCGAGCTCCGCGGCCGCCGCGCCTCGCGTCTCGAGCGCGCGCTTTCTCGATCGTGCGGCGGCGGTGTACCTCTGCAGATGATCCATCGACGTGGGGTCGACGAACAGCGCAATGCGATCGAGCAACGTGCGCCGCTTGGAGGCCGGCCCTGACGACAGGATCATTTCCGCCGGATGAAACACGACCACCGGCGATTGCACGGCAAACGCGGCCAAGCTCGGCGGCCTCTTGCCGGCCAAGGTGACCGTGCGTGCTCGTCCCTGGAGACCGACGCTCTGTTCGCGCTCGAGACCGCGCTCGCGAACGATCGCCCGCACGCTGGCGATGGGCGATTGAGTCGGCGGCGCGTTCTCCCCACCAGCGGTTTCGTGATGCCGGATCAGCTCCTCGAGCTTGGAGGTGCGAAAGCTTCTCGTCGTACAGACGAAGTAGACCGCTTCGAGCACGCTGGTCTTGCCTTGACCGTTGTCACCCGACAAGACGGTGAATCGGGGCAGATCTCCGAGGTCGGCGCGCTCGATGTTGCGAAAATGCCGAAGCGCTATCGATGCGATTGCGAGGGCGTCGACCACCGGCGCGATCTAGCATTACTGCTTCAGTCTTGGCATCGGCAGATCACGATCAGCAGATTTGGCGCCGACCCAATACAACGTACGGCGAGGCCGTCGGAATTCACCCATGCACGCGAAACCGGCCGCGACGCCTGGCCAGCCTCGCTTCGCAGTGGCGAGAAATCGGCCTGTTCGGTCAGGTTGAGTGGCCTTCTGCGGCTCCGATGATCGATCTGGTAGCGGCGATCTGCGGCAGCGGTGCTAGTTCATATGCGCATCGGCATGACGACGGCCTTGTAGCTCTGCTCGTCGCTCTCTGCCGCGGATTTGATGACGCAAGGGTCGAGATCGCCGCCGATGCCGAGCACCACTTCCTCGTCGTCGATCGCGCCGAGCACGTCCAAGAAGTAGCGGGCGTTGAACCCGATCACGACCTCCGCTCCGGCGTAGTCGACCGGCACCTCGTCGAACCCATCGCCGGTTTCGGGACTTTCGCTGGTGATGCGCATGGCGCCGCTCGTCACCTCGAGCTTCACGCCGCCGGTGCGATCGCTGGCGGCGAGCGAAACAGCCCGAAGAGCATCGGCGAACGCGGCGCGCGGCGCTCGGATCGCTCGATCGCTCGTTTGGGGAATGACCTGGGAATACGGTGGAAACTGGGCATCGACGAGCTTCACCGAAAACCGGGTGCCACCAATCAGGAAAAACGCATTGGGTCCGCTCTGGCTAATCGATACTTTCGGGGGGTCCCCTTCTCGCGATGCGTCCGCGCGGGCCTCCTCCCCCAATCGCCGCAGCTCACCGATGGCTTTGAGCGGAATCAGCATCGTTGCGGTCGCCTGACGTCCGGCGACGCGAACCTCCATCTTCGAGAGGCGATGCCCATCGGTGGTGACCATTCGCACGCGGTCTCCGTCCCACTCGAAGAGTGCGCTGTTCAGGGCGGCTCTCGTTTCGTCGGTGGAGATCGAAAAGTGCGTGCGCGCGATGAGCTTGGCGAGCAGCTCGAGCTCGAGCTCGAGGGTGGCCGCCTTCGGGTCGGGTTCGGCGAGCGCGGGGAAGTCCTCGCCTGGCATGCCGCGGAGCGTGTAGCGGCGCGCACTCGTGGCAGCTTTGATCACCGTGGAAAACCCATCGTTCGTCACCACGTGCAAAGGCCCGTCGGGCATCATCTTGAGCCGCTCGTAGAGGTCTTTGGCGGGTACGGCGACGCTGCCTCCCTTTTTCACCTCGACGCCGCTCAGCGTGCCGCTGACCGCCAAATAAAGGTCGGTCGCGGCTACCCGCAGTTCGGACGGTCCGCTGACGCTGAGCAGGACGTTGGAGAGAGCGGGCATCGTGCTCTTCTTGTCGGCGACGCCCTGGCATCGCCCGACCAGTCTGAGAAGATCTTTCTTCGGGACGGTGACGTCCATGCGGGGTCCTCGGTGGTTGAAAAAACGTCAGGCAAGCGTCCGACTATCGTTCGAGTCTTTCCTTCTCATAAATAAGTAGTGGTGTCGATAGGGGCTGTGGAGGATGGGGATAAGTACAAAACGGAGCTGTTTTGTGCGCTCGCCGGTAGGACCTGGCTGGGGGCGAACCCGTTGGCTGAGCGAGGACCGACGAGGGACATTTCGGGAGGCGGCCGACCGTCCCGTCTCTGCGCGGAAGAAAACCACAGGGTTATCCAGATCTTTCCCAGCGACGAGCTCAAGCGGGCGACGTGACCATGATCCGCGCCAACGCATCGATGAGCACGTCGCGGATGCGACCGTACGCTTTCGGCCCAATTTCCCCCGCTTCGTGCGCTCGATCGAGCGCCGCGATCTCGGCGACGAGACGGGTGCGGGCCTGATCGGCTTCCTCTTCACGAAGTGGCATCGTCGTTTTGCTTTTCGCTTTGGCTTGCTCGAGCGAGACGAAGAGGCCGAGGGCCATCGTGGCCGCTGCGATCGCCACCGTGATCCACTTCGCCGGCCCTTCGGTTGGAATGTTTTCGAGCGCCATGTGAAGCTCGGCGATCGGCTGCTCACCCGGTCGCATCTGCCGCTCGGTGACGACCACCCGCTGCCCTTTTTGGTTTCGATCCGAAGTCGCGCCGGGAAAGTCGTTGACTCGTAGGGTCATCGCCTTGCTCGCTTCTGCAATGACCCGCATGCGGGCAACGTGAGGAGGCAAGGTGACCGCAAATTCGACGGACTCGTCACCGTCGTAGGGGACCTGGTAACGAAAGTGCGTCTCGTGCTGACCGGGGCCGAACGTCCCGCGCAGTTTCGCCCCCTTGCCGGCCACTTCCTCGAAGCCGATGTCGCTCATTTCCTTCTGTGCATTGAAGGCTTTGAACCGCTTGGGCAGTGTGATCACGACATCGCTCGGCACCCAGGTGACCGCGCCGAGATTGTAAACTCGAAAGAGCTCGTCGAACTGAATGGCGTCGTCTTTGAGCTCCATGTAGATGATTCCGTCGAGGCCGATCATCGTCTCCGCGATGCGGCTGGTCACCGGGTAGACGTGAAGCGTCACCCGCTGGCCATGGTGCAGATCGAGCTGAAACGGAGGAGCCGCGAACGTGGCCGTCTCGCCTCCCTCGGCGGCCGAGGGCACGGTGACGCGGTAGGCGACCCCGCCGCCCGCCTCGAGACCGTCGAACCGCACGGTGCCGGACTCGTCGGCTTGACGATTGGTCCGCTTGCGTGACTCCCCCTTTGCGACCGATTGCTGCAGGATTCCCAGCGTCACGTCGGTACGGGGCAGAGGCTGGTCGGCTTTGTCCCGCACTTCGACCACGATGGTGCCGGGAGGAAGGCTCTCGTCGACATCCGACTTGTCGGCCGCCAGGCGGTCCATTTCATGCGGTCCTCTGGCCCCGCCGGTTGACGGCGGCGGATGGCCAGGAGGCAGCTCCTCGTCGTCTCCTTCTTCGTCGTCCGTGGGGTCGATCCCGGGATGCCCCGGCGGAAGAGGCCTTGGCGATGCCGGCGCGGCGGGAGCGGCAGCCGCATCGCGCGCTCGGACGCCTGCGTCGCGCGAACCCCCCTCGATCGCCGCGACGGCGTGTGGCGGGACGAGAACGCCGGTTGCGAGGCTGCAGACGGCGGGAGCGAGCCACGTCCAGGGGCGCCGATCAAGCGGTCGCATCTTGTCGGCCTTTCGATGTCGACGCCATTTTCGCGCCGCATTTCTTGCAGAAGACGGCATCCACATCATTGTCGGTTTGGCAGCTCGCGCACGTGCGGCGCTCCGGTCTTTTCGCAGGCTCGGCCGCCGCCGGCTTCTTCTCCGGACGACCGAGCTGCTCGGCAAGGTAGGCGCTGGCGCGCGCGCGAGCGGGGGCGAGATCTTCGTCGACGGCTCGGAGCAGCCGCTTGGCTTCGGTGCGGTAGCGTTGCAAGAGCTCTTCGTAGTCGCGTTCGCCGATCTTGCCGACGCTGCGTTCGTATTCGAGATCTTTCAGGGCTTGCAGCACCGCGCGTTTCTGCTCCTCCGCCGCGCTGGGGGCGCCGAGCGCGAGCGCCTCCTCGAGCGTGATCGGCGCGTCGCCCGCAAGGGTCCGCACGCTCGCCCAGAGGATCGCGATGACGGCGAGCAACACGCCGCCGGCTAAAATCAGGATCGCCGTACCGACGCCGTAAGCGATCCCCACGGCGATGGCCGCGACGAGCGACGCCAGCGGCAGCGCCCAGCGCAAGGTCCCCGCGATTCGCTGCTCGGGGGTGGCATCGGGATTCGTTTCCGCTTCGATCTTGGGCGGACGCTTGGATGTTTTCGCTTTGGCGGGCTCAGCCATCGAGTCTCTTCAGCTCTTCGTCGAGTTTTGCATCGTAGGCGTCGGGAGGCGTGGGAACTCCGGGCGCGGCGGTCGGAGTCGCGTCATCTTCGCCTCGCTTTTTCCAGCGCCGAACGACGGTGAACACGAGCCCGAGGCCGCCGAGCGCGACGACGACGGGTACGATGTAGATGGCTCGCAGCGCGCCCTTGTTGGGCGGAACGCTGAGCGCCGCCGGCCCGTATTCGCGCGCGTAATCGGCCATGATGACCTCTGGGGTCGTTCCCGACCGGAGCCTCGAACGGATCTCGCTCCGCGTCGAATCGGCGGTGCTGCAGGTGCAGGTGGAAAGCGGCAGCCTCGCGCAATCGCCGCACTGGCAGAGCAGCTTGCTGAAGAGGGCGTGCTCGACCGGATCGTTGATTTCGACCGAGCCGGCGTGCAAAGACGAGCTCGATTGCCCGAAGGCTCGGGCGGGCGTAAGCGCCACGATCAAGCCGAAGAGGAGCGAGGATGTCAGTCCGCCCGCCAGGCGGAGGTACGACCAGCCGCGCGCCTCTTGGACAGCGACGTCGGGCCACATCGACACCACTGCGCCGAGGATGAGTACGAGGACTCCCGCCCAGATCCAGGAGACCAACGGGTTCACGTGCACTTGGAACGTCGCGACTTTGGTTTCTGGGCTGACCATCCCGACGACGACGTAGAGATCGTCGCGAATCGAGTGCAGCATCGAGACCTCGGTGGTCGGCGATTCGGGCATCTTGCGATAGATGAACTTGGCCGGCGTCGCCTGCCCCACCGTTGCGCCGCTCGATGTCTCGGTGACCGCGAGGTCGGCGAAGATCATGCGCTTGGTCTGGTCGACCTCCATGCGCGGGCTCACGTATTTCAGCTGGTAATGGTCGACCTGGAACGTTTCGCCGGGCTTCAGCGAAACCTCTTTGTCGACGCCCCACGCGTGGCCGGTGAATCCCATGAACATGACGACGATGCCGAGATGCACGATGTAGCCGCCGTAGCGATGGCGCGCTTTGGCGACCAAATTGACGAGCGCGCCGAGGAACGATTCGCTCGCCGCGCGCCGACGCGCCGCGATGCCGCGCTTGTACTCCTGAAAGACGACGGCCACGTTGAAAGCGCAGAGAAAGGTCGAGACGAGCGGAAGAACACCACCCAATTTTTGCAGCGCGGTCCCCACGAAACCCTCGTAAATGCGATCCGGCGTGACGAAGGCGGGGAAACGCAGAGCGCGGCCGAACGACAGGTGCAAGATGACCATGATCAGGCCGGCGGCCGTCGGCGCGAAGAAACTTCGCTTGAACATCTGAGACGATGTCTTTCGCCAGGCGAGCAGAGGGCCGATCCCCATCAGAGCAAAGAGGATGAGGCCGGCCGGCGGCAGCCAGGCGTTGTAGAACGTCGGCCCGACGGTGGACTGCTGGTTCATCAGCCACTCCGAAATGCGCGGAAATGTGGTGGCGACGAGAATGAACACCATGATGCCGAGAAACGCCCAGTTGTTGGCGAGAAAGGCAGCTTCGCGCGAGAGCACGGCCTCGATGCGACCTTCGCTCCGCATTCGCGGAACTCTCCAAACGACGAGGCCGACGCAGGCGGCGATGAGAAACCCGAGAAACCAGATGAAGTAGGTGCCGATGTTCGACTGCGCAAAAGAGTGGACGCTCGCGATGAGCCCCGAGCGCGTGAGGAACGTACCGAAAATCGTGAGAAAGAAGGTGAGCAGCACGAGCGAGACGTTCCACACCTTGAGCATCCCGCGCCGCTCCTGAATCATCATCGAGTGGACGAAGGCGGTGGCGGTGAGCCACGGCAAAAAGGCGGCGTTCTCGACCGGGTCCCAGGCCCAATAGCCCCCCCAACCGAGCTCTTCATAAGCCCACAGCATTCCGAGCGCGTTGCCGATAGAAAGAAATAGCCATGCGAAGAGCATCCATTTGCGGCACGCCGCGACCCACTCGTTGTCGAGCCTTCCGGTGACGAGCGCCGCGATCGCGAAGGCGAACGGCACCGAGCACCCAACGAAGCCGGTGTAGAGGCTCGGCGGATGGATGATCATGTAGAAGTTCTGCAGGAGCGGGTTCAGCCCGTCTCCGTCGACGTGCGCGCCAGCGATGCTCGTCGCGAACGGGTTGGCGGCGAAGGTCATGAGCACGCAGAAAAAGAGGACGATGACCATCAGCGTCGCGATGATGTACGGCTGAAGCTCACGGAACCGGCCCTTCAGCCATCTGACGCACACGGCGGTATAGACGCTGAGTAGAAAGAGCCACCAGAGAAGCGAACCGTCCTGACCGCCCCAGAGAGAGGTGAGCAGGTAGCCGGTGGTCATCGACCGGTCGGAGTAATGGGCGACGTATTTGATGCGAAAATCATGGGTCACGAACGCGTAGGCCAGGCACAAGACCGCGAGCCCAATCAAGCTCACGGTGCCGTACGCTCCGAGTCTCGCCGCTTGGAGGTAACGCGGCCGGCCGCGGCCGGAAACGATGGCCACCGAGAAGGTGTACGCGGCCGCGATCATCACGGCGTAAAGGACGAGCTTTCCGAACAAAGGTAGCGATTGCCACATGGTGGGTGGGCCTCGTCCAAGGGGGTGCGCGGCCTCCGCGCAGAGCTTAGGCCGCACGAGCAAGGGGGGCAATCTCGCTGGGCGAGACGCTTACAAAATGCTTTTTTTTAAGAATCGACGATGGTGCCGATGTCCTCGCCCATACAAACACGGCGGATATTGCCGCGCTCGGTGAGCTTGAAGACCCGGATGGGCATCTTGTTGTCCCGGCAAAGGGTGACCGCGGTCGAGTCCATGACGCCGATGCGGTCGGCCAGAAAGCGGTCGTAGGTGAGGCGCGTGAACATCTTCGCGTCGTCGTGACGAGCCGGGTCCCGGTCGTAGACGCCCTCGACCTTGGTCGCTTTGAAAAGGGCGCTCGCGTGGATTTCCATGGCCCGGAGCGCGGCGGCCGTGTCGGTCGAAAAGTAGGGGTTGCCCGTCCCGGCGGCAAAAATCACCAGCCGACCCTTTTCCAGGTGGCGAATCGCGCGCCGCCGAATGTAAGGCTCGGCGACCTGGCGCACCTCGAGGGCGGTCATGACGCGGGTCGGGACCCCCCGTTTCTCCAAGGCGTCCTGCAGCGCGAGGGCATTAATCACGGTTCCCAGCATGCCCATGTAGTCGCTCTGCGCGCGATCCATGCCCGCGCTCGCCCCTTTGAGCCCGCGGAAGATGTTGCCGCCCCCCACCACGATGCCGATCTGCGCCCCTTCGGCATGCACCTCGGCAAGCTCGGCAGCGAACGTCGCCAGCGTTTGCGGCTGGATGCCGAATCCCCCTTCCACCCCGCAAAGCGCTTCGCCGCTCAGTTTGAGGACGACCCGTGGGTAGCGAAGCTTGCCCGGCTGCGATGCGGGCGGAGGGGGCAGCGAGTCGTCGCGGATGTTCACGACATGGGAGCTACCAGCGGAGGCGTCGTGCCGCAATCAAAGACAAGGAAATGGGCCGAAAGCGGAATCGTCCGCGCAGGACTCGTGCCCCACGGCACTGGCCGCCGCGCCTCTGGAGTAGTATGCACCCGCGGCGTGCAACCCCCGCGGCGTTACGGCGCGATCCTGTTCGTCCTCCTCGGCGCAGCGTGCAACGAGCGGGCGCTCGATCGCGCCAAACGCGCCGACGCCGGGCCCCTGCCCGCCGGTCTCACCCCCGAGATGGCGGCGCGCGTCGTCGCCAAGGTGGGTGATCGCACCATCACCCTCGGCGACTATGCCGCCACGCTCGAACGGATGGACCAGTTCGATCGGCTTCGCTACCAATCGCCCGAGCGGCGCCGCGAGCTTCTCGAGGAAATCATCGACGTCGAATTGCTCGCTCAAGAGGCGCGCCAGAAAAAACTCGATCAGCAGCCGGACACGCAGCAAGGCATCCGCCAGATCCTGCGCGAGGCGGTATTGGCGGAGGCGCGACGCGGACTGCCGGCTCCAGCCGACATTCCGCAAGACGAGGTCCGCGCGTATTTCGAAAGCCACCGAGCCGATTTTCGCGAGCCCGAGCGCCGGCGCGTGGCTCACATCGTCGTCAAAGACAAAGAGACCGCGCAGAAGGTTCTCGCCCTCGCGAAAAAGGCGAATGCGCGCGATTGGGGCGAGCTCTTTCAAAAGCATTCGCTCGATGCTCCCAAAAAGGGCACGCAAGGGCCGCCGCTCGAACTGGCCGGGGATCTCGGGATCGTAGGTCCTCTCGGCGATGCGCGGGGAGACAACCCGCGGGTGCCGCCGGAGGTCCGAGCCGCCGTCTTCGAGATCGGGGCGATCGGTGAAGTGCTCGGTCGGGCGGTCGAAGCGGAGGGGGGCTATCACGTCGTGCGCATGGTCGGAAAATCCGACGCTCACGAGCGCACGCTCACCGACGCGGACCGCTCGATTCGCGTGGCGATCCTCCAAGCCAAAATTGCCGAGCGCGAGAAAACGCTGGAGATCGAGCTGCGAAAGCAGTTTGCCGTCACCATCGACGAGCAGGCGCTCGCGAAAGTGGAAGTGCCCCCCGCCGCGCCCCCGGATGCCAAGAAGCGGTGATGAAAAACGCCGAGCCGCGCCGTCGCGATTGGACCGACGAACTCCGCCACGCGGTCACCCGCATGGCCGAGCTCGAGCTCGCCCTCGAGCTCACCGCCGACGAGAGGCTCGGGGTCGAGCGCGCCGAGCGCGCCGGGCTGCCGATGGCGATCACGCCCTATTATCTTTCGCTCGCCGATCGCAGCGATCCGAATTGCCCCATTCGGCGCCAATGCGTGCCGCACCTCGCCGAGGGTCGCGAGGTGCCCGGCGATCTCCTCGATCCGCTCGGGGAGAAAGCGCACGAGGTCGCGCCGGATCTCGTATCGCGCTACCCGGATCGAGCCTTGCTGTTGGTCTCCGATCGCTGTTCGGTCTATTGCCGCTTCTGCACGCGGTCGCGGATGGTCGGAGCCGGAGGGGGCGCCCGCTCACTCGATCATCTGGCGAAGGCTTTCGAGTGGCTCGGGGCGCATACGGAAATTCGCGATGTCATCGTGAGCGGCGGCGACCCACTCGTGATGAGCACCGATCGCCTGGTCGCCCTCTTCGCGAGGCTTCGTGCGATTCCGAGCATCGAAACGATCCGCTTGGCCACCCGGGTCCCGGTGACGCTACCCACGCGCGTCACGCCGGAGCTGGTCCGCGCGCTGCGCAAGTTCCATCCGGTGTGGGTGATGACCCATTTCAATCATCCCAAGGAGCTCACCCGTCTTTCCGCGGCAGCATGCCGGCGCTTCGTCGACGCAGGATTTCCGGTGATGAACCAGACGGTGCTCCTGCGCGGCATCAACGACGACGCCGCCACCTTGGAGACGCTTTTCCGCGGGCTCGTGCGTCATCGGGTTCGCCCCTATTACCTGCTGCAGGCGGATCCGGTCCGGGGGACGGCCCATCTACGAACGCCGATCGATACCGGTCTTCGGTTGATGGAGGCACTGCAGGGCCGCCTCTCGGGCATCGCGCTGCCGAAGTTCATCGTGGACACGCCGGGGGGCATGGGTAAGGTCCCGTTGTCGCCCGATTTCGTCGTAGGTCGCTCGGCGGGCCGCACGCTGCTTCGCACCTTTCGCGGCGTGGAAGTCGAGTACCTCGACCCTGGATAGCTGCTCGCACTACTCTGCACTCATGTCCTCGTCGACGCCGCCCCGCCGCAGCTCGGTTCCCCTGACGGAGTCCAAGGCGAGCTCGCCCAAGGAGAGGCTCGACGAGGTCAATGCGCGGGCTCTCGAGGGAGGAGGTGAAGCGCGCATCGCCAAGCAGCACGAGGCGGGCAAGCTGACCGCGCGCGAAAGACTCGAGCTCTTGCTCGACGAAGGGAGCTTCGTCGAAACCGGCCGCTTCGTCACTCATCGCGCCGTCGACTTCGAAATGCAGCATCAGAAAATCTTGGGCGACGGCGTCGTCACCGGCTACGGCAAAATCGACGGCCGCAAAGTGTTCGTGTTTGCCCAAGACTTCACCGTCTTCGGTGGCTCCCTTTCCGGGGCGAATGCCGCCAAGATCTGCAAGATCATGGATCTCGCAACCGAGGTCGGCGCTCCGGTCATCGGGCTGAACGATTCCGGTGGCGCCCGGATCCAGGAGGGAGTCGAATCCCTGGCCGGCTACGCCGACATTTTTCTCCGTAACACGTTGGCGTCGGGAACCGTTCCCCAGATCAGCGCCATCCTCGGACCCTGCGCTGGGGGAGCCGTCTATTCACCGGCCATCACCGACTTCATCCTGATGGTCGAGCACACCAGCTACATGTTCATCACCGGGCCGGACGTCATCCGGACCGTCACCCACGAAGAGGTGACCAAGGAAGCGCTGGGGGGTGCGCTCGCCCACGCGCAAAAGAGCGGCGTCTGTCACCTGACGGCTCCGGACGACCGCGCCTGTCTCACCCTCGTCCGCGAGCTGCTGTCGTTTTTGCCATCGAACAATGCAGAAGACCCTCCGCGCCGCGCCACGACGGACCCCATCGAGCGCGATATCCCGGAGCTCGACACGCTGGTCCCCGACGCCTCCAACAAGCCGTACGACATCAAAGACGTGATTCGCGCGGCGGTCGACGATCGCTACCTCTTCGAGATCCACGAAAGATTCGCCCCCAACATCGTCGTCGGCTTTGCGCGCGTCGACGGCCGGCCGATCGGCGTCGTCGCCAACCAACCGATGTACTTGGCCGGATGCCTGGACATCGACGCGAGCATCAAGGCCGCGCGCTTCGTGCGCTTCTGCGATTGCTTCAACTTGCCGCTCGTCACGTTCGTCGATGTGCCCGGTTTTCTGCCAGGAACCGATCAGGAGTACGGGGGCATCATCAAGCACGGCGCCAAGCTCCTCTACGCGTTCGCCGAGGCGACGGTGCCGAAGATCACGATCATCACCCGCAAAGCATACGGAGGCGCCTACGACGTCATGGCGTCCAAGCACATTCGCGCCGATATCAACCTCGCCTTCCCCACCGCGGAGATCGCGGTGATGGGTCCCGACGGTGCGGTCAGCATCATCTACCGGCGCGAGATCGAGAAGGCCGGAAACGCCGCCGAAGTCCGCACCCAATTCGTCGACGAGTACCGCGCGCGCTTCGCCAATCCTTACAAGGCTGCCGAGCTAGGCTTCATCGACGACGTCATCCATCCGCGAACGCTCCGGCGCAGGCTCGGGCAAGCCCTCGATGTGCTCAAGGACAAGCGGCAGAGCACCCCCCCCAAAAAGCACGGCAACATACCGCTTTAGTCCCTCATTGCTTGACGCATTGATTGTTCGAGCAAACGAAGCCGTGTCCACACTTCGGGCAGACGAGCATCGTGCCGCAGCCGTCGTCGACAGTGCCGCACCTCGCGCCGAGCGCGTCGCAGGTTTTCGGCGTGCAGCCGCACTTGTTGGCAACGCCGCCGCCTCCGCAGACGCGGGGCTGCTGGCACACCCCGCAATTGAGCGTGCCCCCGCAGCCGTCCGACGCCGTGCCGCAGTTGTAGCCGAGGCTCGTGCAGGTTTGCGGTACGCAGGTGCCGGGGCCGCACTTGTTGGGCCCTCCCGCCCCGCAGACCTCGTTGCTCCCGCAGGCGCCGCAAGACAGCATTCCGCCGCACCCGTCGGAGATCGAGCCGCAGTTGGCCCCCACGGCAGCGCAGGTGACCGGCTTGCACTCGCACTTGTTCGGCGTGCCGTT
>WNGB01005997.1_pt1 | contig 29780 bp, 31 predicted proteins | sample 5400681 | NCBI WGS metagenome assembly WNGB01 (sample SAMN13153367, study PRJNA577476) | soil metagenome | isolation source: 115 cm soil or saprolite under grassland replicate 2 | place: USA:California | collected 2016-06-15
ACCCCGCGCTGCGCATGCTTGACCGCTACCTCGTGCTCTCGCCGTTTCCGCCCGCGCTGGACGCCTCCGGGGAAGCGGCGCCGCCGACGCTGCACACGTACCGCGCGACCCCGTTCGACCGCTCGGGCGACGAGGACCCGCCCGACTGGCCGCTCCCGCTGCCAGACGCGCCGCTGGTGTTCGCCACGCTGGGCACGGCGATAAACATGCGGACGGACCTCCTCCGCGTCTTCGTCGAGGCACTGCGCGATGAGCGCGTAAACCTGGTGGTCACGACGGGGCGCAACGTCGACCCCGACCAGTTCGGCCCGCAGCCCCCGCACGTGCGCATCGAACGCTACATCCCGCAGACGTTGCTCTTCCCGCGCTGTGATCTGGTCATCAGCCACGGCGGCTCGAACACGGTGCTCGCGGCGCTCACCCACGGACTCCCCCAGGTCATCGTCCCGATCACGGCGGACCAGCCCCAGAACGCCGAGCGGTGCGCGTCGGCAGGGGTCGCCCGCGTGGTCCCCCCGGCCGACGCCACCGCGGCGTCCATCCGCGAGGCTGCGCTGGACGTCCTGGCGGAGCCGCGCTACCGCCTCGCCGCCCGGCGCATGCGCGCCGAGATGGCCGCGCTGCCAGACCTCGACGGCGTCGTGACGCTGTTGGAGCGGCTCGCCGCCGAGAAGCAGCCGCTCCACGCCGCGGCGAGTTGCTAGCACAGGCCTGTTGCAACTCCCGTCCGCCGTCAAATGGAAGGGCCTCGACTCGAACGATGGCCACGATCCCCGGGGCTTCTAAACGTTCGTCGTTAACGGCGGCGCGGTGGGCGCCATCAACTGCCTTGCACAGTCTGGCTCGGGGAGCGCATCAGGAGGATCGCCGCCATCAGCCCGGTCAGGAGGCCCAAGCCGACGCCGCGCAGGGCGGGCCCGGGCCAGACGCCGGCGCGCTCGAGCGCATTCGCCGACACGATGAGCCGCTGACCGTCCGGCGTCCACGTCGCGACAACCTCGGCAAGCTCAGGCGTGCGCGTCAGGTCGCGCAGGTTGCCCCCGTCCGCATCCATCACGAAGAGGTCGTTCGTACCATCGCGGTCGGAGTTGAAGGCCAGCTGGCGGCCGTCAGGTGACCACACCGCGTTGTCGTGGTGGCGGTTGGCCGTGGTCAAGCGGCGGGCCGGGCCTCCCTCGGCGTCCACTACGTAGATGTCGTCATTTCCCATCCGGTCGGAAGTGAAGGCGATCATGCGTCCGTCCGGCGACCAACTCGGCGCGTTGCCCTGCTCGCTGCCGACGAGCGCGCGCATGTCGGAGCCCTCGACTGCGATCACGTAGATCCGCCAGATGCCGTCCTGCTTGGAGCCGAACGCGATGCGCCGGCCGTCAGGCGACCAGCTGGCGCCGTACTCTGGTGCTTGGTTCGTCGTCAGGCGTCGCGGATTGTTCCCGTCGGCGTCCATGACCATCAGCTCAGCAGTATCGGTATCGCCGCCCTCCTGGGCGATGTAGGCGAGGCGTGATCCGTCGGGGGACCAGATGGCCAGATACCCGGTGGCCCGACCAACAGCGAACGGGCGGCGGCCCGTACCGTCAGCGTTGGCTAGCACCAGCACGCCGGGTTCGGGCGGCAGCGCAAAGGTGTACACCAGCGTCTGGCCGTCGGGCGATAGGGCAGGCCCCCAGTGCATCAGCCCTGGTTCGTCGGTCAGGCTGGCGCGACTCGTGCCGTCGGCCTCAACGACGTATAGCTCCGCCGCCAAGGCCATGCGCCGTCCGACGCCGAGCGGGCCGTCGAGCCAATCGGTGCTCAGCAGCATGACGAGCACGAGGCCAGTCACGAGCAAGACGATGCCCGTCCCAACCGCAAGCGGCCGGCTCAGGTGCGCCGGCAACAGCCTCCACTCCTGCAGGCGCCGTCTCGGTCAGTGCCAGGCCCAACAGCTGCATTCAGTCGCGCCGCTCCACGAGAAACACCGTGGGGCCGCAGCAGCCTATGATGAGCAGCACGATAACACTGGCGCCACCAGCTGGGCGTTGCGGAGCGGGTGCAGCTCCTCGGTTTAGCATCGGGCTGGACCAGCCCACCCATCCCAAGCCGCTGCCCGAATCGGCCAGCATGCGCACTAAGATCCATCAGTTTCGCCCTTATCCGCCCGCGCTGTAATTCGCAAAGCGGCTTAGCCTTAGTATGGGAAAACCGGGCATGAGGATCGAGCACGCACAGGTCGTGAAAGCTCCACGCGAGCAGGTCTTTCAAACCTGGACGGACTACGAGGCGTGGCCGAGATTCTCCCGCCTTTTCACGCAAGTCACCGTCACGGAACGCTCCGGGAACACCGTACATCTCGATACCGAAGTCAAGCTCATGACGCGTAAGACACGGAGGAGGGAGAAGCACGTTCTGACGCCGCCGGAGGAGGTCCGAGTGGAAGGCGAGACGGAGGGTGCGACGAACACAACCCTCTGGACATTCGAGCCGGTACCCGAGGGCACGATGGTGACGGCGGTAGTGCAAGCCGAGCTCAAAGGGTTGACCAAAGTTTTGGGACCCGTTGCCAAGCACCAGGTGCAAAGCTTGCTCCGCGAGTGGATGCAAGGCTTCGCAACGTATGTGGAGGCGAGGTAGCGGCTTCCCCGGCTACCACCCCAGGCGAGCCAGACAGCGGTCCGCAGACTCATCCCGCCCGCTCCTGCTTCGCCATTATGGTCGGCACCCTGAGCTCCGGGCGTCTTGACATGTACAGGCTCCGGACCGCCACGACTACCATGCTGCCGCGGCGGCCAACGCGATGCTGGAGCCGGCTACCGGGCGGTCGGGGAATCGGTCCCGGGAGCCACTCCTGGGACTCGTGGTGAGTGCACAGCCGTGCTCAGGCCTGGGCGATGACCTGCTCACGCGATCACAAACTGACGCCGCTCGGTTGCGTTGCGGGTGCGTCCACCAGACCCTCGGTCCAGCCTCGCGCCAGGATAACCGCGGTCGTCTGGGACGGCGTCTGCTCCGAGTTATCGAGCCACAGTCCAATGCGAGCCGTCCGCTCCCGGATCTCGTCGTCAAGCCACTCCCAATGTTCCCACTGATGTGTACCGCGACGATGTTCGCGCTCGCGGACCACGTCGAGACGGGGCGTCAGCATGACGAAGACGAAGCGATGCCCCGCGAGGTCTTCCAAGAGATCGTCCAGCCTTGAGCCGACGACGATGTCGTCGAGTACTGCCGTGAAACCAGCTTTGACGAACGAGGTGGCCAGCAGACAGGCGTGCTTGAGGCGCAGTCGCAACTGCGTGAGGGCTTCATCCGACGGAATCCGACCCTCTGGCCAGAGTCCGCCAGCGACGATCATGCGCTGCAAGGTGTCAGCCGAGACCCACGCGCCGCGTTCGAATTGTGCAGCCAGCAGCCGCGCCACCGTGCTCTTTCCGGCCCCCTGCGTACCCGAGATTACGATCACTGCTGGTGGTCCGCCCGCCCTCACGCGGCCAGCATACGATGCAACCAAAACGGCGTGCTGCTCATGGTCGCTCAGGCGTGGCGCCAGCACGCCACAACGGCCACAGCATCTCCGCGTCGCGCGGGTCGCGCGGGTTGGAGGTAAAGTTCGCCACTTTGCCGTGGTGCACCCAGATGGAGTTCGTCGTAGACAACGGTTTTACGCCACGACTTGCCCAGTCATCGCGGTACACCTCCGCGTGCCAGGCTGCACCCCGTGCGGTCAGCCGAAAGTCGTACGCCTCGGTGCGGATGTTCATGTGAGCCTGTTGCTGTGCCCAGCGGTGGATCTCGAACTTCTGCCATGCATACCGGTCGGCGGTGACTGTGGGGCCAGCGTCCTCGTCTGTGAACAATCCCACCAGCGCGTCCGAGTCGTGGCTGTTGAGGGCGGTCGTGAACGCATGCGCGAGTTCGATGCTGACGGGCCGTTCAGGCTTGACGTCGTTCGATTCCTCGGTAATCGCTATCGTGCTGGCCACGAGGGCGGTTCCGACCGCTGTAGAGCTGAACACCAATCCGGCGGCGACTGCCGCTAGCAGACCGACTGTTGTGATTGCACGGACCGAGCGTCGCAACCTATGAGGCGACTGCGCCCACCTGTCATCGACGCGCTGGCGCTGGTCGAGTCGGCCCACGTCCGTGACGAGCGCACGCCGAAGATGGTGGTCGTGAAGGATGACGCCGTAGCGGCTGGCAAGGTGCTCCATGGGTAAGCACAGTCTGAACCTTGCCGGCCAACAGACGTGAGGCGCAGCGTACACGCACTCTGAACGCACTTGGTCCACGAGACGCTCACGTGACGCTCACGTAGCGGGAGTCGCAACCCAAAGCACTGTGCCGGACGACGGGCCAGGAGGAGGCCTCGTTTCGGCGCGGATTATGCAGCCATCAGTGTGGCCTGAGATCCCTCGCCTTCGACAGCATCAAGCGCTTGCTGACGGCCGCCACGTCATGCGTATCGTAGGACCTGGCCGCTTACGCGTGTCGCAGGGGGCATGCGCTGCAGAGCGAAGGCATCGGGGCCCCGGTGGCCGCACCGTGGGCGTCGGCGCAGGCCCGTCACGGGATGACTTCTGCACGCACCGAGCTCGCGAAGCGTGAACGGTGGTTCAGGCCCGGAGTCGTTCGGGCGTGAACCCCCCGTACGCGAAGAGCCGCGTGCGCACGGATTGCAGGAATCGGATCCGCTGGATCAGGCGCGCCGCCAAAGGCATGCGGACCGGGTGCGGACCGCGGCTATCACCGGCCGCGAGGATCTGGCGCATCATCTGGGCTTGCGCGCCCTGGACCAGGCGTGTCGGCCATTCGCGGCGTCGTTGGACACCCGCCAGATCCCGTGTTCGGAGCGTGCCGTGTTTCACCCGCGGGCCAACAATATTGGAGGTGGCGACTGCGTCCTGGATGGCGAGATTGATGCCCACGCCGCCCACTGGCGACATCACATGCGCGGCATCGCCGATCAGCAGCAGGCCTGGTCTGTACCAGCGCTCGAGTCGACTGGATTCAACGGCAAGCATGGCGGTCTGGTTCCAATCCTGCAGCTCGGCCGCTCTATCCGCGAGCCACGGGGCCAGAGCGATAATGGATTGGCGCAGCGAGTCCACGCCGGCTGAGCGGAGTGACTGGTAGGTACCCTTGGGCATCCAGTATGAGGCTTGCCACTCGGCGCCGCGGTCGAGCAGGACCATGACCCGTCCATCCGCGACATAGATGCCGCCTGCATCAGGAGCGTCACTCAGGAGGTGCGGCAAACGGAACCAGAGGCAGTCGACCGGCTGCGCGGTCGCGACTGGCTTCATGCCAGCCAGTTGTCGAACCCTGGAAAAGCGGCCGTCGGCAGCGATGGTGAGGCGCGCGCGAAGCTCGTGCGAGCCACGCGCGTCTCGGTACCGAACACCGCGAATGGTCTCATCGTCCTCGATCAGACCCTCAACACGTGCGCCCATTGCCAGGTGCAACGAGGCGTAGCGCCCTGCCTCGGACGTAATCAGCTCGAGGAACGCGGCCTGCGGGAGTTGCAGCAGATACGGATACTTCGATTTGAGGTCACCAATCGTGCGCAGCGGCACCATCGAGAACGGAGTGTGGAGTATGAAGCCCTCGATTGTGCCGTGGGGAATCTCGAGTAGCCGATCGACCAGCCCCAACTGATCCATGAGCTCCAGCGTCGAAGGGTGAATGATGTCTCCTCGAAAGTCGCGCTGAAAGTCGCCGTGGGCCTCCAGCAGCCTCACGTCGACTCCTTGTCGGGCCAGGAGCAGAGCCAAAACGGCGCCGGCCGGACCGGCACCCACGATGCAGCATTCGGTGTCCACGTTCAGAGCCTCCGCTCTTTGTTATGCAACGGAGACTCCACGCTACAGGTGTTTGACCTGGGCGCCATCCGCCGAACGGGTCAACCTGGCCGACGAGCGCAATGGCCCAACCGGGCCACGCCACCACGGCGACGAGTCAGATCAGGCCGGCCCGCAGAGCGAACGCGGTGAGGGCGGTACGCGAGGACACGCCCAGCTTGGCGAAGATGTTGTCCAGGTGACGTTTGACGGTGTACTCGCTGAGCACCAGTTGATGCGCGATTTCGCGGTTGGTGCGGCCTTCAGTCACCATGCGGAGTACCTCCAGTTCCCGTGGGCTAAGGGGCCGCTCCACGCCGGCGGCAGACAACGCAGTGGCGGTAGCCGGCTCACTCATCGCGCAAGCCTCGGCGAGCGCACTATCAAGCGATAGCGTCTGACCCTCTGCCCAGATCGCGGCTGTTGCGGCATCTCCCAGAGCTGATCGGATCGGTGTCAGGCGCTGCTCGAGCCTGTCCCGCCCGCCGGCGCGCACCCACAGCGGGGTCGACAGTCCACCGCTCAATGTGCGCGCGGCGCTGGCCAGTCGCACCGCACGCTCCGCCTCGCCACGAGTCGCCGCCAGCTGAGCAAATCCGGCCAGGCCATTTCCCAGTCCATCGCGGTCGCCGAGTTGTCGGCTGAGCGTGGTGCCCTCAGCGAGTCTGTCGTATGCCTCCGTGAGATCACCCAATTCGAGTGCAACCAGGCCCAGACAGACCAGCGTTGATGAGGACCACCAGTAGGCGCCAACCTTTCGCGTAATCGTGAGGGTCCGCTCCAGCAGCAACCTGGACTGTCGGTAGGCGCCCTCGCGGTAGCTGAGGTCACCGAGGAAGCCCAGCACGTCGGCGAGCCCGCGCTGCCAGCCGGCTTCACCAAAGCACTTGAGTGCCGCTTCGGCGGCAGCGCGGGCCTCGATTGCCATGCTCTGCTTGCCGCTGAGCATTGCCAGGCCCCACAGGTTCATGCCTTCGCCCGCACGGTGATCGGCTGTTCGCGCAATTGCCACGCCCGAGTCGAAGCGTTCTCGCGCGACATCGGTTTGGCCGCGGAGCAGCGCCAGCAGGCCGAGAACATAGAGGGCGAACGCCTCCTCGCCACCGACGCCCAGCCTCCGCCAGTCTTCTCGGGCGGATTCAGCCGCGAGCTGCGCGGTTCTGCCGTCGCCCTCCATGATCGCCAGAATGCCGGCACCGAACCAGCACGCCGCGCGTGCCGGCGTGGGCTCGGCGGGGGCGGGCATCGCCAGTACGTCCGCTAACCAGGCGCGGCCTTCCGCCACGTGGCCGCGAAAGAACCAGAACCGGCCCAGTGCGCCCGCAAGCCGTTGGGCATCCGTAGCCGCAACACGCTCGATCGAACGGCGCAGGGCGGACCGTAAGTTATCGTGCTCGCGCTCCAGGCGGTCCAACCAGGCGCCCTCGCTGGATCCGAGCATTGCCCGGGCTCCGTGCTCGGCAAAGTCAATGAAAAACACAGTATGCCGGACGTGTACGGCTTCTGCTTCCGGCCGGATCTCCAGTCGTTCCTGCGCGAACTGACGCAGTGGCTCTAGCAGCCGATATCGCATGGTTCCATCCACCGGCTCGGCCAGTACCAGTGAGCTCTGGACCAGGTGGCCGAGCAGGTCCAACACGGTATTCGGCGCGATGCTCGCGCCACTGCAAATTGCCTCCGCGGCCTCCAGCGTCCAGCCACCGGCAAACACCGACACTTGCTCGAAGAGCCGCCGCGCCGGCTCCTCGAGCAGTTCGTAGCTCCATTCGAACGTGGCGCGCATCGTTCGTTGGCGTGGCGACGCGGTCCGGCTAGCCCCAATCAGGAGACGCAGACTCTCGTCAAGCCTTGCCGCGATCTGCGGCGCACTCAGCACCGCGACCCGAGCGGCGGCGAGCTCGATGGCCAGCGGCATGCCGTCCAGCCTCCGACAGATTTCGGCGATCGCCGGTGCGTCATCGTCGGTCAGCCTCAGACCTGGGGCATGGCTGCGCGCTCGTTCAAGGAACAATTGCACTGCGTCAAACGAAGCGAGGTCTGGCAACGACAGGTGCGTCGCCTGACTCGGTGTCGAAAGGGGTGGAACCCGCCACGCGAGCTCGCCGGTGATACCAAGGATCTGAGAGCGTTGCGAGGTCCACAAGCCAGATGCCGTCGCCAAATCGATCAAGAACGTGAGCCGCGAATTCGAGAGCCAGGCGGGTCTTTCCAGCGCCGCCCGCACCGACCAGCGTGATCAGGCGCGCAGTGGTCAGTACATCCTGGAGCTGGGTGAGCTCCGGGCCGCGCCCGACAAACCTCGTAAGCGCGACCGGCAGGTTGTGTCGCCACCGCGTATCGATGGCATCTTCGTCGATTTCGGTGTCGTGGGCTGGTCCTGGCGCGAACATCGTGTTCGCGGCGCTGGAGCTGATCCGAGCGCTTTCAAGCAGCGCAGCTTTGTCAGGGCCAGCCAGGCCGAGCGCCTCGGCCAGGCGACGCACGGTGGCCGGGTACGGCGAGCGGCGCGCCCCTCGCTCGAGGTCGGAAATGCCACGCCGGCTCAGTCCGGCGCGCTCGGCCAACTCCTGCTGTGAGAGACCCGCAGCCATTCGGTGCCGCAGCAGCAGGAACCCGAACGAGCCTCGTCCGTTTTCCGTGGCCATGGACCCAGACTCACAGAGTACTTGCTTCCAACGTCGCTGTCGCGCTCAGGTGCGTGCACACTGCGTTCAGCCTGCACCTCGCCTGCTCGATGCCGCGCATCGAGACTGGTGGCATCGCGACCGATAACGCCTCGATTGTGCATGGCGCACCGTGAGGCCTACCGGACGACCACAACGGAGCCGACCCATGCATCGCACAAGTCATTCGCTTCTGGCCACCGTCACTGCCGTCGCCTGCCTGGTGCTCGTAACCGGATCGGCCCAAGCGCAGGTGACGACTCCAGCACCGCCGCCGCTGACGGTCGATCAGGTACGTGAAGCATTCACGACCGCTGGCTACCGGGTGGACCGAATATACGATTGGGACTGGACCTCGCCCCCTGCTACATCACTCCAGGTCAATGACCTGGCCAGCGGGCGCGTGCTCCTGGTGCTGGTGTACCGCGGAGCTACGGCGGCGCAGGCCGGCCGCCAGCAGGCGGAAGCCAATGAACAGGGGCGCCTGGTGTACGGGTACGGACCCGGTGTGTGGAATAACAACATCGCCATGGTGCAGACGACTCGAGCGTATGTCGCGCAACTCGATCAAATGCAGAATGATCGTGATTGTGGCACTAACCTTGACGCGGATTTCGCACAGGACCCCTGGCGGCCCAGCATAGCCGTCGATGTTGACTTCCAGCAGGCGCTGCAAAGCGCCGCCGGCTATCTCTAAGTTGCCGACTGCGCTCGTCAACCACCGAGATACGAGCGCACGGCTTCAGCGTCGCCCATGAACTCGTTCGTGTCCGCGTCATTTCGTCAGCGAGATCGATACCCACGCGCTGCCGGCCCGGGTCCACGCGTTCGCTCTTCACCTGGGCAACACCACGAGCACGGATCTCACCCGCCCCGCGGCGGGAGCAATCTGCCTAAGAGTAATACCGCCTAACGGTCACCGATTCTCCTATCGAGATCGCCATCAGATCTTCGCCGACCTCGAGCGGTCCCTGGTAGGTGGCTCGGGTCCGCGAAATTAGCTCGTCCACCGTCGGCTCCGGCACCGTCTCGTTGCTAAGGAGCGTGAAATGGCTGTACACAGCCAGCTTGGGCGCAGTACGTGAGAACTCCTCGCCAGCCTGCTCCGGACTCGTGTGAAGGGTGGTCACGAGTTGGCGCGCGGCGGCCGATTTCTCCAGCAACTCCTGTCTCGCTGTGCCCACCTCATGAACAACCACATCAACGCCTCGTGCGTACCTGACAAAGTTTGCCGATGGGCGGGTGTCGCCGGACAGCGCTACCGAACGCCCTCTGTAATCGATGCGGAATCCAAAGGCGTTCATGTCGCCGTGCTCCACATTGAAAGCGGTTACTCGAACACCGTTCTCTGCGTACACGACTCCTTCGGTAAAGTCCGTCGCCTCTATACCGAAGCCCTGTTTCGGTTGCCGAATCCGAATGTCGGCTTCGTAGGCCCTTTCCAGGTTGGCCATCATCGCCGCAGTTCCTTCCGGTCCCCAGACTCTGAACGACTCTGTCCGCCTGCCGTATGCCTGGCTCACAAACCCGGTCAGCCAGAGATCCGGAATGCCGACAGTATGGTCCGAATGCAGATGAGTGATGAACAGCTTGACGCTCCCCAGAGGAATCTTCAGCTGCCACAGACGAGTAGTGCACGAGCGGCCGCAGTCGAAGAGCAAGCGTTCGGTTCCCGCCTCTACCAGGATGCTTGGGCCGAACCGGTCGGGGCGCGGATTCGGTGTTCCGGTGCCGAGTAAGGTCACTTTGAAATCGGTGACTGCTTGCTCCGCAGCTGCTGCCACCAGGTGGGCGGTCTGCGTCTGGGTGGAGGTCAAATTCCTAGCCTCCCGGTTATTGATGATCCCGTCGCCATAGAGGAGCAGGTCGGTCACTAATGCGTGCCGCCGTTGTGGATAAAGGCAGTGCGGCTCGTGGCGCGAATTCACTCTCCGTCGGCTGTTCAGTGCGTTCGCGTCCAGGGAGTATCGCCGGATCGTCACTGTACCGAGCAGCACTATCTAACCGCGCCAAACCCATGCCATGGTGCACCTTAGCACCAAGTCCCTGATCGAGTACGAGGGCTAGCCCATGGCTGTCACTTACCACACTGATGTTGACTTCTTGTCCAGAAGGCTGCGAGAGCACGGTCGTCGCGTGCTGGCTCCTTACTGGCCGCTCGCCGCCGATTTCGCCCGCAGCCAGACGCCTGAGCAACGCGCCGCCCAGCTCGGCCTGCGGCGCCGGCTGCAGACGTTGCGCAATCCGATATTCAAAGAGACGCAGCGTCTGCGGTGCAGGCCTCCGCCGCCCGCAATCACGCGCTTTTCTTGCCCCGGCCGACTGGTACGCGCGCACCGCCGCCGCCATTTCTCTGAAGGCCCACGCCGAATTCAACCAAGTAGTCACGCCTGACGATAGCCGCGAGATCGCCTACCCTGCCAATTCACTGCCAGCCATCGAGGAGTGTTATCGCGCGGCGGTCGCGCGCGTGGAGATCGACGCGAGCATGCTCCGCGATGCCGACTTCCTCGTCGTGCACGACTTGACACTGGACGACTCCACCACCGGCCACACGGCCCAGTCAGCGACGTGTTGTTGAATGACGCGCGGTCGCTGCGCATCGTGCATGACGGCCGCGTCTCGGACCACGCCCCGCCGCTGCTGTCGGAGGTCGTCGACCTGATTCGCGTCCAGCCGTATCCGACCCTTGATGGAGCTCGATCTCAAGGAGGAGCGCCCGATGCCGCGGGCGCGGGTCGAGGAACTTGCGCGCATTGTCGAAGCGGTCAAAGACCGCGTCACGCTGGCTGGCGGTGCCGACTGGAACCTGCGTCGTCTGCTCGAGGTCGATGCTTCGCTGCCGGTTGGCTGGGATCCGGGCCTGCATTTCGACTGGGTGCCAGAGGATGATGAGGAGGTGCCGTCGTTGCCGCTCGGAGCGTACGGATACCTGGACGCCCATCCGCTTGCCCGCGAGCGCTTGGTGCCGGTCCACGAGTACATGTGGGACCGGTTTGCCGAGCTACTCCTGCACGTGTCCGGGCTGCGTGAGCTGCACGCGGTTCCTGCGTGAGCGATACAAGCCTTGCCGCCGCTGCACGATCTTCCTCAGCCACAGTTATACGCCGGCGCTCTGTGTTTCAGGTAACCCTGGGGCCAACCGTGCCCACTATGCTGCGGAACAGTGTCTTTCAGCGACGGCTCGACTTCGCGACTGGTCCAGCTTGCCCGTGGCGGAGATCATGCCGCGTTCGGTGTGCTCGTAGCTCGAAGCCGGCCGATGGCGCTGCGACTGTGCCGCCAGCTTCTGCGGGATGATGGCCAGGCTGAGGACGGCGTTCAGGAAGCCGTGTTGTTGGCGTGGCTCAATCTACGAAGCTTGGCGCGGGCCGACAGCTTCGATGCCTGGCTGGCGGGCATTGCCCTGCGCGTATGTCACGGTTGGTTGCGTTACCAGGCCCGCCAGGCGTGGTCGCTTGAGGCGCTGCTCGGCGGCCGGCTGCTGGCCGAACCCGTGGACCTGGCCGCAAGCCCTCCGGCATCGGTCGAGCAAGCCGAGTTTGGCGCGCGCGTGCGCCGAGCGGTGGCCACACTGCCCCCGGGCCAGCGCGCGGCGGTAGCTCTGTTCTATCTGGACGGGCTGAGCCATGCCGAGATTGCGGCGCAGCTCGGGATCGATATCGGCGCGGTCAAAGCCCGCCTCCATAAGGCGCGCAGTCGCCTTCGCCGGAGCCTGTGGGAGCTGTGGAGTGAGGACCACATGACGACGGAAACAGCGAGCGAGTTCATTGAAATCCAGGTCGAGGACGTGCGAGCAGTTGCAACGGACGAGCCACCCGGCGAGCGGCGGGTACTGCTTCTGGCCGAGAGCAGCGGTGAGCGAGTGCTCCCCATCTGGATGGGGCTGTTCGAGGGCGACGCCATCGCCATCGCGCTGGTGCACGCCGAGTCGCCGCGGCCGCTGACGTTCCCTTTCGCCGCTCGACTGCTCGAAGCGGCGGGTGGGCGGCTGCAGGAAGTCCGCATCGACCGCCTCGTTGACGAGACGTTCTATGCCCAGGTGGTGGTCGAAACTGCCGCGGGCACGCGTACATTCGATGCGCGGCCGAGCGACGCCATAGCCCTGGCACTCGAGACTAGCGCGCCCATGTCCGTGGCTCGGCCAGTCATGGATCAGGCCGGCCGCCGGCGGGCCGAGCTCAGCGAGTCGCGGCCAAGCGAATCGCGAAGTGCGCGGGAGCGGGCGGACGAGATTCGGGACCTGGTCGCGCAGCCCAAGCCGAAGTGGTCCCGCCCAACGGTGTTCTAGCCCGCGGCTTGTTGCACAATCAGGGCCGTTCGAAAGGCACGCCGCAGCACTGATGTCGAACTGAGGAGCCTGCGTCGGGGACGGAGTACTCGACTAGGAGCTTGGCACGCGGCGCAGGTGGGCGGTCGGCTTCCCATTAATGGCGAGCACTGGCTGGCCGCGCCGTCCCGCCCCGTCCGGCCGCCCTCGGCGAACATCCAGCTGTGTAGCTCCTCGCCGCCGTCGCCCATCCCGTTCCCCATCCCCACGTTTGGCCCGGCGCTGAAGCCGTCGAGCGAGACCGACTGATCGGCGATCACTTTGCCCACGCGTTACCTCCTCCGACTCGATTCGACGTATGCCACCAGCCGCCCGAGCGTCTCGCGGCCGCGCTCGTCCGCGCCGTACCGCTCGATCACCCTCGTCGCGCTGCGCCTTGGTGTTGAACAGCGCCCGCATCGTCACCTCGGTGACGTCCTCGCCCCGTTCCGCGAGCGTGATCGTCGACAGGATCGCGTTCGGGATTCCTGCGAGCTGGACTGAGCGGTCGGTGCGCCGGCTCGTGCCGCTCAAGCGTTGACCTCGTCGGTGCCAGGCGGCCCAGCCAGAATTGTAGGAACGTACTCGACCAGCTGGATGCGACCGTCGAAGGTCCGGCTGCTGATCATGTCGAGAGCAACATCGGGATAGCCGTCATAGATGCGGTCCCGACCGCTGGTGCCGGTGATGACGGGAAAGATGACCACACGGAAGCGGTCAACGAGGCCGGCGTTCAGGAATGAGCGGCACAGGGTGAGGCTGCCTATGGTGCGCATGGACCTGGAACCCTTGTCCTTCATTTCCCGCACGGCCTCAACGGCGTCTCCGGCAAGGAGTTGCGTGTTCGGCCAAGATAGGGGCTCGCTCAGCGTGGTCGAGAAGACGACTTTCGAGAGGCCCGCCAGGGCATCCGTGCCTGGCTCGCCTTCGGCGGCTAATCCCGACATGACGCGGTAGGTGGTTGCCCCCATCAGTACCATGTAGTCTGCTTCTGGCTGCTCGCCCAACCACGCGAGGTACTCGGGTCCTTCGAGCCCCCACCAGCCCGGCCAGCCGTCGGCGGCACCGTAACCATCGAGCGAAGTGATGAAGTCGATGAGCAGTTCTGGCATCGTCGGTTCTTTCCTTGAATCTCACGTAGCGCCTCGGGCTAGTAGCCTCGGCTGACCTGAAGGTCCAGAAACCTCGGAGATCTCACTCAACTGCACAGTCAGCCGCTCCTTCCGGTCGTCCCGCATCAGTACAGCCTCTGCCCCGGAGACTCGAAGGACTCGATCGTAGACGTGCGGCGAGGCGAGAACTGGAGAGGACGGTCCTGTTCGCCCACCGTGGGTCGGTGAGCGTGGTCGATGCCACGCAGTGTCAATCCGACGCTCGCCGCCCTGGTAGTTGGGGCGCAGCGAGCTTGTCCGGACGAACATGAGGTCGCGTTACGTGTCAGCAGAGATAGCACGCCCCACCATCATCGCGCGGTCCCATGCCGCGCGGCATCACACTAATGTGGAATCGTCGAATCTCCTCGGCCAGATCCTTGAGCTGCTCTCGATTGCTTCCCTGGGCGAGCACGATCGCGTACACCACAGCGAGCCAGCCTCAGGCGACGAAGACCTCGTCGTCGGCTTCGATGCCGAACAACGCGCGAGCACTCACGAGCTCAGCGACATCCCCGGGCGCAGCCGCGAGAGAGCCAGCGTGATGGCTCCACCCACGTGTCCGGCGTCCGCTACCAACTGTCGCAGGCGGTGCCCGGCGGGCATCTCCTCGCTGCGCCAGGTCACGAGCACCATTAATGGGTCGTCAAGCAACCGTCGCACAACCGAGCCGAGCAGCCGCAAGGAGGCCTCGTCCGCCCACTGCACGTCGTCCAGGAACAACAACCCCGGCGTGTCGGCGCGAAGGAGCACCAGCAGTGACGCAGTGGTACGCGATATCGAGACACATCGTCAGCAGGTCGAGCGCCGCTTGCTGGATCTGCTGGCCACATGACATCCACCTCCTCGCCTGGAGCCACTTGAGCGCGGAGCAGCAGGCGGGCCTGCGCGAGCGATACCTGCGCGGGATCTTCCCGCTGGTGACGCCGCTCGCCCTCGATCCGGCGCACCCCTTCCCGTTCGTATCCAACCTGTCGCTGAATCTTCTGGTGACTGGACACGGCGAGCGCGGTGCGACGGTACTGGTGCGGGTCAAGGTGCCGGTTGGTGATGACATTCCGCGCCTGTTGCGCGTGGGCGACAAGCCGCATTTCGTGCGGCTAGAAGATGTGATGGCTCACACGCTTGATGTGCTCTTTCCAGGCCTGGAAGTCATCTCCTGCGAGCTGTTTCGTATAACTCGCAACGCAAATACCGAGCGCGACGAAGAGGATGCCGACGACCTGCTGGAGTTGATCGAGGCGGAAGTACGCGATCGGCGATTTGCGCCAATCGTCCGCCTCGAGGTCCAAACTGGTATGGACCCCGGACGTCGAGCCATGCTCACCAGTGAGCTTGGCCTGAATGATCCCGACGACGTCTTTCGAGTCAGCGGGAATGCTTGCCGTGCGCGACGATGGATCTGGCATCCATCGACGATCCGCGACTGCACGATCCTCCGTTTCATCCACTCGAGCCAGCACGCATCCCTGCTACGCGCAACCTGTTTCACACGATTCGCGAGGTGGGCTCGCTGCTGGTCATGCACTTGTACGAGTCTTTCGCCGCCTTCGTAGAACGCTTCCTGCGTGAAGCAAGCGAAGACCCCAAAGTGCACGCCCTCAAGATGACGCTGTATCGCACGTCCAGTGATGCCCGAATCGTCGGCTACCCGATGCAGGCGGCGCGCAACGGAAAGCAGGTTGCGGTGGTGGTCGAATTGAAGGCCCACTTCGACGAAGCTGCCAACATCGCGTTCGCCACCCAGCTCGAGGACGCGGGCATCCACGTCAGTTATGGTGTGCTTGGATTCAAGACGCATTGCAAGCTTGTACTCGTCGTCCGACACGATTATGACGGACTACGTCGCTACGTCCATATTGGGACGGGTAACTACCATCCGGTGACGGCGCGATTCTACGCCGACATCGGGCTGCTCAGCGCGGATCCGGTGCTCGCCGCGGATGTCAGTGAGCTCTTCAATTTTCTGACCACCGGCTACGGAGCAGCTCGCCGCTTCGCCAAGCTCCTGCCGGTCCGGCGCACCTCGAACCTGCCCTGCTCGAACGCATCGAGCGCGAATCAACCTTCGGGTCGCATGGTCTGATCCAGTTCAAGATGAATGCGCTGGAGGATGCTGACATTACCCGCGCGCTGTATCAGGCTGCCCAGGCAGGTGTACGGATCTCTGCGTGCGTGATACGTGTCGGCTCCGGCAGGGTCTCGCGGGCCTCTCGGATCGCGTTCGTGTCGTGAGCATCGTCGGTAGATTCCTGGAGCACGCACGGATCTACTACTTCCGTAATGGAGGCGCCGAGGAGTACTTGATCGGCTCCGCGGACAGCATGAAGCGCAATCTGGAGCATCGCCTCGAGGTCCTCGCGCCGATCGAGGACACTACGTCGCGTCAGGCGCTGCACGCCATGCTCGATGTACAGCTCACTCCCAATCGCAACGCGTGGCTCCTGCAGTCCGATGGCTCGTACATCCGAGCAGAGGCGCCGGCCAGCGATCGGGGCGCCCAGCAGGCATTGCTCGACTGGATCTGCGCGCGTGACGCCCCGGGCGCACACAAGCAGCGGCGGAAAGGACGTCGTTTTGCGAGCCGACGATCGCTAACTGCTGCCTGATCTGGGGCTCCAAGCGTTTCGGCAATGCGCACGCTGCGCGGCCAGCCAGAGCGCCGGCGCTCTGCCACCACACTACCGGCCGGATGGTGCGCACGCGGGTCCGCTGCCCGCGCATGCTATCGGCATCTGGCTCGTGGCGAGGTCGATACGGGCGTCCGAATCGGTGCGGTAGTCGTACATCCACGCCAGCGATTTGTCGGTCACCACGAAGCGGAATAGCAGCGGCAGCATGAGGTCGCGCACCAGGCGTCCGAGCGGACCCGGTACCTTGGCGCTGCTGCTGCGCGCGCCCTGGGCGACGATGCGCTCCACTCGCTCGCGGCGCAACCGCTCGTACACCGTGTAGGCGTCGTGGATGGAGCTCGCCTGACCGAGGCACTTCGCCAGCACCACCGCGTCCTCGATGGCGAGTGAGGCGCCCTGGCCTGACGACGGCGACGGCGCGTGCGCCGCATCGCCGATGATGATCATGCGACCGCGGTGCCATGTGGGAACATGCGGCAGGTCGTACGTGCTGTCTCCGGCCAGCTCGAGCTCGCCACGCCGAATCAGGTCGACCGCCGGACCGTGATCTGCGGCAAAGAGCTCGACCACGTACCGCTGCCAGTCTTCGTTGCCCGTGGAGCGTCGTTCCTCGGGCGTCACCGCATGGCGCGGCACATTGGCGAACCACACCACGCCGCCGGCGCCGTCGAGGATGTAACCGAAGAAGGCGCGCCGCCCGAAGATCATGTGCCATGCTTCAGGTTCGGCATCGAGCGCCAGCTGAGGCGTGTAGCCGCCGAAGTTGAGCAACCCGACATATCGGCTGGCCGGCGCTGACGGATCGATCAGATGACGCGTGCGCGAACGTACGCCGTCAGCGCCGATCAGGAGGTCGCCTTCGGCTTCGGAGCCGTCTTCGAAACGCGCGATGACCGATCCGTGCAGGGTTTCGGTCGCACTGGCCAGGCGCTTGCCGAACTCGATCCGCACCCTGCGGAGGATCGCTTCGTCCTGCAGCGCCCGCCCCAGACGCGTTCGCTTCATCGTCAGGCTTTTGGTGCCATCCGCCAACGGCGTGCCGAGCGGAATGCTCGCCATGCGCTGCCCGCGCTCGTTCCACAAGACGTTCTTCTGCGTCGGGATGCCGATCGCCTGGGCGAGGTGGAGGGCGTCGAGCGTGCGCAGTGCGTCCAGGCCGTTCGGGGTGATGGTGAAATACGAGCCGATGTCGGCCGAGGTACGCGGGTATGCCTCGAAGACGATCGGCTCGAAGCCGGCGCGTTGCAGTGCCAGCGCGGTTGTTGGGCCGGCGATACCGCCGCCGATGATGAGAGCCGTGGGCATGCTATGCTGCTCCTACCGAAAGCTGACTACTAGATAGCATGATATCTCCAAAATAGAATGATAATCCTCGCACGCGACGACGTCAAGCGCTGATCGCCGGCATCGGCGCGGCCACCCAGTCGTTTCAGCGCAGTAGTGACGGGCCAGCTCGCGGCGGCCACCGGGCTATCTTCGGCGGCCACCACGACCATGGTGGACCGCCTCGAGCGCCGCGGCCTGGTGCGCCGGGTGCGCGACGCGGTCGATCGCCGCAAGGTGCTCGTCGAGTTGACCAAGCACGGCGCGCGCCAGGCCGGCGAGTACTACGCGCCGCTCGCACAAGAGGGTGCGCGTATGCTCGAGCAGTACACCGACGAGCAGCTGGCGGCGATGCGCGACCACCTGCTGGCTGCTACCGAGCTCATCGACCGACACCGCGCGCGCCTACGCGGCGAGGAGGTCGCTCGCCGGAACACGTGAGCGCCCGACGCATTCGCGGTTGGCATCGGACGACCGGCTCAGACCGCGGCTACTGCTCGATCACTTCTGGAGCCCGTGGTCCGCAGCCAGCAGTGCATCGTGAAAGGTTGACGTAAGGGATCGACATGCCCCGCTCGCGAACCGGCCAGGCCGACAAAGCGCGCCTGGCGCGGATCCGCGCCGAACTGCCGGCAACCGACTAGCGTCTGCGTGATCGCTTGCGCAGCGCGGTCAGCAGCTTATCGAGAGCCACCGTAGCCTGTTTTAGGCCGGCTTCGCCGACCTCGCGACCGAGCTCATTGGCCCATCCCCGCTGGGCGACCTGGATCTGCGACAGCGCCGCGGCGCCGGCTGGTGTGATTCGCAGCAGTTTGGCGCGCCGGTGATCCGGATTCACCTGGTATGTGGCGAGGCCGTCCCGTTCGAGCAGGTCGGCGACTCTTTGCACGCTCTGGCGCGCAAAGCCTAGCTGGCGGGCGAGGCTGGCCACCGTCGTCGGGGCGTCCTCAATGCCAGCGAGGACCTGCCAGCGGGCGCTCGTCTGGCCGGCTGGACGGGCGAGCGCGTCGCCGGCAGCGATCAGCAGCCCATACAGCTGGATGATGCGGATCGCGACCGCGCTGAGGGCATCACCGGCCGGCGTTCGCGTTGGAGCCGCGGCGGCGGCGCCGGCATGATTGACAGGATACTGTCGTCCTGGTATCGTCGTCATTGACAGTATTCTGTCATCCATACCGGGCGGCGGCAACCGACCCGGCGCCTAGGAGCCCTCGACATGCCAGCCTCGACCCCCGTTGCGACCGATATCCACCCGTTCACCATCAGCATCCCGGAGAGTGCGCTCGAGGACCTCCGCGCTAGGCTCGCTGCCACGCGCTGGCCAGCCGAGCTGCCGAACGTCGGCTGGGAGCGCGGAGTCCCGGTCGCCTATCTGCGGCGCATCGCCGAGTACTGGCGGACACGCTTCGACTGGCGCGCCCAGGAGGCACGACTCAACGCATTCCCACAGTTCACGACCACGATCGACGGCCAACCCATCCACTTCCTTCACGTCCGCTCCGCTCATCCCGGTGCGCTGCCGATCATCATCAGCCATGGCTATCCGAGCTCGGTCGCGGAGTTCATGGACCTCATCGGAGCGCTTACGGATCCCCAGCCTCACGGCGGCGACCCAGGCGACGCTTTTCACGTTGTCGTGCCGTCTGTCCCGGGCTTCGGCTTCTCGACACCCCTTGCGGAGGCCGGCTGGAACCTGTCACGCTCGTCGCGGGCAATCGCCGAGCTGATGCGGCGGCTCGGGTACGAGCGCTACGGCGCGCACGGCGGCGACATCGGCGCGGGGATCGCCGGCATGCTCGCCGCCCTCGACCCCGAGCACCTCGTCGGGACGCATGTCCTGTCCGACCCCCTGGCACTTGCGCTCATCGAGGGCCTCGTCCCGGCCGACCTGTCGCGCTTTACGGAGGCAGAACGGGCGCGGATCGAAGAGCTCCAGCGCTACGGCGCCCAGGGCCGCGGCTATCTGCAGATCCAGAGCACGCGCCCGATCACCGTCGGTTACGGGCTCGGCGACTCCCCGGTCGGGCAGCTCGCCTGGATCATCGAGAAGTTCAAGGAATGGACCGACTCCGCGAAGGAGCTTCCTGAGGATGCCGTTGATCTCGACCAGCTGTTGACGACGGTCAGCATCTACTGGTTTACGTGCAGCGCCGCCTCAGCGGCGAACTTCATCTACGAGGCTGCCCACGCCTTCGATTGGCATAGTGAGACGACGATCCCGGCCGGTTGGGCGGTGTTCGGTGATCGGGACGGGATCGTGCGGCGGGTGCTCGATCCGGACCACCGCATAACCCACTGGACAGGGTTCGAGCGCGGCGGCCACTTCGCCGCCATGGAGGCGCCGGACCTGCTGGTTGCTGACCTGCGGACCTTCTTCCGTGGGCTGCGCTAGGTCCATGTTGCAGCCGTGGGTCTCGACGCTACTTCCTCGCCGCGGAGCGACTGCGACGCGGGCCTTTAGACATTGAGCGGGATCATGCGATGCGTGCGGCGAGCTCGCGTACGCCGCGCTCCACATCCGCGGCGGAGGGGGCGTGAGCGGGATCGTTGAGCCACTGAATCATGAGTCCTGAGATGAGCGCGACCTGGACTGATCCAATACTACGTGCGACGTCGTCGCTGACGTCGTCCTCGGGGATGCCCAGGAGCCAGGCTGCCAGGCCACGTCTGGCGTCCTGATTGCCACGCGCGAGTTGCTCCCCCACATCGGGCGAGCGCTCCGCCTGAAGAAAGGCCTCGACACTGGCCAGCCACAGCGGACGCTGCTTGCGAAATGACTCGATGACGCTCGCCCACCAGCGTCGGTAGCGGCTCCGATCGGGGGGCTTCGGCTTGCCGCCGCGCGCGAGCGTGCTGCCCAGGGCGGCAGCGCCCCACTCGTCGAGCGCCTCTACCAGCGCGGCGGTCAGCAGCGCCTCGCGGGAGCCGAAGTGGTAGCCAATTGCCGCCATGCTCACGCCGCCGGCGGCGGCGGTGATGTCGCGCACCGTGGTGCGGTCGTAGCCCTTCTCGAGCAGGCTCTTCTTGGCCCCGCTGAGGAGCGCTTCACGATTCCCCATGGGTGCAGCGCCAACCGCACCTCGTGGTACTACGCCATACGATCCCTCAGCGAACGTTTCCAGGTCATCGTGTGGGATATGCCTGGGCTGGGCCACTCGCAAAAGGCAAAGCACGGTGACTACAGCCTGGAGCGGCACGCGCACGACCTCGAGGCTGTCCTCGGCGTGGCCGCCGGTCAGGTTGCTCTGCTGGTTGGGCACAGCATGGGCGGCATGGTTCTGCTGACGTTCTGCCGCCTCTTCCCCCAACGCCTCGGCAGCAAAGTGCGAGGCCTGGCACTGGTCGACACGAGCTACACCAACCCCGCGCGCAGCACGACCGCCGCTGGCTTCATCCGCGCCATCCAGAAGCCCGCGCTCGAGCCGCTCCTGCATGTCACAGCATGGTTGGCGCCGCTCGTGTGGCTGCTGAGCTGGATGGGCTACCTGAACGGCTCATCGCATCTGATTGGCATATTGCCGGGTTTGCAGGCAGCCAAACGCGCGGCCAGCTTGATCTGGCGACGCGCTACAACCCACTTGCGTGGCCCAGCGTCCAGGCGCGCGAGACGCTGGCCATGTTCAGGTACGACGCGACGACGGTGCTCAATGCCATTCCCGTACCAAGGCTCGTGTTCACCGGCCATCTTGATCGCCTGATCGTGCCCGAGACGGCGCAGTTCATGTCCGAGCTCATCCCGCAAGCGCAGCTGGTGCGGCTGGAGCCGGCCGGGCACATGCCCGTGTTCGAGCGCCACGATCGATTGGTGTCGGAGTTGGCCGCGTTCGCCGTGGGCGTATTGCCTCTGCACGGGCCCTCGGCGGCGCGACCGGCGCCGGTCTCCGCTGAGCCCGCTGCGTAAGTTGGTCGAGTCACGGAGCGCGCGTAGCGCCTCGACAATTCTTCGAGCACTGAGCAAGTCGGCTCCAGGGGCGGACACGTCGCTGCCAGAGCGCCTGCCATATCGTCACTGAGCCAGCCGGCAGAGTGCCTTGGTTTAGACGTTGCACAACTATCGCAGGTTTCCTAGCACTGTCGTGCACTCGCGTAATGATCATTCCTCCATGACGTCAGGAAGTTGATCGCGTGGGCTCGAGCTCGTCGAGCGCGACGGCTGTTGCGTTTCCCAGGTTTCTGCTGAGCGGCCGCGCGGCTGGTGGAAGCGGTAGCGCTCGACCAGGATGTGCTGCGAGACGGCCCAGGGCAGCACTCCCGGTGCGTCGATCACCTGGTAGTTCACGCGAATCGCCGGTCGAATGCCCGTGCGGTGGCGGAGCCATCAGTCGAAGCTCCGCCGGCGCGCATACTCGCGACCGGTTGCCCAGAAGTACGAAGCCCAACCCAGGCGCGCTCCTGGCGGACGCGCCGCCGATGCTGCTTGGCGCGCCGCCCATGCTGACGCGTTCCGTGCGGTCGAGGGCCACGCGGTGTTCGAGAGCAGGATCAGTACCGCTCGGGGGCGAGCGACTGACTTGCAAGCGTCGCCTACCTCATGGTGTGTTCGTGGCCCGGAAGCCGGGTCACGTGTACGGCCGCCGCGGAGCTGAGACAGGGAAGCACGCTGCCGTGGTCAACGGGACTGCGCGGGGCCGGCGAGCGCTGCGGGGTGATGCGTTGACGTACAGCGGTCGCCGATACAAGGCACAATCGTACGGTCAGCGCTCCCCAGGAACCGGAGTCGTGCACGCTGGCAGCGGTGAGGGCGAGGACCAGCGGGACACCGTGCCGGTCTACGAGCACGTGGTACTTGCTGCCAGCCTCGCCCGCTCGCTGATCCTGTCTCAGGCGCATTCGGAAAACACCGTGTCCGCCACCCGCGCATCGTGCGGAAGGAGGACGATCAGCACCTGGTTTCCTTAGTGGCTACCCGTTAAGGCTCGGCTCCGAAGGCAGCTGCAAGACCTCAAACAGCCGTCTGCGGTCGCTCGTCGCGCCGGCCTGGGCAAGGGCCGCGTTCAAAACTGGGCTGACGACGCCGGCAGCGGCATCTGCGTGCGTTTTGGATGACCACAGGACCATAATTCCGTAATCACCTGACTCATCGTCGCCAAAGAATTCGCATCGCTCGCACCCTGGTTGTGCGCGGATAAGTGGTGCCACCCGATTCGCAATCGCGCCAGCCGTGTCACGCGCTGCGGTACCTAGGTTGAACTCGACTAACCGTAAGTTCATGGACGGCTCCTCAGATGCATATTTCTTCATCGCGGCAACAGCGGCTGGGGCACGATGCGGAGATACGGCTTTGGCTCCTGCCAACCATTCGGATAGATCAGCCGTGCCTCATCGTTCGAAACCGACCCGGCGATGATGACATCCTCGCCCTGCCGCCAGTTGACGGGCGTCGCCACGCGATGGCTCGCAGTCAGCTGGAGTGAGTCGATGACCCGGAGCACCTCATCGAAATTGCGCCCGGTGGTCATAGGATAGGCGAAGAGGAGCTTGATCTTCTTATCCGGTCCGATCACGAAAACTGTGCGGACGGTCTGATTGTCAGTTGCGGAGCGGCCCTCGCAACTTTCACCCGAGTCGGCCGGGAGCATGCCGTACAGTTTCGAGACGTCGAGCGTCGGGTCGCCGATCATCGGATAATTCGGCCCAATCCCCTGCGTTTGCTCGATGTCGTTGGCCCAAGCGTGATGCCGATCGACCGGATCCACGGACAGACCGATAATCTTGACCTCGCGCCGATCGAATTCCGGTTTTAGCCTGGCGACGTACCCCAATTCTGTCGTGCAGATGGGCGTGAAGTCTTTGGGATGTGAGAACAGCAGTCCCCAGGAGTCCCCCAGCCACTCATGGAAGCGGATGTGACCGTGCGTCGTGTCAGCCGAGAAGTCAGGCGCCAGATCGCCGATACGCAGTGTCATCGTGTCGTCCTCCCTATGGTCGATAGAGCAACGGTAGAGGTAGCCTGTTCCGCCAGCGTTCCCCGACGGGCGCAGGCGTGTGACGGCCGTGCGCCGCGCACGTCGCTGACGTGGACAACGAGGTGTTGCGATGCGCGTCTATGTGGAGGTGCTCGGTCGGTTTAACGTGGCGGTGGATGGCCGGGCAATAACCGCGGCGGAATGGCATCGCAGCAGCAGCGCGGCACTCGTCAAGCTGCTCGCCCTTGCCCCTACCCATCGCCTTCATCGAGAGCAGGCAATGGATGCGTTGTGGCCCGATATGCCAGCCGAGTCGGCGGCTGGCAGCTTGCGCAAGGCGGTGCATTTCGCCCGGCGCGCCCTCGGCGCCCACGAGCTGATCAAGCTGGATGGGGAGACGCTGGCACTTGGGCCCGGCGCGGACTTGACAGTCGATGCGTTGCTGTTCGAAGCCGAAGCACGAGAAGCGCTCGGCGTCCAGGACGCAGCCGCCTGCCGGCGGGTGGCAGACCGCTATGGTGGTGAACTGCTCCCGGATGATCGGTATGCGGACTGGGCGGAGGAAACCCGCGAGAGGCTGCACCAGTTGTACGTCCGGGTGTTGAAGGTCGCGCGTCTCTGGCAGCGGGTACTGGCGGTCGATCCAACCGACGAGGAAGCCCAATGCGCGGCGATGCAGGCGGCGCTCGACGCCGGTAATCGGGGTGAAGTCATTCGTCAATTCCAGCGCCTCCGTGACCGCCTCCGCGCGGACCTGGGGGTCGGCCCGTCGCGGCCGGCAATTGCCATTTACGAACGTGCCCTCACGCCGGCCGCGGAGGAGCCGGCCAGCGTTCAGGAGCGAGTTGGTGCCCTGCTCGCCTGGGGAATCACCCATCTTGGAGGCGGGGATTTCGCTCGGGCGGAGCACATCGCTCGCGAGGCGCGCACGCTCGCGCTCGAGGCCGGACTTGGACGCGAGATGGGCGAGGCCAGTGCATTGCTCGGACTCATCGCGCATATGCAGGGCCAGTGGTTGCAACTATTCCAGTCCGAGTTCATATCCTGGGTCCGCAAACCGCCGCGCGACGCAACGAATATCTTCGATGGCCATCTATGCCTGGCGGAGTTCTGTCTGTGCGGCGCTGCCGGTCACCAGATGATTGCTGCCGCCGCGCGAGAGTTGCTGGCCGTTGCGGAGAAGGAGGGCTCGGTTCATGGTCGCGCGCTCGCGACGCTGATTCTCGGTGAATCCGAACTGTTCTCGGGTCGACTAGACGAGGCCGAGGCGCTGCTGATGCGAGCGGAGAACCTCCATAACCAGGCGAACGCGAACGCCGGGCGCGCGCTGACGCTACATCGGCTGGGCGAGGTCGCGCTCGCACGAGCTCAGAAATGGCGTGCCGGACGCGTGTTGCGGACCGGCCAGAAGATCGCTGAATCGAGCTGGCTTGCTCCGCACCTCGTGATCCGATTCCAGGCTCTCGCCGTGCAGGTGGCGCCTACGACGGCACAGGCGATTGAGGCAATCAGGCGGGGCGATCGTTGGCTTGCCACTGGCGGGGTGTGCCGACCCTGCTCCATGGCGTTCCGGGTTGCAGCATCTATGGTCCTTGCCCAGTATGGGGAACTCGAGGTCGCGAGCCGCAGGTTGGATGAGACCGAAAGACTGGCCGGCATGTGGCAGGGCGGTCCATGGACAGCGGCGGTCTGGGAAGCGCGTGGAGTTCTCCGCCAGGCCCAGGGGCGGTCGGATCAGGCTGCAGCGCTGTTGCACGAAGCCGCCCTCCGCTATGCGGAGCTGGGGCGCCCGCCGACCAGGCGCGTTGCCAGGCACGAGCGACCGCCGTGAGGGCCTAGCCGCCACTACCTTGCCTCCAACGTCAGGCTCACCCGTTGCCTGCGAGGAGACCCGCGACATGACGACCAATCCTCGATGCCCCGCGCCCGCGCTTTCATCGGCCTGCGCCGGGAGAGCTGACCGATGCCTCGCCATGCCCATGCGGGAGAACTAGCTTCGAGTTGGCCGCGCGACCGCCTCCGAGTGGGCCTGGAGCGCGAACCGGCAATCGATTGCACTGCCAATCCGCATCGCCATCGCGGTCCAACGCGCCAATCGCAGGAGCCGTGCAAGCCGGGCACTGATCAGGCACAGGCGCCCGGCGCTGCATGGCTGAACCTGGGTTTACGGCGTTGGCCCAATCCAGCTGCCACGACCTGAGCACAGGTCGTAGCCGATAAGGCAGGGGGCGCCGTTGCTGCCCGAAGTGATGTCCCGATACGTGATGCTGGTGCCGTAAACGTAGGCGGAATTCACCACCGCACCGGCAGCGGCTGAGCGCGCTGCCCACATCGGTGAGCTGGCGCTGGTGCCGCCCACTTGGAACCAGCCTTGCTGACCCTGGTATCGCGTGGTGTCGTATACCGACACGCCGGAGGCTGGGTCGGCATCCAGCGACACATCAGGTGTTGCCCGTTTGCCGCCACAATTAACCTGGCCATATTGCGAGAACCCCGCCTGGGCCGACGTGGCAGTCTCATAGACCGAGCAGCCACCACCGCCGCCCGACCAGCCCGTCTCGCCCGTGAACGTGTTCCCGCTGAAGTGGAGCGTCGTGCCACCGACCGAGATCACATTCGGCGACGCGGATGGATAGTCGGCTGGCAACCCCGAATCACCGGAGGAGACGAAAAAGCTGACGCCGCTCTGGACGAAGTGGCGGTCGAAGCTGTTCTCGCCGGAAAACTCGCCGGCGCCCCAGCTGTTGGAAACGTACTGAGCATGCGTATTGGCGTAGTCCTCGGCTGCCAGAAGGTTGGCGAAGCTATTGCTTGATGCTTCGACCAGAAGAATCCTGGCGCCTGGGGCGATGGCATGCGCCCACTGGACATCCAGCGAAATCTCCAGCGCCCAGCCAGCGTCCTTGCGCGGGTAGCTCGGGCCCCCGGTCTGGTTGACCTTCTTGAAACAGCCATTCGCGGTGGTGCATGCGGGCAGCCCGAATTGACTGCTGAAGACGGCGAGGTCGCTCTCGGCGGTCGGATCGTCATAGGCATCGACAATGGCGATGGTCTTGCCCGCACCGGCGGTCGTGCTCGTCGGGAAGTTGTAGACCGACTTTATCGTGGATGGTGACAGCCCCGTCGGGCTCCTTGAGGCGGCCGGGCGTACGCCGTCGGTGACGACGCGAGCATGACACCGCGCGTCACCTGGCGCCGCCGGGCCTGGGCACACGGGGATCGAGGCGGCGACCGCGGGTTGGGCTGGCGGCGCCGCGCCCATGATCAGAGAAGACAATCCGAACGCAGTGACGACAGCGAAGGCCGAGAAACGCCGAGACTTTGACATCCGATATCAGTTCAGCGCATGAAGGGGTGACTGACTCACAATCCTGCGCTGCCTCCCTCTACAAGCCCAGCGTACAAGCCAACGCCAGGTTTCGCTACACCTGACCCCGCGGATGGAGTAAGGCGCCTGCTGGGCATTCCTTGCCACTCAATCCGGCAGTGCTGGGCCCAGAAGCCGGTCCATTCATGCGACCTGCAAGAGCAGGTCGGGCTTGGGCAGCACCAACCAACCAGGTGGACGCCGAGGTGGAGTCCCGTGCCGAACGCGTACAGGTACACACCGCTGAGCACCAGAGGTAGGCCCGGTAGGAAGGGCACGACCGACCCGACTATGCCGAGAACCACCAACACGAGCGCCGCCGCAAACCAGCCGACTTCCACACTTGATCACCAGGCGCAAGAGACAGGCCGGCCGCCGCCGGCCGAGGTGCATTCGGTTGAAGCGCAGGACGTCGGCCGAGCGTTCCGGAGCCGGCCCATGGATGTCTTGTCCGTCGAGCTCGTAGTCGGCGTCCGGACGAAGACAATAGGCAGCTGTGTTCGACGCGTAGCGACACGCCAGTGCTGGGCTGCCGGGGGCGCCTCCGAACTTCGCACCGCATCTGGAACCGCAATCGTAAGGATTAGGCTATGGAGGCGAGCGCGACAGGCCGCGGTTTGCTGATTCGCGTCGCGCTGGCAACGGACAACCGGCATGCCTCAGCCGGATACGTCTGGTCGACGACAGGTAACCATGGTCGGCTCGCGTTCTTCGGCTTGCGACATGGACAAATGTCAAGAGCTGAGTCGGCCCGCCCGCCGCAGCAACTCGCGGACTCGATCGACCGGCAGCGCTTCACGCATGTGCCCCTCGCGGCCGACCATCGTCTCCGCCCGCAGCAGCGCATTCACGACCGCTTCTTCAACCGCCTCCACAGCGCCCTGAAACAACACGTCCATCAGCGGATGCGCATCGGCGACAACGGCCTGTGACTGCAGCAGCGGTCCGTTCACCCAGTGCGGCACGCGGCCAGGCGTAGAGAAAGCGAGCACGAAGTCACCACTACCGTGGTGCGCAATCGAGCCAGTTCGCGCCAGGCCCAGTGCGCCGCGGCGCGCAATGCGCCCGAGCTGACGCGCGTCGAGGGGAGCATCGGTCGCGACGATGACCATCGCCGAGCCTCCTGGGCTCGCGGACTGCGGCGCCAGTTCAGAACCCCGGAGCAACTCGCCGACGCGCACGCCATCGATCATGAGTTCCTCGGGCCGCCCGAAGTTGGCCAGGACAAGCGCGCCAAGCTCGTATCGAGCACCCGCACGCTCAATGTGCCGCGACGCCGAGCCGATACCGCCCTTGTAGCCGAAGCAGCTCATTCCTACACCCGCGCCGATGCCGCCCTCGGCCACTGGACCGCCCGAAGCGTCGTCGATCGACTGAATGACGTGCTCGGCTCCAACGTGCCGACCGCGAATGTCGTTCAGATAGGCATCGTTGCATTCGCCCACGACCGGGTTCACGCTTTGAGCCTCAGGATGGCGCGCCAGCGTCCAATCGAGCACCGCGTCAGCCACGCGTGGCACGCTGAGCGTGTTCGTAAGCAGAATGGGAGTCTCGAGCGTTCCACATTCTGCAAGCTGCGGCAGCCCGCATGTTTTGCCGAAGCCGTTGAGCACGAATGCCGCGGCGACGGTCTTCTCGCCGAATGGATCGCCGAGATGGGTCAGGATAGCCGTTACACCGGTACGTACGTCCCGACCTTCAATGAGCGAGACGTGACCGACTCGCACGCCAGGCACGTCGGTGATCGCGTTCAGCTCGCCAGGCGGGAGTTGACCCATGTGGAACCCGATATCGCGGGCCCGCGGCCGCTCGTTGCTCACGCGGGCAGCATACCGGCGAGCGCCCAGGCCGCGGCTGCCGCACCAGCCCCCACTGGCGATCTTTCCGGGCCTGGCAATCATGGTTAGTGTCCTGGCGGTCAACTTGTTGGGGGACGGCCTACGCTATGCGCTCGATCCACGCCTCCGCTGACGTACCCTGCACGACGTGACGATCTTGCTGTCGGTCGACATGGAGGCATTTCGGGCGTAGCCACGCGCCGTGAGACCGCCACTGGCTGGCCTGCGGGAGCCGGCAAGGGTAACGACTACGAGCGTGGGCGCGTGTGGATGACGGTCGACCCGAATGGGGCGATCGCCGGTGCAGCCGAGGGCGGCGCCAGCGAGGTGCTCGTCGCCGATGCGCACGACGGCACGCTCAATCCCATCTGAGAGGATCTCGCTCCGCGCGCGGGGCTGATTCGCGGCTATGAAAACCGCGAGCACGGGATCATCGAGGGCATGGTTGGCTGAGGCGCAGTAGCCCTTGACAACCATACCGACTGGTCGGTACTATAGGCGGCATGAGCCGGGCTGCACGCGGCGTCAAGGCACCCTAAGCCACGCGGCGCAAGCTGCTCGAAGCTGCATTCGCTGAGTTCTACGCCAACGGTTTTCAGGCCGGTAGCCTGAACCACATCGTCGATGCCGCCGGCATTACCAAAGGCGCGCTGTTCCACCATTTCGAGTCCAAGCACGCCCTCGGCTACGCCGTCCTCGACCAGATGATCGGTCCGCTGCTGCTCAGCCGCTGGCTGGATCCGGTGGCCGCCTCGACTGACCCGCTGACCGACATCG
>WNGB01004644.1_pt1 | contig 29778 bp, 30 predicted proteins | sample 5400681 | NCBI WGS metagenome assembly WNGB01 (sample SAMN13153367, study PRJNA577476) | soil metagenome | isolation source: 115 cm soil or saprolite under grassland replicate 2 | place: USA:California | collected 2016-06-15
AACCCGACACCCAGAATCCTGTAACAGCCTGTGGCTAACAGCCTGTGGCGCAGACCAGAATGAACGGCTGGGTTGCGCTGCCTGCCCTGCGCCGTGGTATCCGCCTTCGTCCGACCGTGGAAGGGGACCCGGGCAATACAAGCAGCATCGGGGCTACCTGGCCGGCGGGCAAGGGCTTGGCTTGTGAATCAGGTAGCTCGGTTTGCGGTTATGAGGTGGGAAGAGTGCCTCGACCGCAGGGAGGCAGCATGCCTGATGCAACTGGACCACCGGCCCATCCCAGTGTGCAGCAGCTCGGCCGGCTCCGGGTCGCGCTCGCCCTCGGCCTGGTAACGGCGCTGGTCACGCTGGCTCCGGCGGCGCCGGCCGCCGCCAGGCAACCCGGCAACGCCTACCACCAGACCAACCTGGTGTCCGACCTGCCCGGCCTGGCTCAGCTCACCGATCCTGACCTGGTCAACCCCTGGGGCATGGCGGCTGGGCCGACGACCCCGGCGTGGGTGGCCGACAACGGCACCGACAAGGCCACCCTCTATCCGGGCTTCGTCAACGGCAGCCCCATCCAGAAGGCCGGGTTGGTGGTGAGTATCCCCGGCGGCGCTCCCACCGGGCAGGTCTTCAACCCCACCTCAGGGTTCGTGGTCCGCTCCGGTGACGCCAGCGGCCCCGCGCGGTTCATCTTCGACTCCGAGGCGGGGCTGGTCACCGGCTGGAACCCTGGGGTGCCCCCGCCGCCGCCCTCCACCCAAGCGCAGGTCGGCGCCGGCGTGTCCGACGCCATCTACAAGGGCCTGGCGATCGCCGATACCCCGGCCGGCACCCGGCTGTATGCGGCCGACTTCCACCACGCGCGGATCGACGTCTTCGACTCCAACTTCAACCAGGTTGGGTTGTCGGGCAGCTTCGCAGACCCGGCGATCCCCCGCGGTTTCGCGCCGTTCAACATCCAGGAGCTCGGCGGCCTGCTGTATGTCGCCTACGCCGAGCAGGACGCCGACGCGGAGGACGAGGTCGCCGGCCCGGCCCTGGGGTTCGTGGATGTCTACAGCACCGGCGGCCAGCTGCTGCGCCACCTGATCCAACACGGCCAGCTGAACGCCCCCTGGGGGCTGGTGCTGGCCCCGGCGGGCTTTGGTCGCTTCAGCGGCGCGCTGCTGGTCGGCAACTTCGGCAACGGCCGCATCAACGCCTACAACCCAGCCACCGGCGAGTTCCTAGGGCGGCTACGGCACGAGGACGGCAGCCCGATCGAGATCGAGGGGTTGTGGGCGCTGCGCTTCGGCAATGGCGTTACCGGCAACCCGACCACGCTGCTGTTCACGGCCGGTATCGAGGACGAGGCCCACGGCTTGTTCGGCGCGATCGAGGCGGCCGGCTAACTCCTCTGGCTTCCCCACGATCCGGTGCCGCTGTCGTCTCGGTCGGGTCGTCCAGCTCGCCGTCGCGGCCAGTTCCTTGGCCATCCCATCGGTGACCGTGAACGCCTCTGTGCAACAGGCTCTGAAGCTCAGCGGTAGCCGGTCGGATCCGCTGACAGGCCGGCGTCCTGGACCTCGGCGAGGTAGCGCCAGCAGTCGGGTTGTGACCCGTCGAGGTCGGTGAAGCCGTAGTCGCGCGCCAGGCCGCCGGACGAGAACGAGCCGCCGTTGCGACGGTGAAGCTGCGGATCGGCGGCGAGGGCGGCGACCGCGCGGCCCACGAACCGTGGACTCTCGGAGATCGGTGCGGATTGGTGGCCGCCCCGTCGCGCCAGTTCGCTTCGGTGACCCCGTAGTGCTCGAGCATCATCTCCGAGCGCATCCAGCCCGGCGTCAGCGCCACGGCGGTGCATCCGTGCGGCGCCAGCTCCTGGCCCTGCGCGAACGCCAGGCGGAGGACCGCGGACTTGGCCAGGTCGTAGAACATCGACAGCCGGTAGTGCTCGGCGTTGTACTCGCGCGTCCCGTCGGTCATCTCCACCACCAGCCCGCCCGGCCCGCGGATCAGCAACGGCAGCGCGAAGTGGCTGGTGATCACGTGCGTGTCGATCGCCAGGCGCAGCATCCGCAGCCCGTTGTCGAGGTCGTGCTTCCACACCGGCGTTTCCCACTCGAACAGCTGCTCGCCGCCCCAGATGTCGTTGACCAGCACGTCGAGCCGGCCCCGTTCGGCATCGATCCGCTGCACCAGCGCCTCGACCTGCCCTGCCTGGAGGTGGTCGACCGCCACCGCGATCCCCTCGCCGCCGGCGGCGGTCACGAGGTCGGCGGTCTCCTCAATGGTCTCCGGACGGTTGTACTCCGAACGTCGCTGGCGGGTGGTTCGACCCGTGCAGTACACGGTCGCCCCCGCCTCGCCGAGCGCCAGCGCGGTGCCGCGACCGGCACCGCGCGTCGCGCCTGCGACGAGGGCGACCTTGCCGTCCAGCGGTCTGGACATGTCGAGATGCTACAGGCGACCGCAGCAGTGCAACCCGTCTTGACACTCTCTTGGCGACCTGCATACATTTTTCGCGGTTGGAGCCTGCTGCCGGATCGTCGGGCAACGTGGGCTCCCGTGCTGGTCGGAGGTCCAAGTTGGCCGAATTCCATGCCAGGTCGGACGCGCAGGCAGTGCCGGCTGCAGGTGAGGCCGTCAGCAACCTGGATACACCTTCGATCCTCTGCGACCTCGATCGGCTGGAGCGCAACATCGCCGACTGGCAGGCGCTCATGGATCGCAACAAGGTCAGGTTCCGGCCCCACATCAAGACCCACAAGATCCCCGACATCGCCCGCATGCAGGTGGCAGCGGGCGCGCAGGGCATCATCTGCGCCAAGCCGAGCGAGGCGGAGCCGTTCGTCGCCGCCGGCATCGACGACGTCTGCATCGCCTACCCCGTGCTCGGCCCGCAGAAATGGCGCCGCATCGCGGCCATGGCCGCCGGCGGTGTGAAGATGACCGTCAACTGCGACAACGAGACCGCCGTCAGGCAGGCGTCCGAGGCGGCCACCGCCGCGGACGTCACCGTCAACCTGCAGATCGACGTGGACTCCGGGATGCACCGCGGCGGCATCCCGATGACCGAGGTCGGCGAGATCGAGCAGCTCGCCCGGACCATCGTTGGCCTGCCAGGCGTCGAGTTCGACGGCCTCACCACCCACAGAGGCATCTGGTACGAGGGCTCGCCCGGCCCGCAGGACGCCGGGCACGACGAGGGCCGCCTGCTCGTCGACCTCGCCGACAAGCTGCGCGCCGGCGGCCTCCAGGTCCGCGAGCTCACCGCCGGTGGCTCGTTCACCGCCAAGTGGGTCGCCGAGGTCCCTGGCGTCACCGAGGCGCGCGCCGGCACCTACGTCTTCTACGACCTCATGCACCTGGACTCGGGCACCGCGACCGAGGACCAGCTCGCCCTCTCGGCGCTGTGCACCGTCGTCAGCCGGCGCACCCCCGACCGGCTCACCATCGACGGCGGCTCCAAGACGTTCAGCGGCGACCGTGGCGTCGTCGGCGGCACCAAGATGAACGCTCCGGACATCGCCAGGGCGGTCGACCGCCGCGTCTACGTCGACAAGCTCACCGAGGAGCACGGCATGGCCAGGGCCGACGAGCCGGTGGAGCTTGGCGAGAAGCTCCGCTTCTACCCGTTCCACGCGTGCACCTGCGCGAACCTCACCAACGAGATCGTCGGCGTCCGTGGTGGGCGCGTCGAGCAGGTGTGGCGCGTGGAAGCCCGCGGCCTGCGGACCTGACCGGAGGGTCGCGATGGACGGCGTCGGACCCGGGCTCCCGCCGGACCGGTTCGTCCTGCACTCGCTGCGGCGCGACCCGTGCGTGACCTTCGTCCGGGGGGAGAACGCGCGCTTGTGAGACGCCGCCGGCCGGATGTACCTCGACACGATGTCCGGCTCGGCCGGCCCGGCCATGGTGGGGCACGCGAACCCGCGGGTGGCCGAGGCCGTCGCCAGGCAGATGGCGACGCTGCCCACCACCAACATCCTGCACCAGAGCGACGTCGTGGTGGAGTACTGCGCGCGGCTGGCCGCGCTCACCCCGCCGGGGCTCACCAAGATAGCGCTGGTCGCCGGCGGCGGCGACGCGGTCGAGGCGGCGATCAAGCTGGCGATGCGGGTCACCGGCCGGACCGAGGTCCTGTCGCTCCACGGCGCCTACCACGGCATGTCGCTGGCGACGATGAGCCTTGCCGGCATCGCGCCCGACCGCAGCTGGCTCCCGGGCGCGGTGCGCTGGCCGACCTTCCGCCAGGTGCCCAACGCCGACACCTACCGGAACCCCCTCGGCGAGGGACCGGACGCCTGGCGGGCGTCGGTCGGTGCGCTCCACAACGCGCTGGACGGCGGGTACGGCCAGGTGGCGGCGTTCGTGATGGAGGTCGTGCAGGGCCCCAACGGGCACGTCGTGTTCCCGGCCGCCTACTACGAGGCGGTGCAGCGTGCCTGCCGCGACCGCGGGGTACTCCTGATCGTCGACGAGATCCAGACCGGACTCGCGCGCTGCGGCGCGACCTGGGCCTGCGACCTGTTCGGCGTCCGGCCCGACATCCTGGTCGCGGGAAAGGCGCTTGGCGGCGGCGTCCCGATCGGCGCGCTGGCCGTCCGGGCCGACCTGGTCGACGAGGGGATCGAGGCCGAGCCGTGGAACATCCTCACGTTCATGAACCAGCCGCTCGCGGCCGCGGCGGGCATGGCCGTCCTGGACGTCGTGGAGCAGGAGCGGCTCGTCGACCGCGCGCGGCGCCTCGGCGCCCGCGCCACCTCCAGGTTCCGGGAGCTGGCCGAGCGCTACGACGCGGTCGGCGACGTCCGCGGGCCCGGCCTGTTCGTCGGCGTCGACTTCGTGCTGGACCGGGCGTCGAGGCAACCGGCCACCAAGGTCTGCGCCGACGCGTGGCGCTACGCGATCGACCACGGCCTGCTCTGCCAGTTCGGTGGGATCGGCGGCAACGTCCTGAAGTTCAAGCCGCCCCTCACCACGCCGGAAGCGGACTTCGAGCGGATGCTCGACCTGGTGGAGGAGCTCGCGGGGTTCATCCAGCAGCGGGTCAAAGGGAGTCTTGCCGCGCACAGCTGACCATCGAGAGGGAGGCCATGAGCAAGCACGTGATCAAGGCAGCAGACGGCGCGCCGCCGCTGGGCGCCTACTCGCATGGCTGGCGGGCCGGAGACTTCATCTTCGTCACCGGCACGGGACCGATCGGAGCCGACGGGAAGGTCGTCGGAGACAGCATCGAGGAGCAGACGAACGTCACCATCGACAACATCGAGGCGGTCCTGCGCGCCGAGGGCGCGTCCCTCGCCGACGTGGTCAAGGTGAACGTCCATCTGGTCGACACCAACCTCTTCCCCCGCTACAACATGGTCTACAAGCAGCGCTTCTCCGAGCCCTACCCGGCCCGGACCACGGTGGGCAGCGACCTGCACCAGGTCCCCGGGATGCTGATCGAGATCGAAGCCGTCGCCTACGTCGGGGACTGAGGGCGCACTGATCGGAGGAGCGGATGCTTGCCGCGCGGCTGCACGGGAACCGGGACCTGCGGGTGGAGGAGATGCCTGCGCCCGGCACGCCGCCGCCGGGCCAGGTCCGCGTCACGCCGGTGTGGTGCGGGATCTGCGGAACCGACCTGCACGAGTACGCGCACGGGCCGCTCTACACGCCCGCCGAGAACCTGCCGCAGGTGATCGGGCACGAGTTCTCCGCGGTGGTCGCGGAGGTCGGGGACGGCGTGGGCGGCCTGCGGCCGGGCGACCGTGTGGCGGTGCTGCCGCACGTGTTCTGCGGCGGCTGCTACTACTGCGTCCGCGGGCGGCAGGGCCTCTGCGCCGACCTGCGGCTCACCGGTGTGACCTGGCCGTGGGGTGGGCTCGCCGAGCAGGCCGTGGTGCCCGCCTACCAGGCGGTCAGGCTGCCCGACGGGGTGTCGTTCGAACAGGGCGCGGTCCTGGAACCGCTGGCGACCGTGGTGCACGGCGTGGAGCGCTCGGGCCTGCGGCCCGGAGGTCTGGTCCTGATCACCGGCGCCGGACCGATCGGGCAGCTGGCCGTGCTGGTCTGCGCGGCCGCTGGGGCCGGTTCGATCTTCGTCTCGGAGCCGCAGCCGGCAAGACGCGGCCTGGCCGAGCGTCTCGGGGTGACGGCGGCCTTCGACCCCGCCGCCGGCGACGTGGCCGCCCAGGTGCTCGAGCGCAGCGACGGCCTCGGGGTGGACTGCGCGATCGAGTGCTCTGGCAGCCAGCCGGGCCTCGACGCGTGCGTCGCCTCGGTCCGGCGCGCCGGAACGGTCGCGGTGATCGCGATCCACCTCGGGCCGCGAACGGTCCAGCCAGAGGGCTGGGTCTGGCGGGACCTGACGCTCGCCGGGGTCTGGTCGTTCAAGTTCTACGACACCCCGCGGATCCTCGCCCAGATCGCGGCGGGGACCCTGCCGGTGGAGCGGATCGTGACCAGCAGGATCGGCATCCACGACCTGGTCCCGGCCGGGATCGAGCGGCTCGCCGATCCCGGCGGCGACCAGGTCAAGATCCTCGTCGCGCCCGGCGACGGAGCGGACCGGTGAGCCGCTTCGACGGCCGGACCGTCCTGATCGTCGGCGGCGCGCAGGGCATGGGCCGGGCGTGCGCCGAACTCTTCGGCGCGGAGGGCGCGCGGCTGGCGCTGTTCGACATCGAGGCGGACACCCTCGCCGGGACCTCGGCCGACCTCCAGGCAAGCGGCTTGCCCGTGGAGGCCATCACCGGGGACGTGTCGAACGCCGCCGACGTCGACGCCGCGGTCACCCGCACGGTCGAGCGGTTCGGTGGGATCGACGTCCTGGTGCACACCGCGGCGATCGTGGAGCTGCGGCCGCTGCTGGAGTTCCCCGAAGACCTCTGGCGGCGGATCGTCGACGTGAACCTCACGGGGGTCTTCCTGACGACCCGCCGGGCCGGCCGGGAGATGGCGGCGCGGGGCGGCGGTGCGATCGTCGTGTTCGCATCGACCAACGCGTTCTTCGCTGAGGAGCTGAACGTCCCCTACAGCGCGACCAAGGGCGCCCTGGTGATGTTCGTCCGCAACGCCGCGCTCGACCTTGCGCGGCACGGGATCCGGATCAACGCGGTCGACCCCGGGATCATCTACACGCGGCTGTCGGCCTCGTTGATCGATGATCCGGTCGCGGGGCCCGAGTATCTCAGGCGGATCCCCGCCGGCCGCTACGGGACGCCGGAGGACATCGCGAAGGTGGTGCTGTTCCTCGCCTCCGACGACGCCGCCTACATGACCGGCGAGGACGTGGTGGTCGACGGCGGAGCGACGCTCGGCGTCGCGCTCGGGATCGAGGACCTCGGGCTGGAGGGCACTGCGGAGTGAAAGGAGGGCAGCGCAGGGGATGACGCCGCAGGGGAGGCTCGCGGGCAAGGTCGCCATCGTCACCGGTGGGGGCTCCGGCATCGGCCGGGCGGTCGCCAAGCGGTTCGCCGCGGAGGGTGCGGCGGTCGCCGTCGCGGACATCGCCGCCGGGAACGCGGAGGCGGTCGCGGCCGAGATCCTGGCGGACGGCGGGCGCGCGTTCGCCATGGGCGTGGACGTGTCCGACCCCCAGCAGGTGCAGGCGTTGGTGGATCGCGCCGTGCGCGAGTTCGGCGGGCTCGACGTGCTGATGACCGCCGCCGGCGTGCTTGGGTTCGGGTCCGTGGTCGAGACCGAGCCCGACGAGTGGAGCCGGGTGATCGGGGTCAACCTGACCGGCACCTACCTGTGCGCGCGCAGCGCGATCCCGAGGATGGTCGAGCGGGGCGGTGGCTCGATCGTCACGGTCTCCTCGTCCACCGGCGCCCACGACGCGGCGCCGGGGACGGCGGCCTACATCGCCTCCAAGGGTGGGGTGGCGATGCTCACCAAGGCGATCAGCGTCGACCACGCCAGGCAGGGGATCCGGGCGAACGCGATCGCGCCGGGGCCGACCGACACACCGATGCTCGGCGGCGTCATGACGCCGCAGGAGCTGCAGGCGTTCGGCGAGGCGATGCCCATCGGCCGCCTGGCGCAGCCGGAGGAGCTGGCGGCGGCGGCGTTGTTCCTGGCCTCCGACGAGGCCTCGTACGTGACGGGTGCGGTGTTCGCGGTCGACGGGGGGCAGACGGCGAAGGTCGGCATGACCCTCGACGACCTCGGAACGATCGCACGGCAAGGGTAACGGCAGGCAACCGGAAGGGAGCACACGGTGGCAACCGAGACTGGTCGGTCTGGCGAGACGGGCATCGGGACCGAGCTGCGCGAGGGCGCGGTCGGCCTGCCCGGCGTGCTGATGCAGGGCATCGCGACGATCGCTCCGGCGTTCGCGATCCTCGCGTCGTTCGTGTTCATCGTGGGCTTCGCAGGCATCGTCACCCCATGGGCCTACGTGTTCGGTGGGGCGCTGCTGGCGCTGCAGGCGCTGTCGGCCGCGCAGCTGGCCAAGGTGTTCCCGTCGGCCGGTGGCTGGTACACCTGGATCGCCCGCGCGCTGCATCCGCGGGCCGGCTTCTTCGCCGGGGTGTTCTTCTCGGTGTGGCTGCCGCCGGTCGGCGCGCTGACCCTGTCGCTGCTGGGCAAGACCGTCCTGGAGCCGGCGATCGAGGAGGAGTACGGCGTCACGATCCCCTGGTGGATCTGGGTCGTCGCCGGGCTGGCGCTGGTGATCTGGTGGGCGTACGCCGGCATCGTGGTCTCCGAGCGGCTGCTGATCATCACCGGGACCATCGAGATCGTGCTGATGGTCGCCCTGGCCATCAGCGCGCTCGCCAGCCCGGGACCCGGCGGCTTCAGCTTCGCGCCGCTCAACCCGGGGAACTTCTCCCTGGCCTCCAACCTGTTCCTCGGGGTGGTGTTCTCGATCTTTGCCTTCAGCGGCTGGGAGTCCACCGGCCCCCTGGCCGAGGAGAGCAGGAACCCGCGCCGCAACGTCCCGATCGGCCTGGTGGGCTCGGTGCTGATCCTGATGCTCTACTTCGTGTTCGTCACCTGGGGCTACCTCGTCGGCTTCGGCGTCGACAACGTCGGCCAGATCAGCTTCGACATCCCCTTCCCCGTGACGACCGTCGCGCAGCGCGTGTGGGGCGGCGCCTGGGTGCTGCTGCTGTTCGCGCTGCTGAACTCCGCGATCGCGGTCTCCATCGCCTGCTTCAACGGCGGCACCCGCACCTGGTACGGGATGGGACGCTCGGGCGCGCTCCCTTCGGCGCTCGGCAAGGTGACGCCGAGCAGGCGGACCCCCGACAACGCGATCCATCTCCAAGTCGCCGTGAACGTCGTGGCGTTCGTCCTGGTGCTGATCTTCGGCGCCGAGGACACGTTCTTCAGCTGGGCCAACATGATCACGCTCGGCCTGATCTCGATGTACCTGCTGGCCAACGTCGGGGTGGCGAAGTACTACCTGACCGAAGCCAGGGACCAGTTCAACCCGCTGCTGCACATCGTCGTCCCGGCGATCGCGTCGGCGGCCGGGCTCGTGGTCGTCTGGAAGTCGTACTTCTCCCCGTTCCAGAGCACCGGCCCGGTCTACTGGGGCCTGATGCTCTACATCGTCCTGGTCGTCATCACCGTCCTGGCGCTCGTCTTCCTGCGGCTGCGCGGACGGGAGGACTGGCTGCGCAAGGCCCAGCTGGTGTTCGAGGAGTCAGGAGGTGGTCACTAGCATGGCGGCGGTGGCCACCGGCCCGAACCCGGTGTCCGCGCGGGAGTTCGCCGACCTGCACGAGGCCTGCAAGCACTGGGGGCGCTGGGGACCGGACGACCAGCGCGGGGCGCTCAACCTCATCACCCCCGACCACGTTCGCGCCGCGACGGCGTCGGTCCGCTCGGGCCGGACGGTCGCCTGTTCGTGGCCGCTGGACACCAAGGCCGGCCCCGACAACCCCAAGCCGGTCCTGCACCACATGACGATGCTCCAGGACATCCCCATCGGCGACGCGGGCGACCTGCGGTTCGCCTGCGACTTCATAGGGATCGAGTTCCACGGCGACGCGCACTCCCACCTCGACGCGCTGTGCCACGTGGCCTACAAGGGGCTGCTGTACAACGGCGTCCCGGTCGACCGGGCGGTCTCCTCGGCCGGCGCGTCGATGCAGACGATGGACGTCGCCAAGGACGGGATCGTCGGGCGAGGGGTGCTGCTGGACGTCCCCCGGCTGCGCGGGACGGCCTGGGTCGAGCCTGGCGAGGCCGTGTACCGCGCCGAGATCGAGGCGGCTGAGCAGGCGCAGGGCGTGCGCCTGCAGCAGGGCGACATCCTGTTCTTCCGCACCGGCCACGCCCGCAAGCGGCTGGTCGACGGGCCCTGGGACGCGGCGAGCTCGAAGGCGGGGTTCCACGCGACCGCGATGCCGCTGTTCCACGAGCGCGGGATCGCGGCGATCGGCTTCGACGGCGACGGCGAGACGGTGCCCAGCAACTGCGAGGGGGTGATGTACCCCATCCACGCGATCGGGGTGAACGCGATGGGGCTGTACTTCCTTGACAGCCTCTTCTTCGAGGACCTCGCCATCGCCTGCGAGGAGGAGGGCCGCTGGGAGTTCCTCTGCGTGATCGCGCCGCTGCGTCTGGCGGCGGGCACCGGCTCACCGGTGAACCCGATCGCGGTGTTCTGAAAGAAAGCGGTGCTGCCATGACGCTGCGGGTGGCGATCCTCGGATCCGGGAACATCGGCACCGACCTGCTGTACAAGGTGGCGCGGAACCCGGCGCTGGCGCTCGTCGGGATGGCGGGGATCGACCCGGCATCAGAGGGGCTGGCGCGGGCGCGGGCGCGCGGGTTCGCCGCCGGCGCCGACGGCGTCGAACGGTTCCTGGACGACCATCCCGACCTCGATGTCGTCTTCGACGCCACCTCAGCGCACGCCCACGCCGACCACGCGCCCGCGCTGGCGGCGCGCGGGCTGCGCTGCATCGACCTGACGCCCGCGGCGCTGGGGCCGGCGGTGGTGCCGGACGTCAACCTGGACGAGCACCTCGACGCGGCCGAGGTGAACCTGGTGACCTGCGGCGCGCAGGCGACCGTGCCGGTCGTCGCGGCGCTGTCGGCGGCGGGGCCGGTCGCCTACGCGGAGGTCGTCTCCACGGTCGCGTCGCGGTCCGCCGGCCCCGGAACGCGCGCCAACATCGACGAGTTCACGGTCGCGACGGCGCGGTCGCTCGAGACCCTCGGCGGCGCCGCCGAGGGGAAGGCGATCATCATCCTCAACCCGGCGGAGCCGCCGATCATGATGCGCAACACCATCTACGCCGAGACCCGCGACCTGCCGGAGGCGGTGGCCTCCTCGACGGTCGCCGAAGCGGTCGGGCAGGTGGCCGCCTACGTGCCCGGCTACCACCTGGCGGCCGAGACGCTGGTGGCGGACGGCCTGGTGACCGTGTTCGTCGAGGTGGCGGGCGCCGGCGACTACCTGCCGGCCTACGCCGGCAACCTGGACATCATGACGTCGGCGGCCATCCGGGTCGCCGAGCGGTACGCAGAGAGGTTCGCGACGACATGAACCGGACCGCCACCGCGCCACGGGTCAGGCTGCTGGACTCGACGCTGCGCGACGGGTCGCACGCGATCCGTCACCGCTACACGCCAGAGCAGGTCGAGCTGATCGCCGGCAGGCTGGACCGGGCGGGCATGCACGCCATCGGCGTGGGGCATGGCGACGGGCTCGGCGCGTCGTCGATCCAGTACATGCGCTCGCTCCACAGCGACGACGAGCTGCTGTCGGCCGCGCGCCGCGCGATCGGCGGCGCCCGGCTGGCGGTCACGTTCCAGCCGGGCATCGGCACCAAGCAGCAGCTCGAACGCGCCGCCGAGCTGGGCGCCGACCTGGTCCGGATCGCCACGCACTGCACCGAGGCCGACATCGCGGTGCAGCAGATCGGCCTCTCCCGCGACCTCGGGATGGACGTGCACGGGGACCTGATGATGCCGCACATGACCTCGCCAGAGACGATCGCCGAGCAGGCCCGCATCATGGTCGACGCGGGCGCCACCGGCGTCCACATCATGGACTCCGCCGGCGCCCTCACGATGGAGGACGTCAAGGCCCGGATCGGCGCGATGCTGCGGGAGTTCGGCGGCGAGGCCGAGGCCGGCATCCACGCGCACCAGAACCTCTCGCTGGCGGTCGCCAACACGGTGGTGGCGTTCCAGGAGGGCGCAACGCTCGCCGACGCGTGCCTGGCCGGCGCCGGCGCCGGCGCCGGGAACTGCCAGATGGAGGCGCTGGTCGCGGTGCTCCAGAGGATCGGGATCGAGACGGGCATCGACCTGTGGGCGCTGGAGGACATCGCGGACGCGATCGTCCGGCCGATCCTGACGACGCCGCCGACGGTCGACCGGGTGACGCTCACGCAAGGGTTCGCCGGCGTGCCCGGCAGCTTCCTGCACCACGCCGCCCGCGCCGCCGAACGGTTCGGCGTGGACGCCCGCGACCTCCTGGTCGAGGTCGGCCGGCGCAAGTCGGTCGGCGGGCAGGAGGACCTGCTGCTCGAGGTCGCCGCGGGAATGGCGGCGGAGCGGCCCGCGGCGGACTGAGGCCGCCTCGGCGGGGGCTTGGCTGGGATGGAGATGAAGCGGTCTGGTGCATCGGACGAGGTCGGGTCCCCGTCGGCGCCCGAGCTCTCCACCGAGGTCGTCCACGAGCGGCTGCGGGAGGCCATCCTGCACGGCGAGTTCGACCCCGACATGCCGATCTCGCAGGTCAAGCTCGCCGCCAGGCTCGGCGTGAGCCGGACCCCGCTGCGCGAGGCGCTGCGGATGCTGCAGCGTGAGGGGTTGATCGACTCGGCGCCGAACCGGCGCGTCCGGGTTGCCGAGCTGTCCATGACCGACCTGGAGCAGGTCTATGCCAGCCGGGTGCTGGTGGAGGCGCTGGCCGCCCGGCTGACCGTGCCGCGCCTCGTGCCAGAGGACCTGGCCCAGCTCCGGGCGGCGGCGTCGGAGATGAACCTGCTGCTCGGGCGGAGCGACATCGACGGGTGGGAGGCTGCGCACCGGCGCTATCACGAGCTGCTGCGCAAGTACGCGGGCGAGCGGATCGAACGGCTGGCCCGGGATCTGTCGGATCACAGCGAGCGCTACCGGCGCGTCTACATGACCGAGCCCCGGGCGTGGCCCGCCGCCGCCCGGGAGCACGCCGCCATCGTCGAGACCTGCGAGTCGGGGAACGGTCAGGCGGCGAGCGTGCAGCTGGGTCGTCACCTCGCCCGGACCGCGCTGACGCTGATCGCGCTGGTCGATCCGGAGCGCGAACCGATGCCGGTGCGGGAGGCCCTGCGGCTGGTCACCGCCGGCGCCGAGACCGAGGAGTAGGTCGCAGGAGGGTCTGGACACGAGCTGAGCCGCCGCCGGCCGCCCCCGCCTCACCAGGACCGCCCGCGCGCACCGACGGCGACCGGCTCGAGCGACCCGTCGTCGCCCACGAGCCAGACGGTGTCGTGGAGGTTGAACGTCAGCCGGATGTGCCCCGGCCGCAGCTGGACCCGCTCGCCGAGGGGCGGCGCGGCGCCGCCGAAGCGGAGCGTGGTGTGCTCCTCGTGGATCGAGCTGAGCACCGCGCCGTCCAGAAGCGGCACCGGCGGCCCGTAGTCGCACGCGATCGACTTGCGCCCCACGTCCAGCACGGCGCGGTCCGCGGTGCGGCTGATCACGGTGGCCACCACTGCGCACGCGGGAGCGAACGGCAGCGCCAGCCCGTCCAGGTCCGCCTCCATGAGCGCGTACGTGCCCGCCTGGATCTCCGTGATGGTGGGGTCGGCGAGCGCCTCGCGGAGCGTCGAGGTGCCCGCCGAGGACACGGTGCCGGCCCACAGGCCCGTACGGTCGAAGGCGTCCTTGGTCTCCGCCAGCAGCTCGTACGCCCGGGTGATCGTCTCCGCCCGGCCGTCGCGGCCGAAGCGCAGCCGGCCCTCGTAGCCCATGATCCCCTCGAGCCTGAGGCCGCGCGTGCGTCCCACCACGCGGCCGAGCTCGACCGCCGCGGCCGCCCCGGCCACGCCGCAGCGCCCCAGTCCCACGTCCACGTCGACCAGCACCAGCAGCTCCGCCGTGGCGCGCCGCGCCGCCTCGCCGAGCGCCCGGACGCCTTCGGTGGAGTCCACCGCCACGGCAACGCGCGCGCGCCGGGCCAGCGCGGCGAGCCGATCCAGCTTCCCGTCCTGGACCACCTCGTTGGCGACCAGCACGTCGCCGGCGCCGGCGTCGACCATCGTCTCGGCCTCGCCGACCGTCGCGCAGGTGAGCCCGGCCGTGGTGGCCGTCAGCTGCCGCAGCGCCAGCGCGGGCGTCCGGTGGGTCTTGACGTGTGGCCGGATCCGCTTGGGGCTTCCGCGCAGCAGCTCGCCCGCGGCCGCGACGTTCGCCGCGAAGGCCGCCTCGCGCACGATCAGGGCCGGTGAGGGAAGCTCGCCGTCCTCGTCCATGACATGGACGCTACGCTACCCGGGTCCGCAACGGTCTGTCTCAGGTGGTGCGCGATGAGTCTCATCGGCATCGACATCGGCTCGAGTGCCGTGAAAGCGGTCGCCTATCGGGCGTCCGGGTCCGTGCTGGCCCGCGCCTTCGAGGCCGCCCCCTCCCTGCACCCGGCGCCCGGTTTGTGGGAGATCGACGCGGATGCGGTGTGGCGTGCCACGGTTCGGGCGGTCCAGCGCCTCACCTCCGGTCCTCGCCTGCGCCACGACCCGCCGGCGGCCCTTGCCGTCTCGGCCTCGGGGCGCGAGAGCTTCCCGGCGCGCGGGGACGGGAGCGCGCTGGGGCCGTGCCTTCGGACCGCGGACGGTCGACGCCCGGAGGCGGAGGCCGCGGCCATCCTGCCGCGCTCACGCGAGCAGTGGATTCGGGCGTGCGGCCACGTCCCCGACCACATGGACCCCACCAACCGGCTGCTGTGGTGGCGTGAGCGGGCGCCGCGCACCCTTGACAGGGCGCGGTGGTTCCTGGGATGGCACGAGCTGGCATCGCTCCAGCTGGTCGGCCGGCCGGTCGTCGATCCGGCGCTCGCGTCCGGGTTCCTCCTCTTCGACCTTGCGACCGGCGACTGGTCCAGCGAACGGCTCGCCGCCCTCGATCTGGACCGGCGGCTCCTCCCGGAGGTCGTGCCCTGGGCGACGCCGCTGCAGCGGATCCGCCCCCGAGCCGCCCGCGAGCTCGGCCTGCCGCCTCGGTGTGTGTTCGTCGTCGGCAGCTGGGACGGCTCGTGCGCGGCGGTCGGCTCCGCGGTGGTCGAGGAGGGGGATGCCCTGGTGTCGGTGGGGACGTGGGAATCGGTGGTCGCACCGGTCGCCCGACCGCACCTTCGTCGGGCGGTCGGCGCCCGGCTCGCCGTGACCCCAGAGCCCTGCACGCCGGGCAAGGGCCTGTGGGCGCGCAGTCCCAACGGCACCAGCGTCGTGAACTGGGCCCGCAGCGTGACCCGGATCGGGCTGCGTGAGCTGGAGACCCGGTTGCAGGATGCCGGCTCGGACCCCAGCCCGGTGTTGGTGGTCCCGCACCTGTCGGGGGCGGGGGCGCCGTGGCCGGATGCTCGGGACTCCGCGGGCGTGATCTCCGGACTCAGCCTGGCGACGTCGCCCCTCGAGCTGGTCAAGGCGACGATGGAGGGCGTCGCGTGCGAGCTCTGCTTCGCCATCGATGCGCTCCGCGGCGCGGGCAGCCCGATCCAGCGGTGCCGGGTCGCGGGCGGAGGGACCAGGTCCGGTTGGTGGATGCAGCTCAAGGCCGACCTTCTTGGTGTTCCCGTCGAAGTCCCGAGCCAGGCCGAGCCAGGCACCTTCGGCGCGGCGCTGCTGGCTGGCGTCGGGATCGGGGCGTACGCGTCGCTGGCCGAGGCGGCCGAACGAGTCCGGATCACCCGCCGCTTCGCCCCCGACGCCGATCGCGCCGCGGCGTTTCGACCGAAACTGGGCCGACATCGCGCCGCCGTGGACGGGACGGCGCCGCGGTGACCCACGTCGGGGATCTCGTCGCCGAACTGCTGGTGCGCTATGGCGTGACGCACGTGTTCGGCCAGCCGGGCGGCCAGACGGCGGCCCTCTACGACGGTCTGGCTCGACGGCCATCCCGCATCCGGCACGCCCTCGTGCGCGACGAACGGTCGGCCGCGTACGCCGCCGACGCCTTCGCGCGGCTGACCGGGCGCCCGGGCGTGTGCGACGTGACGGTGGGGCCGGGCACCACCAAGCTCACCGACGGCCTGGTGGAGAGCCACAACGCGTCGGTGCCGGTGGTCGCGCTCGTCGGTGAGCTACCCCGGGACTGGGCGCCGTATCGAGCGATGGGCGTGGCCTCGCAGGGCTTCGACCAGCTCACGTTCCTGTCGGCGATCACCAAGTCAGCGCTCTGGGTCCCGAGCGCGGTGAGCCTGCCACAGATGGTGCGGACCGCGTTCCGCGTTGCGACCACCGGCCGGCCGGGTCCAGTGGCGCTGATCGTGCCTCATGACGTGCTGGACGCCGACTGGCAGCCCAACGAGGCGGACCTGGAGGTCGACGATCGTTACTGCCGCGTCCCGGCCTACCGTCCCGCGGCCTCCCAGGACAGCATCGAGCAGGCCGCGACCCTGCTGGAGAAGGCCCGCCGGCCCGTCGTCGTCGCGGGCGGGGGTGTGCATGCATCGCGGGCCACGACCGAACTGGCCGCGCTTGCCGAACGGCTCGACGCGGTGGTGGTCACCAGCTTCTCCGGGAAGGGCGCCGTGGACGAGACGGCGCCGCATGCGGCCGGCGTGCTGAATCCCTTGGGTACCAGCGCCTCCCTGGAGCTCGTCCGGCGGGCGGACGTGGTGCTCTGGTGCGGCTGCAAGGTCGGGCAGAACACCAGCCACAACTGGTCGCTCCCGCTCGCCCACCAGGCGACCATCCATCTCGACGCGGATCCAAGCGAGCTCGGGCGTACCTTCCGGCCGGCCGTCGCCCTGAACGGCGACGCCCGGGCCACGCTGGCCGGATTGCTGGCGGTGCTGCGCGGCGGCAGCCGGCCGGAGTGGCGGCGGGCCGCACACGACCTGATCGAGGAGTCTGCGCGCCAGCGATCCGTCGACGAGTCTTCGGGCGCAGTTCCCCTCCTGCCGCAGCGTGTGATGCGCGAGCTTGCGGTCCGGCTGCGCCCTGGCGACGTCGTGGTGAGCGACGCGAGCTTCTCCGCGGGGTGGGTCGCCGCCCACGTGCCGGCGCGGCGCGCGGCGCGCGACTTCCTGTTCGCCAGAGGGCAGGGGGGCCTCGGGTACGCGGTGCCGGCGGCGATCGGGGCCGCGGCGGCTCGGCCATCCGACCGCATCGTCACCGTCAGCGGCGACGGCGGGTTCTCGTATGCGCTGGGGGAGTTGGCAACGCATGCGCAACTCGGATTGCGGTCGGTCAACATCGTCCTCAACAACGGCTCGCTCGCCTGGCTCGCCATGTGGCAGCACTTGTTCTTCGAAGGGCTTCGGCAGTCCGTGGACCTCGAGAACGAGCGGCTGCGCCCCAGCTATGCGGGCGTGGCCGAGGCGCTCGGATGTGTGGGGCTGCGCGTCGAGCGACCAGGTGAGCTCGGCGACGCCCTCGACGCCGCCCTCGCGGCCGATCGCCCGGCGGTGATCGATATCCGGACGGATCCGTCGAGCACGCCGATCCACAGCTATCGCCGCAGGTTCGCCGAGATGGCGTCCTACCCGCGTCCGGGCACTGTCTACGAACTCGTGCCCTGGCGTCGCAGTCCCGCCGAGCCCACGGGCGAACCGGGCGCACGATAGCGGCAGGCCTTCAGGGGATAGGCGGGCGGGACGACCCGCCGACCGCTCATCGCGTTCCCTCCCTATTCGAGCCGGGAGGTGTCGCCCGGCCGGAGCGACACCTCGGCGACGTGGAGGCCGTCGTCGAAGGTGCGGGAGCGGTGCCGCTCCCACAGCAGCACCTCGTGGCCGGGCACGATCCGCCCGCTGCGGCCACCGACGGTCTGCATCATCTGGTGCATCGCGAAGATGCACTTCTGCTGGCTCCCGGTCGCGAACCCGATCGGGACGTAGCGGCCGTCGCCGTCCACGCCCTCGACGTTCGCGTAGGTGTAGACGGCGTCGCCCGGCAGCACCCAGGTGCCGTCGTGCTGGTTGTCGACCACGACGTGCTGGTGGCCGTAGGTGTGGGTGTCGAACGTGGGCGCCAGGCAGAGCCCGGGGAGGACGTCGGGGACGCGCCCGTCCACCAGCCGGAGCCGGCCCTGCCTGGTCAGGTCGAGCGCGGTCGCCAGGTCGTCGGCGTTGACCCCGTCCTTGAGCCACTGCATCTCCGGCGGCCAGCTCAGCGCCCTGATCCAGCCGAACAGCTCCCGTTCCTGCAGCCAGGCGACGGCGTCGGGGAACTCGTCGAGGGTGCCGAGATGGTCGTAGTGGGCGTGGGTGAGCAGGATCGCCTCGACCTCGGCCGGGTCGACGCCGATGCGGCCGAGGACCTCGCGCGGGTGCGCCCAGCGGGTGATCCCGTCGAGCTCGCCGAGGGTGCGGCTGAAGCCCTCGTTCGCGAAGCCGGTGTCGACCAGCACGGTTCGCCGTTCGCTCTGCAGGACCGTGAGCGAGTACGGCAGCTCGCGGGTGCCCTGCTGGCCGTGGATGAGCAAGCAGGCTGGGGAGTCGGGGGCGCACGCGTACTCCAGCACCCAGATCGAGTAGTCGGCCACGGCCGCGCGCCCGCTACCGGCCGGCCGGGACGGGCTGCCCGGCAAGGCGCTCGTAGAGGCCGAGGGCGTCGTCCACGCCGTGCCCGTCGTGGACGACCGCGCGCAGCGCCTGGATGGTGGCGGCGGGGTCGGCCGACTGCCACACGTTGCGCCCGAAGTCGATGCCGGCGGCGCCCGCGGTGACCGCGTCGCACGCCAGCGCGAGCGCATCCCGCACCGAGTCGAGCCGTTTCCCTCCAGCGACCACCACGGGAACCATCGCCGCCTCGACGACCGCCTCGAAGCCGTCGGCGTGGTAGGTCTTGACCATGTCGGCGCCGAGCTCCGCGCAGATCCGGGTGGCCAGCCCGAGGTAGCGGGCGTCGTAGGCGCCGAGCTCCTTGCCGACGGCGGTGACGGCCAGGACGGGAAGGTCATAGCGGCCGGCCTCGTCGACCAGCGCGGCCAGGCCGCCGAGTGTCTGGCGCTCGTGCTCGGTGCCGACGAAGACCGACATGGCGACCGCCGCGGCGTTGAGCCGCAGCGCATCCTCGACCGTGGTGATGATCGTCTCGTCGGACAGCGACGGCCCGACGATGCTGGTCCCGCCGGAGACGCGCAGCACGATCGAGCGGGGCAGGGCAGGGTCGACGCTGGATCGCAGCAGCCCGCGTGTGGCCATGAGCGCGTCGGCGTAGGGCAGCAGCGGGGTGATGGCCGACCGCGGCGACCGCATCCCGCTGATCGGGCCGAGGAAGTAGCCGTGGTCCACGGCGAGCATGTTGGTCCGGCCGCTGGCCGGGTCGAAGATGCGACTGAGCCGGTTGCTCCTGCCCCAGGACATCAGCGTGCTCCTTGTCAGACCGAGTTGTCAGACCGGCTGGATGGCGGCCAGGTTCGCGGCGCCGAGCAGGTCACCGAACAGGAGGTGCTGCACGACCTTGGCGCCGAGCAGGTCGGCGCCGCGGATGACGGTGTCGCGTGACGCGCCGGCGATGTGCGGGGTGAGCAGCGTCCCAGGCAGGCCGAGCAGCTGGTCATCGCCGGCAGGGGGCTCCTGGTCGAAGACGTCGACGATCGCGCCGGCGATGCGCCGCTCGCGCAGGGCGGCCCGGAGCGCGTCGGTGTCGACCAGCTGTGGACGGGCGGTGTTGACCAGCACGGCCGTCGGCCGCATGCGGGCCAGGGCGGCGGTGTCGATGAGGTGGCGGTTGTCCCCGTCGTAGCGGGCCATCAGGACCACCACGTCGGCGCGCTCCAGCAGCTCGTCGAGGCCGACCGGCTCGGCGCCGGCCTGCTCGATCTCGGCGGGGTCCACCCACGGGTCGGTCGCGAGCAGGCGCATCCCGATGCCGCGGGCGATCGGGGTGAACGCCCGCGCGACCTGGCCGAAGCCGACGACGCCGCAGGTCTTGCCTGCCAGCTCCATCCCGGCGCCGTCGACCGTCCAGGGCGCCATGCTCCAGCGCCCGCCGCGCAGCGCCGTCGCGGCCGGGACGATGCCGCGGACGTGGGCGATCAGCGCGCCGGCGACGAACTCCGCGACCGCCTGCGCGTTGCGGCCGGGGGTGTTGAAGACGGGGATGCCGCGCTCGCTGAGCGCGTCGAGGTTGAGGTTGACCGTGCCGCCACGGACCGTGCCGACGACCCGGAGGGCGCCGGCGGCCCGGACCGCCGCCCGCGACACGGGCGCGGCGTGGACGAGCAGGACCTGGGCGTCGCCGATCAGCGGGACGAGCTGGTCGACGGGCCCGGTATACTCGCGCAGCCCGGGGTCGGCCTGGTCGGCGTGCAGCCGCGCTGCGATGCCGTCGATGTCCTCCCAGAACGCGCGGATCCGACCGGAGGGCGGGTCGTCGGGGAGCGGGACCGCTGCCGCGCTCGGGTAGGGCAGGTCGACCGCTTGGAGGTCGAACGCGAGCCCGTGGGGTTCGCCGTGCGCGGCGAGCCGGGCGCCGAGGAGTGCCGCCGGGACGAAGCGGTCGCCGACCGAGAGCACCCGCAGCCGCTCGGTCGGTCCAGCGCCCAAGGTCGGCCAGCCCTTCGCAACGGCTCCTGGTCGGCCGAAGCCTATCATGATAGGTTCAGCCAGCGAATCCCCTTGTGGATGGGTATTCGCGCACCTCTGTCCCTCGATCTGTCATTACAGCTCAGAGGACATCGTATGCGCGCCGACGACCTCCCACAGACCGCAGATCCCCTCGCCGGCACGCCCCGCTCGGCGGCGCACGCCGACCTGGTCGCGCGCGCGGACGCCGTGCTCCCCGGCGGGACGACCAACTCGGCGCGCCTCCCGGCCGGCCTGGAGTTCCTGGTCGAGCGCGGCGCCGGCGCCGAGCTGTTCGACGTCGACGGCCGCCGCTATCTGGACTTCGTGCTCGGCGGGGGACCGCTGGTGCTCGGTCACGCCGACCCGCGCCTGCTCGCGGTCCTGCAGCGGGCCGCGGCGCTCGGCGGCCACCACTACGCGCTGCACCGGCGCACCGTCGAGCTGGCCGAGCGGATCGCCGGCTACGTGCCGTCGGCCGAGATGGTCCGCTTCACCGGCAGCGGCAGCGAGGCGACGTTCCACGCGCTGCGGCTGGCGAGGACGGCCACCGGCCGCGCCGGCATCGTCAAGTTCGACGGCGCCTACCACGGCCACCACGACCTCGGCGTGTGGTCGTTCGAGCACAGCCCGACCCAGCCACCGGTCCCGTTCCCCGAGTCGGCGGGCGTGCAGGACGGCGTCGCCGGCGACGTCGTGGTGCTCCCGTTCAACGACCCCGGCGCGGTCACCGAGCTGCTGGCCGCGCAGCCGGAGCGCTTCGCCGCCGTGATCTGCGAGCCGTTCCAGCGGGCGCTCGCGCCGATGCCAGGGTTCCTCGACGCCGTCAGGCGCGCCTGTGACCGGAGCGGGACGGTGCTGATCTTCGACGAGGTCGTCACCGGCTTCCGTTTCGCGCCAGGGGGCGCGCAGGAGCGCTACGGCGTCGTGCCCGACCTGACGACGCTCGGCAAGGCGCTCGCGGGCGGCCTGCCACTCGCCGCGCTCGCCGGGAGGCGGCGGCTGATGGAGCATCTGGGCCCCGGCGGCGGCCGGACGCCGTCCAGCTTCCACTGCGGCACCTTCAACGGCTGGCTGCTCGGGGTCGAGTCCGCGCACGCCACCCTGGACATCCTCGTCGAGCAGGGCGGCCTCGCGCGGCTGGAGGAGCTCGGCGAGCTGGTCGCCGACGTCCTCCGGCGCGTCTGCGCCGACCGCGGCGTGCCCGCGCAGGTGACCGCTGCGGGCGGCGTCTTCCAGCTCTGGTTCGGCGACCGGCCGGTCACCTCGGCGGCGGGCATCCGCGCCACCGACCTGGCGATGTCCGGCGCCTGGCACCGGCTGCTGCTGCAGGCGGGCGTCTACAAGCTGGCGCCAAAGGGCTACGTCGGGCTCGCCCACGACGAGGGCCACGTCCAGGAGCTGGCCGATGTCGCCGGCTGGGCGCTCGGGCAGCTCATGCGGTGACCCCGCCGTCGACGGCGAGCGACGAGCCGGTGATGAAGCTCGACTCGTCGCAGGACAGGAACAGCGCGGCGTTGGCGACGTCCTGCGGGGTCCCGAGGCGACCGAGCGGGTGGGCAGCCGTGTCGGCCGCCAAGGCGTCGTCATAGGCGCCCTCGGCGTGCTCGCGCAACCACCGCTCGTGCAGGGGGGTCGCCACCGAGCCGGGGCAGACGATGTTGACGCGGACGCCGTCGCCCGCGTGGTCCAGCGCCAGCGCCTTGCAGAACATCAGCAGCGCGCCCTTGGTGGCGCAGTAGGCGGCCCAGCGGCGGTCGGCCGAGAACGGCTGATCACCATCGTGCCGCCGCCCGCGCGCGCCAGCTCCGGGATGCCGTACTTGGCGAGCAGGAACGCGCCGTTGAGATTGACCGCGACGACCCGCTCCCACTCGGCCAGCGTGGTCTCCGGGACGGTCTTGGAGACGCCGATGCCCGCGTTCGCCCACAGCAGGTCGAGCTTGCCCCAGGTGTCGACGGCGGCGCGCACCGCCGCCTGCACGTCGGCCTCGGCGGCGCAGTCCCCGCTGAGCGCCAGCGCCTTGCCGCCGGCCGCCTGGATGTCGGCGACGGTCCTGCCGGTGCCGGCCTCGTCGGGATCGAGCAGGACCAGCGCGGCGCCCTCGGCGGCGAACCGCAGCGCCCCGGCCCGGCCGATCCCACCCCCGCCTCCCGTGATCACGCCGACCCGGTCGGCCAGTCTGCCGGTCATCGCCGGGCCCTCCTCATGGGTTGCGTCCCGGCGGGCTTGGCTGGCCCGGGAGCCAGGCCACCTTGATGGTGTCGGTGGGGTCATACGGCGCGCGCACGAACACCGCCCGCCAGGTCGCGTCGGCCTGGTTGACCAGGTAGTGCATCTCGCCAGGGTCGCAGCGGTGCAGGTCACCGTGGCGGAGGGTGAAGCGCTCCCGGCAGTCGCTCCACAGGATCGCCTCGCCTTCGAGGGTGAAGAACAGGTTCTCGGAGCGGGCGTGGTAGTGGTTGGGGTACTCGTCGCCGGGGCGCAGGACGATCACGCCCACGTCGATCAGGGGGCCGCGCGCGAGGTAGCCGGGGCCGTGGTCGCCGAACTTGTAGATCAGGTCGCGCTCGTTGCTGCGGTACACGCAGGTCCTCCTTCCTACCTCAGGCCTGGCCGGGTGCGCGCCACAGCGGCGTGGTCACGCCCTCGTCGGCGAGGGCCAGCTCGTGCTCGTACGCCCGCCGCCAGCGCCCGAAGCAGTCGTCGTAGACCGCCGCGCCGGCCGGGTCGGGCTCGTGGACGCGCCCGCCGGTGGCGAGCGCCGCGGCCGTCGTGGCCGCGTCGTCGAACGCGCCGGCGCCGACGCCGGCGAGGATGGCCGCGCCGAGCGCGCTCGCCTCGGTGACCGGCGGCACCCGGACGTTCTGGCGCAGCACGTCGGCGAGCAGCTGCGCCCACAGCGGGCTGCGCGCGCCGCCGCCGCCGAACGCGATCGACGCGGGCCTGCCGGCGCTCGCCGCGATGGTCTCCAGGTTGGCGCGCGTGACCATGGCGGCGCTCTCCAGCAGGGCGCGGAAGATCAGCGCGCGGGTGGACGGCGCGTCGGCCACGGGCAGGTTCAGCAGTGACGGGGCCGCGTGCCGCCAGCGCAGGTAGTCGAAGGCGTTGGCGCCGATCGCGAGCACGCCGCCGGCGCCGGGCGGGATCCGCCCTGCCTGCTCGGCCACGGCCGCGAAGGCATCGCCGGTGGCGGTCTCCGGCGCGCAGAACGCGTCGAGGAACCAGCGCACCAGCGCCCCGGCGCCGAGCGCGATCGTCTCGGCCTGCCAGAGCCCGCCCAGCACATGGCAGTTCACTCGAACCCGGCCCTCCGGGTCGGTGGCCGGCCGGTCGAGGTCGACGAGCTGTTGCCAGTGGGTGCCGCCGACGACGGCCGCCTGGCCGGGCCGGACCACGCCGAGGCCGAGCGCCGCGACCTGCGCGTCGCCGCCGCCCATGACCACCGGGGTCCCTGCCGCGAGCCCGGTCGCCTCCGCCGCGGCCGCGCCGACCTTGCCGATCGGCGTGCCCGGCTCCACCACCGGGGGAAGCAGGTCGGTGCGCAGTCCCCAGCGGCTGGCCAGCTCGGGCGCCCAGGTCCGCCCGGCGAGCGAGAACAGCCCGGTGGTGCACGCGTTCGCCGGGTCGGCGGCGTGCTCGCCACTGAGCCTCGCGAGGATCCAGTCGCTGATCATCCCGAGCGTCGAGGCCGCCTCGTAGACGCGCGGGAGCCGGTCGCGCAGTCACAGCAGGCGGGGGAGCGCCGCCATCGCGAGTGTCTGCCCGGAGCTCCGGTACGCCTCGGCTTCGAACCCGGGGTCGCGCTGCCGCACCCAGCGGACCTGGTCGGCGGCGCGGGCGTCGGTGCTCCCGCACGCCCACAGCTCCTGGCCGGCGGCGTCGAAGAGGACGAGCCCGCCGCGCACGCTGGTGGCGCTGACCGCCCGGACGTCGTTGGCGCGCACGCCGGCGAGGCTGTCGCGCACGCACTCGCTGATCAGCACCCAGGCCGAACGGGTGTCGAAGTCGACCGAGCCGGGGTGGTCGGGGTCGGCCGCGTGGGTCCAGCGGCGCCTGGCGTCGGCGAGCGGGCGGCCTTCGTCGCTGAAGACGACCGCGCGGCAGCCGCCCGTCCCCGCGTCGATGGCCAGCAGGTGGCCCATCCGGCGATCCCCCTGTCTCAGCCGAGGGTCCGGCGCCAGCGCTCCCGACGCTACCAACCGCCACCTGTCATGACAAGCTGCCAGCTGGGCGCACCGGGTTCCCGGTGGTCAGCCCGCCAGCAGCGCCTCGGCGCGCCTGGCCGCGCGGGTGACCGCCTCGTCGACGCCGATGATGCCGGCGACCGCCGGGTGCAGCTCCTCACCGACGGCGACGATGACGTTCTCGGCGTTCGGGCCGACGACCAGCGGCCGGGCGCCCGCATGCAGCGTGTCGAAGGGCTGGTAGTAGGCGGCCGGGTCGAGGCCGTCGGCCCAGGCGCCGGGGTCGGTCAGCGCGACGCCGCTGACCGGGGCGCCGCCACGGGCGACGCGCTCGCGCTCGTTGGCCGCGATCCAGGCGATGAACGCCCAGGCGGCCTCCTTGTCGCGGGCGTTGGCAGGGATCGCCCAGTACCAGACGCCGAGGACGCTCGCGCCGCCGGGGATGGGGGCGAGCGCGAAGCGCCCGGCCAGCTCGGGGGCCGGCCCGCCGCGCGAGTTCAGCCATGGCACCGCCCAGTTGCAGTTGACGGCCGCGGCGGCCGCGCCCTCGGCGAGCGCCCGCACGGAGTCGTCGAACGCCCACTCCAGCGAGCCGGGCGGCGCCGCGCTCGCGTGCACGTCGACGTAGACCGCGAGCGCGTGGCGGGCCGCCGCGGAGTCGAGCACGACCCGGCCCGCGCCGTCCTGGATCGCCCCGCCCGCGGCGAACAGCCAGCTGCCGAACTCCTCGCACAGGTCGTAGCCGGCGCGCGGCTGCATGGCGATGCCGGCCCGCTCGGGGGTGGTCAGCGCCTTCGCCGCCGCTGCAAGCTCGTCCAGGGAGCCAGGTGCGGACAGGCCGGCCGTCTCCCAGAGGTCGCGCCGGTACACCAGCCCAGGTGTCCAGGTGTAGAACGGCACCCCCCAGAGGCGCCCGCCGATCTCGGCGGCCGACCGCAGCGCCGGGTAGTAGCCGTCCCAGTCGATCCCGGGCGCGCCCGCGATGCGCTCGTCGAGCGGCTCCAGCCGCCCTGAGCCGACCAGCCCGTCCACCCACGGGTTGTCGAGGATGACCAGGTCCAGGTCCGGCTCGTCGGCACGCAGCGACGCGAGCGTCGGACCGCTCATGTCGTCGTAGTGCATCGCCTCGACGTCGACCGCCAGGTCGGGGTGCTCGGCGCGGAACGCCGGCAGCATGGAGACGACGACGTCGGTGTCGGGGACCGTCTCCATCAGGATGCGCAGCCGGGCCGTCATCGGCGTCCCTACCGGCTCACCACGTGCAACCGGGTCTCGTCGGTCCGGTGCAGCGCGTAGTAGTACTCCATGGGCAGGCCGCCCTGGAGCCAGGCGATCGACTCGATGCCGAGCACCGGCGCGGCGGCGGGGATGCCGAGGAGCGCCGCCTCCTCGTGGTCGGGGACGGCCGCCTCGATCCAGCGCTCGGCCCGGAACGGGACCAGCCCGTAGCGCTGGCGGATCGTCTCGTACAGCGAGCGGTTGTGGAGGTTGGCGCGCTCCAGCCCTGGCACGAGCACGGCGGGCAGCGCGGTGCCGACCAGGATCGTCGGCGTCCGGTCGACGACGTACAGACGCCGGAGCCGGACGACCTGCGAACGCTCGTCGAGGCGGAGCGCCGCGCGCTCGCGCTCGCTCGCCTCCGCGAGGTCCTGCGCGAGGACCTTCGTCTGGACCTGGGAGCCCTTGCCGGACATCTCCTCCCAGAAGCCCATCGTGGTCCCGACGAACTCCTCGTCGCCCTTGCGCTTGGAGACGAAGGCGCCCTTGCCCTTGATCTTGTAGATGCGGCCGTCGACGACGAGCTGGCCGAGCGCCTCGCGCACGACCGTGCGCGAGACGCTGAAGCGCTCGCACAGCTCGGCCTCTGACGGCAGCTGCTCGCCGGGGGAGAGGGCCCCGTCCTCGATCTGGCGCTTGATGAGGAGCCGGAGCTGGAGCCAGAGGGGGGCGTCGGCCCGGCGGTCGACGACCTCCTCGCCGGCGTCGAGGCGTCCGTCGAACACCCTCGGCTTCACGCGCGGCTGATCCTCTCGACAGGCAGCAGGGGTTGCCCAGTTCATACCTATCATAACAAGTGCGCTGGTAGGTCCCTGCGCCTCACGCGTCCTCCAGCGGTTGCAGCGCGTCGGCCGGGAACAGTTTGATATGCCCAGGCTTGGCGAGGGGAGGGAGCACCGGTGATCCTACTGTTCATCCTCGTGTGGGGCATGTTCGCGGGTTGGATCGCGCACCTGCTCGTCGCCCGCAACCAGCCCATCAACTGGGCCGAGCTCCTGGTCGTCGGCCTGGCCGGGTCGTTCGTCGGGGGCCTGCTCGTCAGTCTGGTGAGCGGGGATGGGCTGGCGCTGCGGCCGAGCGGCATCATCGGCTCGATCCTGGGCGCGGTGGTGCTGCTGGCGGCCTGGCAGGCCATCCGAGGAGGCACCCGCGGCCGGTCGAGGTGAGGTGACGATGACCGCGCCGCGGGATGAGGCGCCTCCGCCGGCGACGGCTGGGCGGCGCCGGTTCCGCTACACCCTTCCCGGAGCATGGGTCGCGCTGGTCTTCGCCTGCCTGGCCTTCACCCCGTCGCTGCTGCCCCGCAGCGCGTTGCTCCAGGGCGTCGTGTGCGGCATCAGCGCCGCCATCGGCTACGGGCTCGGCGTGGCCGGCGCCTGGACCTGGCGGGCGTTCGCCGACCGCGACCCGCGCCCGCCTCGGCCGGGGGCATGGCGGGTCTTCGCCATCTCGGCGGTGGCCGCGCTGCTGGTCGTCCTTGGGTTGGGGCAGTGGTGGCAGGCGCAGCTCCGCGACCTGATGGGTGCGCCCACGCCCAACCTGCTGCTGCTGCCGCTGCTGCCGCTGGCCGCGGTGGCCATCTTCACCGGGCTGGTGGCCCTGTCCCGGTCGCTGCGCGGGGTCTACCACCGGGCCGCCGGGCGGCTGCAGCGGTGGATGGGACGGCGGGCCGCCAACGCGCTCGGCTGGGTGGCCGTGGTCGTGGGGACCTACCTGGTGGCCAGCGGCCTGCTGCTGAACGGGCTGGCCACCCTTGCCGACCGCAGCTTCTCGGTCCGCAACACCACCACCGCCGAGGGCGCCGTGCAGCCCACCAGCGCGCTGCGGTCGGGTGGCCCGGGATCGCTGGTGTCCTGGGAGTCGCTCGGCCGTCAGGGGCGCAGCATCACCGGCACCGGCCCGTCGGCCGAGGCGATCGCCGCGTTCACCGGGTCGGCGGCGACGGAGCCAATCCGCGCCTACGCCGGTACCGTCTCCGCCGCGGACGTGGAGGCGCGCGCCGAGCTCGCCGTCGCCGACCTGGAGCGAGCAGGAGGCTTCGACCGCGCCAACCTGCTGGTCGCCACGACCACCGGCAGCGGCTGGCTGGACCCGGGCGCGGTCGACAGCTTCGAGTACCTGACCGGTGGCGACTCGGCCGTGGTGGCCATGCAGTACTCCTACCTCCCATCCTGGCTTTCCTACCTGGTCGACCAGAAGAAGGCCCGCCAGGCCGGGCGGCAGCTGTTCGACGCGGTGTACGACCGCTGGTCCAGGCGGCCGCCCGCCGACCGGCCGAGGTTGTTCGTGTTCGGCCTGAGCCTGGGCTCCTTCGGCGGTGAGACCGCCTTCAGCGGCGAGTACGACCTGCGCAACCGGACCGCCGGCGCGCTGTTCGCCGGGCCGCCCAACTTCAACACCCTCTACCGCGAGTTCACCGACGGCCGGGATGCGGGCAGCCATGAGGTGGAGCCGGTCTACAAGGGTGGCCGGACCGTGCGGTTCACCAACGACGTGGCCGCCGGTGTCGCGCCGACCTCGGCGGCCTGGGACGGCACGCGGGTGCTGTACCTGCAGCACCCCTCCGACCCGATCGTGTGGTGGAGTCCGCGCCTGGTATGGGACCGGCCGGACTGGCTCGGCGAGCCGCACGGCCGCGACGTGCTGGAGGCGATGACGTGGATCCCGTTGGTGACCTTCTGGCAGGTGACCGTCGACCTCCCGGTGGCCGCCGCCGTCCCCGACGGCCACGGCCACACCTACACCCGCGAGTTCGTCGACGGGTGGGCCGCGGTCGTGCAGCCGGCCGGCTGGACCACCGACAAGGCCGAGCGGCTGCGAGACATCATCACGGCACCCGAGTGACGGCACCACACAGGTGCTCGTCGGGCCTGGTGACACAGGGCGGCCTGGCTCAGTACCGTTACCGCATGCGAGGCTCCGCGACGGCAGGCACGCCCCAGTGGCGCCGGCTGGCCATCATCGCCGCCAACCCCCGCGGCGCGATCTACGGCACGATCGTCGCCTCCGCGGTGATCGCGGCCACCGCTGCCGGCGGCAAGTCCCCGGAGCTCATCCTGGCGGCCACCGTCGCCACCCTGCTGGTCTTCTGGCTCGCGCACGTGTACGCCGACTTCCTCGACCACGGGCTGCGCCACGGCAGCTCGGACCTGAAGGTCCTGGCCGCCATCATGGTCCAGGAGCTGTCGATGCTCGCCGCCCCGGCGCTGTCCATCCTGTTGCTGCTGCTGGGTGCCCTCGGCCTGCTCGACGAGGAGCTGGCGGTCCGGCTTGCGCTGTGGAGCGGCGTGGTGCAGCTGTTTGGGTGGGGCATCGACGTGGGCCGCCGACGCGGAGGAGCATGGCCGGCGGCGCTGCTTGCGGGTCTGATCAACGGCGCCTTCGGCCTGGTCATCGTCGTGCTCGAGGTGCTGCTGCACTGACGGCCTGCTAAGGGCCCATCGAGACCACAACCGACCAGATCGCCGCGGACAGCACCGTCGCCGCCGGTCTGAAAGGTCTGGCAGTGGTGAGCCAGCAACGCAGGGGCGTGCTTGAGGCGTTGTCGTGGATTGGCGGCAGTCTGACCCGTTAGTGTGGCATTGGGTGTTGTGGTCGCGGAGGTCAATATGGGTAACTCGGGCATGAGTCCGCCCAAGCCTGCGAGCGAGAGCTGCTTTGTGGCCGACG
>WNGB01005106.1_pt1 | contig 29777 bp, 26 predicted proteins | sample 5400681 | NCBI WGS metagenome assembly WNGB01 (sample SAMN13153367, study PRJNA577476) | soil metagenome | isolation source: 115 cm soil or saprolite under grassland replicate 2 | place: USA:California | collected 2016-06-15
TCCAGTCGCGACTGGGTTGCTTTGACACCACTCCAGTACGAGACAGATGGAAGGAGGCGCAACTTTTCAGCATTCCGCCTGCTGCTCACCCCATCGCGCGGCCGCCGTCAGGCCGTCGCGTGATGGGGAAACTCGAGTATCTATCACCTCGGTGGCAGCATCGATATCGAGAATCCGAACACCGTCGTGATGGGCCTCGGTCTCGCGACACTCATTGCCGACCAGGGCACGCCGATCTTCAAGGTGGCCGACGTGGACGGTGTCACCATCGCTTCACTGCTGCTTCAAGCGGGACCGAACAATTCCGACACGCTACTCGAAGTGGGCCCCTCGGGTAGCAGCGCCGCGCACGCGGAGAATCCGACCGCTATCTACGATCTCTCCTGTCGAGTCGGGGGCGCAGCGGCCGGAAGAGCCACCAGCTGCGTCACCATCAACAGCGGCGACGTCCTCGGCGACAACCTCTGGATGTGGCGCGCCGATCACGGCTCGGGCGTCGGATGGAACGTGAACACCAGCAAGCACGGCTTGGTCGTGAACGGCAAAAACGTGACCGTTTACGGCTTGCTCGTCGAGCACTTCCAAGACTACCAAACGCTCTGGAACGCCGACGGAGGCCGTCTCTATTTCTACCAGTCCGAGATGCCTTACGATCCTCCAAACCAAGCGGCGTGGCAGCGTGGCGCGGTGAAGGGCTATCCCTCGTACAATGTCGCCGACGCCGTCACGAGCCATCAAGCGCTGGGCTTCGGAGTTTATTCGGCGTTCCAGACGCAGGTCAGCGCCGAGAATGCGATCGAGGCACCGGACCGTGCGGGCATTGTGATGCGCCACATGGCCACCGCAACCTTCAGCGGAACGGCCGGCGTCCAAATTGCCCATATCTTCAATGGAACCGGCGACTACGTGGGTCCCGGCCACACGCCATCCTTTTCCGCGAAATGAAAGAGGTTCGCTGTTCGCAACGCCATGGGTATGCACGTCGACCGCAAGAGGGTCAGCGATCTCGCCGAGGCAACTCGACGATCGCAGTCGCTGCAACTGCCGCTTCGTCGACGATATTGACATAGTTCGTGTAGTTCATTGTAGGCAGGTTCTCGCCCCTCGAGACGACTTTGAACGCTGTACAAATCTACCGATATGGGAATCCGCTTCATGAATCATGAAATAGGTCGCTGAAGTCGATCCGTGGTCCTCCTCGTGTTCCTTCTTGCACCTCAATCAGTAGCGCTACGCTGGAACAGCGGGCGTCGTACCCGAACGGGGACCTCCCGGAGCGTTTCTATGCATTTCGTCGTTCGTGTCAGCGGCAGTGTGGCTGCGATTTTTTTTCTCGCTGGAATCGCTGCAGGGTGCAGCGAAGGGTTGATCGAGGAGACCGCTTTTCAAGGCATCGGTGGATCGAGCGGCCACGGAGGCAGCGACGCTGGGCTCACTTCACGCGCTACGGGCGGGCAGGCGACCGTCGGCGTTGGCGGGAGCGGCGGCAGCGGCAGCAGCGGCGCAACGGGCGGGACTGGAGGCACCACGACAGGCTCCCCTGAAGGGGGCGCCGGCGGAACCACTGACGCAGGCCCGCGCAACGATGGTGCAATACCGCCCTGCACGGACGCCGGCCCACTGCCGAGCTACGAAGGTGAGATTCCGATGTACGACGGCCCACCGGTGGGACCGGAGGTCACAATGGACTGCCCCGGTGACCCGACGCAAGGCTGGACCGAGTTCAAGGATGCGTTCCACGTCGAACGCCCGTATGACGTCCCTATCAACACGCGCTTCAGCATGGAGTGCGGCATCTACAATTTCTGGGTGCGCGAAACGGACAAGCCGCACAGCCCCGACGCCAATGGCCGCGACCCCCGGACCGAAGCGCATTGGGGAGGGCTCGTGGATGCGCAGACCGGCCGCACCTTCAGGACCGGCATCAGGATGTGGAGCGCCGATGTGCTCTTGGAGAGCAATACCGACAATACGGTCATCCTGCAGATCCACACCACCGCCGACGGGGTAGGCCCGGTCTACCTTGTCCGCAAAGGCAACGACATACCTCCGATCAGAGGTTCGAGCGTTCCCGCCGGTCTGGTGAACACGTGGTTCAATCTCAAGGTCGCCTTCACTGCCGCAACGCTGCAGTCGCAGCTTTATGTCAACAACTGCCTCAAAGCGACGATCACCGGGGTTCGCGGCGACGGAAACTTTTACTTCAAGAACGGCGTCTACCATTGCAGCGAGCCGGTCTGCCGCGACCACTACAAGAATTTGCACTTTTACCGGAAGTAGCCGCGCCGAACGGGTGCTTGCCGGTCGCGTTCGTTCGTCGGGGCCCACACTTTCTCGACACTCGCGCTACACTCTTTTCATCCACGGAGTGCTCCGCGATGAAGTCGATTCTTGGAAGTGCGAAAGGGTGTGCCGCAGCCGCGGCGCTCGCAGCGTGCTCGTCGGGGACGGGGGCGCCGCCTTCGGAAACGAGCGCGAGCGTGACGTATTACAAGGACGTCGCGCCGATCCTCGACGCCAAGTGCATCCGATGTCACACGGCCGGCGGCATCGCGCCATTCGCACTCACGACGCCGGATGACGCGATGACGCACAAGGTCGATATCGCCGGCGCGACGGCCTCGCGCACGATGCCGCCTTGGCCACCTGCGAAGGGATGCAACGAGCACGCACACGATCTTGTCGGTCGAGCACCTGGACGGCAGCTCGGCGTGCCTGCTCGATATCCCGAATTGGGATTTCCACTGGCAGGGCGGCTATGGCCTCACGCAACCGATGCGCATCGTGCCGGGCGACGCCTTCCGGATCGAGTGCCATTGGGACAACAGCGCGAGCAATCAGCCGGTGATCGATGGGCAGCTACAGGCGCCGCGGGACTTGAATTGGGGTGAGAGGACCACCGACGAGATGTGCGTGGGGTTCATGTACATCACGCGCGCAGGCTCTGGCACGGTATTCCGCTCGTTGGTGATGGAGATGGCGAGGCGGCAGGTCCGTTCGCTTGCGTTTGGAGGGCATGGTAAAGTAGTAAGGCCACTTCCCCGCAACACGCGCCGGTGAACGAGGCTCACGATGACGAACGCAGCCCGCTTTGGTTTCGCGACTCTTTTCGCTTTCGCAATTGGGTGCAGCGGAACGGCCGATGATGGTTCGCCCTCGGGCGCGGCGACCGGAGGTGCGGCCTTCTCCAGCAGCACCGGCGCTGGTAGCCAGGGAACGGGTGCAGGCGGAGATTCGTCGGGTTCGGGGGGATCGTCTGGGTCGGGAGGGTCGGCCGGTTCGGAATCCGCCGTTGATGGTTCAGCCGATCTCGATGCTTCGAACGATCGCGGCGCACGCTCCGACGTCGACGGGATTCGCCTGGATGCCCAGACGGACGCGTCTCGTTATGACCCGTGCCCCCCCAAGGGGACGGCGTGCCGCGTCATGCCCATGGGCGATTCGATCACCCGGCGGTACCGCCCCGAGCTCTTCCATCAAACGCTCGTGCATGGGCAGACGATCACCTTCGTCGGCTCTGTCACCCAAGCTCCCGACGCTGGACCGGAGTTCGTGGACGGCGTGCCGTTTCCTCCCAACTACGAAGGTCACTCCGGTTACACGATTCCGCGGATCCTGATGTGGATTCAAGATTACAACAGCATTCAGATGTACAAGCCCGACATCGTCTTGCTCGAGGCGGGCACGAATGGTGGGCTTCGCGGCGACAGCGGAACGGCTGCGGCGAGGGAGCTCGCCGACCTCGCCGTTCTGATCGATTACATCCTCGGTCAGGATTCGCATCTATTGCTCATGGTCGCCCAGATCACGCCGCTCGCCGATGATACTTGGAATGCGCATGTTCAGATGTTCAACGCCGGCATTCCTGGTCTGGTCAGGACGAGAGCTTCGGCGGGCAAACACATCGGGCTGGTCGACGCCTATACGCCTTTCGTTTCCAATCCGAACTGGAAGACGGAGCTCATCAGCTCGGATCTGATTCACCCCACCGATGACAAGGGTTTCCCGCTTCTCGGAGATACCTGGTACGCCGCCATCGCAAGCTTCTTGCGCTAGCGTGCCCCGCTCCCACCGAACGCCCCCGACAAGCTCCGATTCATCGCTGCTCGACCAAAGGGACTGCCGATCATCGCCGTCGCAATATTCCTAACGGCAAGCCCACTCGTTCCTGTCGTTGCAGCGACATCCAGCCATGCCCGGATAAAAGCAGAGGGTGCCGGTGCCGGCAGCGGCGCACGACGTGCCGCTCGTCGGCTTGGTGGTCGGACAATCGGGATCCCTGCCGCCATCGAAGCCGAGGCAGCGCCAGACTCGGCCGCCATCTATCGGAGGAGAGCAGCCGCAGTACACACCACCTGCATAGGCACAAATCTCGTTGAGCGAACAAGTCGAACCGGGCGTCGGCGGCGTCCCCGGACATGGATTGCCATCGTTCGTGACGGCTCGGTCGGTGATGTCGCCCGTACCGCCCGTACCGGCGTCCTCGATCCCAGCCGAACCGCCGCTGCCGGATGTAGCTAGCGATCCGCTCGAACCACCTGATGAAATCGTGCCCCCACTGCCTGCTTGACCGCCGCTGCCTGACGATCCACCGATTGGTGTGCCTTCGCTGTCGTCGCCGCCACAATGCAGCGCAGCCGCCGCAACGAGCGCCAATGCCGGAAGCGTCGACCATCGAATGTTCATGCGTTCCTCCCCCGAGGAGATCAGTTTAACGAACGCCAAAAGCGATTGCGAGCTCTCTGTCACCTGGCTTCGAAACGCAGCGGCAACCGTGTGGGTCCGTGCACGTGAAGGCTCTGCGCGACACCGACGTCAACCCGCTCCTGACCAATGAGATGTCGAAGCTCGTACGCGCAAGCAACGCGCCGAGCGAGGCGAGCTTGGATGACATAGCCGAAAGCGCGGCCCTGCAGCCACCCAGGGAAGCCAGGGCGCGCTTGTACTGCAGGACGCAACGTACGATCTGTCTGTAGACTTCGAAAGGATTTCCCTCCGACGCGTAGATAACATTTCGAGGTTCCACCCGTAGTTGATCGAGATATTCGAAGAACATGAGATCATCGGGTTCGCGGGGGTCGGTCGCCGGTGATGGTAGCAGCGGACAGATCTCGCCGGGTACGACAAATTCGTAGATGCGCTCGAGCTGGGTGAGCTGACCGCGGCCCAGAATTGGAATCCAGATCATCGGCTTGTCCCGCGTCGCTTCACGTTCCAGTTCGGCAGCCGAGAAACCATGGAGGTACGCGGCAGTCTCGTCGATCCCCACGTCATGGGTCGCCGAGTACTCGTAGCATCTGCGCGTCCAAGAGACGTAGAGCCAAGAGGGATTCGTGACCGGACGGCCCGGCGCCCTCGGTGGACGACAAGCTGTCGATCACATCGCAAATAGCCTGTTCGGTATTCTCCGCCCATGATTTCACCGCGAAGCCATCGCAAGGCAGAAGGAGCCCCGGAAGCTGACTGACCTCTGGCGAGGGTTCCAAAGTGGCTCGTCCCAGATCGTCCGGGTAGCGCAGGCGCATTGTGGTAACCGCGCTGCGAAGAGCACCGAGGAGCACTCTAGCGTCGAGAAGCGCCAGGAGTAGACGACGAGCGCGCGGTCCACTTAGACCCAGGTCTGCGAGGTCAGGAAACGTCTGTCGGCAAGTGAGCAGCACGCCAACAACCCTGACCTCATGTTCGGAGACGACCTCCAGCTGCCGGAGGCGCTGGAAAAGCTCGCGATAATCCGGATTGCCGCGCAATGCCATAAGAGTCTGGAGAACCGATGGTGTGAATAGTTTAAGAAGCGAGGTTTACCGCCGCCGGGCGCACTGCGAACGAATTGCGGCCTTGACCAAGGAGCTCCATCTGCAAGGAGATCGAGGACGCCCGGCGATTTCGAGTTCTGGTGTTTCAACTTCGGCAGTTGCGAGCAGGACAACGTTCTCGCGCTATGCTCCACGATACCCAGTTCATCCGACCCGCTCTGCCGGATCCAGAGCGCCTGCTACACAGCAGAGATCTTCCGCAGCGTGGACTGTGATTTTCATGAGCAGCTCGACGCGAGCCTGCGGAGGATTAGTCTGGAAGGCGGCGCGCTCCTATACATGCTGTGCGACGGCCGGGGCGCGGGACTGCTGAACAAGGTGCGTGCGCTTGAACTTACCCGTACGGAAGGTCTCGACACGGCAGCAGCGTACCAGCGATTGGGCGTGCCGCTAGATCCCAGATCGTATGATCGAGCGGCGGCTGCTCTTCATCATCTTGGTGTTCCGGCTGTCCGCCTTCTAACCAATAATCCCAGAAAACTCGATGGACTCTCGCGCCACGGAAACGCGATGATGGCGTTGCCATGAGATTCGCGGTCGTCTCCGTGCCCGCGGCCAGCAGCAGTTGGAGAAACCGCAGAATCTCCTTCTCGGTGACCTTTCGGCGATTCGCCCATGGGCTTGAGGCGTAGCTTTGCTGTGGCCTTAGTTCAGTAGAAGAGAAACGAGCCCTCCAGCGCAAACGCGAGTGCTTGAACGCGGTATCCGGTGTCGTGGTCGTCGGAATCCTTCAGCGCGGCACGAGTGGCGCCCGACGCGACGAACATGAGGCCAGCCGAAAGATCGCGAGCGAAGCAGAAGTCGTAGCCCCCGAACACCGATCCGGTCAGCGCAAGAGTGGACATGTCCGCGCCATTGACGAGAGTCGTAATGACCACGCCTCCCGGTCCAACCATGCTTCCGACGTGCCATCCACCGCGCGGATTCGGAAACCAGTCCACGAGCAGTCCGAACTCGACGAGCGTGACGTCGGCATCGTTGTTCGCCGAAGCCAAGCGGTTCCCGAGACTCGACACGATGACCGCGTTTTCGAAGGGGCCGCCGTGGAACTTCGCCGTCCCGTGCACCGCATGGAGAGTTCCGGCGAGCGCTAGCCCGCGAACGATGGTGCCGCCTCCCACGATCCCAATCGATGATCCCAGCGTAGATAGCGACACGTCCTGGGAAGGTGCGTCGCCTCTGATCGCGAGATATCCCAAGCCGGAAGACACCCTGAAATGAAAACCCGTGTGCATGCAGTCGCACGCCTGTGTGGTCATGCTGGTGTCCGGTTGCGCCGATGCTGCCGATTGGCCCGACTGGCCAAGAGCCGGAGTCGTGAGGAGCAGCGCAGCAGCAGCCACCCGAAGCAGCAGGAAAGCGAAGCAAGCAGACGCAGGCTTCATCTAGGGCAGTGAAACGATGCCGACGAAGCGCGGACGCGCGGTGACTGCGGCATTGCCGACGAGCATGAGCATTCCCGTGTCGAGTACGCGAAAGACGTTGACGCTGGCACTGGCATTGTTGGCTACCACGAGGTATTGCCCCGTCCGGTCCAGCGCAAAATCCCACGGCGTCGCGAGCTGCTCGCGAACATAGCGCGGATTGGCCGCCCGGCCTTGTGCGTCGATATCGAGAACGGCGATCGCGTTGTAACCGCGGATGGCGGCGTACAAGACTTCCTTGTTGGGATGCAGGGCGATGTGGGATCCATCGCCTGACTGACCTATCGGAAGAACCATCGCATCGCTGAGCAGTCCTGTCGCTGCGTCGTACTTGTACGAAACGACCGAGCGCCCGGCTTCGGTGAGCAGGTAAGCGTAGCGCCCCGATCGATGGAACGTCATGTGACGAGGCGACCCGCTCTGGGCCACGAAGGGGGGCGTGTTGGCTTCGAGCCTGCCAGTCGTGTCGTCGAAACGATATTGCAAAACTCGGTTGTCACCCTTGGACGGGACGAAGACGAATTTGCCGGTCATCCCATCGTCGAGGATCATGTGGGCCTGGATGCCTGCAAAGACGGGTTGCACCGGTGCGCCCACCTGCCCATCGGCCGACAGAGGCAAAGCCGCGGCGTGGCCGCTGTCGTAGTTGGAGGCAAGAATCCATCGCCCGCTCTTGTGCATCGAGATGTGGGCCGGGCCGTCACCTCCGCTCGCCGCGTCGTTGATCCGGGTCAGCTGTCCGGTTCTCGGCGTGATCGAAAAGGCCACGACTCGGCCGGGCTCCACCTCGTTGAGGGCATAAAGATACTTCCCGCTCGGGTGGAACGCGATGTAGTCGGGCGACGGGCCCCCATCGGCCATTCCCCTTGCCGTGAGCATTCCTGTCTGCATGTCGAGCTCGAAGATCCGAATGACATTGCTTTGGTAGCTGCCCACGTAGACGAAGGGATTGCCCGGAGGTACCGACGCTTCGAACGCGCCGTCCGCACGTGGGTCGATCGCTGCATCGAGGCCGGCCGCGCCATCGCCAGGTTCTGCCGCGCCCCCCACGCCGCCGGTCGAGGTGCCGCTCGCGTCTCCGTCGGCTGCTCCGCCTATCGTACCTGCTTCGCCGAAACCACCGGTGGTTCCACCCATTCCCCCGTGGCCGGGCCCTGCCGTCATCGTTTCTCCGCCTCCTTGCGAACAGCCGAAAGAAAACAACAATGACAGCAGAATTGTCTTATGCATAGCGAAACTCCGCGCGGCCTGGAGCCTAGCATGCTCATGCTCTCGATTGCGCGAGCGTTAGGCAACGAATCTAACATTACTGTCGCAGTCTTGGCATCGGCAGATCACGATCTGCAGATTTGGCTCCGACCCAACGCAAACTACGGCGAGGCCGTCGGAATCACCCCGATAGACGAAACGAGCCGCGACGCCCTGGCCAGCCTCGCTCCGCAACACCGAGAAGGTGCGGCGGCACACCGCGCAGAACGGGACCTCGTCGCGCGTGAACATGATGCAGTCTTCCTGCGGCCGAAAATATCCCTTCGCCTCGTAGAGAGCTCCTTCGAACGCGCCTACCTTCGTCGCGTGTTCGTCGGAGCCGAGCAACTTCGTCTCCGCCACCCTTTGCTCCTTGAAGAGAGCGTCCATTTCCTCTTCCGGCCGGCGCTGGGCCCGAATGTCTTTGCGCCTTTTCTGAAACTCGCGCGCTTGCGTCTCGAAAGGTTCCTTCGACCATGGAGTCGGAAGGGTTGCGCCCGCTGTGACGAGGTCGCGCCATTTCAAGTTGGGCGGGTCGTGGAGAGCGGTGACGTTGGGCTCCCACGGTTCGAGCCGCTCCGTCGCCGGCTCGTAGGCGACTTCCGAGGTGTAATACTCGTCGGCCAAGCCTGCGAAGTGATGGCCGAACTCGTGGATGAAAATGTAGGGAGACCAGAGGCTGTCCGCCGCGACGGTCCCGTAGAGATTGAAAATGCCTCCTCCGCCATAGGTATTGTTGTTCGCCAAGATCTCCACGAACTCGTAGGGTGCAAAAGACGCGATGTCGCGCATCGCCCGGTTTTCGAAGGTGAGAATGTAGCGTTCGGAACCCAACGCGTCGTACGTAGCGCCGACCGGCGAGGGGTGCTGGATGCCCGTCGACGGACGCGAGATCCCGGACTCGGTGGCCGCTGGGCAAAGGCCCCACACGTTGAAATCAGCACGACGCTCGCGAAAAGGGGACTTCGAAAACAGAATGTCGACGAGCCGGCGCGCGTCCTTCTCGAATTTCCCTCGCTCGGCAGCCGTATACCCATCGCCGAGGATGAGAAAGTCGACCTTCTCGGCGGACGGTCCGTGCTTTTCGATTTCCATCAAGGAACCCGGTGAAGCAGGCGCAGTCTTGTCCACCACGCTGCTCTTGGGGTCGAACGAGAATTTCGCGATTGGCTGGAAGGCATTTTGCGCATTGCGCTTCTTGAGTACGACTTCGACCGGAACCGCAGGTGCAGGAAAGCGCAGCGACTCCGAAAACGTGCGCTGCTGCTGTTTTGCCTCGGCGGTGGTCTCCCACTCTCCGTAGATCGAAGCGAAGCCTCGCGAATAGAGGACACGATGCGTCGAGCGTTCGATCACCTCGAAAAAGTACTTCCCGAGGTCGGTATCATCGATGGCGCGCGCTGGATGCCCCGGCCAAGCCAAAGGTTCCAGGACGAAACGATCGAGCGTGTAGCGCTCGTGAGTGGCATCGCCGGTGTGCAGGTAATCGACCCGCATCGTACGCGCTGCGGCCGTGGAAACCGACCGACTCTGGATCAGAAGCGCAAGCGGAACCGCCGCGATCGCCACCGCGGACAGGATCGCGATCGGTAGTAGCCTGGGCCATCGGCGGGTCGGCGCGGGGGGATCTTTCGGGTCCGACATCTGACTTGCAAGCGATGATCGTTTTGATATGGCAACCGCTCTCGTGCGTCGGTGAAGGACACAATCATGACAAAGCCCCGAGTCAAAAAGACATCTGGCCAGGCCAACGAAGGCGAGGGAAGTAGGACGGCCGCGCGGCGATACAACGCCGGTGTTCAGAAGACCATCAAGGAAGGCCATGTCGCCGAGAAGGCTCGTGAGGCCGCGCGCGCACTGAACGGCGCGGAAGGGCCCAGCCTCAGACGAGCCGAAGCAGAAGCGAAACGCCACTGAGAAGCGCCGCGCAGGCGATCGAACAGGCGCTACTGCGTAGCGATGTGCACCACCTTGGCCGGCGTGCGGCACCCATCGACGGGTGCGCCGCCATAGTTGCCGATGCACCATACACTGTCGTCGATCGGGTCGGGTGCGCAGTCGAAGAAGTCGCCCCAGTCTCCGCCCATGCTCCCGGTGACGTCGGGCTGCGTTCCTTGAAACACGATCTTGGGAGCGGTCAGCACGCCGGTGGCCGACATCCCGGCGACGAGGAGGCTCGGCGGCGTGGTCGGCGAAACCTGGGACATCAATGTCCACATGTTGCCGCCCCGATCGATGCCAGGTGCGGCCGACCACAGCGAGACACCGGGAACGGCGTACTCGAAATCGTGGAGCGTGTTCGACTGCGTATCGATGTCGAACATGCGCACGCAGGTCAAAGTCTCTGCGCCCTGGCACTTACCGGCTTTCGACCACCAGAGGTGGCCGGCGTGCCAATCGGCTACCTGACCGCTGTTGCGTAGATAGGTTCCCCCTTGCTGCTGGACGCCGGGGAAGGGGGGCATTTCTTTGAATCCGGCGACGCTCAGTTGGTTTTGCTTCACGACCAGGTTGCCGGCTTGCGGCGTCCCCTCCACGGAGATCCAGTTGACGTGCGCGTCGTCGGACATCGTGACGAAATACGCCGTGCTGGGAACCGGAATCCCATAGTCCACGCCGTAGATCTGATCGTTGCGCTTGAGTCCGCAGTTGGGGGTCGGGGTGATGGTGGTCGTCTTGCCGGCCATGACCACGGATTTGTCGACGACGTAGATGCACGCGTAATTCACGAGCGCCAGCTTGTCACTCGTCACCGTGAGGTTCGGATTGTCGACATCGGACTCCCCGATGATGTGAAGATGCGGCGTCCACGTCTTGCCGGTCGCGTCGGTGCTCGCCGAGACGTACATGAGCCCATCGTCCATGAACGAGGCGAACCATCGCTTCGATGAATCGTCCCAGACGAGGTGCTGGTCTCCCATGTTGTTCTGGAAATCGAAAGTGTGATCGACCCTGCCGTCTCGCCCGTGGAAGACGAGATGGCCCGAGTTCGTCGCGGTAGCCACGAACTCGGGGCTCACCGCGATATCGAGGTCGTGACACGCATCGGCTTCGAAAACGGTTACCTTGGGAAAACCGGTCACCGGTGGGCCGCCCGTCCCACCGGTTCCGCCCGTTCCGGGAGGAGTCGATCCTCCGCTGCCCGTCGTGGCGCTACTGCCCGAACCAGTCGTTGCGCCGCCGGCACCGCTCCCGGTCGTCGCTCCGGGCGAGCCGCTGCTGCCGGTTCGCGACCCCGGTTCACTCTCCTGAAGGCCGCACATCGACGATAGCAGCGCACCCCCGAGCGCGAGTCCGAACGAAAAAGGCGTCGCGAGGCCGATCCTGCGCATGTGGGATGCTCGGGGAAACGACATGGAACTCTCCTTCAGGCGGAGCTGGATTTGCCCGCCCAGGAGGTGTGTGGCCACGCTTACGAGCAATCTTTCAAAAAAACAGTCGAGCGGAGGGCGAGTGCATGCTCGCTGCAATCGAGCAGCAGAGGTGAACGACTGGATAATTTCATTCTTCCGAGATCGGCTCGGTCGGAATCGGGTCTACCTCGATGATCTGCGAAACGAACGCTCCATAGGCTTGGCGCAGGCGCTTGAGCCTGGTCGGGTCGGTCGGGGCAAGGTCGTTCTTTTCACCGGGGTCGTGGTCGAGGTCGTAAAGGCGAAAGGTGTTGGCATCGATCAGGTGGTGCAACTTGAAGGCGCCTTCGATGAAGGCACGCTTCGGTCGGTAGTGGGGGTTACGCGGTTGGTCGATGAGAATCGGACGCTCCGGGAGCTCGGTCCCGAACAGCTCCGGAGCAAGGCTCTCGCCGCGGGCGCCTGGGTCGGGAGGTAGTCCGGCGAGGTCCATGATCGTCGGTGCGATGTCGACGTGGCTCACGCGCCGCGCGATACGGCGCGGCTTGGCACCGGGGACACGAATCAGGAGCGGAACGTGCACAATCTCGTCCCACACCTCGGTGCCGTGAAAGAACTCGCCGTGCTCGCCGAATGCTTCACCATGATCCCCCGTCAATATAACGACGGTGCGATTGGCGAGCGGAGAGGCGTCGAGCGCCTCGAGCACGCGACCGATGTGAAAGTCGGTGAAGGCGACCTCACCATCGTAGAGGTCACGCGCGCGCGGTCCGAACTTGGAAAAGCCGTGATGCTCGAGGTATTGCTTGTGCGGATCGAGAAAGTGCGCCCAGATGAAGAAGCGCCCGGTCGTCACGTCGGGATCTTGGAGCAACGAAATGAGGACGTTCGCGAGCGGACGCGACGTGTGATAGAGGTCGACGTGAGAACCCGGCGGCGCATCCCCCTCCTGTCCCGATTGACGAAACCGCTCGAAACCGTCTATCCAGCCGAGCTCGGGGTTGAACAGGAAGTGTGACGCGGTGCCCGCCGTGTGAAATCCGGCTTGGCGCAGGCGCTCCGCCAAAAGGACGTTGGAGCTCATGTACTGCACTTCATGGCGATCGGTCCTCGGCATCTCCGACGGGTAACGGCTGGCCATCAGGGGCGGGAGGCTGAAGCCGGTGTACGTGGAGATGGAGTACGCGCGTTCGTAGTTCACCGCTTTCTTGGCAAACTCATCGATGCGCGGAGAGACGTTTCGGGCGTAGCCCGCGTAGCCGAGGTCGGGACGGAGTGCATCGACGGTGATGATCAAGAATGAAAGTTGTTCGGGAAGCTTGGCGACGAGCGTGCTGCCCGCGCCACCGACCTTGCGAGGGGTGCCCTTGCCGAGCTCCAGATCTTCGCCGTCGCAGTCTTCGTCGACTCCGTTGTTGGCGATCTCGCGCGCACCTGGGTGGCGGCGTGGATCGCTGTCGTCGCAGTCGCCGCCCCCGAGCCAGCGGGAAAATCCGTCGCCATCCCAATCGCCGAGCACCTGCATTCCGTGCAGCGACGACCGCGCAAGCATCCCGTGCTCGAGCACGAAGGGCCGCACCGAGTCATCGCTGCCGATCGCAGCACCGGCGGCGGCTCCGACCGCGAGCGCGATCCCGAGCGCGGCCTTGTACCAGGGGGCCAGGCGCATCACCAGGCGAGCGACCGCCAAGCCGAGGACCAGCGCACCCATGGTGACAATCGGCGCGTAGTCCAGCGTGTCCTTTCGCAAAAGACCTACGAATCCGAACGGCCCTCGCACCGCTTGATCCGGCCCGGCAACGAGTCCCGGCACGGCCAATGCCGTCCACAGCGCGGCGACCAGAAGCAGCGCCAGACCGCGATGGGTACCCTGCGGAAAGCGACGGAGCGCAGCGCGGGCGATGGTCGCCACCAGCCACCCGACACCGAGCGCCGCTGCAAAGAGCGCCGTTGTCGACAGGGCGGATGCGAGCGCGGCGAGCGACTGGTTTCGAAACTTACTGCCGACGATCAGAAACAAACGGAAGGATGCGGCGAGCACCAGCGGCACTACGACTCCAGCTGCGTAAATGAAGGGAGCCGAAATGCGCTCGACCCATGCGTGGGCGCGGCGCGCCGACACCGGCAAGAGCAAGATGCAGAGGAGCATGCCGGCGAGCACCCCCACCGGGACGACCAACAAGCCGCTCGCAACGAGCAAGCGAGCCGCCCCGCCCGGCTCACCCGCACCAAGGCCAGCCATTTGAAGCTGCACCGCTTCGACGACGCCCGCGAGTAGACCAGCGAGGCCTCCGGCGAGGATGGCGTCGTCGGGCGCAAGCAGGAGACGGTCGGCCATCCCGACGTTGGTGGGTCGTCCGTTGGCCGATCGTCCTCGCGTAGCGTAGGCGCCTCTCGACGACGAGCGTCGGACAGGTTCGAGTCGCGATGTCATCTCGTGCGCGCCACCATGCCCCCCGGGCGAGCACGAAGTCGAGCCCGCCGTCAATGCTACTTGTTGATCTTCTGCCGACTCAGACCTTTCAGCTCTCGAGCCTTTCCTTCGGCGACCATTCGATCACGAGCGACCAAGTGACCGACGCGATTCTTCATCTTACCGGTCAGCTCTTCGAACTTGCCCTTCGTCCGTTCGCTCGCCTTCGCGCCCTCCACTTTCGACCGGCCCTTTAGCTCCTTGGCTCGTCCTTCTGCCACCATGCGATTGCTACCAAGCACGCGGCCGATGCTCTTCTTGATTTTCCCGCCGGCTTTTTCGGCGGAGCCCTCACTCTTCCGAGTCTCGTTTCGCATGAGTATCTCCCTACCGCCATGTGGGCGGCAAGAAGGATGTCAGGCAGGAAGTGCGCCACACTCGGCACACCGATGTGGTCGATCGTCGCACGCGAGTTCGTGAGCGCGGCGCGCAACCAGCCGGCCTCTTTCGGCATCCATCGCCTGCGGGACAGCGCGCGCCTCCCGAAAGACCGATCGGGCCATCGGGGCGCCGCCTGCGCACGGAGAAACACGGAGAAAGAAGCATGGCAACGCGAAAATCCACTCGCAAGAAGTATGGGTCGGGCGCCAAAAAGAGCGTGAAAAGCGCGGTACACCGCGCGAAAAGGGGCACCCTGAAATCGGGAAAGGGCAGGCATCCCAAAGTAAAGAGCCGCAAGCAAGCCATCGCGATCGGGCTCTCGGAAGCGAGAAAGCGAGGCGCGAAGGTGCCGCCGAAAAAGAGGTCGCGTTCGAGGTCGAAGTCGAAATCGAGCTGACGTTCGCGCCAACGAGAGTCGAGTTTGTCCGCCCGAGGGCCGATGTGACTCGTCGGGGCGTGAGCCCCAATCTGCACATGTGAGACGATGGGCGACTTGTATGGAAACGCTCCCGATCGTTCGAGCATTGCGTTGATCTTGATCGACGTCATCAACGGTCTCGAATTTCCGGGCGGTGACCTGTTGGCGAGGCGAGCTCTGCCGATGGCGCAGGCGCTGGCGGGGCTCGTCCAACGGGCACGACGGTCCGCGATTCCCATCGTGTATGCGAACGACAACTTCGGTCGTTGGCGCTCCGACTTCCGGACGCTGCTCGGGCATTGTTTGGAACGAGATGTCCCGGGTCGGCCGATCGCGGAGCTGCTTCGACCCGAGGAGGTAGACTACTTCGTTCTCAAACCGAAACACTCCGGCTTCTATGCGACCGCGCTCGAGCTCCTGCTCACCCATCTCGAGGCGCGAACTCTGGTGCTCACCGGGATTGCGGCTGAGAACTGCGTGCTGTTCACGGCGCACGACGCGTACCTCCGGGACTACGGCCTCATCGTTCCATCGGATTGTGTCGCTTCACAGAATCCTGCGGACAGCGAGCGGGCACTCGTGCAGATTCGCCAAGTGCTAAAAGGAGACGTTCGCTCCTCGGCCGACGTCGACTTCGAAGCGTTGAAGCGGGTCGGCCGAGGTCGAGGGGGTCGTTCTTCGTGACGCGCGCATCCTTACGTTCCCCTCGGCGATCGGGTCGCTCGCGCGTCGTCGCGCGAAAATACGCCCGTCGCGCGATCGTCGCGGCCACCGACTCACCCGCCTCGGCCAAGGCGGCCGGCCTCCATTACGTGAACGACCAGGGACCGGGCATTCGGCGCAAGCGTCGGGGGCGCGGCTTCGTCTACCTGGACGCACGAAGCAAACCGGTCAGCGCCCCGGAGACGCTCCGTCGCATTCGGAGCTTGGTCATCCCGCCGGCGTGGACCGACGTGTGGATCTGTTCGCGAGAGGACGGCCATCTGCAGGCGACGGGGCGCGACGCCAAACACCGCAAGCAATACCGTTATCATCCACGCTGGGCCGAGGTACGCGACGAAACCAAATTCGACCGCATGCTTTCGTTCGGCGACGCGCTGCCTGCGATCCGCGCGCAGGTCGAGCGGGATCTGGCGCTGGCGGGTTTGCCGCGGGCCAAGGTGCTCGCGACCGTCGTGCGGCTCCTCGATCGAACGCTCATTCGGATCGGCAACGGGGAGTATGCGCGCAAGAACGATTCATATGGCTTGACCACGCTGCGCGAAGACCATGTGGACGTGAGCGGGTCACGCATCCGGTTTCACTTCCGAGGCAAGGCCGGCAAAGAACACTCGGTCGAGCTCAAGGACGAGAGGCTCGCGAAGATCGTTCGCCGCTGCCAGGCCATTCCGGGCCATGAGCTTTTTCAATATCTCGACGACGAAGGCAAACCCTGTCTGGTGGAATCATCGGATGTGAACGACTACCTGCGCAGTATCACCGGGGACGAATTCACCGCGAAAGACTTTCGCACCTGGGCGGGTACCGTGCTCGCCATGTCCGCCCTGCGAGAGTGCTTGCCGTGCACGTCGCAGAGTCAGACGAAAAAGCAGCTGGTGGCCGCGATTCGATCGGTGGCCGAACGGTTGGGCAACACGCCGACGGTGTGCCGCAAGTGCTACGTGCATCCGGTGGTCGTCGAAGCTTTCTTGCGCCAGACGTTGGGTCAGCTGAGCCCGAGCAAACGCGGCCGCCATCGAGGCAATGGGCTCGAGCCCGGAGAAACTTTGACGCTCGCGCTGCTGCGCGACGCACCCCGCCCGCAATCAGCGTAGAAGAGTTTCATCGTCTACTGGTAAACGGACGTTGGGCAGCTGCCTCCGGCAACTCTTCCACTCGCGTGGCCGCAGTGGGAAACGTGATCCTGCGGGAAGCTCGGGTTCAGCGACTCGTAGCAGTGATACACGCGACAGCGCAGGATCATATCGGTGAGCTTCGGACAGTTGGTCATGCAGTTGTCGATGCCCGTCTTGTCCAGAGGAGAGTCGGCGCAAACCGTCATCAAGCAGCTGCAGAGGAAAGAGCAGCACTGCTCGTGCGTGTACGACTTCGGGCAAAGGTGAATCCACGGTTTGCCGGCAATGGTATCGCCGCCCGGATTGCCGTCGCCTCGATCGGCGGTGCTATCGAGCGACGGCGCATCCTTGGGAAGCGAACCATCGCTCGTGCCGGCGGCTGCGCCGTCGTTCCGTGCTTCGTCCGCCGAATCGGCCGCGGACGCGTCGCTGGAGCTCGCGCCGGCCTGGCTCCCGCCGCTGCCTGCACCGCCAGCACCGACCGAACCGCCGCCGCCGCCGGCTGATGTCACGTTCATCGCACCCCCGCTTCCGCCGGCGTCGCCCGGATGGGGCAGGCCATCGTCGTTGGTACATCCCAGCACGCCGAACGCGATGGCCAGTGCACACCCATAAGCGCTGCAAAGGCTCGTTCGCAACGGGATCCTCTGGGAAGAGAGTGTCTCGAACGGTTGCCGAATGACCAGGATTCGACGACGCGGGACAAGCGACGGTGAAATCAGCGCGGGCGCTACCAAGGAGCGTTGGGGATGAGCTGGGGGCTCGCGGGAACGCTCGCTCCGATCGGCGGGTCGTTCGTCATGGAGCGTCTCGGCGCCGGCTTTCTATGGGCATCTTGCTTTTTGCTCGGAGGGCTCGCCGCAGCGGGCCACCTCGCGCTACGGCGCGCCTGGCATCGGCGCTCCGGCAATGTGTCGACGCTCGCAGCACCGGCCTGAAGCTCGCACGCCCGGCCGCTTGCTTGTCTCGGTGCTTCCGTCCGCGGGCAAAGAAGCGCTCGAGACGGTCTCGCTGGTGTTACTCGGCGGGCCTGCGGGCCCCCCCGCGGTGCTCGATCGAAGGGGATGGTTCCGATCCCGTCCATGAGCTGCAGGATTCCCTTGATGACGAAGAAGAGTTGGTGGTCACCGAAACGGCTTTTTCGAACCTTCAAACAGGCCGCCTCCGAGTGGTCGAAGGACAGCGCGTCCAGTCGGGCAGCAGCCCTCTCCTATTATTCGGCCCTTTCCATTTCACCCTTGCTGGTGATCGCCATTTCGATCGCCGGCCTGGTCTTTGGTCGGGACGAAGTGCGAGGTGAAGTGATCCGACAAATTGAGGGGCTCGTCGGCTCTTCCGGCGCCGGCGTCATCGACTCGATGCTGAGCAGCACGAAGTCCAAATCGGGCAGCATCACCGCAACCGTGGTCGGCATCGTGACGCTCCTTCTCGGCGCGGGCGGCGTCTTCATCGAGCTGCAAGACGCGCTCAACAAGTTCTGGGGCGCGCATCCGCAGCAGGGCAGCGGCATTCTCAACTTCATCAAGACACGCGTCCTGTCGTTTGCGATGGTGCTCGGGATCGGCTTCTTGCTGCTGGTGTCGTTGCTTCTGAGCACGGCGATCGATGCATTCGGCGCGTTCGTGATCGGCATGTGGCCGGCTCTTCAGGTGGCGGCGCACGTCTTCAATCTCCTCCTATCGGTTGCCGTGGTCACCCTATTGTTTGCACTCATTTACAAAATTCTACCGAACGTGAAGCTGAAATGGCACGACGTCTGGACGGGCGCTCTGGTAACGGCGGTGCTCTTTTCGATCGGCAAGTTCCTGATCGGTTTCTACCTCGGCAGGGCGAGCGCGGCTTCGCCGTACGGCGCGGCGGCCTCCGTGATCGTCATTCTACTTTGGCTCTACTATTCAGCGCAGATCGTGTACTTGGGGGCCGAGTTCACCAAGGTGCACGCGCGCCAACACGGCTCGCTTCGCGAGCAAGCTGGCGAAAAGAGCGCGGCACCTTTACCGTCGGAAGAGCCGGCCCCCGATGGTTCGTTGCATCACGGCGAACCGCATCCGTCGCACTGAGCGGCCCCTCAGGCATTCGGTCTCACTGGCAACCCGCGACCTTGACGGCGGCTATGCGGGTGCTCCAATTGAACGTGCCGTTGACCTTCAGGTACTCCTGTGTGTACCAGAACGTGCAGTCGTCGACGGGATCGACGCTCATGCTGCTGTAATCGCCCCAGCGAGCCAGGTTCGCCAGCTGCGAGCCGCCCCCCTCGATGATCGAGCTTTCGGCCTGAAGCGTGCCGACCGGATCCGTTGACTGGCGCACCGCCAATCGTATCGCCGGATGGATCAGCTCCGACGAGGCGCTGAAACCGACGGCCAGGTTGCCGAGCTTGTCCATGGCCGCGCTTCCCATCCAGCGCGACGTAGCGTCGGGCGAGAAGGTTGCTTGCTGAAAGACCAATGGCGTGCCGTTGGGATTGCGGACTTCGTACCAGCGCACGCCGACGACTTGGCTGCGACGTGTTCCGCTGACCCGCACGCTGTGATTGACCACCAGCGTCTCGATGCCGCCGCGATTGCGATAGGCGAGGCGATACATCAGCCGATCGCCGAGTGAATCGAGCCGCTGTCGAGTCTCGAGCTGCGGGATGCAATTGCCGCCCGAGCAGGCGGGAGAGAAGGCAGCGACGCCGATGGTCTGAGGACCCGCGAGTGTCGAGTTCGCTGGATTGGCGAAATCGACGTGGAACTTCCATAGCCGCAGCGAGTTGGTTCCGAAATTGAGCAGATAGTTGGGAGAACCCACCGGTGGTGGCGAGCTCGGGCCGTCGAGGTCCGAAGGCAAAAGGCTGGCGAACGATGTCGACAGTTGGAAGCATTGCTGCGTCGCCGCTCCACCAGCGACCATCGCCTTGCGATCCAAGGCGCACACCCGCGCGCCCTGGAAGGTCGCGCCGAACATGTTGAAAGTCACATAATAAGCATCGGGCCACACGCCCACCTTCGGATAATCATTGAGGCTCGGCTGTGCGAACGAATAACGGAAATAGCTGCCGGTCGCGTCGGACGTCGTCGAGACCGCGACGCACTGAAAGAAGCCCTGGGTGCCGCCGTTGGTAATGGAGAACTGCGTCAGGACCCACCGATTCGAGATCTTGTCGTACTGGGCGATGGGATCGCCGTCGTTGTTCGCCTCGCAGGGTCCGCCGAAACCCTTCCACAAGGTGTTTCCGGCAGCGGGGCCGAAGAGGAGCGCTCCTGTCGTTTTGTCGAACACTGCAAACGACTCATTGACCCACTGCACGAATTGCGTCGCGCCGACGGCGCCGTTGGTGTCGGGCGGTGCCGCGTCGGGGCTGAAACCGTAGTCACCTTCACCAACGCCCGCGAAGTTGAGAATCCCGGTTGCAGCGCCGAGCGCCGCGGCGCCGGTCTGGGCAACCGGATCGGGGGTCCCTTCAGCGAGGCCGTCAGGTGGGGGGAACAGGCGCAGCTCTCGTTCGCGCTTGCCGAGGGACGGCGGAACGGGACTGAGATTGCGCAGCGGCGGCGAGATGTCGTGCTTGACGTCGTGACTCGTCTGTGGCCCTCGCTGAAGCTCGATCCCATCGCTCACGAGGTCATCCGACGGGCCGCCGTGACCGGCGCAGGCGGTGAAAAGAAACGGGAACGCGATCGAGGCGAGCAGCTTCTTCATGGACTACCTCCGGGATGGGGGAGCTTGCGCCGGTGCGGTGCGAAGCTCCTCGGCCGTTTGCCTGATAGAGTCGCTCGGGCACCCCTGCGGGTTCCCAAGTGCGTGGCGATTGTCGCCCGGTATTTTGTCGCCGATCTTTGGTGAGCCCGGATTTTTGTTGCTGGAGCGCCACGCCTTCGAAACGCCAACTTCGAAAACGCCACCAAACCTACGAGAGCGAGCGGAATCAAGACGACGAAAACCGCGTGCTCGATGAACTGCGAGCTCGCCAACTTCGACAGCTGGCGAAGAGGCACCAGGAGCGCCACCGCGTAGTACCAAAAGAGCGGAACCGCTGCGCTCCGAAGGACGCGCCCGGCGCCGCTCATGTCGCAGCCTCCGCCGGCGCGACTTTCGTCAGCCGTTGGGACAAGAGGTGGAGCAACATCAACCCACCGAAGTAGATCGCGATGCCCTCCACCCGGTGGATGCGCGCCGTCGTCCACCACTCCGATGCGATCTCGTGAGAGCGGAGCCAGAGCGCAATCAGAATGCGTATCGCATTCACAAGCACAGCACTGAAATAGGACAGGGCGACGCTCACCCCGACGATGCGAGCTCCCGCCGCGAAGGAGCTCACCTTCCGTGAAAAGACGAAGACGAGCATGCCGAGCGCCGCGATCATGAAGTTGATACCTGCGCAGGGCTTTTCGATGAGAAAAAAATGTTCGCGGCTCAGGTAACCTGCTCCCGCTTCGAACTCGAATGGCGAGCCGCTCGCGAGTGCTACGAGCTTCGCAGTCGGTGCAAGAATCCAGGCGAGATCGTCGACCGTGGCCTGACTGTAGTGTTGCTTGAGGCCGACCATCATGAGGAGGCTGAGTGCGAGCACGATGATTCGAGGGGCCAGGCGTCCCATGTTCAGCTCGCAGCTTTCATGCTCGTCAGCCGAAGGCACACCAACCTCCACCCGAGCAAGCCGACGAGCAAGGCCGCAGCAACCCAAAAGAGATCGGGTTCCGCACCGCTCGCCATCGATTCGCCGATCGCCAAGTCGGTCACCCCCACCGGTAGTGGCAGCGGCTGGTCGACGTTCTGGCCCTGCCCCGCGGCATTTCGAATCACTTCCTGCACCGCCAGAAACGAGGTGTATTGGGTGAGCAGGTTGTAGGTCATGCCGAGGGAAGTCACCTCGGCGATGCGAGCGGGATTGTCGCCGGCGAAGTCCGACAGGTTGGCGATGCGCGTGCGCGCCCACAAATATCGGAGGGCCGCGTGCTGATCGTCCGGCCGAACCTGCGAAATCGGGAAGGTGGCGCGATAAACGTCGCGCCCGTTCGTGCCCGACAGATCGACGGTCCCGTCGGGCCGCCCGCGCCACTTGCCGAAGACGATGACCGGACGGCTGGCGAAGAGATCCGGTACTTTGGCCGGTTCGACGTCGTACGCGTCGAAGCCGGAGAAGCTCACCCGGATGCCCGTCAGCACGGGCGACTGAATGTATTGACGAAACTTGTTGGCGGCGTCGCCTGCCTCCTCTGGTTTGGTGACCACGAACGGCTCTCCCTGTCCGGCGCGGGCCACGCCTTCGACGAGGTAGCGATTGACGCTGCTGCCGATTCCGAACGAGAACACGTTGGTCTGGTCCAGATGATCGCGGATGTACGCGAAGCAATCTTTCTCCACGTCGATGTAGCCGTCAGTGAGGAGCACGATCGTCCGCGAAACGTTCGGCTGCCGGGCAATCGAGTTGGCCTGCTTGATGGCCGCGAGGAGCTCGGTTCTGCCGCCGCCCCGCTGAGGACCGATGAAGTGCACGGCGCGAAGTAAATTGGCGTTGGTGGCGCTCAGGGACTCCGGAGCGAGCGTCTTGGATCCATCGGCGAAGAGCACCACGTTGAAGGTGTCCGTCGGCCGCAGCACCTGAATGAGGTCACCCATCAGCTTTTTCGCGGTGTCGAGCGGGAAGCCATTCATCGAACCCGAGACATCGAGCACGAAGATGTACTCGCGGGCGGGAACCTGATCGACGTTCACGCTCGCCGGCGGCTGAGCCATCAAGAGGAAGAGATTTTCGTTCGTGCCTTGGTAAAGAAGGAGGCCCGAGCTGATCTGCGTGCCGGACAGCCGATAGCGCAGAATGAAATCGCGGTTGCCGGAGAACGGCTCGGAGCCGTCCAGGGTCACCTCCGTTCGAGCGGGGCCAGCTGGTCGCGAAACCACGCGATGCGATGGGGACGCGAGGTCCTGAATGGGAACACCGGTGGACAGCTTGGCCGAAAGATGAAACTCGCCACGAGGTGGCTCTCCTTCGTGCGTGTACGCGGTCTTGACGAATGCGTCGGAGTCGGAAGCCTGTTTCTCCGATTTCGACGAGTAGCGCGGCCCGACGACCGTCGGATAGACGAACTCGTAGACTCCGCTCGTCGGGACGAGCAGCTCGGTGTACTTCAGCTCGACGCCGATGGTGTCGTGGGGCATGATGTTGGCGACGTTCATCGAGAAGACGTTCGGCCGGCTTTCCTCGAGCAGCGACGCACGTTTGCCTTGATGCTTGGCTTTTTCGAAGTCCTGTTTGGCGCGCTCGCGTTCCTGGATCTTGGCGACGATGCGCTTGTCTCCAATGGTCATCGTCATGCCGTACACGGCTGCACGGGTCGATGCCGGAAACACGTAGCGGGCGTGAATCGGCTGCGCTCCGCGGTTTTCGTAGACTTGCCTCACGGTCACATCGGCGATGACGCCGGTGATGGCCACCTCGACGCGAGTGTCTTTGAGAGGAAGCTCGTCGAGCGCCGGGTCTCCTCCTTCCACGAAGAAATAGGGCGACAGCGTCTTGTCTTCGGGCGGACGGGTGGGTTGCGCGAAAGCCGTCGCGCCGGACAATGACAAACAAAGGAAAACTGCGATCGCAAGTAGGTAGATCCAGCGTTTCATAGGCGTCTCCATCCACCGGCGCGGGCGAAGCCGGCAGGCCTCGGTTCAGCAAGCCCGATGCCGCGGCGGTCCCGGTCTGCCTCGGTTCAAAAAGCTCTTGTCTGGAGCGCACCTAGGCATCGTGCGGTCCTTGGTACGCAGACCGCCGCCGTGTCATCTCGTCCAGCTTTGTGGCGGGACGAACACGCGAACGAGGGAAATGACTCGGGCCAGCCACCCGCTCGTGACCGGGGCAGCGCCGCGACGCGTGCGCGTCCCGCCGCCGGTGGGTCCTTGGACGCGTGTGACCATCCCCGCTGCGCTCGTCGGTCCTCCCGTGCTCGTCGTGTCCAATCGGTTCTTCGGTGAGGTTCCGCCCCTGCATACGCAGGTCGTTCTTCAACTCTTCTACTGCGTCTTTGCCGCCTCTATCATCTGGGTGGTGGTCCGCCGCGAGCGCCTTCCGCTCCGCCCCATTGGTGTGCGACGCCCGACATGGTCCACGTTTGTCGGGGCGATCCTGGTGGCCCTGGTGACACTCTACTTCGGCCAAAACGATCTGCTTGCGCAGACTCGGCAGCCGCCGCGCGGCACGCGTGGTCACATGCACGGGATGCCGCTCCTTGTGCTCGGGACGGGCACGATGCGGCACGCCTGCCCGCGATCCGTTCGGCTTTCTACCAGCGCGTTTGCGCTTACCTCCATGTGGCGCATGCTATGTTGATTGAGCAATGTAGTCTGCAATCTCACTATCGTCAATATAGCGTTGGAAATAATACACGTGCGGAAGCACAACGTGAAAGGGCGAAGGCCGGCAGATCGCGGGCGCCCCCTCGCATTTGGAACAGCCCGGGATTCGAAGCCACGGACGCGCGAGCGCGTCGAGTGCCTGCCCACGCTTGTTTTCCCCGGATCGAGGTGAGCGTGCGATCCTCCATGAGCCTGCTGAGAACGAACATTCTCTGCAGAGACGGCCCCCACCGCTCTGGCGTGATTGTCAGGGACGATTGACACAGCCTGTGCCACTCGCGCGCTCGAACCATTCGCCAGCCCCATGAACGCCGAAAAGAACCGCTCGGCACATTGTTTGCTGACATGTCGTCATCATGTGCCGCAGGATGCCTCGGCGCTTTTGGAGGTTCGCGACCAATGAAACTTGTCTTCCTTATGCTTCTCTGTGGTTGGCTCGCTTGCGGAGGAGAATCGGCCAGCCCTCCGAATGCTGGCGCATCCGGCGCCTCCGGCCAGGGCGGAGTGGGCGGTGTCGGAGGTGGAGGAGGTCGCCCCGGCGGAGCATCTGGCGTTGGCGGAGGCGCTGGGGGAGAAGAGATTCGCTGCGGGGGTGCCGATCACCTGAAGTGTCCTGAGGGCTATTTCTGTGACGATGGGGCCTGCGGGCTGACGGGGTCGTCATCGACGTGTTTACTTCTGCCGGAGGACTGCCCACCGTTGGGTGGAACGCCGGTTTGCGGATGTGACGCCAAAGTCTATCCGAACGCGTGTTACGCGACCGCGAATCACCAGGGCCGATGCTTCGGCGAAACCAAGTGCGGTCTCGACATATCGAACAACATCACCTGCGAACCTCCGCCGGGCTATTTCGCGTGCGGGACGATCTTCTGCGAGCGCGGCAAGCAGTTCTGCGAACAGGTCAAATGCCTCGCGGGCTGGCAGACGAGTGCGTGCAAGCCGCTCCCGACGACCTGCGGCGCTACCCCGACCTGCGATTGTGTGAAGGTGAGCGGCTTTACCTGCGAATCGAGCCCCGCCGGCGATCTCACGTTGACCCAGCTGATGGGTCCAGACTTTTGCCTGTAGCTGGCGCGCTCGCTCTTCTACGCCTCGCGAAGACCGAGCTCGGAGGAGAGCGCACCGGCGAGCTTTTCGTATTGGGGGAGCTTGTTGTAAGCCTGGGCCGCGATGCGCACGAAGCCGGAAGCGCGCTCGGGCCAGGGCACGATCGGAACCTGGATCGCGTGGACCTGCTCGAGCCGATCCCACAGTTCGTTCGCCGTGGGCGTCTGCGGCGTGACGTCCGGGAAGAACACGGCGGCCAGCGAGCCGATCATCTCGTCGGGGCAGGGCGGCGGCGTGCCGAGCTCGGTGCAAAGCACTTGGCGCGCCGCCAGCGCGAGCGATCGATTACGCATCCGAAGACCTTCCATGCCGCCTTCGAACAAGCTCTCCAGAAAGCGCAGCGCGGCAGGCACGGACAAGAGCGCAGTCACGTCGGAGGTGCCCTGCCAGTCGAATTCCAAGAAGTAACGCGAACGGTCGGTCCGCGTCGCGTTCGCTCCGTGGCTGATCACCAGCGGGCGAACGGAGCTCGCGCGATCGCGCCGAGTCCACAAGAAGGCGGCGGTCTTCGGGGCACAGCACCACTTGTGGAAATTGCCCGTGTAGTACGCGGCGCCGAGCGTCCGTAGATCGACCGACACCATGCCGGGTGCGTGCGCGCCGTCGACGAGCGTGTCGATGCCGCGGCTCGCCAGCTCGTCGACGAGGATCTCGATGGGAAAGATCAGGCCGGTCGGACTGGTGATGTGATCGAGCACGGCCAACCGCGTCCGCGAAGTCACCGCCGCGAGAACGGCCTCAACGACTTGGGCCGGCCGCTCGATGGGAAACGGTACGGTGGCCCTCCGTGCGATCGCGCCGGCGCGCGCCGTCCAGTATTCGGCGGCATTGAGACAAGCGTTGTAACCGTGGTTGGTCACCAGCACCTCGTCGCCGGGATCGAAGCGCTGGGATGCGAGCACCGTGTTGACGCCGGCCGTGGCATTCGCCACGAAGACGATGTCGGCGGGCTCCGCGTTCACCAGCGCGCCGACGACGCTTCGCACCTCGTCCAGGTGCTGCTCGAGCTCGCGCAAGAAAAACCGAACCGGCTCGCGTTCGAGCCGGGCGCGCCACTCGCTCTGCGCCTCGAGCACGACCCGCGGGCACGCTCCGAATGCGCCGTGATTCAGGTATGTCACCTTGGAATCCAGCATCCAGTGGTCCGCCGGCTCACCCACAGGGCTGTTCTTCATCGTCGCCCCCCGAGATAGCACCAAGTCTGCCGGTTTCGGACTATTTCGATGCGTAGAGCCACTTCTCGGTCGGCGCTCTCTCCTTTTCGGCGAGTGCAGCGCAACGCAGCCCCTCCTCCACGGCTTGGTTCAGGTTCTTCTCGGTGCCTTCGATCTTCTCGACGCGCGGCCTCAAGAAAGTTTCGACAGCGCGCACGCGAGCACCATCGCACATCGCGCCTGCCACTTGCGCCAGCCGGCCAATGACAAAAGGCGGAAAGGTTTTGGTGAGCTCGCCCCAGTGCTTCTCGATCCACGCGTATGTCACGTCACGCGTCGACCGGCGGTTCGCGAGGGGAGGAAACACATAACGTATGTCCTGCATCTTCACGCTGCCGTCGAGCGTGAGACCGAGTGTGCGCTCCACGAGCTTCGGGTCTTCGAAACCGGCGAGCGCCATCAGGGCGAGCACGCGCATCTCCGGCGTCTTCGGGCTCTTCAGCACGTCGACCAGCCGATCGAACAGCGCTGCATCGCCCTCCTTGGCTGCCAGCGGCACGGCCGCCCGCGCGAGGTCGGCGTCGATCTTCATCGGATCGGACAGCCACGCTTCGGCCACCCGAGCGGCCTGCCCGAGCGCCCAGTCGTCGCGACCGATCCTGCCAAGCGTATCGAGCACCGCGATGCGCAGAAGCTTGTCGTCTTCCGGCTCGCCTTTTTTCACCGCGAAGCCCAACCGTCGCCCGATGGGCCCGACGACATCGCGGACGAGCTTGGCGAAAGCCGGGCGTGCCGCATCCGATACGACGGCCCGGTCGGCGCTCTGAAGAGAATCGAGAATTTGACCCCACACGAGCCGGCTCGTCTCCCTTCTAAAGCTGCGGAGCGTTTGCAGATACGCGGCTGTCGGCAGATCGCCGCTCCATACTTCGGCCCAAGCATTGCTCGCGATCCCAAAACGCTCGCGGTCGGGAAGCTTGGGGAGCGCCTTGGCGAGGAGTTTGTCGAGGTCGGCGCGCTCGAGCTTGGCGCGGTAGTAGCCGGCCTCGCCGGCGTTCGGGTAGAAGAAGGCTGGACAGCGGCCCTTCGCCGTCACCAGATCGATGCGCCCGTCTGCGGCATCGAGCAGCGTGCATTGTCTTTCGAGCTTGCCGCCAGCTTCGTAGAGCACGCAAACCGGAATGCGCCATAGTTTCTCGCCCGAAGCGCTCGTCCGATCGATGGTTCGGTACTCCCGCTGATGCAGACGAATCGAAGCTGGCTGCGCGGTCGCGCCGCATTCGAGTCTGGCGCTCAGCAGGGGAACGCCCGTTTGATCGGTGAACGTATCCATCACCCTGGCCACGTCGCGTCCACTCGCTTCACCGAGCGCCGCATAGAGATCGCCCGCGGTCGCGTTCGCCCAAGCGTGTTTTTCCATGTAGCGCCGGAGGCCGTCGCGGAAAGCATCCTCGCCGAGCCACGACTCGACCATGGCCAGCACCGCTCGGCCCTTGTTGTAGGTGATGCCGTCGAATGCTTCGACCGCGTCACTCGTACTGCGCACTGGGTTTCGAATTTTGCGCGCGGTGACGAGCGAATCTTGCGCCATCACCCAGGCCCGATCGCCTACCGATTCGAGGCGCGCCTGCGTGGCAGGCTTCCATTGATCGATGATCTTGTCGCTCATCCAGCTCGCGAAGGCTTCGTTGAGCCACAGATCGTCCCACCACTGCATGGTGACGAGGTCGCCGAACCACTGGTGTGCGAGCTCGTGTGCGATCACGTGACCTTCTGCCCGGCGTGCGACGGTCGACGCGTGCTCGGGGTCGAGCAGCAAAAGCTCCTCCCGGAAGGTCACCAGTCCGGCGTTCTCCATCGCACCGGCCGCGAAGTTCGGTACCGCCACGACGTCGAGCTTCGAGTAGGGATACGGACGATCGAAATACTTGCCGAGCAACTCGAGGTGCGCAGCCGACGCATCGACCGCCAGCTTGCCGAGCGACGCCTTGGCTTGGGTGGCGACGAGCCGCACCGGAACTGGCGCTTTGGGACCTTCGAGGATTTCGAAGGGGCCTACCGCGAGGGCGACCAGGTAGGTGGGTAGCGGCGGAGATTTGTCGAACTCGAAGGTAACGAACTGCCCCTTGGGATCTTCGCGCCGTCGCGCCTCCTTGGCATTGGAAACGGCAATGGATCCTTTGGGCACCGTGATCGTAAGCTCGAATGGAGTCTTGAAATTGGGCTCGTCGAAGCACGGGAATGCGCGCCGTGCGTCGTTGGGCTCGAATTGCGTATAAGCGTAAAAGGCGCCTCCTTCTTCGACGTTGTACAAGCCGCGCAAGCCTTGTGCGAAAGGTGCTTCGTAGGCGAGGTCGAGCTCGCCTTCGCCCGGCTCGAGCTCCCGATCGAACGCGAGCACCAGCTCTTCCGGCTCCTCTTTGGAGCGTGCCGCCCGACGTAACGCCGGTTTTGCCGACAGATCGCCGCGGGCGCCGTGCAGCGTGGCGCGTGTGAGCTGCATGGTCCGTCCGTGCATGACGATCGCGCGCGTGGGTTTTTCGATCGTGACGGCAATGCGTGCGCGGCCGACGAAAGTCTTCTTCGACGGATCGATGTTGAAATCGAGCGCGTAGCGCATCGGATGTACGCCGGGTGGCAATCGCCCGTCGTCGCGCGGTGGCGCAACCGACTCGCTACCAGCTGGGCCCCCGGCCGGCGGTGATGTCGCCATCGTCGCAGCGGGTGTCGCTTGCGGCGTAGCGCCGCAGCCAACGACCAGCGTAGCCATCAAGAAAATCGAAGTGCGTTGCATGACGACGACGTTGGCCTTTTTCGCTTCGCGGGGTCAAGAGCTTCGATCTCCACCAGAGACACAACATTCCAATGCCGCCGAATATCGTCCAGCGGCGCGACGTCGCACGGTCGGCTCTGTGGGGTTCGAATGAGGAGCGTGTCTTGCATGACGCCCGGAGCGCGCAGCTGCCCGATGCAACGTGAGCGAACTTGCTGGCCAAGCTCGTGACCCGTTGGAGAACCGGGCCTTCTCTTCAAAAGGTGTGGATCGAGCATGCAGAATTCGCAATCGACTCTGTCCTCTTGGCTCGTGGTTGTTGGCCTGGTTTGCTCCGCTTCCTGTCAAACGGGCGATGACCAAAGCGACCTCATGGAGGCAGGCACGGGCGGCACCAGCGGAACGGGATCGAGCAGCGGGACCGTAGGATCGGGCACGAGTTCCGGCGCTACGACCGGCACCGCGAGCG
>WNGB01006142.1_pt1 | contig 29776 bp, 28 predicted proteins | sample 5400681 | NCBI WGS metagenome assembly WNGB01 (sample SAMN13153367, study PRJNA577476) | soil metagenome | isolation source: 115 cm soil or saprolite under grassland replicate 2 | place: USA:California | collected 2016-06-15
CTCGGTAGCTATGTCCGGCAGGGATAAGCGCTGAAGGCATCTAAGCGCGAAACCCGCCTCAAGATGAGACCTCCCAGGGCGTAAGCCCTCTGAAGGCCCCTGGAAGATCACCAGGTTGATAGGCCGCAGGTGTAAGCGCCGTAAGGCGTTCAGCCGAGCGGTACTAATCGGCCGTGCGGCTTGACCACGTTGCACTCATAACTTCGACGTCGCTTGGCTGCACTCGAGGATCAACGTATTCGATTGCCATCCGATTCCCGGTGGCGATGCCGGAGGGGCCACACCCGTTCCCATCCCGAACACGGAAGTTAAGCCCTCCAGGGCCGATGGTACTGCGCTGGTAACGGCGTGGGAGAGTAGGTCGTTGCCGGGGTAAATTAGATCGAAGGGGGCCCTTGGGCCCCCTTCGAGTATCCCCCGCTCGATTGCGCCAGCAGAGCTGGCGCTCGGAAAAGCCGCGCCCGGGCTGAAAGGTCCGGGAGCCTTGGTTTTTCCGATCGAGGCTTCAGACGATCAGGCGCGCGAGGCCGATCATGATCCGGCTCGTCCAGTCGAAAGCCGGGCCGACGATCCATCGGGTCGCTCCGGTGAATACGAGCAGGAGCAGAATGAACATGCCGTACCGCTCGAGCAGCGGGACCAGCCCCGACGCGCTTCGCGGGAGCAGGTAGGCGAGGAAGTGGCCGCCGTCGAGGGGCGGCAGCGGGATCAGGTTGAAGATGCCGAGCGCCAGGTTGAACGTGTAGACGTAGGAGAGCGCGCGTAGGAGAGGCTGGGGCAACACGTCGGACCTGCCCAGCGCCACGAGTACGAGCAGGGCCGCGAAGGCTGTCGCGAAGTTGGCGACCGGGCCCGCCGCGGCGACTCCCGCCATGTCTCGCACCGGATGCCTGAAGTTCCGCGCGTTCACCGGGACGGGCTTTGCCCAGCCGAATCCTGCGACGACGAACGCGACCGCGCCCAGCGGGTCGATGTGGGGCAGCGGGTTCAGCGTGATCCTCCCGAGCATTCGCGCGGTCGAATCACCCAACCGGTCGGCGACCAGGGCGTGCGCCAGCTCGTGCACCGTGACGGCGATTAGCAGCGCGGGGATCTGTAGAATGAGCCGCTGGAGGAAGACCGCCGGATCGGCGAGGAGATCGGTCATTCGCGCGGAGGCGTCGGCCGATCGTCTGACGACAGCTCGTCCGGCCAAGGGTCGCCAGCCACGCGGTAGTGCTCATCGAGCCATTGCCCGAGATCGATGAGTCGGCATCTCAGCGAGCAGAAGGGACGGTGCGGATTGCCGCGCCACATAGCGCGCGCGCCACACGTGGGGCACGAGACGGCCGGCTCCGCGCCGGGCTCCCCGGAGGTCACGGACGCATCGTAGCGAGTGCCCTCCGCCCAGTCAAACGGGTGGCCCGTTGACATCCGGCGCGGGTCGGGCGACGATGGAGCGTGTTTCGCCTCCTGCCGCGCAACGAGAAGTTCTTCGACCTCTTCGAGGAGCAGGCGACCCACATCGTCTCGGCGTCCCGGGTGCTGGAAGAGCTGGCGCTCGACTACGCGAATGCGCCGGCCAAGGTGCAGCGCATCCGGGATCTCGAGCATGCCGGCGACACCCTCACGCACGAGATGGTCCGGCGGCTCAATACCACGTTCATCACGCCCATCGACCGCGAGGATGTCTACGCTCTGGCCTCTCGGCTGGACGACGTGCTCGACCTGATCGACGCGGTCGCCGACCGCCTCGTGCTCTACAAGATCAAGGTGCCCACGGAGGGTTGCGTCGCCATGGCGAAGATCATCGTCAAGACGGCCGAGGAGACGGACCGGGCCGTGCGGTGCCTCCGCACGCTGGCGCCTGGCTACCAGAAGCACTCGATCGAGGTCAACCGACTCGAGAACGAGGCTGACCGCCTGCTACGCGACGAGCTAGCGGCTCTCTTCGAGGGTCGCACGGACGCCATCGAGATCATCAAGTGGAAGGAGCTCTACGAGACGATGGAGGCTGTGACCGACCGCTGCGAGGACGTGCTGAACGTGATCGAGGGCATCATCCTCAAAATGGCCTGAGCCGGGCGGGCCCACCCGGACATGAGCGGAGCCGCTCTGCTGGTCGCGTTCATCATTGCCGTGGCGCTGGCTTTCGACTACATCAATGGCTTCCACGACGCCGCCAACTCGATTGCGACGGTGGTCTCGACGCGCGTCCTCACGCCGATGCAGGCCGTCGTCTGGGCGGCCTTCTTCAACTTCGTGGCGGCCTTCGGCTTTGGCGTCCAGGTCGCCAAGACCGTGGGCAAGGGCGTCGTCAACGCCGCCATCGTGGACCAGTGGGTCATCCTGGGTGGTCTCGCAGGGGCCATCGCGTGGAACCTCTTCACCTGGTACTCCGGGATCCCGTCCAGCTCTTCGCACGCGCTCATCGGCGGCTTCTCGGGCGCCGCGGTGGCCAAGGCTGGCTGGGGAGCGCTGGTTCCGACGGGGCTGCTCAAGATCACCGCCTTCATCGTGCTCGCTCCGATTCTGGGCATGGCACTGGGATTTTCGCTGATGGTCGTGACGCTGTGGATCTTTCGGAGCACGCGCCCGAGCCGCGTCGACGCGCTGTTCCGCCGCCTCCAGCTCGTCTCCGCGGCCTTCTACAGCCTCGGGCATGGCACCAATGACGCGCAGAAGACCATGGGCATCATTGCCATCCTGCTGTTCTCCGGAGGCTACCTCGGCCCCGAGTTCTATGTCCCGGTGTGGGTCATCCTGGCTGCGCACGCGGCGCTCGGTCTCGGGACCATGGCGGGCGGCTGGCGCATTGTGAAGACCATGGGCATGAGCCTCACCAAGCTGCGCCCGGTTGGCGGCTTCTGTGCCGAGGCGGCAGGAGCGGTGATGCTGATCGGCACGGCACTAGGTGGCATCCCCGTCAGCACGACGCACACGATTACGGGCTCCATCATGGGCGTCGGCGCGACGCAGCGCTTGTCGGCCGTGCGCTGGGGTCTGGCCGGGAGGATCATCTGGGCTTGGATCCTCACCATTCCCCTGTCGGCCGTCATCGCGGCGGCGACCTGGTTCGTCCTGCCGCACGGATGAACAGGCGCGGCCTGGGCGTCGCGGCGGCGGGCCTGGCGCTACTGACCCCCGCGGCGTGGGCGCTCGGCTATCTGCCCGCGCCGATCGGGCTTTGGATCGGTCGCCGCCTTGGCGATCTCGCGTGGTTCGTGCTGCCGCGCCGCCGTGCGGTGACACTGGATAATCTCCGGCTGGCCTGGCGGTCAGGGGGCGAGCCAGAAGAACTCCACCGCATTGGCCGCCGTTCCTTCCAGCACATCGGGATGAACCTGGTCGAGGCCTGCGTCTTCATGTTTCGCCCGCCCGAGGTTTTGCTCGACCGCATCGGGATCGAAGGCCTCGAGCACTTGAAGGACGCGGCCGTGCAGGGCCGCGGGGTGCTCGTGCTCACGGCCCACCTCGGCAACTGGGAGCTCCTCGCCGCCTCACACGCGATGACGGGTCTGCCACTGTCTGTGGTTCTCCGCCCGCTGGACCATCCGGCCCTTGACCGTGTGGTGGACCGACTGCGGCGCCGGTCCGGTGCCGAGCTTATCTCCAAGCGCCGCGCGCTGCGTGATGTGCTCGACGCTCTCCGGCGCGGGCGCATGGTCGGGATCCTGCTGGATCAGAACGCCGTACGCGCTGAGGGAGTCTTCGTCCCCTTCTTCGGCACACCTGCCTCGACATCGCGAAGCCTGGCCGTCATCGCACTTCGGACTGAGGCGCCCGTCGTGCCGATCTTCATCAGCCGCCTGCCGGGCGGGCGGCACCTGGTCAAGGTCTTGCCGGCCATGCAGCCGCCGACCGACGGGGACGTCGTGGCCTTTACGGCCCGTTTCAGCGGGGTGATCGAGGAGGCGATTCGTCGCTCGCCGGAGCAGTGGTTCTGGCTGCACAGGCGGTGGAAGACACGCCCCCGGGCCGGGGTCGCCTGATGCTGGCGCGCGCGCTGGCTTTGACCGCCGCCCTGCTCGCCCTGACCGTTCTCATCGCCCCCGGAGCCGATCTCCCAGGCCTGATCGCACCGTATCTCGCGGCGGGCGAGCGGGGCGCCGTAGGGGTCGTTGTCGGCCGCGCCTATGAGGAGTCCAGGCGCCCGGGTGGGGATGTCACCCCCTATGACGGCGTGTCCGTGCTGCTCCTGCCGCAGTCACCCGCCTTCGACGGCGAGCTTGCCAGCATAAAGGCAGGCCGGCGGGACTCGCCTGATCGCTTCGTAGGCGCCGATCCAAAAGTGCGCGAAGCCCGGGTAGCCTTCGAGCGGGCGCTTCTCGAGGCGGGGGGCGCAGTGCTGATCAGGGGGGAGATGACCGATGCGCGGGGCGCTTTCCGGCTGCCCGATGTGCCAGAAGGATCCTGGATGCTTCTAGCATGGCGGGAGTCGTCGAAGCGGCAGAAGGCCCCGCCGATCAGGAGGAGCGATGCCGTCAGATATCCGAACACGCCGGAGCTTCTGGGTCACACCACGGTTGTCTACTGGCTGGTGACGGTCGAGGTGAAGAGCGGGGCGGAGGTGGAAGTGCGCCTGCATGACCGGAACGAGTGGCTTCAGGCCATCCGCGAGGAGCGCAGGACCCGCGATCCAGAAAGCCGCACGGCACCTGGAAAACAGCAGGGCGCCAACCCCCGATAAGGCGAGGGCGGCGCCCTGGATGGCGTCGAGCGATTGGACCGACCCTACTTCTTGACTTCGGCGCCCTTCTTTTCCATTGCCTCGCCTTCCTTCTTCATTCCCTCGCCCTTCTTTTCCATGGCAGCGCCCTTCTTTTCCATGGCGGCGCCCTTCTTCGCGAACTTCTTCTCGCACGCAGCCTTCTTGGCCTCATCCGTACCGGCCTTATCGAGGCATGCGGCCTTCTGCTCGAGCATCTTGTCGCCCTTCTTCTCCACCTTCTCGACCTTCTTTTCTACCTTGTCATCGGCCTTGGTGGCCGGTGCCTGGGCGGCGACGGATCCCACCGTGCCGATGGCAAAGGCAAGGCCCATCACGATCGCGATCATCTTCTTCATGTGTTTGTCACCTCCTTTCGCTGTTTCGTCGCGCTTCACGGCAAATCAAGCTTAGTTTACGAGTAGTTAGAATACAGTTCCCGTCGCCTCAGTGTCAAGGTCTATCTCATCCCGGCGAGACCTCCCACCGCCGTATTGACCCTCCCTCTCCTACCGTGGTACAAGCTCTCAACTCGTCACCCTAATGTCCTTTCACCCTCGATTCCGGTTGAGCAGCTATTTCCTGCTTTGCCTGGCCAGCCTGGGCTCACCGGGGCTGGTCATGGCGGATGAGGGAGGGACTTCCCCCAGACTGGCCAGTGAGCCCCTTCTCCAGAGCCGCACTATCGAGCCGCCCCAGGGGGAAGCCGTCCTGCCTGTAACCTCCGAGGTCGCGCTTGCTCCGCAGGCTCCGGACTCTTATGGGCCGGGCCTCGAAGCCGACCTGTACCCCTCAGACGGCGCCCAGGCCCAGGCATTCAAGCAGCTTGTCAGCCATCCGGATGCTTCCCGGTTTCCCATCCGGGACAATGCCGAGGTCCAGCGATTCCTCGATCGCTTCCAGACGGGCTACCGCCGGGCCGTGGTCGAGGGGTGGCTTGAGCGTTCGGGCCGTTACGCCCAAATGATCCAGGGCGTCCTCCGCGTAAAGGGGCTACCGGAAGATCTCATGTTCACGGCCATGATCGAGAGCGGCTTCAACCCGTTGGCTGTCTCGCGGGCGGGAGCCAAGGGCCTTTGGCAGTTCATGGCGCCGACGGCCCGCCGGTATGGCCTTCGGGTCGACCGCTGGGTGGACGAGCGTCTCGATCCCGAGAAGTCGACGGTGGCGGCGGCGAGCTATCTCGGTGACCTCTACACAATGTTTGGCTCCTGGGAGCTAGCGAAAGCCGCCTACAATGCCGGAGAGATGAAGGTCCTCCGCGCCATGAAGCTGCTCAGGACCAGCGATTTCTGGCAGCTCACGCATGGGAGCGAGCTGCAGGAAGAGACCAAGAACTTCGTCCCCGCGATCCAGGCAGCGACCCTCATCGGGCGCGAGCCCGAGCGCTATGGCTTCCTCGCCGGGTCAGCCGAGCCGGTGACTTACGAGCAAGTGCACGTGCCGGCTCGGACGGCGCTGTCGCGGATTGCCGCGCAGGCCGGGGTCGCGCTGGACGAGCTCGAGGAGTTGAACCCGGAGCTGAGACTCAAACAGACGCCACCGGGGGCGATCTACCTGCTCAAGGTCCCGCCGGGCGCCTCCCAGCGCGTCGCCGAGGCCCGTCAGCGTGGCCACGCGCTGGCGGCCGCCAGCCGCGGTCGTCATGTACGCGCGTCGGGTATTCACGTCGTCAGGCCGAATGAAACCATGGGCGGCATCGCCAGGCGCTATGGCCTTTCGACCGCTGAGCTTGCACAGCGGAACGAGCTTAATCAGGCCGCGCGCATACACCCAGGCGATCGGCTCCGCATCGCCTCCGCCATTTCCGGGCAGTAGCCCCGGGCCGTGAAGGTCGAGGTCCGCCTCTTCGCCACGCTTCAGCCCTATCTGCCCGCCGGCGCGACGGGCGACGCCGCTTCGCTCGACCTGCCGCCCGGTAGCACGGTGGCGCAGGCGCTGGCGGCGCTGCGCATCCCGCCCGACCTCCCGTGTCTCACGGTCGTCAATGGCCGCGATGCCGAGCTCGACCAGGTTCTGGCTCCCGGTGACGAGGTCGCGATGTTCCCACCGCTTGCCGGTGGGGCCTGATCGCCCGCCGCTCGAGACATCCAGGAGGACGCCATGCCGACCGTCAGACTGAAAGATGCCGAGGAATTGTGATCCTCAGGTCAGCGGCAATTCCTTGGCATAGACGGCGTAGGCAGAACGGCGCGCACCCTCGAGGGCCTCGCGGATCTTCGTCTCTCCGGTGCCGGCGCCGGCATCGAGGAGCGCGGTGAAGAAGCGGGTATAGAACTCGTCCGGCTGTACCGTGACGGTCACCCGCAGGCGCATGCCGGCAGCCTCAACGCGACGCGCGTAATCGAGCCTGAAGCTGCCGCCCGGCGGTATGCGCGTGTCCGCGATCTCCCGCGAGAGATCGAGCGGCACCTGTCGGCCGATCACCCGCTCCTCGACGCTGCCCGGAACCACGCGTCCCTCGCCGTCGACCAGCTCCGCCCGGACGAGCACCTGCGGCGTCACGTAGGTCGGGAAGGCATGGCCCACGCGCGGCGTGGCGATCCTGAGCGTCGCCCGTGCGATGTCACCGGCGCGGTAGCGTCGCCGCTCCGCGCGCAGCGCGATATCGAGCCCCGAGCGCACCATGTTGGCATCGTGGATGCCGCGCCAGAGGTGACGACGGTCGGGCATGTGACAGTGCTGGCACTGGAGGCCGCGTCCGGCAGCCGGACTCCGGCGCCATTCCTCGTACGTGTTCTCGAGCGGCTTGCCGTTGATCCTGAGCCCGTCCGCGCCGAACTGATGACAGCTCGCGCAGAACTCGGCACGGAGAAAGGCGGTCGTCCGCGTGACGCCATTGTGCGGCAGGCGCTCGCGCGGCGTGCGATCAGCCGTCGAGCCGTCCCGACGCGGCGGGCCCACGCGCTGGTGACCTCGCACATGGCAACTGGCACAGATCACGCCGCGCGCCTGAAGCGCTTCGTCGAAGTCCGGGTTCGTGACGAGGCGCCCGCTGTCCACGAGTTCGGGCCGCTGCTCGGCGATCGGGGCGTGGCAAGTCGCACATGAGCGTGCCGCCGAGGAGTCGCTCCGTGCCATCTCGACAAGCTGTCCCACGATGCCCGGGCCCATGCTCCTGGCGTGAATCGAGCTCTGCCAGTCACCGAGCTGCACCGGATGGCAGGCGCCACAGGCTTCCGGCTGAAGCGAGCGCTCGATAGCGGAGAAGCGGGCGGGCGCTGGACCCTGCGGCGGGATTGGTCGCCGCCAGTGTCGTGCGATGAAGTCGCGCTCGGCGGATGAGGGCCCGCCGGGGACAAGCAGGGGGTCGGCGGCAGAAGAGGAAGCTGCTGTGATCAGGAGCGTGGCCAGCAATGCGAGCCGCGCGGTCCGCTCCATGCCTCGAAAGCCTAGCACGCGCTCATGCCTGCCATCATGCGAAGGATCAGGAAGGCAGCGCTGTCACTCACCGTCAAGACCCCCCCCGCTTCAGCGATGAGGTTGTGCTCCGTCAGGCAAGCTGTGACCTCTGGCAGTATCTGCCTTGCCGGGTCGGGTGAGGGGGCGGCGCATGCGGCCTGCAGGTGGTACACTCCTACCGCTGATTTGTCGCGCAGTTAGCTGCACGGAAGCGTCTAGGATCCCGGTGGGCCTCCCGGACTTCAAATCCGGCGTCCGACTCTAGACAAGTCGGAGGTGGGTTCGACTCCCACACGCTTCCGCCACCCCCACGCCGTGAGAGTGGTCATGGGAAAGGGACAGAAGGTCGGACAGACGAAGCGCGCTACGCGCGGGTGGCGAAGCATTTGGCTGTGGGGCGGGGTCGCGGCCGTGGCGGCGGCGGTCGTGGTGGGCCTTCTCGCCTACCGGGCGGCGGCACATCTGCCGGGCCAGCAGCTCCCCGACCAGGGCAACCACCACGTCCAGACGTTTACGGAGCCGATCCCGCCCTACAATTCGGACCCGCCGACCTCGGGTCCGCACATGTCGTATATCACGCCCTGGGGCATCCACACCGAGCCTATTCCGCGGCAGCTCCAGGTCCACAATCTCGAGGACGGCGGAGTCATGGTCCAGTACAGCTGCCTGGATGGCTGTCCTGAGCTCGTCGGCAAGCTCAAGGCCATCGTGACGGGCTACGACCACCAGGTCATCCTGGCGCCCTATCCCGGGATGAAGACGCGCATCGCGCTGACCGCATGGACTCGCCTCGAGGCCTTCGACGAGTTCGACGAGGGCAGGATCAGGCGGTTCATCCGCGCCTACCGCGGGATCGATCACCACCCGCGGTAGAATGCGAACCATGGCGCAGCCTCGTGTCGCGATCCTGGGGGCCTTGCTGGCGGGGCTCGTCGGTTCAGGAGGCTGCGCTTCCTTTATCTCGCCGATCCAGCCGCCCCCGTACCGCGACCAGGTCGGGGCGTCGTATGACAGGACGTGGAATGCGCTCATCCAGGCGCTGGCCTTCGACAATGTCCCGCTCCGCGTCGTGGCCAAGGACTCGGGGGTCGTCGCCTCGGACGACATCATCTCGCCCATCGGCGTCTACGCCGACTGCGGGCGGAAGGGCGAGACGCCGCTCGAGGGCGAGGCCGCGGTGGCGTTTACCGTCTTCGTCCGCCCGAACGGCTCCTCCACGGACATCCAGATCAACAGCAAGATGCACACGCTGCGTCTAGGGCGGCCCGGCAAGCTGAGGTCGGAGCCAGGGCTCGAGTGCGTCTCGACGACTCGCTGGGAGCCCAACCTCGTGGATTCCGTGCGGCGGTACGTCAAGGAGTAGGAGATGGCCCCGAAACTGACCGAGCTCGTGAAGCGCGCGCGCCGCCTGGCAAGCGAGCGCGACCGCCTGGTCCAGGAACTGGCTCGCGAGTGGTCTCGAGCGCTCAAGGGCCAGGGCTTCTCGGTGCGTGACCTCGAGGAGCTCTGGGCGGGACTCACCGAGGAGGCCGTGCGCCGGCTCCTGCAGTCCGAGTCGCGCCGGGCTGGGACGGAGGCCATCCGGCACGAGGCCCGGGAGGTCATAGCCCGCGTGCGCGCGCGCGTGGAGGCCGAGCTTGCCGCCGGGGGATGAGGTCCAGGCCCTGCTGCGCGGCCTGCCGGGCGTGGATGCCCTGGTCGGGCATGTCGCCGAACACCCGGATCTCCGCGCGGTCCCGCGGCGGCGACTTACCGAGGCGGCCCGCGAGATCCTGGCGGGCGAGCGGCGGCGGGTGCTCGAGGGTGCCGCGTCGGTGGCTGACGCCGCTGCCCTAGCGGACCGTCTCGTGTCGCGCATCACCCGGAGCGGTGTCTTCTCGCTCGACCGCGTCATCAATGCCACCGGTGTGGTGCTCCACACCAATCTCGGTCGAGCGCTGCTCTCCCCGCTGGCGCAGGATCGCCTGCGCGCCGCGGCTTCGGGCTACACCAACCTCGAGATGGACATACGCAAGAAGGAGCGCGGCTCCCGTTATGCGCACGTCGACGGCCTGCTCCAGCGCCTGACCGGCGCGCAGGCTTCGCTGGTCGTCAACAACTGTGCCTCGGCCGTGCTGCTGGCGCTCGAAAGCCTGGCGCGCGGGAAGGAAGTCATCGTCTCGCGCGGTGAGCTGATCGAGATCGGCGGCGAGTTTCGGATCCCCGACATCATGCGTCGCTCGGGGGCGGTGCTGCGTGAGGTGGGGACGACGAACCGGACGCACCTCAAGGACTACGACCAGGCCATAGGCCCCGAGACGGGACTCCTGCTCAAGGTCCACACCTCTAATTACCGCGTCGTCGGCTTCACCGCCGCCGTGCCCTCGCGTGAGCTCGCCGAGCTCGGCCGCGCGCGCGGCCTCCCGGTGATGGAAGACCTGGGCTCGGGCTGCCTGCTGGATCTCCGTCGCTACGGCTTCCCGTACGAGCCTACGGTGCCCGAAGTCGTCGCCTCGGGCGTGGACCTTATCTCGTTCTCGGGCGACAAGCTCCTGGGCGGGCCGCAGGCCGGGATCGTCGTCGGCCGCGCCGAGCTGGTGGAGCGGCTGGCGAAGAACCCGCTCAACCGCGCGTTCAGGATCGACAAGCTCACCGTCGCCGCGCTCGAGGCGACGCTCTACGCCTACGAGGCGGGCGAGGCGCCCGAGACGATTCCAACCCTGCGCATGCTCACCGAGACCCAGACGAGCATTCGCCGTCGCGCGCGCCAACTTCTGAGACGCCTCCCGGCGGAGACCCAGTCGCGCCTTGGCGTCAGGCTGGTGGACGCCACCTCTGAGGTAGGCGGCGGCGCTCTGCCCACGGTGGAGCTGCCCACGGCAGCCCTGGCCATCGGCACCTCGGAGCGCCGCGCGCAGGATCTTGACGAGCGACTGCGCGGCGCGCGGCCGCCCGTCCTGGGCCGCCTGCTCGACGACCGGCTCTTGCTCGACGTCCGGACCATCCTACCCGCCGACGTCGCCGCTCTCGCCAGCATCCTCAGCACCCTGTGACGAAAGCCAAGCATGTCGTTGTCGGTACTGCGGGCCACATCGACCATGGCAAGACAGCGCTCGTCAAGGCGCTGACCGGCACCGACACCGATCGGCTGCCCGAAGAGAAGGCCCGCGGCATCACCATCGACCTGGGCTTCGCCTTCCTCGAGGAGCCCGGCGGGCTCACCATCGAGATCGTGGACGTGCCTGGCCACGAGCGCTTCGTCAAGAACATGCTGGCAGGTGTGGGAGGCATCGACCTGGCGCTCCTGGTCATCGCGGCGGACGAGGGCGTCATGCCGCAGACGCGGGAGCACCTCGCCATCTGCCAGCTCCTCCGCATCAAGTCGGGTATGGTCGCGCTGACCAAGACGGACCTCGCCGAGCTCGACTGGATCGAGCTGGTCAAGGACGATGTGGCGCGCCTCCTCGACGGCACGCTCTTCGCAGGATGTCCTGTCGTGCCCGTTTCAGTCAGGACGGGCGAAGGCCTGCCCGAGCTCCGTCAGACGCTCGCCGGGCTCGCCGCGGGCGTGGCCGAGCGCGCCACGGACCAGACGGCGAGGCTGCCGATCGATCGTGTCTTCACCGTCAAAGGCTTCGGGACCGTGGTGACGGGGACGCTCATGGCCGGACGGCTCGGCGTGGACGACCGCGTCGAGATCTTTCCGCGCGGCGTCCAGGCCAAGGTGCGCGGCCTCCAGGTCCACGGCCGGCCCGTCGAGAGTGCGCAGTCGGGGCAGCGTACCGCCGTCAATCTGCAGGGCGTGGAGCGCGCGGCCATCGAGCGCGGCGACGTGATCGCCCCGGCCGGCGCGCTCCTGCCGACCTTGCTCGCCGACGCCACGCTCGAGCTCCTGGCCGACGCGCCGCGGCCGCTCAAAGCGCGTGACCGTGTCCGCTTTCACGTGGGGACGCAGGAGGTCATGGCGCGCGTGCTCCTCGTGGACTGGCCGGTGGTCGAGCCGGGCGACGTGACGCATGGGGACGATACTCGACGTGGCGCCACCGCGCTTCAGGCGGAAGGGAGGAGCGCTCGGAGATCACCTGCGGGTGCTCGAGACCGGCGCTCCCGCGCGGGTGGTGGAGGAGCACGTGCGGCAGGCCGGCGCCGCGGGGCTCCGCGCCGCCGACCTGCGCGCGCGGACCCCGTTCGGTCCCGATCGGCTGCGTGCCCTGCTGGACGAGCTGTCCCAGGCGCAGGTAGTCACGGCCGTGGACAGAGAGTGGTACGTCCACCGCGACGCGAGTCAGCGCCTCCGCGCCCAGACGCTGGCACTGCTCGAGGCTTTCCATTCCCAGAACCCGTTGCGCGGCGGCATATCCCGCGAGGAGCTCCGGAGCCGCGCCGGCCACGCGCAGGAGAAGGTCTTCACCCAGCTACTGGGCGCGCTCGAAGCCGAGGGCCGCGTGCGGAGCGAGCGCGATCAGGTGCGACTGAGCTCGCACGAGATCCGGCTTTCCCCCGAGCAGCAGCGCGTCGTCGACGCGCTCGATGCGGACTATCGCCAGGCCGGCGCTGCACCGCCCAGCCCAGAGGAAGCGCTCGGCCGCGTCGGCGTCAAGGGCACCGAGAAGCACCAGCTCTTCCAGCTCCTGGTCGCCGACCGGCGACTCCTGCGGGTCAAGGAGTCGCTCTACTTCCACGCGGCGGCGCTGCAGGACATCCAGGACAAGCTGGTAGCCCATCTCAGGGAGAAGAAGGATATCGGGCCGGGCGACGTGAAGGGTCTCCTGGGGGTCAGCCGCAAGTACGCTATCCCCCTCATGGAATATTTCGACACCCAGCGCGTGACCGTCCGCCAGGGCGAACGGCGCGTGCTGCGCACACCGTAGCCGGCCGGCTCGGAAGGGGCTCGAGGGCTGAACCGCAGCCGTAACCCAAGATTTGATACTCGGCCAAGTTGCGAGCCAGACGAGGCCCGAGGGCGGCAGCAGCCCGAGGCGTAGTGGGTGTACGTTGAGGGTTGCTGCCGACAGAGAACGAAGTATGGCGAAGCAAATTGGCCCAGTACCCGAATTTGCGCACGTTGACAACCTCGAAGGCACAGCGTAGGCTAAGTTGCCTTCGGGCAAAGGAAAGGAGTCCCGCCATGTTCGGTCTGGGCTATCAGGAGCTACTGCTTATCCTGGTGATCGTGCTTATCCTCTTCGGCGCCCAGCGTCTGCCCGATCTCGCCCGCTCGCTGGGCTCGAGCGTCAAGGAGTTCAAGAAGGGCGTGACCGAGCTCAAGGACGAGACGCCGTCGGCGCCGAAGAAGGACGACGACAAGAAGGCCTGACGCGCCCGCAGCGCCCGCCTCCATCCGCCTCGTCGCGATTGCTTGTGCCTTCCGATCGGTATGCCGTCGGCATTGACCTTGGGGGCAGCAAACTGCGCGGCGGCCTCCTGACCTCCGATGGAGAGCTGCTCGGGCGGCTGGAAGTGCAGACGGAGGCCTGGAAGGGCGCGGCCGGCGTGCTCGCGACCCTCAAAGGCATGATCAGCCGGCTGCTCGATTCCACCGATCCCGCGCGCGTCGCCGGCATCGGCATCGCCGCCGCGGGGCAAATCCATCCCGTCACGCAGGCCGTCGTCTATGCGCCCAATCTCCGCTGGGACAATGTCCCCATCAGGGACGAGATTGAATCAGCCTTTGGACTGCCGACCTACGTGGAGAACGATGTGCGAGCGGCGGCCTGGGGCGAGTATCGCTTCGGGGTCGGGCGAGGAAGCAAGAGCCTCATCGCCATCTTCGTCGGCACCGGCGTGGGCTCAGGGGCGGTGATGGATGGTCTCCTCCTGCAGGGCGCCGCCAATGCCGCGGGCGAGCTCGGCCACACTCAGATCGTGCCGGATGGTGTGCCCTGCGCCTGCGGCCAGCTGGGCTGCGTCGAGGCCTATGCCTCGGGTCGCGGTCTCATGCGACGCGTGGAGGCAGGACTCCTGGCGGGGACGGGCACGCGACTCAAGGACGACATCGGGGGTGACCTCTCGCGCGTGACGGCCGCGCTCGTCGCGCGAGCGGCCGCGGCCGGCGACGAGTTCGCCCAGAGGATCTGGAACGAGGCCGAGCGGTACCTCGGCGCGGCGATCGCCAACTATGTCACCCTGCTTAACCCCGATCTGCTGGTCCTGGGCGGCGGCGTCATGACCACGGTGCCCTCTCTCTCCGCCGCGATCGAGCATCAGGTGCGTGCGCACGCGACAGTGATGGCGCGGGGCGTGCGCATCGCGCGCGCAGCGCTCGGCGACTCGTCGGGCATCTTCGGGGCGGCCGACCGCGTCTGGTCCCGGGCGTGAGCGCGGCCGCGCTCTGGGGCGAGCGCGCTGGGGCCCATCTCGCGCGCCACGCCGACATCTGGATCGCCAGTGGGCTCGCGGCGTTGACCCTCGTCTCGCGTTGGCCCTACCGCGCCCGCATGCTCTACAACTGGGACGCCGTCCAGTTCGCGCTGGCGCTCCGAGAATTCGACGTTGCCAAGCACCAGCCTCACCCGCCGGGCTACCTTCTCTACGTCGCGCTCGGTCGTCTTCTCAACACCTCGCTCGGCGATCCCAATCTGGCCTACGTGACGCTGGCCATGCTCTTCAGCGCCGCCACGACCTTCACGATCTACTGGCTGGCGCGGGCCCTGCACGATCGCGTGACCGCCGCCGCGGCGGCGACGCTGCTCGCCGTGAGCCCGCTCTTCTGGTTCTACGGCTCGGTCGGCCTCACCTATGCAGGCGAGGCGTTTGGCGCGGCCCTGGTCGCCTGGTTCGCCTGGGGCGCGCTCCAGGGCAAGCCGCGCGCGCTGTACGCCGGAGCGCTGGCGCTGGGGCTCGTCGGCGGCATACGCCCGTCTGTCCTCGTGCTGCTCTTCCCGCTCTGGCTCAGCTGCGCCGTCGTGGGCTTGAGGAGCGTGCGACGGCTGGCGCTGGCGCTCGTCGTGCTGGGCGGCGCCGTGCTGTCCTGGCTCCTGCCGATGCTGTGGCTGAGCGGAGGCCTCGAGGCCTACGTCCGCGTCTCGACCCAGCTGTACGGCTCCGTGGTCCTGCCGACCTCCGTGCTCGGTGGCTCCCTCGACGTCACGCTGGCGCAGGCGCGCTACGTCCTGGCCTCGGTCGTGATCGGGCTCGGGCCGCTGTCGCTCGCGGTCCTGGCGCTGCCGTTCTACGCCCGCCGGGCGGGCTGGGGGCCGGCGGGATGGTTCCTCGCAGCTTGGATCGCGCCCCCCGCCGCCTTCTATACGCTTGTCCACTTCGGCCAGGCGGGCTACGTGCTGACCTTCCTGCCGGCCCTGGTGATCCTCTTGAGCCACGTGCTCGTCGAGTCCGTCGCGGCAGGCTCGGAGCGGCTGCGTCGGCCGAACTGGCGGTGGGGCCTGACGCTGGCCGCCCTGATTCCACTGTGTCTGGTGAACACGGGCTTTTTCGTGAGCGCGAGGCCGGTGCCGCGCGATTTCAATAACCGCGCCGGCGAGTCCTGGATGTGGCGCGCCCGAGACGAGGCCCACGACTGGATCATGAGCCGGACCGCGGCCGCGCTGCGCGAGCACGAGGCCGTCATCCGCACCTATGTCGAGACCATCCGCGCCGTCTACGACCCGGCGGACACCGCGCTCCTCACGGAAGTGGGCAATCCACGCTCGTACCCATGGCTCAGGCACGCGATGTACTACCTGCCCGAGTACCCGATCTATCAGGTGCAGGTCGGTGATATGCCGCGCGGCTTCTATGCGCCCCAGTCGGCCGCGACCATGATCCTCACGCCCGGCTCGGCGATGGTGGTCCCGCGCCGGGTCCTGCAGCTCGTATGGTTCGTCGACCACTGGGACCCTGACGTGCCGCGCCCGAAGGGGCTCCAGGAGATCCAGCTGCCGTACGGTCGGTACCTGTACGTGCTGCCGCTCGGCCGCGATCGCGTAGAGTACGCGGGCTATACGTTCGTCCGCATGCGGCGGTGAAAGGCAGGGCCGCCGCGGTCCTGACCCTGGCCGTGCTCGCAGCGGGGCTAGGTCTCTTCCTCCTCCGCGAGCGCCAGATTGCCGGCCCTGTCGGCCTCCAGGGTTTTCCTCTCGACGATTCGTGGATCCACTTGCAGTTCGCGCGAAACCTCGCCGAGGGACGGGGCTTTGCCTACAACCCCGGCGTCCCGGTCGCGGGCTCGACTGCGCCGCTGTGGACCCTCCTGCTTGCTGTCCTCTTCGCGGTGGGCGGCGCGCATGTCGTGTGGGCCAAGTTCGCCGGCGTCCTGGGCGCGCTGGGTGCCGCATGGCTCGCCCGCCGCCTCGCCATCCAATGGACCGGCGAGCCGGGTCTCGGGCTCATGGCGGCGCTGCTGACCGTCGGGAGCGCGCCTATCGTCTGGGGGGCCCTCTCCGGCATGGAGGTGACGCTCGCTGCGCTCCTCGTGACGGGGGCGCTTGCCGCGCATGCTGCGGGGCGGTCGACGCGAGCATCGGCGCTCATCGGCGCGGCCGCCCTCGCGCGTCCGGAGTCGGTGCTGCTGGTCCCGCTCCTCTGGCTCGGCGGTCCGCTGACGTTCAGCCGGAGCGCGGCCTCGCTCGGCATCCCGGCCGGCCTGCTGCTGCCCTGGATGGCCTTCAACGTGAGGACATCGGGCTGGCTGCTTCCCGCCACGGCGGCCGCCAAGATCGAGGGAGGGCTCGTGGGCTTCCTCTCGGGCGCGCGGGAGTCGGCGGCGGCATTCTTCTGGCGCCCGTGGCAGTTCGAGCGTGAATGGGTCGGCTGGCTGGCCTCCGTCAATGTGCTTCTGCCCGTCCTCATCGTGCCCGGCCTCTGGATGCTCTGGCGCCGCCACGGTCGTGCGGGCGTTGTGCCCGCCTCGATCCTGATTCTCCATCCACTCGGTATGGCCCTGCTCGCGCCGTATCGCGGCCCGGCCTTCCAGGAAGGACGCTATTCGATACAGCTGCTCCCACTCGCGGTCGCGGTGGCACTGATGGCGCTGCTGCCACTCGTGTCGGTGGCCCGCTCTCGACCGATCGTGGGCCGCGCGTTCTGCGCGCTCCTCGTCATCACCTGTGTGCCGCCACTGGCGCGGGGAGCGGAGCGCTACGCCTGGGCGGTCCAGAACATCGATGCCATGCAGGTCCACCTCGGCCGGTGGGTCGGCGAACATACGCCCGGCGGCGCGCGGCTGGCCCTCAATGACGTGGGCGCCATCGTCTACTTCGGCAGGCGCGAGGCCGTGGACGTGATGGGGCTCATCACGCCGGCCATCATTCCGTACCGGCGCCAGGGGGAGGCGGGGGTGCTCCGCTACCTCGAGCGCGCGTGTCCCGACTACCTGATCATCTTCCCCGCGTGGTTTCCGGAGCTGTCGGCCCGCGGGGACCGCTTCAAGCCCGTCTACCGCGTCAGGCTCGAGCGCAATACGGTGGCGGGGGCCGACGAGATGGTCGTCTACGAAACGGTATGGAACCGCTGGGGTCTGTCCCCGCGCTCTTGCCCCGCGGTTTCGTGAAGGCCCGGTGGGCAGGCTATAATCTTCCTGCCATGATCCGGACCAGACTTCTCGCGGCCGCGCTCCTGTTCGTGCCCGCTCTCGCCGGCTCCGCGGGTCTCGCCTGGGCCCAGATGTACCGCTGGACGGACGATGGAGGCGGCGTGCACTACTCTCAGGGGCTCGACAGCGTGCCGACGCGCCATCGCAACGGCGCCCAGCTCCTGGCGTATCCCGAATTGCCGGTCCCCGCGCCGAGCACTGGCGCGCCGCCCGACGCGGCGGCGCCGAAGGTGACCAGGATTCCGTTCACGCCGGGCAACCCCATCATGGTGTCGGCGAGGATCAACGGCGGCGGCTCGGCCCAGCTCATGCTGGACACGGGGGCGAGTGTGACGGTGATCAACCCGCGCATCCTGGCCGGCCTCGGCATCAGCAACCGAGAGGCCCTGCGCGGCTCGGTCCGGGGCGTGGCCGGCAGCGCCAACGTGCTCTTCGTGCCTCTCCAGAGCATCGAGGTCGGCAGCGCCAAGTCCGGCCCGCTTCATGTGGCCTCGCACGACATCGACTTCGGCGGACTGAGCGACGGTCTGCTCGGGCGGGATTTCCTCGACCAGTTCACGGTCAACATCGACAGCACGGCCGGCTTCGTCACGCTCTCGCCGAAGTAGGCGGCGACCCCGCAAGCGGCACTTTCGAGTCGCCATCGACCACGCCCGGGGCGTCGTCGAGCGCACGCCCAGGTCACGGCGCGCCTCAGCGCGGGCGGAAGCTCGTCAAGTCCACCTGGGCCTGGGCCCGGATCACCCCGCCGTCCTCGCTGTGGCACGGATCGGCCGTGCCCTTGAGTCCCTGCACGCCGGCCACGGCATGGCACAGCTCATGGGCGAAAACCTCGTAGAGCCAGTCCGGCATGCCCTCTGCGCGGGGCAGGATGATCGTGGCGCCGGTCGGTCCTGCGATGGTGCAGGCAGTTCCAAACGGCTGGCAGCCGCCCTTGAGCACGATGACCGAGGAGAGATACGCCTGCGGAGCGGTCTGCCCCTTCTGGAAGACCATGGGCCGGCCGGCGGGCTCGCCAAGCGACTGGGTTGCGGCGCAGCCGGAGAAGACCACCAAGCCCAGGACGAGCAATAGCCCCCGGGAGGCCCGGGTGCTTCGATTCGGTTTCGCGATCTGGCGGCTCATGATGTCCCCTCACAGGGGACGTCGGCTCGATATCGGAATACCCGGAGAAGTCGACCAGAAAGCCGTCGAGAGACCTCGGCCGGCGGGATTCTGGGCGGTCCTCGAGGCCCCTTTCTTGCCCTAAACCTCTATCGGTGTTACGTTTCGACTCCCATGGATTACAAGGAGACGCTGAACCTTCCGAAAACATCCTTCCCCATGAAGGCCAACCTCTCGAAGCTTGAGCCGGAGATGCTCGAGCGGTGGGAGGAGATGGACATCTACGGCCGCCTGCGCCAGGCCGCGGCTATCCGTCCGCTCTGGATCCTTCACGACGGCCCGCCTTACGCCAATGGCCACATCCACATGGGGCACGTGCTCAACAAGGTGCTCAAGGACGTGGTCGTCAAGGCCCGCACCATGCTGGGCCACAACTCCCCCTATGTGCCCGGCTGGGACTGCCACGGGCTGCCCATCGAGCATCAGGTGGACAAGGAGCTCGGTCTCGACAAGCCGGGCGCGGATGTGCGGCTGGCCATGGATCCTCTCGAGAAGATCCGCCGCTGCCGGGAGTACGCGCGCCGCTTCATCGACATCCAGCGTGAGGAGTTCAAGCGCCTCGGCGTCTTCGGCGACTGGAAGAACCCCTACATCACGATGGAGCCCGCCTATCAGGCGGTGATCGTCCGGGAGTTCGGCCGCTTCGTCGGACGCGGCCTCGTTTACAAGGGCCTCAAGCCTGTCCACTGGTGCATGTACTGCAAGACCGCTCTCGCCCAGGCCGAGGTCGAGTACGAAGACCAGACCACGCCCTCGGTCTATGTCAGGTTCCCGCTCGTCACTCCCTCGGCGGGACTGGCCAAGGCGCTCGGCGGCCGGCGCGCCGCGCTGGTCATCTGGACGACGACGCCGTGGACGCTGCCGGCCAACCTCGCGATCGCGGTGCACCCCGGCGAAACCTACACGGCCGTGGAGCTCGACGGCGAAGCCCTCGTGATCGCTCGTCCGCTCGCCGAGGCTTTCGCCGCGCTCCCCGGCGTCAAGGGCCGGGCCCATCCGATCGACCTGACCGTCTCCGGCGCCGCGCTGGAGGGCTCAGTCACACGCCATCCGTGGATCGAGCGGGAGAGCCCGGTGCTCGGCGCCGACTTCGTCGCCATGGACACGGGCACGGGCCTGGTCCACATCGCTCCGGGGCACGGCGAGGAGGACTACGAGCTTGGACGCAAGGCCGGGCTCAAGATCTACAACCCCGTGGATGACGACGGCCGCTTCTTGCCGGAAGTGGCGGACTTCGCCGGCATGACGGTGTGGGAAGCCAATCCGAAGATCACCGAGCACCTTCGGGACAGCGGGGCGCTCGTCGCCCAGGTGTCGCTTCAGCACACGTATCCCCATTGCTGGCGCTGCAAGAACCCGACCCTGTTTCGCGCCACCGAGCAGTGGTTCATCGCGCTGGACAAGGACGGGCTGCGCCAGAAGGCGCTGGACGGCATCCGCAAGGAGGTCGAGTGGATCCCGGCCTGGGGGGAGGAGCGAATCTACAACATGGTCGCCCACCGCCCCGAGTGGGTCATCTCGCGCCAGCGCGTCTGGGGCGTGCCGATCGTAGCCTTCTACTGCGTCGCATGCGAGGCCTTGCTGGTCGAGGAGCGGCTGGTCGAGCATGTGGCGGAGATCATGCGGACCGGGGCCGGAGTGGACGAGTGGCACGCCCGGGCGGCCCGGGACCTGCTGCCTGCCGGCACGCGCTGCCCCAAGTGCGGCGGCGCCGACTTCCGGAAGGAAACCGACATCCTCGACGTCTGGTTCGACTCGGGGTGCAGCCACGCGGCCGTGCTGGAGACGCGCCGCGATCTCCGATGGCCGGCCGAGATGTACCTCGAGGGCTCGGACCAGCACCGCGGCTGGTTTCACTCTTCGCTCCTCGAGGCGGTGGGCACGCGTGACCGGCCGCCGTACAGATCCGCGCTCACCCATGGCTTCGTCGTCGATGGCGACGGCCGCAAGATGTCGAAGTCGCTCGGCAACTACGTCACGCTCGAGGAGCTGCTGCCGAAGTACGGGGCGGAGGTCTTGCGGCTGTGGGTCGCGGCGGAGGACTACTCGGAGGACATCCGGCTCTCCGACGAGATCCTGAACCGTCTGGCCGACGCCTACCGGCGCGTCCGCAACACCTGGAGATTCCTCCTGGGGACGCTCGCGGACTTCGACCCCGACCGAGACCGCGTCTCCTACGCGCACATGGAGGAGCTCGACCGCTGGATGCTCCTCCGTCTGGGCGAGCTGATCGCGCGCGTGCGGAAGGCGTACGAGGAATACCAGTTCCACGTGGTCTTCCACGCCACGCACAATTTCTGCGCCGTGGACCTGTCAGCCCTCTATCTCGACATCATCAAGGACCGGCTCTATACCTCGGCGCCCGGCGACCCCAAGCGCCGCGCGGCGCAGACGGTGTGCTTCGAGGTCCTGACCGCGCTGGCGCGGCTCCTGGCGCCCATCCTCACGTTCACCGCCGACGAGGTTTGGTCCCATATCCCGGGCGGCGGCAAGCCCGCGAGCGTGCATCTGGTGACCTTCCCAGAAGAGCGGGGCGAGTGGATCAACGAGCGGCTGCGGGGCGAGTGGGACCGGCTGCTCGAGATCCGCGCCGAGGTGCAGCGGGCGCTCGAGGCCGCGCGGCAGCAGGGACGGATCGGCAAGGCGGTGGACGCCGTCCTCTTTGTCGTCTCGGTGCCGGAAGAGGAGTGGCGGCCGCTGCTCGAGGCCAAGGGCGAGGCGCTCCTGGCGACGCTCTTCAACGTCTCGGCCGTTCGTCTGCGCGCCGCCCCGCCGGCCGGAGCCGGCATCCGCTACGAGGGCCAGGACATCCCCGGGCTCGCGATCGAGGTGGTGCCGGCCGCGGCGCTCGGGTGGAAGCGCTGCGACCGCTGCTGGACGTGGAGCGAGGGCGTCGGCGCGGACCCCGCGCTCTGCGAGCGCTGCCTGCCGGTGGTTCGCGCGCGCGCATGAAGCTGGTCGCGGCCCTGGCCGGGATCGTCCTGATCCTCGACCAGGCGACCAAGTGGCTGGCCCTCGAGCGGCTGCCCTTCGGCATTCCGGTGCGAATCGTCGATGGCTTCCTCTCGCTCACCCTCATCATGAATCCCGGCCTCGCCTTCGGGATGCTCTCCGCCGTACCGACGGGCTGGCGGTGGATGGTGGCGCTCCTCTCGCTGGCCGCGCTCACCGTGCTGGCGGTGCTGGCGGTGAGGCTCCTGCCGGACGGAGGCACACCCGCCGCGGTCGCCATCGGCATGATCTTCGGCGGTGCAGCCGGCAATCTCATCGACCGCGCGCGCTTCGGCGCGGTGGTGGACTTCCTGGATTTCTACTGGCGCGGGTGGCACTGGCCGGCCTTCAACGTGGCCGACTCGGCCATCAGCGTGGGCGTGGCCCTGCTCGCGCTCCGCATGCTGACCACTGCGCCGCCGCGCGCATGACGGATGTGGCCGCCCGGCGCGTGGCGGCCACCGTCGGAGCCGCCGAGGCGGGGCGCCGTCTCGATCTCTGGCTCACCGGGCGGCTGCCGGATCTGTCCCGCTCGCGCATCAAGACCCTCGTGGACGCCGGGCTGGTCAGGGTCGACGGGGCGCTGCCCAAGCCGTCTTACCGGCTCAAGGCGGGCGAGCGCGTGGAGGCCGAGGTCCCGCCGTCTCCGGACGACGAGATGACCGCCGAGCCCATTCCGCTCGCCGTCATCTTCGAGGACGCCCACGTGCTCGTCGTCGACAAGCCCGCGGGCATGGTGACCCACCCCGGCGCGGGGCAGCTGACCGGCACGCTCGCAGCGGCCGCGCTGGCGCACGCGCCGGGCATCAGCGGCGTCGGCGGCCCGCGTCGTCCCGGCATCGTCCACCGCCTCGACAAGGGCACGTCGGGGCTCATCATCTTGGCCAAGACCCAGCAGGCATACGAGTCGCTCACGGCGCAGCTCGGGCGCCGGACCGTGTCGCGCCGCTATCTCTGCCTGGCCCACGGCGCACTCCGGTCCGAAGAAGGCATGGTCGACGCCGCACTGGCGCGGGACCCGCGCTCACGGGTACGGATGGCCGTGGCGAGGGCCGGCACGGGCAAGCGCGCCCTCACCCGGTTTCGCCTGCTCGAGCGCTTCCGGGGATTCACCTACCTCGAGTGCCGGCTCGAGACGGGGCGCACGCATCAGATCCGGGTACACCTGGCGTCCATCGGTCATCCGCTCGTCGGCGACGACACGTACGGCGGCCGCGCCCCGCGAGGCGGGACGGCGCTGCCTGCCGAGCTCGTCAGCGGTCTCGGCGGCGTGGCCCTCCACGCGGCCGGCCTGTCCTTCGTCCATCCCGCGACGGGCGAGACGGTCGACCTCGCGTCTCCTCTGCCCAACAGGATCTCGCGCATCCTGTCTCATCTGCGCACCCGTCATGAGCCGGGCGAGGCGTAAGTGTCGGGCGGAGCGGGCTCGCTGCCGGTGGCATCCAGCGTGCTAACCTAGGACCATCATGAGTTCGCTCACCACGGTGATCCTGGCGGCCGGCGAGTCGAGGCGGATGCGCTCGCGCCGCCCCAAGGCGCTCCACGGCCTGGGCGGCCGCCTCCTCATCGACTATCCCGTGCGTCTGGCCCGCGGGCTCGGCGCGCGAGTGGTGCTGGTCGTCGGGCGCGGCGCCGCGGAGGTGCGGGCCGCGGTGGGCGAGGCACCGGACATAGTCTACGTCGAGCAAAAGGAGCGGTTCGGCACCGGCCACGCGGTGCTCCAAGCGCGCGAAGCCTGCGGCGCGGGTCCGGGCGCCATCCTCGTGCTGCCCGGTGACCAGCCGCTCATGTCACAGCGGATGCTTGCCGCCCTCGTCGAGCACCACCGGAAGACGGCCGCCGCCGCGACCCTGCTCACGGCGCTGGCGGACGATCCCACGGGCTACGGGCGGGTGGTGCGTGAAGCCGGCCGCCCCGTCGCCATCGTCGAGCACCGCGACGCTACGGCCGCGCAGCGCCAGATCCGAGAGATCGGCACGAGCGTCTACTGCTTCGATGCCGGGGCCCTCTGGTCCGCGCTCGGCCAGGTCAAGCCCCAGAACGAGCAGGGCGAATACTACCTGACCGACGTGATCTCGATCCTCGCCCGGAACGGCGCGCGCGTGGAGGCCGTGGAAGCCGAGGCGCCCGAGGAGTGCATGGGCATCAACGACCGCAAGCAGCTGGCCCAGGTCGCCACGGTCCTCCGCCGCCGCGTGCTCGAGCGCCTGATGGAAGAGGGCGTCACCGTCCTCGATCCGGCCGCGACGTACGTGGACGACACGGTCGCGGTCGGCGCCGACACGGTCATCTATCCGGGCGTGATCCTGGAGGGCGCCACGGCGATCGGCGCCGAGTGCGTCGTCGGGCTCGGCTGCCACGTGCGCGGCAGCCGCATCGGCGACCGGGTCACGCTCAGGCCTTACTGCGTCCTCACCGACACCGTCGTGGAGGCAGACGCGCAGCTCGGCCCCTTCTGCCATCTCCGGCCGCTGGCGCACGTCGGCGCTGGCGCGAAGATCGGCAACTTCGTCGAGCTCAAGAAGTCCAGGATCGGCCGCGGCGCCAAGGTGCCGCATCTCTCCTACGTGGGCGATGCGACCGTCGGCGCCGACGTCAATGTCGGCGCGGGCACCATCACGTGCAACTACGACGGCGTCGACAAGCACGAGACGGTGATCGGCGCCGGCGCCTTCATCGGCACCAACTCGAGCCTCGTGGCGCCCGTCACCATCGGCGAGGGCGCGTATGTCGGCGCCGGCTCCGTCATCACCAAGGATGTGCCGCCGGGAGCGCTGGCGGTGGCGCGCGGCCGGCAGGAAGTTCGCGAGGGCTGGGCCGCGCGCAAGCAGAAGGCTCACGAGAGCAAGGGCAAGGCCTGAGCCATGTGCGGCATCGTGGGCTATATCGGCGACAGGGACGCGGTCGGTCTCATCGTGGACGGGCTCAAGCGGCTCGAGTACCGGGGCTACGACTCGGCGGGCGTCGCGGTGATCGGTCCCGCGGGACTCGAGGTGCGGCGCGCGGCCGGCCGCATCAAGGTGCTCGAGGGCATCCTGCGCGAGCGGCCGGTCAAGGGCAGCATCGGCATCGGGCATACGCGATGGGCGACCCACGGCCGGCCGACGGACGACAACGCCCACCCGCACACCGACGGCTCGGGCACGCTCGTGGTGGTCCACAACGGCATCATCGAGAACTACCTGCCGGTCAAGGAGCGCCTCCAGGCCTCGGGACACGTGTTCACCTCGGAGACCGACACGGAGGTCATCGCGCACCTGATCGAGCGGCACCTGCAGGACACGCCGAGGCTCGACGAGGCCGTGCGCCGCGCGCTGGGCGAGCTCTCGGGCTCGTACGCCATCGTGGTGCTCTCGAAGCGGGTACCCGACCGACTCGTGGCCGCCAAGCACGGCGCGGGGAGCGTGGTGGTCGGGCTCGGGCAGGGAGAAACCTACCTGGCCTCCGACATCCCGGCGCTGCTTGCCCACACCCGCGACGTCGTGATCCTCGAGGACGGCGACGTCGCCGTGGTCACGCGCCGTGGCGTCGACATCACGGATCTCCAGGGGGCGCCCGTCACCCGGACGCCGACCCGCATCCTCTGGGACCCGATCCTGGCGGAGAAGGGCGGGTACCGCCACTTCATGCTCAAGGAGATCTACGAGCAGCCGCGCGCCGCGGCCGACACGCTGCGGGGCCGCGTGGCGCCCGAGGGCGGCACCGTCGTGCTGCCCGATATCGGGCTCGATCCCGAGGTCGTGGCGGGTCTCCAGCGCGTGGTGCTGGTGGCCTGCGGCACCTCCTACCACGCGGCGCTCGTCGGGCGCTTCCTCGTCGAGCGGCTGGCCGGGCTTTCGGGGGAGGTGGACCTGGGCTCCGAGTTCCGCTATCGCGACGCCGTGCTCGGGCCCGACGTCCTCGTGGTGGCGATCTCCCAGTCGGGCGAGACGGCGGACACCCTCGGGGCGGTGAAGGCGGCCCGTGACCGGGGCGCGCCCATCGTCGGCATCACCAACGTGATAGGCTCGGCGCTGGCGCGCGAAGCCACGGGGGTCTTGTACACTCACGCGGGGCCGGAGATCGGCGTCGCGTCGTCCAAGACCTTCACCGCCACGCTCTGCGCCTGCTATCTCCTCGCCCTCTGGCTCGGCCGTCGGCGGGGCACGCTCCTCGCCGAGGACGGCCGGAAGCACATCCAGGGCCTGCTCGAGCTGCCGCGTCTTCTGGAGCAGACCCTCGAAAAGGAGCCCGAGATCGCGGACCTCGCGCGGGCCCTGGCCGGCTACAAGAACTTCCTCTTCCTGGGCCGCGGCATTCAGTACCCGATCGCCCTCGAGGGCGCGCTCAAGCTCAAGGAGCTGTCGTATCTGCACGCCGAGGGCTACCCTGCCGGCGAGATGAAGCACGGGCCCATCGCCCTCATCGACGACGGCATGCCCGTCGTCGCGCTCACGCCGCGCGATGCCTCCTACGACCGGATGATGGGCACCATCGAGGAGGTGCGCGCCCGCGAGGGCCGCATCGTCGCCGTGGCCCACGAGGGCGATCGGGAGATCGGCGCGCGCGTCTCGCGCGTGCTGACCGTGCCGGCGGCGGCCGAGCTGCTCTCGCCTATCCTCATGGCCGTGCCGCTCCAGCTGCTGGCCTACCATGTCGCCGTCCGCCTCGGCCGCGACGTGGATCAGCCGCGCAACCTCGCGAAGTCCGTCACCGTCGAGTAGGGCGCGGGGCGCCGCCCGGCGCGCCCGCTGTGATATCGTACGTATCCATGCTGCGTGCCACCGTCGCACCCGAGACCATTCTCGCCTCCCTGAATCCTGCGCAGCGTCACGCCGTCCAGGCCACCAAGGGCCCCGTCCTGGTCCTGGCGGGAGCGGGCAGCGGCAAGACGCGCGTCATCGCCCACCGGATCGCGTGGCTGCTCGGCGTCGAGGGCGTCAACCCGCGCCACGTCCTCGCGGTCACGTTCACGAACAAGGCCGCGGGCGAGATGCGCCGGCGGGTGGAGGATCTCGTCCTGCCGGCCGGCATCCGACCGCCGCTCATCGCCACCTTCCACGCGACGTGCGTGCGCATCCTGCGTGAGCGGGCACGGCTGGTCGGGCTCACGCCGTCCTTCGTGATCTACGACGAGGACGACCGCCTGAGCCTCATCAAGGAGGCCATGCGCGAGCTCGACATGGACGAGCGGCAGACGACGCCCGCGTCCGTGGTCCACCGCATCAGCCATTGCAAGAACCACATGCTGACCGTCGAGGAGGTCGAGCGCGTGGCGCGAACGCCTCGCGAGGAGCGCATCGCCCAGCTCTTCCGCTCGTACGAGCAGCGGCTCAAGGCGGCAGGCGCCGTGGACTTCGACGACCTGCTGCTGCTGGTCGTCCGGCTCCTCGAGAGCTCGCCGGAATCCCTCGCGTGGTACCGGACGCTGTGGACCCACGTGCTCGTGGACGAGTACCAGGACACCAATCGCGCGCAGTACCGCATCATCCAGCTCCTGACTCAGGAGCACCGTAACCTCTGCGTCGTGGGCGACCCCGATCAGTCGGTGTACCGGTGGCGGGGGGCCGACCTCCGGAACATCCTCGATTTCGAGAAGGACTTCCCGGACTGCCTGGTGGTGCCGCTCGAGCAGAACTACCGCTCGACCAAGCGCATCCTCGGGATCGCGTCTTGTGTCATCGCCCACAACGCGGCGCGACGGGACAAGCGGCTCTGGACCGAGAATGACGAGGGCGAGCGGGCGGGCGTCTATCGCGCCTGGGACGAGAGCGAGGAGGCGGGCTGGGTCGCGCAGACGATCCGCTCGCAGCATGCGGAAGGCGTCGCCTATCATGAGGTCGCGGTGTTCTACCGCACCAACGCGCAGTCGCGCGTGCTGGAGGACGCGCTGCGCCGCGCCAGTATCCCGTACGTCATCGTCGGGGGCGTGCGCTTCTACGAGCGGCGCGAGGTCAAGGACCTCCTCGCCTACCTCCGCCTGGTGGTCAACCCGACGGACGACGTCGCCTTCCGCCGCGCCATCGCGGCGCCGAGCCGCGGCATCGGCAAGGCGACCCTCGACCGTCTCGCCGAGAGCGCGCGGGCGCGCGGCATCTCGCTGCTTGCCGCTGCCGCGGGACCGCCCACCGAGCTCACGGCCAAGGCCCGGCGCGCGCTCGAGGACTTCGGGAAGCTTATCGCGCGGCTGGCGGAGCGTCGCGCAAGCCTGGCCGTGCCGGCCCTCATCGACGAGGTGGCGGCGGCGTCCGGCTACCGGGACGCGCTGAAGGCCGAGCGCACGGCGGAGGCGGAGGCGCGGCTCGAGAACATCGAGGAGCTCGTAGCCGCCTCCGAGGAGTTCATCGCGACCCGGCAGGCAGTGGGGCTCGGCGAGGTCGGTGTCGAGGCATTCCTCGACTCGGTCGCGCTCGTCGCCGACGTGGACGCGCTCGACGAGAAGGCCCAGGGCGTGACGCTGATGACCCTGCACTCGGCCAAGGGGCTCGAGTTTCCACTGGTGTTCCTCACGGGCATGGAGGAGGGCGTCTTCCCGCACTCCCGGTCCCTGGACGACCCCGAGGAGCTCGAGGAGGAGCGGCGGCTCTGCTATGTCGGCATCACGCGCGCGGCGCGGCGCATGTGGCTCTCCTATGCCTTGCACCGGCGCATCCAGGGCTATGGCCTTGGCGAGCCCTCGCGCTTTCTGCTCGAGGTGCCCGAGGACCAGATGGTGCTGCTCAATGCCGGACGGTCGGAGCACGTCATCCCGCGGCTCCCCGCATCGGCTCGGCTGCCGGCCGAAGCGGAGGACGACGATCTGCCCTTCCGCGTCGGCGCCAAGCTCAGGCACGCGCGCTGGGGTGAGGGACTCCTGGTCGGTATCCAGCGCGAAGGCGCCGATGTGATCGCGACCGTGCACTTCGCCAGCGTCGGCCGCAAGCGTCTCTCGCTGCAGTATGCGCACCTGGAGGAACTGTAGCCTTGCCCGAGCCGAAGATCACCATGAAGGAAGTCGAGCAGGTGGCCAGGCTCGCCCGGCTGACGCTCTCGGACGCCGAGAAGGAGCGCATGCGTCGCGAGCTCGACGGCATCCTGTCCTATATCGACAAGCTGCGCGCGCTCGACACCGAGGGCGTGCCGCCGACCTCCCACGCCGTGCCCATGACCAACGTGATGCGCGAGGACGAGCCCACAGCCTCCTTCCCGCGTGAGGACATGCTGGCGAATGCTCCGGATCCCGCGGGCGAATTCTTCCGCGTGCCCAGGATCATCGAAGAGTAGGCGATGCCGACGAGCCTGACGATCCATGAGCTGGGCGCCCGCTTTCGGCGCGGCCTAGTCCGGCCGACCGAGGCCGTGCGGGCCTATCTCGACCGTGTGGTGGCCCTCGAGCCCAAGGTCAAGGCGTACCTGACCGTGACGGCCAAGGCGGCGCTCGAGCAGGCCGCGGCGGCGGACGCGCGCTTCGAGTCGGGCACCCCCAGGGGACCCCTCGACGGCATCCCGCTCGCGATCAAGGATGTCCTCTGCACGCGCGGCGTACGGACGACGAGCGGCTCGAAGATCCTCGAGAGCTTCGTGCCGCCCTATGACGCCACGGTCGTGGCCAGGCTGCGCTCGGCGGGCGCGGTGATCCTGGGCAAGCTGAATATGGACGAGTTCGCCATGGGCTCGTCCACCGAGAACTCGGCCTACTTCACCACGCGCAACCCCTGGGACCTGGCCCGGGTGCCCGGCGGATCGTCCGGGGGTTCCGCGGCGGCCGTGGCGGCCGACCTCGCGGCCGCCGCGCTCGGCACTGACACCGGGGGCTCTATCCGCCAGCCCGCGGCCTTCTGCGGCACTGTCGGGCTCAAGCCGACCTACGGGCGGGTGTCCCGCTACGGCCTCATCGCCTTCGCGTCCTCGCTCGACCAGGTCGGGCCCTTCGCGAAGGATGTCGAGGACGCCGCGCTCATGCTCCAGGTCATTGCGGGGCACGACCCCATGGATTCGACCTCGGCGACGGTGGCGGTGCCTGACTATGGGGCCGGGCTCGGGCAGGGAGTCGAGGGCCTGCGGGT